>Ga0209619_10000530_pt1 | contig 27017 bp, 25 predicted proteins | sample Rifsed16ft3_FD_184011 | JGI IMG/M metagenome (GOLD analysis project Ga0209619, IMG submission 184011) | Soil microbial communities from Rifle, Colorado, USA - sediment 16ft 3 (version 2) | ecosystem: Environmental > Terrestrial > Deep subsurface > Rock core/Sediment | place: Rifle, Colorado... | reverse complement strand
ATGAAGCGGGCGGCCGGTCGGCCGAAGGATCTGATCGAGCTGGAGGTGCTGGGTGCGCTCCGCGAGGAGATCGATCGGCGACCGGGCTGAGGGCGCCCAGGCGCGCGGGGACGAGCCGATCCCCGGCGACCGTGATCCAGAGGAGCGCCGGGGTCGGCGGCATCGGGTGGGTCGGGTCCGAGAGGGCCCGGAGCCAGGCGGCGCCGGAGCCCGGGAATCGGGCCTCGAAGAGCGCCCGATGGTCGGCGACCAGGCGCCGGTTCGTCCTCGTCGCTCGGAGCACCCAGACGCCGGAGGCTCGGAGCGTCGTGGCGTCCGTGCCGGGTGGAGCCAGGGCGATGGCACGGCTTTCGACCGTGGCCAGGCGGCGGTCCCAGCTCCGGAAGGCATCGCCGACGTCGTCGAGCCAGTCGATGACCTCGACGAGCGCCAGGTCCGTCGCTCGTGTCAAGAGGACGTCCCCGAACCGCGAACGCCCGGGATCGAGGTCGATCGCCCTCTCGGGCTGGGCGCGCCAGCCGCCTCTCGCGGCCGTGCGGACGATCAGCTCCTGCGCGCGAAGATGGACGGCGTCGCGCGGCTGGTCGGTGGCCGTGGCCTGTTCGAGGTACGCGCGCAGATCGCTTCCCGTCGCTCTGGCGACGCGAGTCCAGACGGTCAGGGAGATGGACGCGCCATGCCCGCGCTCCATCTCGCTGATCAGCGAGCGGGAAACGCCGGCGATGGACGAGACCTCCGCCTGCGTCTTCCGCGATGTGCGCCGGGCGTCTCGGAGCGCCCGCCCGAGGTAGGTCGCGACCTCGTCGGCCCGGCGGTCGGCGGCGACCTGGGTCGGCGTGCGGCGGCTGCGGCGGCGAATGCGGTCCGGCATGTCAGTACTACTGTCGCCGGGCACGCTTGTCGGGCGATCACCAGCCGCGCGGGGCCTGGGAGCGGCCCGCACCGGGTCCGCGACGCGTCCTGGCATGCGGTTTGCCAGTACTACTGACGCTCCGTCGCTCAAGGGCCACGCGAACGCCGCCGGCGCCGGGATCTGCTGCGGCGTGACAGTACTACTGACATCGGGGGCGACACGGCCGCGGGAGATTGCAGGACCGCGACACGGCCGCGGGAGATTGCAGGGCGGCCGGAGAGAGCCGGGGGCGACAGGGTGGTCGGAGAGGGCCGGGGGAGATGGGCCGCAGGAGCCAGAACGGGGCCCATTTCGAGCCGGCCACGCTCCCGGGTTCTGCCACTTCCCCGTGCGATAATCGAGGTGCGCGAGGCGACGCGGTCGACTCGAACGGGCGAGGACCCCGGGGCCAGCCCGACCGCCAGCCCACGCGACGTACACCGAGGAAACGGTACGCATGAGCGTCGAGACATCGACCTGGGCGACCAAGAAGGGCCTCGCCCAGATGCTGAAGGGCGGCGTCATCATGGACGTCGTCACCGCCGAGCACGCAAAGATCGCCGAAGACGCCGGTGCGGTCGCCGTGATGGCCCTCGAGCGCGTGCCCGCGGACATCCGCGCCGCGGGCGGCGTGGCGCGCATGAGCGACCCGGCCCTCATCGAGGCGATCATGGCCGCGGTGACCATCCCGGTCATGGCCAAGGCGCGCATCGGGCACTTCGTGGAGGCGCAGGTGCTCGAGGCGCTGGGCGTCGACTACATCGACGAGTCCGAGGTGCTCACCCCCGCCGACGAGGCGAACCACATCGACAAGCACGCCTTCAAGGTGCCCTTCGTGTGCGGCTGCCGGAACCTCGGCGAGGCACTGCGGCGCATCAGCGAGGGCGCCGCGATGATGCGCACCAAGGGCGAGGCCGGCACCGGCAACATCGTCGAGGCCGTGCACCAGCTGCGCGACGTGCTGGGCGAGATCCGCCGGCTCCAGTCGATGCGCGAGGACGAGCTATTCGTCGCGGCCAAGGAGCTCGGGGCTCCCTACGAGCTGGTCGCCGGGGTGGCCCGGGAAGGGCGCCTGCCGGTGGTCAACTTCGTCGCCGGCGGCATCTCCACGCCGTCGGACGCGGCGCTCGTGATGCAGCTCGGGGCCGAGGGTGTCTTCGTCGGCTCGGGCATCTTCAAGAGCGAGGACCCGGCCCGTATGGCCAATGCGATCGTGCAGGCGACCACCCACTTCGACGATGCGAAGATCATCGCCGAGGTCTCGAAGGGCCTGGGCGCCCCGATGCGCGGCATCGAGATCGCGGCCATCCCCGAGGGCGAGCGGCTGGCGGTCCGCGGCTGGTAGGGGGAGCGCACCGGCGACCGGGCCGCCCGATGATGGGATGCGACCGATGAGGATCGGCGTGCTGGCGCTGCAGGGCGACTTCGTCGAGCACCTCGCCGTCCTGCGCCAGATCGGCGTCGAGGGCGTGGAGGTCCGCCTGCCCGCGGACCTCCGGGGCGTATCCGGCCTGATCGTGCCCGGGGGCGAGAGCACGACCATACGAAAGCTCGTCGCCCGCTGGGGACTGCGGGATCCGATCCTCGAGCTGGCGGCCTCGGGGGCGCCGATCTTTGGCACCTGCGCCGGCATGATCCTGCTCGCCCGCGAGATCTCCGACGGCGACGAGCCAGTATTCCCGCTCATCGACGTGACCGTCAGGCGCAACGCCTTCGGGCGGCAGCTCGAGAGCTTCGAGGGTGAGGTCTCCGTACCCGTCCTCGGCGACACCCCGGTCCACGGCGTCTTCATCCGCGCCCCGATCGTCGAGCGCGTGGGATCGAGCGTGGACGTGCTGGCCACGCTCGACGACGGGCACATCGTCGCTGTGCGCGAGCGGAACGCGATGGCCACTGCCTTCCACCCCGAGCTGGCCGGCGAGACGCGCTTCCACCGCCTCGTGGCGACCATGGCCGGCGAGTTCGACGACCCGGGCGAGGGAGCCGGCCGGCGCCACCATCCCACGCGCCGGGAGAGGGCCGAGCGATGACCGCGCGACCCGGCAAGGTGCGCGGCGCGCGGCTGACCGACCTGGCCGCGCTGGGGGAGCTGTCGCGCCTCTCCCAGGGCGACATGTCCGAGGACGGCAGCGTGCGCTCGCTGGGCCTGCCCGTGGGCGGCAGCCAGATCAGCATCTTCGGCCTGTTCCGCATGCCGCTGGGCGCCTTCCGGCCACACGACCAGCTCTACGTCTACGAGGAGGAGCGCAAGATCGCGGGGCTGCTGCGGGTCGAGCGCGACGCGCATCGCGACGAGTGGACGATCGTCGAGCTGGACGCCATCGGCGCCGGCGAGGCCGGCGACATCCGCTACCGGCTCGTCCAGCACCTGCTGCGAGATGGCAGCAGGCGTGGCGCCACTCGCTTCCACGTCGCCTGCGCCGACCGCGACGGCAACGTCGAGCTGTTCATGCAGCACGGTTTCGCCCGCTATGGCGAGGAGTGGCTGTACGCCCGCCAGTCCGACCGACCGCTCCCCGCGCCGATGGCCGCCGAGGAGGCCGCCGCCCTCGGCATCCGCCCCACCGTCCCCCTCGATGCGCTGCGGCTCGGCCGCCTCTATGCCGCCGCGACGCCGGTGCCGGTGGCTCGGCTGGAGGCGTACCGGCTGCCCGACTGGGAGCGGCAGGGCACGCAGTGGCGGATCCCGCGCAGCAGCCTCACGCCGATCCTCCGCTTCGCCGACGTGAGCGCCTTCGTCCAGGCAACCGAGGAGCCGGCCGGCTACCCCGCCTTCGCAGGCTTCCTGCAGATCGGGGTCGCGAAGGAGGACCACCCCCACTACGTGCGCGTGATCGCGCTCCCGGGCCACGACATCAGCGACCTCATCCGCTTCGGCCTCGGCCACATCGCCGAGCAGGCAGCGGCACACCGCCACCGGCATGAGCATGGGGTGGTCTCGCCGGTCCGAACGTATGAAGCGCCGGTCGACGGGCGGCTGGAGGACGCCGGGTTCGATCGCATCGCCACGGTCACGCTGCTCATGAAGGAGACGCTCGTCCGCGTCGCCGAGCCGGTCCTGGTGCCGGCCGTGCGGTGATGGCGACCACGTCGCGCAGGGAAGGAGAAGCCGTGCCCAGCATCGAGCGCCGGGAGATGACCGACGACCTCCACGCACTCCTCGCCGCGCTCCCGCCCGAGATCGTCGGCGCCCTCGAGAAGCTGTCCCCCGATCGAGATCTCATCGAGGTGATCATGGACCTCGGGCGCCGGCCGGAGGCGCGCTTCGGGGGTGGCGGGGAGCAGGTTCTGCTCGAGCGCGAAGTGGTCGATGACGACATCCAGTACGTCGTGGACCACATCGGCTCGTTCGGCGAGGACAACCGCGCCGGCATCGAGCGCACGCTCCACCGCATCAGTGCCCTCCGCAACCGGAGCGGCAAGACCGTCGGCCTCACCTGCCGCATCGGCCGGGCTGTCTTCGGCACGATCGAGATCATCGAGGACTTCGTCGAGAGCGGGAAGTCGATCCTCATCATGGGCCGCCCAGGCATCGGCAAGACCACGATGCTGCGGGAGGCGGCGCGCGTGCTCGCCGATGACTTCGACAAGCGCGTGGTCGTGGTGGACACGTCCAACGAGATCGCCGGCGACGGCGACATCCCGCACCCGGGCATCGGCCGGGCGCGGCGCATGCAGGTACCCACGCCCGCGCAGCAGCACCACGTGATGATCGAGGCCGTCGAGAACCACATGCCCGAAGTCATCGTCATCGACGAGATCGGCACCGAGCTGGAGGCAGCCGCGGCCCGCACGATCGCCGAGCGGGGTGTCCAGCTCATCGGCACGGCGCACGGCAACAACCTCGACAACCTCATGCTCAACCCGACGCTCAGCGACCTCATCGGCGGTATCCAGAGCGTCACCCTCGGCGACGAGGAGGCGCGCCGCCGGCGTACGCAGAAGAGCGTGCTGGAGCGCAAGGCTCCGCCCACCTTCGACGTCATCATCGAGATCCAGGACCGCGACCGGGTGATGGTCCACGGCGACGTGGCCGACACCGTCGACGCCCTGCTGCGGGGCGACCCCGTGGCGCCGGAGCTGCGCTGGCGCGACGAGGGCGGCGTGCACCGCACGCAGGCCCGGCCCCGTCCGTCGCCGACCCAGGCGCTCGGCCCGGCCGATCGCTTCAGCGGCCTCGTCGGTGGGGGCATGGGCTGGCGGGTCGAGCCGGGCTGGCGTCCGGACGCCCGCGAGCCGGGATTCCGCGAGGTCGAGCGCGGCCGGGGCGGTCTGCGCCCTGCCACCGGTGGTGGTGGTTGGCGTGCTCCGCGCGGCCGGGCCGGTGCCGGGGGCCGAGGCGCGTCGCCCGCCGGACCAGAACCGCGCGACGTGGAGCCAGCGGGCCCCTTCGCCGGCGCCTACGACCCGTCGCGGCTCGCCGACACGCCGTTCGTGACCGGCGAGATCGCCGACCGCGGCCCCCTGGAACGCGGCTCCGCCCCGGCGCCCGAGCCGCGGGCCCGTGACACGCGCGAGCTGGAGCGGCAGAAGGAGTGGCGCGAGTCGGCGAAGCGTGCGATCGAGACGCTCCACGCCGACGCAGGCCCCGCGCCGGACGAGGTGGAGGACGAGGAGGAAGTCGAGCCGGAGGACGAGCTGGGGGCCGAACTCGAGACCGGGGTCATGAGCGCCTACGACCCGCTCGGCCCGATCGCTCCGGACGGCTACGCGACCTCGCTGCCGACGCTGCGTGTCCTTGGCTTCGGCATCAGCCGCAAGCGCCTCGAGCAGGCCATCCGCGAGCTGCAGCTGCCGGTGGTCGTGGTGCGCGACATCGAGGAGGCGGAGATCGTCATGACGCTGCGCGGTGCCTACCGCCAGAAGCCGCCGACCCTGCGCGAGGCGGAGGAGCTGGCCCGGCCGATCTACGTGTTGAAGTCGAACACGGTGCTGCAGATGCAGGCCTGTCTCACATCCCTCTACTCGATCGAGGTGGACCCCCGGGAGGCGGCCCTGCGCGAGACCGAGGAGGCCATCGGGCTGGTCGTGCGACAGGCGAAGCCGATCGAGCTGGCACCGCAGAACGCCTACATCCGCCGGCTGCAGCACCAGATGGCCGAGCGCGCCAACCTCGTCTCCCGCTCGCGCGGCCGGGAGCCCTACCGGCGCGTGCGGCTCTACCCCGACCAGGTGCGCGCCTGGCGGTAGGGCCCGCGCCGGGCGGCCGGCGGGCCCTGGGTCCGTGGCTGACCGCTAGACTTCGCGGCGATGAACGAGAGGGCGCAGAGACAGGGCGGCAGCGGCCGGTTCATCACGCTCGAAGGCCCTGACGGTGCCGGCAAGAGCATCCACGCCGAGCGGCTGGCGGCGGCACTGCGTGCTCGCGGCCTGACCGTGACGCTCGTCCGCGAACCAGGCGGCACGGCGCTGGGCGAGGCGGTCCGGCGGATCCTCCTCGACCGTGGCCTCGTCCATGCCCCCGCCGCCGACGCGCTGCTCTTCAACGCGGCCCGGGCGCAGCTCGTGGCCGAGGTCGTGCGACCGGCGCTCGCCCGGGGGGAGGTCGTCGTGTGCGACCGCTACGCGGACTCGACCCTTGCCTACCAGGGCCACGGCAGCGGCATGGACCTCGAGGCGCTGCGGGTCGTGGCCGCCGTGTCCACGGGTGGGCTGGTCCCCGACCGCACCATCCTGCTGGACCTGCCGGTCGAGGTGGGACTGGAGCGGCGGCGGCGCGGTCCGGCCGCCGAGCAGACGCGCTTCGAGGACGACGCCCGCCATGACCGCGCCTTCCACGATCGGGTTCGGGCCGGATTCCTTGCCCTCGCCGAGGCCGAGCCGGCGCGCTGGCGCGTCGTCGACGCGGCGGCCGCCGAGGAGCGCGTGGCGGCCGACGTGCTGGTCGCGGTCGGCGACCTGCTGCCGACCAGCGTCGCGGAGGTCGGCGTCTAGCTCCGCCCGGAGATCGTGCCGGGGGCGGTGGCCTTGGCGGCGCTCAGCGCCTCCCCAGCGGCGATCAGCAGCTCCTCCGCGTTCGCCCCGTCGTCGGGGAAGCGGACGACGCCCGCGCTGAGCGTGATGGATCCGGCGCCGTTGGCCAGGTCGAGGTGCGCCACGGCATCCACGACGCGCTGCGCCACGGCACGGCCGGCCGAGCCCGGGGCGAGGACGACGAACTCGTCGCCGCCGTAGCGGGCCACGGTGTCCACGAGGCGGACCGAGTCGGCCAGGGTGGCCGCCACGCGGCGCAGGATGTCGTCGCCCACGTCGGCGCCGAGGCCGGCGCTGATGGCGGCCAGGCCGTCGATGTCGAAGAGGGCCACGCTGACCGGGCTGCCCTGGCGTCCGGCGCGGGCCAGCTCGAGCTCGAGCATGCGGTCGAACGTGCGCCGGTTGGCCAGGCCGGTGAGGGGGTCGGTGTGGGCCACGCGGTCGTACCAGTCGGAACGTTCGACGAGCGCCTGCTCCAGGCGCGCACTCCGCACCGCGGCCGCGGCCAGGTCCCCGATCGCGTCGAGGTCCGCCAGCGTCGCGGCCGGATCGTCGGGCATGGTCGGCAGGCCGGCCACGAGCAGGCCCTGCACCTCCTGGCTGCCCGTCGCGTCCTCGGTGACGAGGGGCACGATGCCCATGGCCAGGATGCCGCCCGAGCGGCCGGCCAGGGCAGAGGTCATGTCGGCCGTGATGGCGACGATCTCGCTGTGCCGTCCGCGCACGGCCCGCGCGGCAGGGTCGCCGTCCGCGCCCGAGCCGACGGTGAGCGGCTCCGAGGGTGGCATCGCGTGCTCGCCGAGGCCGGCGCTGCCGGCGGCGACGAGGATGCCGCTGTCGCCGTCGAAGAGGTAGACGACCGCGCTCGTGGCCCCGGTCATCGCGCACGCCCCGGCCGCGAGGCCGTCGAGCTGGTCGTCGAGGACGCCGCCGCGCGCGATGAGTCGCGCACCGGCCGCGAGGGCCGCCTCGCGTCCTCCAGGCTGGTTCGTCACGGTCCCCGGTACCTCCGTCGAACGCCGGCGCCTCGTTCGTGGCGGGGCGCCCGGGGCCATCATACCCGTGCCGACCGGCGTGACGCCGTCGCTATACTCGGCCCGTCGTCACTTCCGCAGTGCGGGGCAGGCGTTGAAGCTCGTCGTCGCGATCGTCCACAACGAGGATGCCGGCGCCCTCGTGTCCGCGCTCCTCGACAAGGACCATCGCACGACGCGCCTCCACTCCTCGGGCGGGTTCCTGCGCCAGTCGAACGCCACGGTCCTGGTCGGGTGCGATGACGACCAGGTGGACGGCGTGCTGGCGATCGTGCGCGCCAACTGCGTCTCGCGCACGCAGGTCGTCAACCCCATGCCGCCGATCATGGAGCCGGGCGAGTTCTACATGCCCTATCCGGTCGAGGTCGAGCTCGGGGGCGCCACCGTCTTCGTCCTGCCCGTCGACCGCTTCGAGCGGTTGTAGGCGTCAGTCGGGCTCCTTGCACGTCGAGCCTCCGGCCGCCCCGGCGGACCCGCCGGGGCGCTGGCGAGCGCTGGCGGTCATCGGCACGGGCATGCTGCTCGCGTTCTCGCCCTGGTTCAGCGCCGCGGCGGTGGCGCCGCTGCTCGCCGCCGACTGGCACACGAGCGGGCTCGAGCTGACGTTCCTCGCCGTGGCCGTCCAGATCGGGTTCGCCGTGGGCGCTCTGGTGCTCGCCGCGACGGGGGCGACGGACGTGCTGCCCGGCCCGCTCGTGTTCTGCGCCGGCGCCGCCTGGGCTGCCGGAGCCAACCTGCTCTTCGCGCTCGTCCCCGGCGATGCCGCGAGCGCCCTGCCGTTCCGCGCCCTGACCGGCCTGGGCATGGCGGCGGTCTACCCCGTCGGGGTGAAGATGATCGCCGGCTGGTTCCGCGTCCGGCGCGGACTGGCCATCGGCGTCATGACCGGGGCCATCACGGTGGGCTCGGCGCTGCCGCACCTGTTCCGCGCCGTCGGGGCGCTGGCCGGCACCGACTGGCGGGCCGTCGTCGCCTTCGCCAGCGCCGCCGGGCTCCTGGGCGGCCTCATCGTCCTGCTCGGAGCGCGTTCCGGCCCGCTCGAGACGTCGGCGCCGCGGTTCAGCCTGTCGGTCGCGGCGGCGGCCTGGCGGGAGCCCGCCGTGCGCTACGCGAACCTCGGCTACCTCGGGCACATGTGGGAGCTGTACGCGATGTGGACGTGGGTCCCGCTCTTCCTGGCCGCCAGCCTGGCCGCTGCTGGAGTTCCCGGGGCGGCCACCGCCGGCCTGGCCACGTTCGCCGTGGTGGGCATCGGCGGGGTCGGCTGCGTGCTCGCCGGCCTCTTGGCCGACCGCCTCGGTCGAACGACGCTGACCATCGCCGCGATGGCCGCCAGCGGGAGCTGCGCGCTGGCCATCGGCTTCCTCTTCGGGGCCAGCCCGATCATCGTCGTCGCCCTGGCGGCCGTATGGGGGCTCACGATCGTGGCCGACTCGGCACAGTTCTCGACGGCCATCTCCGAGCTGGCCCCGGCCGGCACCGCCGGCTCCGCCCTCTCGCTTCAGGTCGCGCTGGGGTTCATCCTGACCGGCGTGACGATCACCGGAGTGGGGCTGATGGACCCGCTGGACGGGACGGGCTGGCGCATCGCCTTCGGCCTGCTCGCGCTCGGCCCGCTGGTGGGGATCTGGGCCATGTGGCGGCTGCGGCGTCTGCCGGAGGCGGTGCGCATGGCGAACGGCCACCGGTGAGCCGCCGGCGCGGCGGAGACGAGCATGGGCTAGCCTGAGCCGATGAGCGATTGGCTGGACCGTCTCGAGCGCGACGCGCCGAATCTCGTCGGCTCGTTCCGCGCGCTCGATGACGGCCGGTTCATCGCCCTCCGGCGCGAGGTCCGGCGGCTCGCCGGCGCGGGCAGCGCCGTCCGCCTGGCCCGCGAACATGCGGCGGTCGTGGCGCATCTCGACGGCTTGATCGCGGCGGCCTCGCCGGAGGTCCTCGCGGCGCCCGGTGGCGAGGAGGACTGGAACGTGGCCCAGGCGCTCGGCCATGCCACCGCCGCGCGGCAGGGGCTTGTGCTGGCGGCCCAGATGGCGGCCCTGGGGCGCTGGCCGGCCGAGGCGCCGACCGTCGTGCCGGGCGTCCCCGGCCCGCCCGACGCCGACTCCGACGCGCTGCGCGAGCGGCTCGCGAAGAGCCAGCGGTTCATCGAGCGCGCCGCCGAGCGGATCGCCGGCCACGAGCTGGAGCCCTGCCCGCTCGACCACCCGCTCGTGGGGCGGCTGCGCTGCGGGGAGTGGCTCCTCTTCGCCGGCGTCCACGACCTCATGCACGTCGAGCAACTGGAGCGGCTGGTCCGGCCAGTCGGGGCGGCTCCGTCGTGAGCCCGATCCGCCCCGACCTCGTCGAGTGCTGGGTCTTCCGCGTGCCGGCGCCCGGCGCCGAGCCGGAGTTCCTGCTCATCCGCCGCGCCCCCGGCCGCATCTTCACGGGCCTCTGGCAGTGCGTCACGGGCGGCCTGCACGACGGCGAGCGCGTGCCGCTCGCGGCCCTGCGGGAGGTGGCCGAGGAGACCGGCCTGGGGCCGGACGACATCGAGGCCTGCTACGACCTCGACCAGGTCAGCGCCTTCTACGACGAGGGCCCCGATGCGATCGTCCAGGCCGCGATCTACGCCCTGCGCGTGCGAGCGGGTGCCGAAGCAGTCCTCTCGCACGAGCACGATGCCTTCCGCTGGGCGTCGAGCGAGGAGGCGGTCCGGCTGGCGATCTGGCCGAGCTACCGGGAGTCGATGGAGCGGGTCCGCCGCTGCCTCCTGCAGCCTGAGACCGCGCGGTGGTTCGAGCTGGACCGCGACGGCCGCCGGCTGGCGCGCTGAGGGCCGATATACTCGCTTGGTGACGACCGAAGCCGCCGCTGGGACCATGCCGGGACCGCGCAGCCGACGGCCGTCGAAGGTGGACTCGCTCCGCCCGACCTACGGCTTCGACGACGTCTCCCTCGCCCCAGGCACGTCCACGGTCGAGCCGGCCGACGTCGACCTGGGCGTCGAGGTCGCGGGTATCGGGCTCGAGATCCCCATCCTCGCCTCGGCCATGGACGCCGTGGTGGATGCGCGTTTCGCCGGGGAGCTGGCGCGGCTCGGTGGCCTGGCCGTCCTGAACCTCGAGGGCGTGCAGGCCCGGTACGACGACCCCGACGCCGTCCTCGAGCGCATCGCGACGGCGCCGGACGGCGAGGTCCAGGCTCTCCTTGCCGAGGCGTACGCGGCGCCCATCCGCGAGGAGCTGGTGGCTCGCCGCATCGCGGAGATCCACGCCGCCGGATCGCGGGCGGCCGTCGCCGCGACCCCCGCCGCGGCCCGCCGCTGGGGCCCGTTCTGCGCCGAGCAGGGCGCCGACCTCTTCCTCGTCCAGAGCCAGGTCAGCTCCGCGCGACACCTCGCCTCCGGCTACGACCCGCTGGAGCTCGACGAGTTCACCCGCTTCATCCCCATCCCCGTGGCCGTGGGCAACACGACGAACTTCGAGGCGGCCTACCAGCTGATGCACCAGGGCATCGCGGCCATCTTCGTCGGCGTGGGCCCGGGCGCCGCGTGCACGACGCGCGACGTGCTGGGCATCGGCGTGCCGCAGGTGACGGCCATCAGCGACGTGGCCGCCGCCAGGGACACGTACCACGACGAGACCGGCCGTTACGTGCCGGTGGTGGCCGACGGCGGCATGCGTCGCGGCGGCGACCTGGCCAAGGCCATCGCCGCCGGCGCGGACCTGCTCATGCTCGGCTCGCCGCTCGCGCGCGCCGAGGAGGCGCCCGGTCGAGGCACGAACTGGGGCATGGCCGCGCCCTCGCCGACCCTGCCGCGTGGCACGCGCATCAAGGTCGGCACGGTGGGCCCGCTGGAGCGGATCCTCTTCGGGCCGGCGCGCGTGACCGACGGCTCGGAGAACCTCGTCGGTGCCCTGCGCCAGTCGATGGCCGCGCTCGGGGCGCGCACGATCCGCGAGATGCAGGGGGTCGAGATGGTCTATGCCCCGGCGATCTCGGTCGAGGGCAAGTCCTGGCAGCGAGGGCGGTAGTCGACCGGCGGGTCGCGGGGAAGCCGACAGAGAAGGGCGGGCCCTCCTCGGACCCGCTCATCTCGGGGACGCGATCGGCCGTTAGGCGTGGACCGGGACCGTCGCCTCGCAGAGCGCCTTGAAGTTCTCGTTGGAGTGGCGGATATCTCGCTCGATGGAGCCGGAGAGGAGCTTCTCCGCCACGCCGGCGAACAGGCCGCCCGGCAGCTGGTAGTCGATGGTCATCGTTTGGTCCGTCCCCCCGCCGGATTCAGCGAGCTCGATGGTGATCTTCGCGTGGCCGCCGCCGGGAAGCTCCATCTCCTGCTCGATCAAGCGTGGCCTGTCGACCTTCGTCGTGAGATTGGTTCCGGTCAGGCGTCGGCCCATGACCCTGGAGACGCTCGTGTACTTCGCCCCGACCCAGTCGATCCGATCGGGGCAGTCCTGGACCTCGATCGTGTTCGCATCGTATTCCGGCATGCGCCGAGCGTCGGCGCCCAGGTCCCAGACGTGATCGATCGGGGCGTTGATGTGGAAGCTCTCGCGCAGATGTCCCATGCACTCTTCCTCCGGCGCGACATGAGCGGGAGACGGCCGGGCGGGCAGAGGCTCATGTCAGCGCGCTGCGTCACAGCATTCGGCCCGCTCGCGCCGTTGTCGCGCGTGGGACGCCAACGGGTCACCCAGCCGATCTTCGGCTGCCATGTTGGGCGGACGGCTGTCCCGTTGTCATGGGGCAGGGGTCCCGATCGTGGCTGGGATGTCGAGCTGACCGCGGCGGAGGGAGTGTCCGACCGGCTTCAAGCGGGATCCGCCCTCGGCGCCGGGAACTCGCGCGGCAGGTCGGGCACGACGAGCTGGTGCAGGCGCTCGGGACGGTCGAGGCCGCGGAGCCGGAACTCCCCGAGGGCGACGAGGTCGGCGTCGATGGGCAGGTCGTCGCCGAGCGCCAGGCGGGCGCTCTCGGAGAGGACGACCTGGCCGCCGTGTCCGGCCGACCCGACCCGTGCCGCGCGGTGCACCTCGGCGCCCACGTAGCCCTCATCGCTCAGCTCCGGCTCGCCCGCGTGCAGTCCGATACGCAGGCGCACGCGCTCGTCGCCGGCCCAGGCTCGGGCGGAGAGGCCGCGCTGGATGGCGAGCGATGCATGGACGGCCGCGTCCGCCTCGGTGAAGACGGCGAGGTACTCGTCGGCGCGCGCGTCGACTTCGACGCCACCGGCCCGCCGCACCAGCCCGGCCACGAGGCGGCGCACCTCGAGGAGCGTGTCGGGCCACCGCTCGCCCAGGCGCTCGGCGAGCCCCGTCGAGCCCTCGATGTCGGCGAAGAGGAGGGTCACCTGGCCGCGCGGCAGGCGTCGGGCATCGGCGACCTGCGCCCGCAGGCTCGACTCGAGCCGATCGCGCTCCACGGCCATCCCCAGTGCGGCCGCTGCGGCGCCGATCAGCCGTGGCTCGTCGAGCAGCGCTGCATCGTGGAGGATCGCGGCGAGCGGCCGGCCGCGGTGCTCGAGCGGCGTCACCGCGCGGTTCGACTCCGGCTCGGGGAGGGCCACGGCTCGCCCATCACGATCGAGATAGGCGCTCGCGGAATCCGACCACAGGGCGACCGACAGGGTCGGGTCGCGAAGAGCAGCCCTGAGCGCCGTTTCCATCTGCTCGCGGCTCTGCGGGCGGCCGAACTCCACGACCAGATCGGCGACCTGCGTGCGGTCCATCCGGGCCCGCAGGAAGGCGACCAGCAGCGCCAAGGGCACGACGATCCCGAACAGGAACGAGATGCGCGAGATGAGTGCCGCGCCAGCGGGATCGGAAACGGTCAGCGCTCGCGTCGCCACGCCAGCGGCCTCCAGGATCCCTGCGAAGATGACCGGCGCGAGCATCCGGCGGGCCGCGGGCATGGCGAGCAGCCAGCGCCGAACGAGCAGAAGGACCACCACCGTGCCGAGCACGCCGCTCGTGAGCAACACGAGGGCGGTCGTGACACCCCCGGGTGTGGCGACGATCCGGAACGGGTTTGGTGGGCAGCCCAGGCAGTAGGGATCGGAGCTCGTGTCGACGGTAACGAGCTGCAGCGCCGCCACGACCACGTACACGGCGACGATGACGCGCACGACGGCGCGTTCCAGGCCCGGTCCCAGCCGTCCGACCGGATATGCCAGCAGCAGGTAGGCGAGGATCACCTCGTTGAGACCGAGCTGCATCCGCGCCAGCACGGTGACGATGTCGAGGGGGACGTTGCGTGCCATCGCTACGAGGATGCCGGCGCCGACGCCCATCATCAGGCGGCCGGTATGGTTCTCCGGTCGCCGGCGCCAGGCGACCCCCCCGGCCGCGAAGTAGGCGATGGCGATGGCGCTGAACTCGAGGGGCGCCACGACCGAGGCGTGCCTGCCCGTCGCCCCGATCCAGCCGAGGAGCAGCGCGGCCGCGCTGCCGGCCGCGGCCCACGCGATCGCAGGGGATACACGACGGAGCGTCATGAGCGCATCGTGCGCGCTCGCCCCGCCGTGCGTCCAGACGGTGTACTTGTTCATGACGTCCGATACCCATCGGCCGGGACCGCGGCCGGCCCGCCCATGACATACGCCACTCGCGGAAGCCGTGGCCGGGGCGACGTGTGGTCCGGGCCGCTGGCCCATGACCAACGCCACGGTGCGTACGCAACCGTCACGCGTCCGGGCGCACCGGCCTCCGATCGAGCCGGCTACCGCTGCAGGCATTCGCGCAAGTCAGTGGCAACGCAGCTGGGGCGGGACCCGGCCGGAGCGGAGCGCCTCGGCTAGACTGGACCCCGGCGTCGCAACGACGTTCACAGAGGAGGTCATCGGCCCTGGCGGACCACGAGCGGCCGCTGCGCCCGAAGCGCGGCACCACGGTCCACGGCGCGCCGGCCAACGCCGGCCATCGCGTTCTCGCGCCGGACGACGCCGAGGTCGAGGCCTACCTCGAGGTGGCGCTCGACGCGCCGCCGCCCGAGCGCTCGGCACTGGACCGCCCCGGTGCCGGCGCCCCCGGCTCGCCACAGGCGATCGAGCCGGACACCGTCATCGTCCTCGACTTCGGCAGCCAGTTCGCCCAGCTGATCGCCCGCCGCGTGCGCGAGCTGCACGTCTACTCGGAGCTGCTCCCGCACGACACGCCCTGGGCCGAGATCGAGCGTCGCCGCCCGACGGCGATCATCCTCTCCGGGGGGCCTTCCTCGGTCTACGACGACGATGCGCCCCGGCCCGACCCGGGCATCTGGAGCGGCCGCATCCCGGTCCTCGGGATCTGCTACGGGGCGCAGCTGATGGCCCGCGAGCTGGGCGGCGACGTGCTCCCCGTGGCACGCCGCGAGTACGGCCCCGCCACGGTCACGATCACGGCGGACGACGGCCTCTTCACCGGCCTGGAGCGCCAGCAGCCGGTCTGGATGAGCCATGGCGACTCGATCACGCGCCTTCCGGCAGGCTTCCGCGCCACGGCCCAGACCGATTCGACGCCTTACGCCGGCCTGGTCGACCCGGAGCGCGGCCTCTACGGCATCCAGTTCCACCCCGAGGTCGCGCACACGCCGTGCGGCCGCGACGTGCTGCGCAACTTCGTACTGGGCATCGCCGGCGCCCGGGCCACGTGGACACCGGCCAGCTTCATCGAGTCCACGGTGGCCGCGATCAAGGCCCGCGTGGAGGCGCACGCGCGCGGGACCGGATCGGACGGCAAGGTCATCTGCGCCCTCTCGGGCGGCGTGGATTCGGCGGTCGCGGCGGCGCTCGTGCATCGGGCGGTGGGGGACCGGCTCACGTGTATCTACGTCGATCACGGCCTCATGCGCAAGCGGGAGTCGGAGCTGCTCCGGGTGACCTTCGAGCAGAACCTCGGCATGCGCCTGGTCATGGTCGACGCTCGCCAGCGTTTCCTGGCCCGACTGGCCGGCGTGGAGGACCCCGAGGAGAAACGGCGCATCATCGGCGACGCGTTCATCCGCGTCTTCGAGGAGGAGGCGGCGAGGATCGGCCGGATCGACTTCCTGACCCAGGGCACGCTCTATCCCGACGTCATCGAGTCGACGGCGCCGGAGACGAAGGCGGCCCAGAAGATCAAGACGCACCACAACGTGGGGGGCCTGCCGGCCGACCTGCGCTTCCAGCTCATCGAGCCCCTGCGCTACCTGTTCAAGGACGAGGTGCGTGCGGTCGGGCTCGAGCTCGGGCTGCCCGAGGTCATGGTCAACCGCCAGCCGTTCCCCGGCCCGGGGCTGGCCATCCGCATCATCGGCGAGGTCACCGCCGAGCGGCTCGACACGCTGCGCGAGGCCGACTGGATCGTCATCGACGAGATCAAGGCAGCCGGGCTCTACCGCAGCGTCTGGCAGTCGTTCGCCATCCTCACCCCGGTGCGCAGCGTGGGCGTGATGGGCGACGGGCGGACCTATGCGAACGTCGTCGCCATCCGCGCCGTCACGTCCGAGGACGGCATGACCGCCGACTGGGCGAAGCTGCCCTACGAAGTCCTGGGCAAGATCAGCTCGCGCATCGTCAACGAGGTCCCCGGCGTCAACCGCGTCGTCTACGACATCAGCTCCAAGCCGCCCGCGACGATCGAATGGGAGTGACCTTCGGAGGACTCGCGTACCGGCACGGGAGTCGCTAGAGTCCGCGCCATGAGCGAGGAGAAGCCCGCCGTCGCGGGCGACGAGACCGCACCCGAGCCGAGCGAGTCCTCGGTCGAGCCTGCCCATGACGCCCTGGCCGTCGATGAGGCCTTCGCGCCGACGCTCGACCCCGAGGTCCTCACCTTCGGCGAGACGAAACCGCAGGCGCTCGTCTGCGGTTGGTGCAACCAGCCGCTGCCGGGTCCGGACCTCGAGCGGTGCCCGCACTGCGACGCGAACCTCAAGCCGGCCGATGACTCGATCGTGGTGCCGGGCGTCACCACGCTCTCCGAGGAGGCCGCGCACCTGCTCGAGCTGGCCGAGGTGAAGCGCCAGCGCGAGGCCGCCCGACGGGGCGAGACGATGCTGGCCTCACCGCGCTCCGGTCCGCCGGTGGCCCCGGTCCCGGCGCCCGCCGCGGCGGAGATCGAAGCCGCCCTCCGCCCGCCCGACGACGAGGTGCGGCGCGTCATGCGCGAGCTGGAGCTCGAGGCGCGCCGCGCCGCCGCGACCAGGGAGCCGCCGCTCCCCGAGGAAGAAATCGAGGTCGAGGCCCGCCAGGAGCCAGAGCCCCCCGCCTGAGCGCCTAGACTGGGCCGATGGCCGTCCGTCTCCCCGTCCCGGGTCCCTCGTTCCTGCGCGAGCGCACGATCCGCCTGCACGCTGGCCCGAGCGACCCCGGCGATCCTGTCGCCATCGGCATGGGCCGTCCCAGCGAGACTGACGACGGCTGGTGGATGACCCATCTGTGGGCGTTCGACAACGCGGGCATCATCGACACCTCCCGCATCGCGCCGCGTGCCGGGCCACCCCCGGCGCCGCCGCTCACGGTCATGGGACCCGTCTTCGCCGGCGCCCTCGCAGGGCTGATCGGCGAGGAACATGGCCGCCAGCTGGTGCGCCTGAAGCTCCATCCGGCAGCGGACGAGACACAGCCCTGGGAGCGGCCGCTCATCGTCCAGCTGGCCATCCGCTGGGACCCCGTCCGGGCGGCCACGATGCGTCCGAACGCGCTGGCCACCGAGGCGCTCGAGGCCTTTGCGCGGGCGATCCAGGCGGCGGGCCGTCCCGGGTGAGCGTCGCTCGCATGGTCGGCGCCGCGCTGTCGGTGGTGGTCGCCGAGCCGTCCCTGTGGCTGCTCGGGAGCGCCGGCTTCCTGGTGCGCGGCGGCCTCGTGCTCCTCGTCCTGCCCATCTGGACGTTGCCCAGCCCCGTCGGCATCACTACGCTGCTCGGCCCGGCCGTCGTGAACACCGGCCGCCTCGAAGGGCCGTTGCTCGCGGCCGTCGCGGCCGGACTCGTCCTCGTCGCCGGGCTCTGCCTGGCCGGCCTCTTCGCCGCCGCGTGGATCGACGCCGCCCTCTTCGAGCGCTTCGTCGCGGACCCCGAGACGGCCGAACTCCGCGCCGGCCGCCGACTCCCCCAGGGGTGGCGCCGCCCGATCGTGGCCCTCGTCGGCGTCGAACTCGTGGCCCTCCTGCCGGCCATGGCGGCCGCGGCCGTCTCGCTCGGCCGCATCGTCCAGGTCGTGCGCGAGGAGATCCTTCTGCCAGGCGACCTCGCCGTGCCGCTCCCCCTGCGCGCGGCGGCCGGCGCCGCGTGGCCGCTCACGCTGCTCGTCGCCGCACTCGTCCTGGCCGAGGCCCTCAACGGGGTGCTGTCGCGGCGCGTCCTGCTGCGCGGCGTGGAGGGGGCAGAGCCCGGGCGGCCGCTCGGTCGCCGGCTCCTCGGCGCCGTGGCCACCGCCGCCACGGGCTGGCTGCTGGCCGTGGTCGTCCTCGCCCCCGCCATGATCGCGGTGTTCATCGCCTGGGCCGGCGCGCGAGACGCGTACCTGACCGGCGCCGTCATCGACTTCGAGCGTGTTGCCGCGACGGTCGGCGCCATCGGTGCCACGCTGCTCTTCGTCGCGGTCTGGACGGGCACGCTGCTGCTCGGTGGTGTCGTATCCGCCTTCCGGGCGGCGCTCTGGAGCGGAAGCGCGCTCACCGCCCGGGGGGACTGGACGACGGGCGGAGACTAGGGGCATGGACGCCCCGCAGACGACGTGCCCGGCCTGCGGCGCGCCGGTGCCCGAAGATCGCCTCACCTGCCAGGAATGCGGCACCGTCATCGCCGCCGTGACCGGCGCCGTGCATCCTCACCCACCGCCGGCCGCCACGCCCGGGCTGTTCGACGAGTCGGCCCTCCCGCCGCCGACCGCCCCGCCGGTCCACGAGGCAGCTCCGATCGCTCCGCCCCACCCGACGACGCGACCGGAGCTCGGCCCGAACTCGTGGTACTCGACGCGGGCCGCCTCCGAGGCGCTCCCCTCCGGCGCCGCCCCGGCCGCGCCGCCCGCCGCGGGTCGGGCCGGCCTCCTCAGTGATCTGCCCCTGCAGGTACCGGCCACGCTCGGCGGCCGGATGGCCGTCCTCGGGCTGGCGCTCGCCGCCATCGCGTTCGTGCTGCCCTGGACGCCGCTCGCGGGCTTCAGCTGGTTCGATGCCTGGGGCCTTGCCCGGTTCAGCACGATCGTCGCCTTCGTGGCGACCCTTGCCCTCTTCGTCCTTGCCATCGAGCCCGTTCCCATCGCCACCCGCGTGCGCACGGGCTGGCTGCCCGCCCTGTGGGGCGCCTTCGCAGGCGGCCTCTTCTGGTCGCACGTCGACGGCCTCGCCTATGTCGGCCTGGGAGTCTGGCTGTTCCTCCTCGGCGGTGCCCTGGCCCTGGTCGGCGGCCTGCTCGTCCTCGGCCGGCGGGAACCGGCGCCGCCCGCCGCCTGACGCCCGGGTCAGCGGCGCGCCGGCGGCGGCGTCAGGACCCTCTGCTACACTCGCGCCGCTCCGCGGACGGCCGCGGACGACGTCCTCGGAGGCCATCAGCCACACGTCATGCAGGGCATCCTCGACACGATCGCCGAATTCTTCCAGGGGCTCCTGGAGGACCCGACCGTCCAGCTCGGCTTTCAGCTCATCGGCATCTACATCGTGCTGTTGTGGCTGGCCACCGCCTTCTGGGCCTACCGCGACATGACGCACCGGACGGCCAACCCGGTCCTGCCCTACCTTGCCGCGGCGTGGATCATCGTCTTCACGCCGGTCTTCTTCGCGTTCTCCGCCGTCCTCTATCGGATCGTGCGCCCGAAGGAGACGCTCGCCGAGGCCAACGAGCGGGCGCTGGCCGAGGAGGCCATGCTCGTCGAGGTCGAGGCCCAGGCCCACTGCGCCAGCTGCCACCGACGCGTCGAGCGAGACTGGATCATCTGTCCGTCCTGCCGCAATCGACTGCGCCGCGTCTGCCCCAGCTGCGCCAAGCTCGTCGAACTGGACTGGACGCTCTGCGCCTGGTGCGGCAAGGACTTCGAGCGGCCCGAGCTGTTGCGTGAGGCTCCGCGCAGCCGGGTCATGGCCCGGCCCCTGGGTGGGGTTTCGGCTACCGTCGAGCCGACCACGGTCACGCCCCTTGGGCGGGTGGCGGCCAAGGCCGTCGAGCCTGCGCAGGCGAAGCCGGCCCCGAAACCCCGGACCGCCTCCGGGCCGCGGTGACGGAGCCCGATCCCAGCCCGTCCGAGGTTCCCGGCGGCCGCACCTTCAGCCTCGAGGGGCGCCCGGCTCCCGGCCTCTACGTCCTGGCCTGGCTCCTCTCCTTCGCCGGCGGCGCCCTCGTCCTGATCGGCATCCAGGCCAATCCGGATGCTCGCGGGGCGCTGGTCCTGCTGGGCCTGATCGCCCTGGCGCTGGGGCTGTCGAGCGGCTCCGGCTACCAGGTGCTGGCGCGCGCCGCCGGGCGCCCGCCCGAGGCGTATCGCGGACCGGCGCCAGCGCTCGCCTTCGGCGTGGCGGTCACCATCGGCACGGCCGGCGGGCTGCTACTGGGGCTGGTGGGCCTGTTCGACCCGGACGGGGCAGCGGGCTTCCTGGTCGGGCTCCTGGTCGTCGGCGCCGGGTACCTCGTCACGGTCGTCTTCCTCGTGGTGCGCACGGGCGCCCTGCGCTGGTCCGAGATGGGCTGGCCGTCCGGGCCGGGCCGCATCGCGCGGATCGCCTGGGATGCCGTCTTCGGCGTGGCGGTGACCGTCCCCGTGGTCATCCCCGTCCTCGTCCTCGCCGGGGTCCTGGCGACCATCCTCGGCGTGGAGCCGACGGAGCGGATCCCGACGGTCGCGACGCGCTTCGAGGCATTGCTCGTGGTCCTCGCCGTGGCGGTCGTGGCGCCGCTGGGGGAGGAACTCTTCTTCCGGGGGTTCGCGCAGACGGCCTGGCAGCGGGACATCGGGCCGCGGCGGGCGCTCGTGCGCAGCGCGATCTTCTTCGCGCTCGTCCACGTCCTCAACGTCAGCGGCGTCACGTTCGGTCAGGCGGCCGGCGCGGCCGTCCTGCAGTTCGCGGTCATCCTGCCCATCGGCATCGTCCTCGGCTGGGCCTTCCAGCGCCACGGCATCGCCGCGTCGATCGCGGGGCACGTCGGCTACAACGGCGCGCTGCTCCTGCTGGCCATCGCCACGCGGCAGGTCGCCGTCCAGGGCGCCTAGAGCCGTGTTCCCGGAAGCGACCGCTTGACGCGGTAAATCGCCCGGTCGGCGCGGGGGGCCCTGGCGTACGGCCCTGGCGGGCCCCCCAGGCCGGGAACCATGTCTCCCCGGCATGGCTATCGCGCCAGCAGACCGGGGACGGCCTTGGCGGGCCCCCCCGGGCCCCGAACCATGTCTCCCCGGCATGGCTATCGCGCCAGGAGACCGGGGACGGCCCTTGGGTGCCCTCCCGGGACCCGAACCATGTCTCCCCGGCATGGCTATCGCGCCAGGAGACCGGGGACGGCCCCGGCGTGCCCTCGCTGGCCCCGAACCATGCCTCATGAGCATCGCTCCGCCGGCGAACACATAGAGCGGAGCCATGCGGCCGGACGCGAGGCCAGATCCATGCCATCAAGGGGTTCACGGTCCACCGGCGAACGGTACCGAGGCGTCACTATGGCGCGCGAAGCGGCCGGTGAGTCCGTGGTGAGCGGGGGCGCCTACGATGCCCTGGCTCTCGGGTCCGGACGGCGGGGGAATCGGCGGGCTCCGTCGTTCGGGCCCGGGGCGCCTGCTCGGCGTCTGTGGCCAAGGGGGGTGCGCGAGGGTCCGTGGAGCCGCTGGGTTCGCTCGATGCATGCCGACGAAGTCGCCTCATGCGGCGAATCACCGCCACGGCCCGCCGCCGCCAGGAGGCCGCGACCATGGCCGAGCCCATCCTCATCGTCGACGGGCGGGCCCGCCGTCCGCGGACCATCCGGGAGATGCCCCCCGAGGATCGACCCCGCGAACGCCTGGAGGCGCGCGGGCCCGCCGGGCTCTCGAACGCCGAGCTGATCGCTCTCGTCTGGGGCACGGGCGCGCCGGGCGTCAGCGCCCTCGACCTGGCGACGGAGGCACTCGCCGTTCACGGCGGGCTGGCCGGTCTCGCCGCCGCGAGTCGCGTGGAGCTGGAGGCGATCCCCGGCATCGGGGCTGCCCGCGCCGCCCGGCTGGCGGCGGCCTTCGAGCTCGGCCGTCGGCTCCTTGCCGACTGGCCCGCGGGGCGCTTCGCCATCCGCGGCCCGCGCGACCTGGCCGACCGGCTCGTGCTGCAGATGGGCCGTCTCGAACGTGAGGAGCTGCGCGTCGTGCTGCTCAACACGAAGAACGTCGTGCTCGCGGTCGAGACGGTCTACCGGGGCAACGTCTCGACCTCGTTGGTGCGGGTCGGCGAGCTGTTCCGCGACGCGGTCCGGCAGCATGCGGCCGGGCTCATCCTCGTGCACAACCACCCCTCCGGCGACCCGACACCGAGCCCCGATGACCTGCACCTCACGGCCGAGACGGTCGCCGCCGGCCGCCTGCTCGACGTGCCCGTGCTCGACCACCTCGTCATCGGCCACGACGCGTACGTCTCGATGCGGGATCGAGGTGTCGCCTTCGACCGATCAGCCCCGCGCGCGGCGCCGTCGCCGGCGGCGTGACCTGGTGGCGCCGGGCTCGTCAGGGAACGCCGCTCGGGCCCCGGTCGGTCCGGATGGGGTGGACGGGTATACTGCTCCGGCTTCCAGCGACCGTTTCGCGTGCGTCCGGCCAGCACCGCCCCGCGCGCTCGCTCCCACCCACCGCCGCAGCCCGCGACCCTCGAAGGAACCGCCCCGCATCATGTTCGACGCCCTGTTCGGCCTCTTCTCACGCGACATCGGGATCGACCTGGGCACGGCCAACACGCTCGTCCATGTGCGTGACCGGGGGATCGTCATCAGCGAGCCGAGCGTGGTGGCCATCGAGGCGCGCACGAAGCGGGTCCTTGCCATCGGCGCCGAGGCGAAGCGCATGGTGGGTCGCACGCCGGCCAACATCATCGCCGTGCGTCCGCTGCGCGACGGCGTCATCAGCGACTTCGACGTGACCGAGCAGATGATCAAGTACTTCGTGCACAAGGTGCACGACCGGGTCGGGCTCATCCCCCGGCCGCGCATGCTGCTGGGCATCCCGTCCGGCGTGACCGAGGTCGAGAAGCGGGCGGTGCGCGACGCCGCCCTCAACGCCGGCGCCCGCTGGGCCCGACTGATCGAGGAGCCCATGGCCGCCGCCATCGGGGCCGGCCTGCCCGTCGGCGAGCCCTCGGGCTCGCTCATCGTGGACATCGGCGGGGGCACGACCGAGGTCGCCGTCATCAGCCTCGGCGGCATCGTCGTCTCGCGCAGCATCCGCATCGGCGGCGACGAGATGGACCAGGACATCGTCGCCTACGCCCGGCGCGAGTACAACCTGCTGCTCGGCGAGCGCACTGCGGAGGACATCAAGATCGCGGTCGGCTCGGCCTACCCGGGCGAGTACGACGAGCAGCACGTGACGCTGCGTGGCCGCGACCTCCTCACCGGCCTGCCGCGTGCCGTGGAGATCGGCGCCGACCAGGTGCGCGAAGCCATCGAGGGATCGGTGCAACAGATCGTGGACACCATCAGGGACACCATCGAGGAGACGCCGCCCGAGCTGGTGGCCGACATCATGGACCAGGGCATCGTGCTGGCCGGTGGCGGCGCGCTGCTGCAGGGGCTGGACCGGCGCGTGGCCGAGGCGACGCAGATGCCCGTCCACGTTGCCGACGACCCGTTGACCTGCGTGGTTCGCGGCACCGGAAAGGTGCTCGAGGAGCTCGACACGATGGAGCGCACGCTCGTGGCCGAGACCTACTCCCGACCGCCGCGCTAGGGTCCGCCGAAGCGCCGCCGTACCAGGAGCCGTTGCCCGCCGGGAGTCCACGCCGATGTTCGCCACCCGCGCCAGCCGCCGTCGCGGCATCGCCTACGCCCTCCTCGTCGCGGCCTCGCTCATCCTGCTCGCGCTCAGCGGCACCGGGCTCATGGGCGAGCTGCGGGCCGGCGTCAGCTTCGCCCTGGCGCCCATCCAGTCCGCGCTGGCGGGGATGACGCGGAGCGCCACGTCCATCGTCTCCACCCTCGGCGAGATCGATCGGCTGCGCGGCGACAACCGCGACCTGCAGGCGGCGAACCTGGCGCTGGAGGCCGAGAACCGGCGCTTGCAGGGCCTGGTAACGACGAACCAGACCCTCACCGCGCTGATGCAGGTGCGGTCCACGCTGGACTACCGGACGGTGGCCGCGGAGGTCATCGGGCGGCAGGTCAGCCAGGCTGAGCGGGTCGTGTCGCTCTCGGTGGGCAGTGACCGAGGCGTGAGCGTCGGCGACGTCGTGCTGGCCGGCGGGGCGGCGCTCGTGGGGCGCGTCGTGGAGGTGGGCCCGAACTACAGCCGCGTGCTGCTCATCAGCGACACGCGCTCCACGGTCATCGGGCTCGTGGAGCCGTCGCGGACGACGGGCAATATCCAGGGCCAGCTGGGCGGCTCGCTGGTGATGAGCCAGATCCCGTCCACCGACGTGGTGAACGTGGGCGACGAGGTCGTGACGGCCGGGATCGACCTGGGCAACGGCATCCGCTCGCCCTTCCCCAAGGGGCTGCTCGTGGGCCGCGTCGTGGACGTCGAGCGAGATGCCACAGCCGTGGTGCAGACCGCCTTCGTCGAGGCTGCCGCGCCCCTCGAGAAGCTGGAGTACGTCCTCGTCATCACCGACTACGAGGGTGGCATCCCCATCGCGCCCTCCCCGTCGCCGGAAGCGAGCCTCGGGGCCGGTGCGTCGCCCTCCGCTTCGCCGACCGTCTCGCCCGGCGGCTCGCCGATCGACCTGCCTTCGCCGTCGCTGCAGCCGGCGCCGTAGCGCAGCCGGGCGCGCGGCAGGGCTGAGCCGGCCGAGCCTCAGCCGCGCCCCAGCGACGCGAAGCGCAATCCCGCCTCGCGCACCTGCTCGGCCACCACGATGTCGCGCGTGTCGTAGACGAGGTCGCCGGCCATGCTCCGGGCCAGCGCTCCCCAGTCGAGCTCGGCGTAGTCGCGCCACTCGGTGGCCACGAGCACCGCGTCGGCGCCCGCGACGGCCTCGGTGACGGAGTCGGCCGTCTCCAGCTCGGGGTCGGCACGAAGGGCCTTCTCGATCGCGCGAGGGTCGGTGCCCACGACGCGTGCCCCGGCCTCGCGCAGGTAGCGCGCCAGCGAGAGGGCGGGCGACTCGCGGACATCGTCCGTGTTCGCCTTGAAGGCGAGGCCGAGCAGCGCGATACGCCTGCCCGCCAGCGCTGCCAGGCCGCGCTCGCCGTCGAGCAGCTCCCCGAGCCGCCGCACGATCGCACGCTGGTGGACCTCGTTGGAGTGGCTCACCGCGTCGATGAGTGGCGTCGGCACGCCGCGCGCGGCGGTGACCAGCGATAGCGCCACGGCCTGCTCGGGCAGGCACGACCCGCCGTAGCCCGGCCCGGCGTTGAGGAACGCCCGCCCGATGCGGGTGTCCATGCCGATCCCCGCCGCGACCGTGTCCACGTCCGCCCCGACGACGTCGCAGATCCGCGCCAGCTCGTTGGCGTAGGCGACCTTGGCCGCCAGGAAGACGTTCGAAGCGAGCTTGATGAGGGCCACGGACCGGGCGTCGGCGATCATCGTCGGGGCGTGCAGCCCCTCGTAGAGCGCCAGCACCGCCTCCGCCGCGGCGTGGTCGCGCGGCTCCAGCCAGCCGGCGACGATCCGATTCGGGGTCTCGAAGTCGGCGATGGCCGAGCCTTCGCGCATGAACTCCGGGTTGGTGACGATGGCCGGCCGCTCCCCGGTGGCGGCCCGCCCGGCGGCCAGCGCCAGCAGGCGAGCCGGCCCGTCCACGGGGAGCGTGGAGCGCACGACGATCGTGTGCTCCGGGCCGACGGCGTCGAGCAGCGCGCGCACGGCTGCCTCGACGTTGGCCGTGGAGAGCGGCCCGTCCCTGCCGGTCGGCGTGGAGACGGCGACGATCGAGACGCTTGCCTCGGGGGGCGGGCGCAGATCGGTCGTGAAGTCGAGCCGTCGCTGCCCGGCGTAGGCACGGATGGCGGCCTCGAGTCCCGGCTCGAAGACCGGGGGGATGCCGCCGCGCAGGCCCTCGATGCGGGCCGCGTCGATGTCGGCGACGGTCACCCGATGGCCGAGCTTGGCGAACCCGACGGCCGTGACCAGCCCGACGTGGCCGGCGCCGACGAGGAAGAGGTGCATCGGGGCTCCTGCTGGTTGGGGATCGGCCGGAATGGTACCCGGGCTAGGGGTTCGGGATGATCAGCCGCTGGCCCGGCTCGATGAGGTTCGGGTTGGCGATCCCGTTGGCCCGCACGATGGCCTCCACCGTCACCCCGTAGCGGTTCGCGATCTGGGTCAGGTTCTCCCCCCTGGCCACGGTGTGGAGCCGCGCTGTGGGGCTGGGGAAGGGGCTGAGCGACGGCGTGGGCGTGGCGGTGGGCGTGGCCGTCGGAAGGGGAGGCGGCGTCGGTGTCCGGGCCGGCGGCGGCAGGGTCGCGCCCGGCGGATCCGCGTCGGCGATGCCGGGGACGAGCATCGCGGCCCCCAGGCCGATGCCGGCGGCGAGGACGAGCACGAGGAGGACGAGGGCACCGACCAGCCAGGGCGAGGAACCCCGACGGACCTGTGGCGAGGCGGGCTCGGCGATGAGGGCGGGCTCGGCCGGGGGCCAGGGACTCAGTCCGCTGGCGACGTCGGCGGGCGGCGGGGGCGTCGCGGGCAGGCGGGTCCGGCGCTTGCGCTTCCGCTTCGGCTGCGAGGACGGCTCGGACGCAGGCCGGTCCGGCGCCTGGTCCTCGCCCTGCTGCTCGTCGTCGGCCACCTGCTCCTCCCCGTGCGCGGCGTCGCCGCTCGCCGGCAATCGTGCCACACGCTGCGCCACCGGGTCTCAGCACCTCGGGTGCGCCCGGGGGTCAAGGGACGCGGTGCGTCTCGGCAGCACGCTGACGCGGTGGTGCTCGGAGGCAACGGGCCTATGGAGCCATGCCCGACCGGACCATCTCGGCATTGGTTCGACCGCGCCGGGGGGCGAGGCTGACGGGAAGCGGGGCGACCCAGACCCCCGCCGACGTGACCTGCCGAGCGGAGACTGTCCGTGCCCCACGCG
>Ga0209619_10000525_pt1 | contig 27154 bp, 23 predicted proteins | sample Rifsed16ft3_FD_184011 | JGI IMG/M metagenome (GOLD analysis project Ga0209619, IMG submission 184011) | Soil microbial communities from Rifle, Colorado, USA - sediment 16ft 3 (version 2) | ecosystem: Environmental > Terrestrial > Deep subsurface > Rock core/Sediment | place: Rifle, Colorado... | reverse complement strand
GAAGCCGGCTCGGCTTATCTTTCTTTTTTCATACGGCCCTCCGCGAGGCGAGGCACGAAAGGTTATGTCCGCGCGGTGCGCTAACCGGGTCGTGAAGACGCCGGAGTACGCGGAACGTGTCGCGGAACTCGCGTCTCGCCGGGAAGCGTTCGCGATCGCGACCGTCACCCGGACGGAAGGCTCGACCCTCGCAAAGCCCGGCTTCAAGATCCTGATATCGAGCCGCGGGGAGGTCGTCCGCGGCACTCTAGGCGGCGGGTGTCCAGAGGGCCCGATATGCGAGGTCGCCTTGCGGACGATGGAGGACGGCCAGCCGCGACTGCTCAGGGTCCATCTGGTCGACGCGAAGGAAGCGGTCGCAGGGACTGTCCGGACGACGAGCGAAGATGAGATCTATGTCGAGACAGACTGCGGGGGCACCCTGGAGGTGTTCGTCGAGCCGATGCTGACGACGGAGCGCCTGGTGATTATCGGTCAGGGCGGCCGCGACGACATCGAGGACGCTCTCGTCCGTCAGGCGAAGGCGCTTGGCTTCGAGGTCGTCGTCGTGGACCCGATGCCGGATCTCCACGATCCTCCGGATCGCCTCGTGACGAGTGCTGCGGTGGATCCCAAGGCGCTCGCGCTCGACGGTCGGGACTCCGTCGTCGTGCTGACAAAAGGGGAGAGGGACGTCGACGTGCTGGAAATCCTCTCGAAGGCGAACGTGCGATTCGTCGGCCTCCTCTCAAGTCGACGTCGACTGCAGAAAGACCTCGAGGAGCTGCGGAAGCGAGGTGCGCCAGAGGCCTTTCTCCGCAGGCTACACGCCCCGGTCGGCCTGGACATCGGTGCACGCACGCCGCCGGAGCTCGCGCTCGCGGTCATGGCGGACGTGATCGCCACGAAGTACGGCCGAGACGTGCCGCACAAGCCCGCGAAGGATGACACGTCCGGTTGACAACGCATCCGCTCCTGGACCGCCTACCGTTGTCACGTCACCGAGCCCCTGGGGAAGATCGGAGGCGACGGCCTTCATCCCGGCCGGGATCCGGGTCGGGTCGTGAAAGTTCCATTTTCCTGCAATTCGGAGACGTCGTGTGCAGCAACGAGTGTCCGGAAGGTTTAAGGAAGTTCGAGTGGATTCGCAATTAGGTGGGGAGCGCGATGCAGGCCCGTTCATTCGACTACGTGAGACCCGCGACGATGGCACAGGCATTGAAGGTTCTTCGGGAGGAGGGCAGTCGGGCGAAGGTCCTCGCGGGAGGGCAAAGCCTGATCCCCGTCTTGAAGCTCCGTCTGGCGGAACCCAAGCTTCTCGTTGACATCGGGCGCATCCCCGGCCTCGCCTTCATCGAGGAACGCAGGGACGGCCTGCGAATCGGGGCGATGACCCGGCATCGGGATCTCGGGCTGTCGAAGCTCGTTCGAGACAAGTACACGCTCCTGTCGGACGCCGCGGCTTCCCTCGGCGACCCGCAGGTCCGGAACTTGGGAACGATCGGGGGCTCCCTGGCCCACGCGGATCCGGCATCGGACTGGGGCACCGCGCTGCTCGCGTTCGAAACGGACCTCGTGGTAAGGGGCCAGCAGGGGACGCGAGCAATCTCGATTGACAAGTTCTTCAAAGATACCTTCACCACCGCACTGAGGCCCTCGGAACTCCTGATCGAGATCCGGATTCCGAAGGCGGAGCGCACGGACGGGGGCGCGTACCTCAAGCTGAAACGGAAGACCGGCGATTTCGCGACGGTCGGGGTCGCGGTCCAGCTCGGTCTTGATGAGAAAGGCACCGTGGCCGGCGTCCGGATTGGACTCGCCGCCATGGGGCCGACCCCGATGCGAGCGAAGAAGGCGGAGGAGATCCTCGTCGGTCGCAGGGCTGGCCCGACCGCGTTCGCGGAGGCCGCGAAGGTCGCCGCCGAGGAGGCCCGCCCAGCGTCGGACCTCCGAGGGAGCGCGGAGTTCAAACGTGCAATGGTCGAGGTCTACGCGCGACGCGCGCTCGAGACCGCGACGAAGCGGGCGGGGAGGTGACCGCGATGACGACGAAGCGCGGCAAGGCGCGGCGGGCAACGCGGGCGCCAGCGAAGGAGAACGGCGGCCATGTGATCACGGTCACGGTGAACGGCACGAAGTACGTGCGGACCGTCGAACCGCGCGTCCTCCTGGTTGATTTCATCCGGGACGAACTGCGGCTCACAGGCACCCACGTCGGGTGCGATACGAGCCACTGCGGTGCCTGCACGGTCCTTGCGGACGGCCACGCGGTCAAGTCCTGTACGATGCTCGCCGTCCAAGCGGACGGAGCCGAAGTCACGACGATTGAAGCGCTCGCTCCGAAGGGTCGCCTCCACCCGCTCCAAGAAGCGTTCAAGGAGCACCATGGTCTCCAATGTGGCTACTGCACGCCGGGCGTGGTCTTGGCCGCCCTCGAGCTCCTCCAGGTGGAGAACGCACCGACGGAAGAAGCAATCCGCACCGCGATCTCCGGCAACATCTGCCGGTGCACGGGCTACGTGAACATCGTGAGGGCGATCTCCGCCGCGGGTGACATGATGCGACCCGGGAGGAAGTGATCCCATGGCCCAGAAGGTCTTTGGCGAGAGGGTGCTCCGGAAGGAGGACGACCGCTTCCTGACCGGCCGCGGGAGCTACGTCGCGGACATGCTCCCGCCCGGGACTGTGTATGCGGTGTTTGTCCGGAGTCCATACGCCCATGCGCGAATCGTTCGGATCAACACGGCGAAGGCCGCTAAGCTCCGCGGAGTCCTTGGCGTCCTGACGGCCCAGGACCTCAAAGACGAAGTGGGGAGCATCTTCACCGCGTGGACGATCCCGAACTCAGACCTGAAGACCCCGCCGTACTACCCGCTCGCCCGCGATGTCGTACGGTACCAGGGGGAGGCCGTGGCGGTCGTCGTCGCCGAGAACCCATACCTTGCCGAGGACGCACGCGAGCTCGTGGAGGTGGAGTACGACCCGCTCCCCGTGGTCGTTGACACGGAGGCGGCCGTCAAGAAGGGCGCACCACAGGTCCACGGGGAGGCGCCCGGCAACGTCGCCTTCAAATGGACCCTCGCGGGGGGCGACGTCGACGCCGTTTTCAGGGAGGCGGAAGTGGTCGTGAGCCAGCGCTTCGTGAACCAGCGGCTCCAACCGACCGCACTGGAGCCGCGCGCGGCGATCGCCCAGTACGAGCCCGGCACGAAGGAACTCACCCTCTTCGTGACGTCGCAGAACCCGTTTGTGCACCGGCTGATCTTGTCGCTCGTTCTCAAGCATCCGGAGCACCTGATTCGCGTCGTCGCGCCCGACGTCGGTGGCGGCTTTGGGAGCAAGATCCCGTGCTATCCATGGGAAGCTGTCGTGTGCCACCTCGCGATGCGCTTCGGCCGTCCCGTGAAGTGGGTCGAGGACCGCACGGAGAACTACGTGGCCACGACTCACGGACGGGATCACGTCCAGTACGTCGACCTGGCGGCGAAGAAGGATGGGACGATCCTCGGCATCAAGGCGCGCGTGCTCGCGAACATGGGCGCGTACCTGTCGACGGCCGCACCCGGCATCCCGACGATCCTCTTCGGGTTCATGGTCGGCGGCTGCTATGCGATCAAGGCGGGCCGCGTCGAGGTGACCGGCGTGTTCTCGAACACGACGCCCGTGGACGCGTATCGCGGCGCAGGGCGCCCGGAAGCGCTCTTCCTCCTTGAGCGGATGGTCGACATCCTCGCGCGGAAGCTGACGAAAGATCCCGCGGAGATTCGACGGAAGAACTTCATCCCGCCGGACAAGTTCCCATACCCTTCGGCGATGGGCCTGACCTACGACAGCGGGAACTACGAGCCCACGCTGAAGAAGGCCCTCGCCAAGGTGGGGTACGACCGCCTCCGCAAGGAGCAGGCGGAGGCCCGCAAGAAAGGCAAGCTGATGGGGATTGGCCTCTCAGCGTACGTCGAGATTTGTGGGCTCGGTCCCTCGTCTGTCGTGACGTCGACGGGCTTCGCCGGCGGCTTGTGGGGTGGATCCACAGTTCGAGTCCATCCGACCGGCAAGGCGACCGTGTACACAGGCGGTCATCCGCACGGGCAGGGCGAGGAGACGACGTTCGCGCAGATCGTTGCGCAGGAGCTCGGGATCCCCGTGGCAGATATCGAGGTCGTCCATGGTGACACGAAGCTGACGCCGTATGGACAGGGCACGTACGGTAGCCGCACGACCCCGGTCGAGGGCGGCTCGGTCGCCTTGTCAGCGCGGAAGGTGCGAGACAAGGCCCGCAAGATCGCGGCGCACCTCCTCGAGGCGAGGGAGGAGGACCTGGACTTCGCGGACGGGAAGTTCTTCGTGCGGGGATCGCCGAAGGCCTCGAAGACGATTCAGGAGGTCGCCTGGGCAGCCTACATGGCAGGGAGCATGCCGAAGGATGTCGAGCCGATCCTGGACGCGACGACGTTTTACGACCCCTCGAACTTCGTGTTTCCCTTCGGATGCCATGTCTGCGTGGTCGATGTCGACCGGGACACGGGCCAGGTGTCGATCCGCCGGTATGTGGCCGTCGACGATTGCGGGAATCAGATCAATCCGATGATTGTCGAGGGCCAGGTCCATGGCGGCGTCTTGCAGGGGCTCGCTCAAGCGATGCTGGAGCAGACTGTGTACGATGAGAACGGGAACCTGTTGACGAATAGCCTGCTTGAGTATCTCGTCCCGACGGCGATGGAAGCCCCCAACATCGAGACGGATTCGACCGTCACCCCGTCGCCGCACAACCCGATCGGGGTGAAGGGCGTCGGCGAGACGGGCACGATCGCCTCGTCGCAGGCGTACGTCAACGCGGTCTGCGACGCGATCGGCGTGGACCACATCGACATGCCGATCACCCCCGAGAAGGTGTGGCGGTCTCTGCACAAGAAGTGACAGGCGGAAGGGGCGGGCGGCCCGGGCAACAGGCGTCCTAGCGTCTGGACAAACTATTTAGCACGCCATCGCCGTCGCAACGGTACGCAGCGCGTCGCAGCGATGTATCGTGAGGTTGTTCACGGTCGACGACGGGCTCCGATTCCACGGGGAGGGCCATGATCTCGGCGATCGTCCTGGCTGCAGGGACCTCGACTCGGATGGGTCAATCCAAGTCGCTTCTCAAGCTCGGCGGCCGTCCGATCCTGGCGCACGTCCTCGACGCGGCCCGCACGGCGCACATCGGGCCGATCGTCGTGGTCTTGGGCCATGAGGCGGATCGCGTTCGCCGAGAGGTCCATCTGGACGGTGCCTCCGTCGTATTGAACCGCCACTACGCAGATGGGATGAGCGGTTCGATCCGCGCGGGAATCGAGGCCTCGGATCCAGGAGCGGAAGGATACATGATCCTCCTCGGCGACCAGCCTTTCGTTTCGCCGAAGACTCTCGAGGCGCTCGTGGAGGCGAGACGCGCGTCGCACGCGAAGATCGTCGTTCCCTCCTATCGCGGCCAACGCGGCAACCCCGTCCTCCTCGATGCCTCGCTCTCACCCGAGGTCAAGACGATCTCCGGGGACATCGGGTGCCGGGCGATCTTCGGTCATCATGGAGGCGATATCCTCGAAGTCTCCGTCGAGGATCCCGGCGTGCTCCTGGACATCGATACCCCCGGACAACTCGAGAGGGCTCAGCAGGCGATCGACCGCGGAGAGCCGCTCGAATCCCTCGCCTCCGAGCTCGCCGCTCATGAGATCGCACGCAAGGCGGGATCAGGCGGGATTCACCTCGTCGCGCGGGAATCGGTCGATCTCATCGCTCTCGCTCACGACTTGCGATCGCGCAATGAACCGTTCGCCCTCGCGACCGTCGTCCGTGTCAGTCGGCCCACGTCGGGTCGGCCGGGCTTCAAGGCGATCGTGCGACCGGATCGCCAGGTGATTGGCTGGGTCGGCGGCAGCTGCGCGGAATCCGTTCTCCTCCTGGAATCGCTCGCCTCCTTGCGGGACGGTCGTCCGCGACTCCTGCGGCTTTCGCGAGACGCGGGCTCGGGTCCCGCAGAGGAAGGCGTCGTCGAATACGTCATGGAGTGCCACAGCGGTGGTGCGATGGAGATCTACATCGAACCCCATCTGCCGAAGCCCCAGCTCCTGATCGTCGGTCCCTCCCCGGTCGCAGACACCTTGTCCTCGCTCGGCCGGCTCCTCGGCTTCCGCGTGGTCGTCGTCGCACCCAACGCCGGGAAAGAGGATTTCCCCGACGCGGATCAGGTCGTCGCCCAGCTCGACGGGCTCCCTCGCCTCGTGACGCACGACACGTTCGCGGCCGTCGCGACGATGGGGAAGTACGACGAGACCGCGCTGCGAGCGCTGGCCGCCTCGCCTGCGGCCTACGTCGGCCTCGTCGCGAGTCGGCGCCGGGCGAGCGCGGTCCGACACGAGTTGCGCAACGCCGGGTTGCCCTCGGAGGCGATCGACCGAATCCGGACGCCCGCCGGCCTGAACCTAGGGGCTGAGACCCCGGAGGAAATTGCGCTGAGCATCATGGCGGAAATTGTGAACGTTCGGCGGACGGCCGTCGCGCGGGAGATTGCGGTAGTAGAGACCACGCCGGATGCACCCGGGCGCACGCCTTTCGTGGACATCGTCTGCGGGATGGAAGTCGACCCCGATACGCCTTTACGGGTAACGCACGAGGGCCGGCTCTATCTGTTCTGCTCCGAGGGCTGTCGCTCCCGCTTCATCGAATCCCCGGAGGCCTTCATCCGGTAGCGGTTCCTAGGCGCCCTCGAGATGCTTCCGTGCGTTCTCGAAGAACGCGTTCGTCTTCTTGTCGATCGTCCCCTGAAGGAGCCGCGCTCCCATGCTCGCGACCGTCCCATTCAGGACGACGTCGGCGGCCCAGCGGACCGTGGTCTGGCCCGCCGCTTCCGACATCTCGATCGTCGAATCGATGTCGAAGGCGCTCCCCATGCCGGAGCCGTGGACCTGGATCCGTGCCCGTTCCCATTCCGTTCTCTCCTTGACCGTCGCCGACCACGTGAAAGTGCCCTTGATGAACGCGACGCCTGCCTTGATTGTCCCCTTGAAGTTGTCACGATCCACGACCTCGATCGTGTGGGGATCGTCGATCGCGACCGAGAGAGCCTTCGGATCGAGGAAGAAGGCCCACGCCTTCTCCCGAGGAGAACGCACCGTGAACGTCCCGTCGAGTTTCATCCTCTAAGCCTCGACGATTCAGGCGATCCCTTTCTCGTTCAGGATCTTCCAGACCTTCCAGGGCGTAATCGGGATGTCGATGTGCGTCACCCCGAGATGGGACAGGGCGTCGACGACGGCATTGGCGATCGCGGCGGGCGCGCCGACGGTGGCCGATTCTCCCACGCCCTTCGCTCCGAGCGGATGATGAGGCGACGGCGTCGTGGTCTTCGCGGTCTCCCACTTCGGCGTCTCGACGGCGGTAGGAAGCAGGTAGTCCATGAACGTGCCACCCTGGATGTTCCCGTGCTCGTCGTAATGGATTTCCTCGAGGAGGGCAGGCGCGAGGCCCATTGTGAGCCCTCCGTGGATCTGGCCCTCTACGATCATCGGATTGATGATCGTGCCGCAGTCGTCGACCGCGACGAATCGGCGGATCTTGACTTCGCCCGTCTCCTTGTCGATGTCGACGACGCAGATGTAGCTGCCGAAGGGGAACGTCAGGTTCGGCGGGTCGTAATACGCGGTCGCCTCGAGACCGGCCTCCATGCCCTGCGGGTGGTTCGTGTACGCCGCGAACGCGATGTCCTGCATCGTCTTCGCCTTCGCAGGCACGCCCTTCACCTGGAACTTGTGGTCCTTCCATTCCAGATCGTCCGGACTCACCTCGAGGAGGTGCGCGGCGATGAGTTTCGCTTTGTCTCGGATCTTCCGCGCGGCGACGGCAGCCGCGGCGCCCGCGACCGGTGTGCTTCGGCTCGCGTAGGTGCCGAGGCCATAGGGGGCCGTGTCGGTATCCCCTTCCTCCGCGGTGATATCGTCCACGGAGATCCCGAGTTCCTCCGCGAGGATCTGGGCGTACGTCGTCTCGTGGCCCTGGCCCTGGGATTTCGTCCCGAAGCGGGCAATCACCTTTCCCGTCGGGTGGATGCGGACCTCGCAGGAGTCGAACATCTTGAGGCCGAGGATGTCGAAGGTGGCCGATGGTCCGGCGCCGACGATCTCCGTGAAGCTCGAGATCCCTATGCCCATGAGCTCCCCGCGCTTCCGCTTCTCCGCCTGCTCTTTCCGCAGTCCCTCGTAGTCGATGATATCCATAGCCTTGCGGAGCGCGGCGCCGTAGTTCCCGCTGTCGTACGTCCAACCGAGGGCCGACTTGAACGGGAACGCCTCCGGCGGAATGAAGTTCTTCATCCGGAGTTCCGCGGGGTCCATCCCGAGCTTGTGGGCCAGCACGTCGATGACCCGCTCGATCGTGAATGCGGCTTCCGTGACCCGGAAGGAGCACCGGTATGCGATCCCGCCCGGCGGCTTGTTCGTGTAGACCCCGTCGACCTCGACGAAGGCCTTCTCGAACGGATACGAGCCCGTCACGATGTTGAACAGCCCCGCAGGGAACTTTGACGGGTTCGCGGCCGCATCCGTGTATCCATGGTCCGCGATCGTCTTCACGCGGAGGGCCTTCAGCTTCCCATCCTTCGTGGCGCCGATCTCCGCCGTGATGTGGTAGTCCCGGGCGAAGGAGTCCGCCTGGATGTTCTCCGAGCGATCCTCGATCCATTTCACCGGATGTCCGGTCTTGAGTGCGGCCACGACGGCCAGGACATATCCCGGGTAGACGGGCACCTTGCCGCCGAAGCCGCCCCCGATGTCCGGGGAGATGATGCGGATCTTGTGCTCCGGCAACCCGGAGACGAGCGCGAACACGGTGCGAATCGCGTGCGGCGCCTGCGTCGTCATCCACATCGTGAGCTTTCCGGAGGTCGAGTCGAACTGGGCGACGCAACCGCAGGTCTCGATCGACGCGACGTGGATCCTCGGGATGTAGATATTTTCCCGGACGACCACGTCGCACTCCTTGAGTGCCTTCTCCGTGGCCTGCCGTTCCCCGGTCTCCCAGTGCCAGATCCTGTTCGACTTCTCGTTCTTGTCCGGACGGAGGATGGGCGCGTCCGGCTCGAGGGCCTTGATCGGGTCCACCACGACCGGGAGTGGCTCGTACTCCACGTCGACGGCGGCGACGCCGTCCGCGGCGGCATAGCGGCTCTCCGCCACGACCGCGGCGACCTCTTGGGCCTGATACATGACCCGCTCGACGGGCAAGACCATCTGGCGGTCCGACATCAGCGTGGGCATCCACGCGAGCTTTGCGGCTTCCAGGTCCTTCCCGGTGATCACCGCGAGCACGCCGGGGACCTTCATCGCCCGTTCCGAGTTGATGTACCGGATCCGCGCATGGGCGTACGGGCTCCGTACGATGTCGAGGTACAGCATTCCGGGGAGCTTGATGTCGTCCACATAGGTGCCCTGCCCGCGGACGAACCGGGCATCCTCCTTCCTCTTCACCGACTGCCCGATCCCGCCGTGGACGGTCATGCCTTGCCACCTCCCGGCGCACCGTGAATCTTTTTCGCAGCGTGTTGGACGGCTTTCACGATATTCACGTATCCCGTGCAGCGGCAAAGATTCCCCGAGATCGCGCGACGGATCTGTTCCTCCGTCGGCTGTGGGTTTTTCTGAAGCAGGGCGACCGAGGTCATCATCATGCCGGGCGTGCAGAAGCCGCACTGTAGGCCGTGTTCCTCGATGAACCCCTCCTGGACCGGATGGAGCTTCCCGTCCGACACGAGGCCCTCCACGGTCTGGACCCCACGGCCGTCCGCTTGGACCGCCAGGATCGTGCACGACTTGACCGGCTTGCCGTCGAGAAGGATCGTGCACGCCCCGCAGTTCGTCGTGTCGCAGCCGATGTGCGTCCCCGTCAGTCCGATCGTCTCTCGGATGAAGTGCACAAGGAGGGTCCGCGTCTCGACCTCTGCCTCATACGGTTTCCCGTTCACGGTCACGTGAACCCGGACGAAGGGCCCGACGTCTTCCTCTTGTGCCCGGGCTTCTGCAAGGGCCATCTCAGGCACCTCCTCGAGCGCGTTCCCACGCGCGGCGAAGGGCCCGTCGGGTCATCACGCGGACCATGGCCTTCTTGTATTCCGCGGGGCCGCGCAGATCCGAGGTGGGCTTCGCCATGGCCTCCGCGAGCGCGGCGGCTCTCCCGAGGAGAGCATCGTCCGCGACCTTCCCGACCAGTTCCCGCTCCGCGTCCGTCGCCTTGAGCGCCGTGGCTCCGACGGCCGTGAGCCCCACGCCCGCCTGCTCGATCTTCCCCTTCGAGTCGATGACCAAGTTGGCGGCGACACCGACGATCGGGAAGTCGCCCACCCGCTTCTCGAGCTTGACGTACGCCGTGCCCTGCCTCGGGCGAGCCTTGGGCACATGAATCTCCACAAGGATCTCGTTCGGTTCGAGTGCCGTCACGAACGTGTCCTGGTAGAACTCCTTCGCGGGGATCGTCCGCGAGCCCTTCGGACCCTTGACCACGTATTGCGCGCCGAGGGCGAGCATACACGCCGGCAGGTCGTTCGCGGGATCGCCGTGGGACACATTCCCTCCAACGGTCCCCATGTTGCGCACGAGGGGATCCGCGATCTCGAATGCCGCGTCCGTGAGAATCGGATAGCGCTCCCGGACCATCTTCGAGTCGAGGAGGTCGTTCGTCCGAGTCATCGCCCCGATCCGGAGGAACTTGTCGTCCTCGCGGATGAACGCGAGATCGGCGATGCGGTTCAGGTCGACGAGGGCTTTCGGCTCTGCCAGACGGAGCTTCATGACCGGGAGGAGGCTTTGTCCCCCCGCGAGGACTTTTGCCTCGCCTCCATACCGATCCAGCACTTGCACGGCCTCGTCAATCGATGCGGGAGCGTAGTACTCAAATCTCGGTGGTATCATCATCCAACCCCCTGCTAGGTTGTAGCACGTCGGCATCGTGTCAGGCCGTTAAAGGCTTTTGCCAGAACGGCCGGCGGGTCTCAGGACGCGAGCCGGCTCCCGACGGAACGGAACGGCTTCGCGGTTTCGAATGTGGCGGGAGCGAGGAACAGGTCCACGTGGCGGATTGCCTCGCGCATCCCAGCGGTAGCCGCCTCGAACTGGGGCTCGTCCGCGTACGGGTTCACCCAGACAAGGAGGTGGCAACGGCGGTGGATTCGATCGAGCGTCCTTCCCAGGAGGTCCGTCTCGCCGAGGTCCCATCCGTCGCTCAGGACGACGACGGTCGTCCAGGGATGGACGAGCGCGCCGTACCGGACGAGGAAGTCCTCCAGGCATCGGCCGATTCGCGTGCCTCCTCCGGACGAACTGAGGGAGCGAGCGACCGCGTCGGCCGCTCGGGCGTACGTCCGGCCGCGAATCGTATCCGTGAGTTCCTGTACGTGCGTGCTGAACCCAAACACGCGAGAACGGTGGGCGACGCGCTGCATGGCATAGACGAGCGCGAAGAGATCGTTGTCGTGCTCCCTCATGGAGCCGCTCACGTCCCAGAGGATGGCGAACTCCGCGCGAAGTCGCTTCTTGCGGTGAAGGATGAAGGCGACCCATTCCCCTCCGTTCCGGAGGCTGTGACGCGCGGTAGCGGGGAAGTCCACCCTTCCCCGGCGGGACGGCTCGTATCGACGGCCGGGCAGAGTCGCCGCGTATCGGCGGAAGCGGCGGGCTCCCGACCAGATCGCCGCCAACCGTCGCCGCTCCGGTAGGGAGAGCTGATGGCCGGGCGCGGGGGCGTCGGGGCTGTACACCCCGACCTGCACGACACCGTTCCGCTCGATGGCGAGCGGCGCGGATCCAGACGGCATCGAGGATGAGGGCAGGCCGTCTGGCGCCGGTCGTGGTGGAGCCGCTACCGGGAGGTTTCCCTGCGCGTCCGGCGGGACGAACGAGGTCGACCAGTACGCGTCGAACACGGCCTCCAGCCGTGCGAGGTCCCAGGGAGACTTCGCGAGAGTGATTCGACACGCATCGAGGAACGCCTCTCGATTGAGGGCCGCGATGCGGGTGAGAGCCTTGGCAAGGTCAAGTTCCGCCCCGATCCCCACGGACACGCCGGCACGACGGAGGAACGCGACGAACCGCGCGAGGCGCGGGAGGACGATCGGCGACAGGTCTGGCGGGCCTTGACCGGACGGGCTCATGAGGGTCCCATCAGGGCGTCCAGCCGGCCCGATTGAAGAGCCTGCAGGTCCTGCGCGTCCTTCACGAGGAAGCCGAGGGTCTGTTCGATGATGTCCCGGGTCAGCTTCGTCTGGCCGAGCGCGAGCAGCGCGGACGCCCAGTCCAACGTCTCCGAGACCCCGGGTCGCTTTACGAAGTCCTCCTGCGCCCGGACCTTCTGGACGAACGCGGCGACCTCCTGGGCGAATCGGGTCCCCAGGGTTGGGACCTTCCGCCGGAGGACGGCGACTTCCTTTTCGAGGCTGGGGTAGCTGATGTAGAGGTAGAGGCAGCGCCGCTTCAGGGCATCGGACAGCTCCCGCGTGCGGTTCGACGTGATCACCACGAACGGGACTCGCTTTCCCCGGATCGTCCCGATCTCCGGGATCGTGATCTGGAAGTCGGAGAGGAATTCGAGCAGGAGGCCTTCGAACTCTTCGTCCGCGCGGTCGATTTCGTCGATCAGCAACACGGGCGGCCGCGGGCCGTCATAGGTGAGGGCCTCGAGGAGGGGGCGCTTCAACAGAAAAGCCTCGCTGAAGATTTCCGACTCGAGTTCGCGCGCATCCTTTCGCTTCTCCTCGATTCGGATCGTGAGCAGCTGCTTCGGGTAGTTCCATTCGTACAGGGTGGCCCGGGCATCGAGACCTTCGTAGCACTGGAGCCGGATCAGTTTCGTGTCGAGCGCCGCGGCGAGGGTGCGCGCGATGTCCGTCTTGCCGCACCCGGGCTCCCCTTCGACGAGCATCGGCTTCTGTAGCTCCCCCGCAAGGTACACGGCCATCGCGAGGGGGCGGTCCGCGATGTACTGCTGCTCCCCGAGGGCTTGGATCACCTGGTCGGCGTCATCGAAGAGACCTTTCTTCCCCACGGCCTTCCCCTGCGGAGTGCGAACCAAAGGAAGCAGAGCCCGGGTAATCAACGTTTGGACCCTCGCCCGCCTCTTTTACCTAGGTGCGGTGTGATGGCGGTCCCATTGAGGTCCGCCCTCATCCTTGCCGGTGGAGCATCGAAACGGTTCGGTCGGGCCAAGGCCCTCGTCGAAGTCGCCGAAAAGCCCATGATCGTCCGCGTCGCGGAGGCGCTCATGCCCCTGGTGGACGAGCTCATCGTCTCCGTGGCAGATGCCGCGAGCGAAAGGAGGCTGCACGGAGTCCTCCCTCGTGCGAGGATCGTGCAGGATGCGCGGCACCACCGTGGACCCATCGAAGGATTCGAGCGTGGGTTCGACGTGGCCCGCGCCCCGATCATCCTCGTCGCCCCGTGCGATGCACCGCTGCTTCGTCCGGAAATCTACGGGCTCCTGCTCTCCCAGCTCGGTGACCGGGAGGCGGCGGTGCCTCGCCCCGACGTCATTGACCCGGTGAGGGCCGTCTATCGTGCGGATGCGGTGCGCCGGGTCTTGCGGGAGGCGGGGGGCGCCCTTCCTTCGCCATCTTCCCTCGTGGACCGGCTCGACGCCGTGTTGGTTTCAGAGGCGGCATTGAGGGCCGTGGACCCCGATCTCCTCTCGTTCCGCGACGTGAATCGACGTGAGGATCTGTCGTCCGTCCTCGAGTTCATCGGCCCCGCGGCGTAGCACGACTCGCGCCGATCAGGAAAGCTTCACGTTCCGCGCGAGGGGTGGCACGGTCTGAACGTATCCCTTCGGCTCCACGCCCGACAGGATCTCCTTCATCAACGTCGCCCGCTCATTGTCCGGCACGCCGTCGAGAAACTTCCGCTTCTTCCTGCTCTTCTCCCACTCGCGGAACTCCTCCTGCTTCGATACGTACAGGGACTTGACCGTGTTCTGGACGAAACGCGTGCCCGGCTTGCCGACCGCGTCCGGGTCGTAGTCCCGCTGCACGAATTCGATGAAGAACCATTCGTCGTCGAAGAGCTCCCGCGTGAAGGCCTGGAGGAGCGGGCCGAACGAGTCCTTGTCCTTGTAGATCGGCGTCAGGAACTCCGCACCCTTCGACTCGAGGTACTCCTTGAGCTTCGCCAAGTCCGACGTGCGGAGGGCGAGGTGCTGCATGTACGTGTGCGCCTCCCCCTTCGGGTTCCCCGCGAATCCGTACACGAACGGTGCCTGCGCGTGGGACACCTCTCCTGGCGCACTCAGTCCGAGGACGACCGCGAGACACTCGCCCGTGAGGGAGCTGCGGCACGCGAAGGTGGCCATCGCGGTCTTCTCCTCCCCGACCCGCTCCGTTTCGTAGACGTTCTCGTAGCCGCTGTTCAAGAGGAAGTCCCGCAGCGCGCGGTATGCGTTCATGTCCCGGCACAGGACGGTTTTGTGGTCCACCTTCAGGTTCATGAACGAGGGGGCGGGCATCGGGTCACCGGCCTCGAAGTGGACCCCGGGGCGATAACCCTTTCGTGGCATGGGATGGCATGGGCCTTTCGAGGGCGCCGAGGCGCCTGAGTTTTCCTCGACACGAGTCTCCAGGATGCGATGGGCTCGCCGAACGTCCTCGGGGCCGTCACGTCGCGGGAGCGATCGAGTTCGCGAGGACGCCGATCCCTTCGATCTCGATCTCCACCCGGTCCCCCGGTCTCAGGTACCGGGCCTTCTCGCCCTTCTCGAACTCGCAGCCGCCTGGGATTGTACCGCTTCCCCACACCTCTCCCGCGTGGATCGTCTGGAAGCGCGACAGGCATTCGACCATCTCGGGGAAAGACCACAGCGCCCGGTCCCCCTTCTTCACGAAGGGGTTCTCATAGACGAGCTCGCGGTACCGGCCACGGAGCCGCTCCTCTCCGTTCACGCGTACCGCGATGCCTTGGTCCTTCAACTCGCCAATCTCGTCCCGTGTGACGATGCAGGGTCCGAGGGCGTTCGCCCAGTCCTTTCCCGGTGCGGGGCCCATGCCGATCCGTCCCGCGGTCATCTGGATGTCCCGGGCGGAGAAGTCGTTGAAAATCGTGACGCCGAACAGGTGCGCCGTCGCGTCCTTCGCGGCGATCTCCGCGCCCCCGAGCCCAAGGACGAATCCCACCTCGGCCTCGTAGTCCAGCTTCTCCGAGGCGACCCCGCGAGGTCGGCCACCTTCGAAGACCTCGTACCGCATCGCAGGGACTGCATCCCCCGAGCCGACCACGTTCAGGTGATTCCCGTTGTAGTACGCGGGCACCATGTCCCATTCCGCGGGTACGGCACTGCCCATCGCCGCCCGCGTGCGGGCAACATGCCCTCGGAACGCCAGGAAGTCTCGGAGGAGCCGCGGCAGGATCGGTGGATGGAGGCGGACCTCGGAGGACGGAATGGCCACAGGGGACCCGCCGCGATGGATTTCTTTCTCTGCACCCGCCAGCGCGCGCCGCGCGCGTTCCCACGTCTCCCCGGCGAGGCCACCCGCGAGATCGACAAAGGTCTGCATGTCCGCGGGGATCTGCGGGTCCGCAGCGTGGAGGTCCGCGATCCACTCCCACCGGTCCCAAGGGCCGATCGCCGCGCCGAGCCGCGGGGACGAGTAGCCGCGCGAGAACGTGACCAGCCTCACGGTCGCCCTCCCTCTGCGAACTTCGTCCAAGGGATCGGTGCGGCGTGCGTGTCCGCGCAGATCGGACATGCGGCGGGCGGATAGATCGGGATCTCGACTTGGATCGTGCTGTAGAAGCGAGCTCCGAGGCGCCGCTCCGTTTCCTGTACGAGATCCGCCACGCCTTTCGCGAAGACCGCGGCCGCATCGACGTTCCCTCCGAGGCGCTCGACGAACTGCGGCAGCCGGAGGCCGACGCAACGTCCCTGGAGGCTCACGCCGTTGAAGGCGAGGACCTTCGAGCCCTGCGGGACCCAGCTTTCGACGAGTCTGTCGCCAAACCGACCGCTCGGCAGGTATTCCCAATACGCCACGGGCCGTCGGAGCCGCTTCGCGAAGGCGTCCGCAAGGGGGCGCACCGCCGGCTGTGCGGGGGCGAACAGGAGGTCGACGTCAATGCCCTCCCTCCGGGCCCAAGCGGCCATGTCGTCCGCGATGGCGTCGACGAACGGCGGGTGACGGGTGACCGGCTCTAGCGCGAAGAAGCCCTGCGTGTGGCTCCCGTTCTCGTCCGCGGGATAGAGGAAATGACCCTCTGCGGTGAAGGGCTTCGCGTCCCGGAGGATTTCCTTCAACGTCTGGGGCGGGAACGTCGGAGAGACGCGATGGATCCGTCCGCCGACCGCGTCCATGGTCTGCATCACGCGGACGGGGACTCCCAGCCTTCTGCGTCTGCGACGACGCGCGGTTCTTCTTCGGACCAGCTCAGGACGTAATCCGGATCCCGGTATCCGAACCCGTGCGTCGTGATCCGCATCGTCTCGAAGTACGTGTCCAACATGACGGCCAGGCGGGCCTGCATCTTGCCGCGGGCCGCGAGGGATCGCTGCGCGGCGTTCCCCTGGGGGCTGTGCGGCGTCCCACCCGGGTGGAACGTGAACGACCCCTCCTCGACGACGCCCGCGCGAGCTCCGTACATCGCGTTGCAGAAGAACATGAGCTCATCGCTGTCCACGTTGTAGTGGGCGTACGGCGCCGGTACCTCCTTCGGATGCCATCCCGCCATCACGGGGACGAAGGAGCACAGGGAGAATCCGCTGTGCGGCACGTTCCCCGACTGGAACGTCTGGTGCATCGGCGGGGCCGTGTGGATCTCCCGCGCGATCCCGTGGTGGCTCTTCACGTCGAAGACGTACGGGTACAGGGCGCCCTCCCATCCGACGAGGTCGAAGGGGTGATGGCCGAGGGTGATCCTCGTGATCCTGCCGCCGCCGTGCTTCACGTCGATCGGGAACTCGCCACGTTCATCGACGAAGGGCCGGAACTCCGGGGTCTCGATTTCCGTCTCGACGACGGGCGACATGAGCGTCGCCTGGCCCTCCTTGTTGAAATAATGTGGTGCGAAGTTGATCGGATAGATCGACTCGATCGCCAGGAGCCACGCCTTCGGGGACTTGAGCTCGATTCGGTACGTGGTGCCCTTCGGGACCACGACGTACACTTCCTTGCGGAACGGCAGGTCCCCGTACTCCGAGCGGACGACGCCTTCGCCGTCCTGGACGAAGTACACCTCGTGACGCTCGCCGTTGCGGAAGAACGAGTCCTCGGGCATGGACTCCGTCGGCTTCGAGATCGAGAACGAGGTACGCGGTCCGTGCACGATCGGCTTGCGGGATCGGATTGCGTCTTTTTCGAACGGGATCCGTCCTGTGCGAACGTGGTACGGCTGGAGGACGTCTGCCTCGGGCGGGTACTCCGGGGCGAGATCGAAGTCCCCCTTCCGGGGCGGCTTCACCTGTTCCGTCGGGTAGAACCTCACGTGGAGCTTCCGGGACCATGCGCCGCTGAAGCCATAGCTCCCGTGGATCTCCTCCAGTGCGAGCACGTTCGGGATCGCGTGGAACTCCGTGTGCGGCGTCGGGGGGAGCGTGCCCTTCTTGACGATCATGACCATGGGACCGACACCTCGAGGTCGGATAAACGGCGTCCCGGCTTAAACCCGTGCGGCGTCCGCCGCGTCCGGCGGGAGGACGAGCAAGGTTAAGGTCGTCGGTCGGCATGGTCCGCGCACGAGATACTTCCTGACCGGGGCCACGGGATTCATCGGCGGACGCGTGGCGCGGCTGTTGCGATCCCGCGGAAACGATGTGCTCGCGATCGCGCGAGACCCGTCGAAGGCCGGAGGTCTCGCCGCCGTGGGCGTTGACGTCCGGAAGGGCGACGTCACGGACAGGGAGTCGATGCGGGCTTCGATGGCCGGCGCCGACGGTGTCTTCCACATTGCGGGATGGTACAAGATCGGCTCGAAGGACCGTGCCGCGGGCGAATCGATCAACGTCCTCGGAACCCGGAACGTCCTTGGGCTCATGGAGGAGCTCGGGATTCCGCGGGGGGTGTACACGAGCACGCTCGCGGTCTTCGGGGATACTCGCGGTCAGGTCGTCGACGAAACGTATCGTCCGACCGGGCCGTGGCTTACGGAGTACGACCGGACGAAGTGGGTTGCGCACTACGAGGTCGCGGATCCGATGATGAAGCGAGGGTTGCCCCTGACGATCATCCAGCCCGGCGTGACGTACGGACCGGGAGACACGAGCGAAATCCGGCCGACGTTCGTCCGATATTTGCAGGGAAAACTTCGGGCTCTCCCGACACGCACGGCGTACTGCTGGGGCCAAGTCGACGACGTAGCCCTCGCCCACGTCCTCGCGATGGAGCGCGGGAAATCGGGCGAGGCGTACATCGTCGCGGGCGAGCCTCGCACCTTGATCGATGTGTTCGACTTGGCGCAGCGGATCACAGGGATCCCTGCCCCGCGATTCCACGTATCGCCAGGATTCCTGAAGGCGATGGCGTTCCTCACGCGCTCCGAGAGGCTCCGCGATCTCGCCGGCGTCACGTACCTAGGAAGCCATGCGAAGGCGGGGAGGGAACTCGGCTTCGACCCACGGCCCCTCGAGTCAGGACTGCGCGAAACACTCCAGCACGAAATGCACTTGCTTGGCATGCCGACGCCACCGTCTTCGTGAAATTCGTCGGCACGCGGAGCATTCTGTCTTATAAATGATGCGCGTTCCCGGCCCGACGCCCGGGAGGAGGTTGAGAATGCCGCAACTTGACGGACAGAGCACCCTGTACTTTGGGCCCTGGTATCGAAAGTCCCCGTTCTTCGAGGCCACGCGCCGCGCCGGCTGCAGGTCCTACGATATTTACAATCACATGTATATCCCCGGGTTGTACACGGATCCGTTCGAGGAATACTGGCACCTCATCAACCACGTGACCTTGTGGGACGTCGGCGTGGAGCGCCAGGTGGAGATCAGTGGCAAGGACGGATACAAGTTCGCCGAGCTGCTCACCCCGCGGGACCTCAGCAAGTGCAAGGTCGGGCAAGGCAAGTACGTCGTGATCACGGACGAGCGGGGCGGGATCCTCAACGACCCCGTGCTGATCCGCTTGGAGAAGGATAAGTTCTGGCTGAGCCTCGCGAACTCCGATACCCTGCTCTGGGCGAAGGGGGTTGCGGTGAATTCCGAGCTCGACGTGGACATCACCGAGCCCGATGTCTCCCCGCTTCAGGTCCAGGGGCCGAAGTCGAAGAACGTGATGAAGGACCTCGTCGGGCCGGAGATCCTGGACTTGGGGTACTACTACTTCTTGGACACGAAGATCCACGGCATCCCCGTCGTCATCACCCGCACTGGCTGGACCGCGGAGGTCGGATACGAAGTCTACCTGTGCGACGGAAGCCGAGGCGTCGAGCTGTGGGATCGCATCATGGAGGCGGGCAAGAAATACAGCATCCGGCCCATCGCGCCCTCGGAGATCCGTCGCATCGAGGCGGGCATCCTGAACTACGGCTCGGACATGACCCTCGAGAACAACCCCTACGAGGTTGACCTCGGCTGGCTCGTCGACCTGAACAAGAAGGCCGATTTCATCGGGAAGGAAGCCCTCGCGAAGATCAAGAAGCAGGGCGTGAAGCGAAAGCTCGTCGGGCTGGAAATCCATGGCCCGCAGATTAGCCCCTGGGCCATTGAGTTCTGGGACGTCAAACAGGCCGGCAAAAAGGTGGGACACCTGACCGCCCTTACGTACTCCCCCCGTCTGGAGAAGAACCTCGGATATGCCTGGGTACCGATCGAGCTCGCGAAACTTGGGACGGAGCTGATTATCGTCACGCCCGCGGGCGAGCGCACCGCCACGGTAGTGAAGAAGCCCTTCGTGGATCCGAAGAAGGATATCCCGAAGTCCTGAGAGGTCACGTCGCCTCGCCGCAGAAGCGAAGCGCTGCGAGTGCAACGGTGCGGACCGCTGAGGCGAGGTCCTTGACTGCGACGCACTCGTTCGGTCGGTGGGCCTTTCGCACGTCCCCTGGACCGTACAGGATCGCTGGCGTTTTGGCCACGTTCACCAGGAGCCGCATGTCCGATCCGTACGTCATCCCTTCCAGGGCGGCTGGTCTTCCCGTCACATCCTTGTGCGCATCCGCCACCGTCGTCGTGAGGGGATGGTCGTTCGCAATGCGAGCGGGCTCGAACTGTCCTCCCCACCATTCGACCCGAGGCGGATGCTCCCGGAGCCAAGGGTCCTCGCGGGCGGCACGCGCGACCGCGTCCTCGAATGACCGCCGCGCGGTGGCGACTTCCTCGCCGATCGCGACGCCGTACCGGCCCTCGAACTCGAGAAGGTCCGCGACGGAGGATGGCCAGTTGCCCGCGCGTACGGTCCCGATGCTGAGCGCATACGGGAGGCGGTAGCGGGCAAAGAGCGGGTCCGAGACCGAGCGATTTCGTTCCGCTTCCAGAGCTCGGAGCGCATGGACGATGGGGAGGAACTTCTCGATTGCGCTGACGCCTTCCTCCCGCACGCTGGCATGGGCTGCGAGCCCGCGGATCGTCACTCGAAAGGAAAGGGCGCCCGCCTGCGCGGGGGCGACCTTGAGTTCCGTTGGCTCGAGGACGATTGCCCCATCGCCGCGGTAGCCGCGAAGCGCGGTGGCCAGGGTGCCTACGCCGCCATCCTCTTCGCCGATGACGCTTTCGAGCAAGAGGCTCCCCCGCAGACGGACGCCGGCATCGCGGATCGCCTTCGCGGCGAAAAGGGCGCAGGCGAGACCGCCCTTCATGTCGACCGCACCCCGGCCATAGACGCGGCCGTCGCGCACTGACGCCTCCCATGGCGGGCTGTCCCAAAGTGAAACGTCTCCGGGAGGTACGACGTCCACGTGGCCGTTCAAGATGAGCGTGCGGCCCTGACCTTCGCCCATCCCGCCGACGACGCCAAGGCCACTCTCCCGATCAACCTCCATGCTGAAAGACGCGTGCGACCGCATCCCGGGGACGTCGAGATCCCACGTCTCCACGTCCAGGCCGAAGCGGCGCATCGTGGCCGCGACGTGCTCCTGGCCATCGCGCTCCTGCCCGCCGAGGGTTGGGATTGCAATCAGCTCGCGCACGAAGGCGATCAAGCCTTCGACGTCCACAGCATCGAGGACGTTCCGCTCGGCCTCCGTCAGGGCGACCTTGGAAGTCATCGAGTGGCCCTCCTAGCGTTTCCGCAGGATCGGCCGAGTGAGGCATGTGGCCCCGCCCTCCGCCTTGAGCGAGATCTCTTTGCCGTGATACGTGCGTACGCGGCAGCCCGTCGCCTCAAGGCGCCCTTTCGTGATGGGATTTCCCTCGATCATGATGGACTCGCGCGGCGCAAGTGCGAGGACGTTCGGCGCCATCGTATCGAATTCCTCGTCGGGCACCTCGACGAAATCGAAGCCTTCGTCCTTCAGAAATTGCCACAACGGCGCGGGCAGAAGTCGAGGGTAGACCGCCGCGAGGTCTTGGTCCACGAGGCTGATCAGGGACATCAAGTGGAGGCAGGAGGCCGGTCCGTGGAAATACGGCAGGTGGACCGGGAGCGTGCGGACGCGCACCTCCCGGAGGATTTCCGTCAGCTGACGTAGGCCCTCCGCGTTCGTGCGGAAGCCCTGGCCGACCGCGAGGAGGTCGTGATTGACCCAGAGGAGATCTCCGCCTTCCGCGGTCGCACCGCCATACAAGCTGGCGAGGATCGGCACGCCGTTAGCCTCGAACGCCTTCGCGATGGACGCCTCTTCCCCCCGCCGCAGGGCCTTTCCCATCCGCAGGACGATCGCTCCTTCGTCCGTGACGATGGCGGGATCATGGACGAAGATCGAGTCGGCCCGACCGGGCTGCGGCTCCGCATGGTAGCTCACGTCGACGCCCGCGCTCCTTAGGAGGGAGGTGAACGCGTCGTGCTCCCTCTGCGCGCCGTCCAGATTGGGCCGCGAGGTGTAGCCCCACGATTGCGGGTCGGGGACCGCGAAGGACTCGTCGGGCCGCCGAACGAGGACCGTCCTCAGGGGGTCCACCATGCTCTGGCATCCATACGCCGTGGCCACGCCGCACCCAAGGCACGGGAAGGCCGCGTCCTTCTTACGTTTTCTCCCGCGCATGGCCGCAACGTTCTTGTCGCCACCGGGACCATACGAGGCGGCGGGGAGGGCGAGCTACGGTCGAGCCGCTCAGCTCGGTTCCGGATCGGTTCAACGCGACGGCGTTCTTCGTGGACCGTCATGTCCAGGAAGGCCGCGCCTGTCGCCCCGCGTTCCTCCATGTGGGAAAGGCGGTCACATACGGTCAGATCCACGAGATGGTGAACCGAGTTGGAAACGCGCTGCTCGACCTTGGCGTGGAGATGGAGGACCGCGTCCTGCTGATTCTCCTGGACGGCCCAGAATTTGTGGCCTCGTTCTTCGGTGCGATCAAGATCGGCGCCGTGCCGGTGCCGGTGAATACCTTGATGCGGGCCGCCGACTACCGGTTCTTCCTCGACGACAGCCGGGCGAAGGTCGCGATTGTCTCGCAAGCGCTCCTGGCCGAAGCCGGTCCGGCCCTTGACAGGGCCCAGCACCTGAGGTATGTCGTCGTGGTCGGTCGAGCGAAGGTCCCGCACCTCGAGTTCAGCGAGTGGACCGCGAGCGCCTCTCCCGATCTCGAGCCCGTGGACACGTCGAAGGACGACGTGGCGTTCTGGCTCTACTCTTCCGGATCGACGGGATTCCCAAAAGGCGCTGTCCACTTGCAGCACGACATGGTCGTCTGCTCGGACACCTATGCGCTGCAGGTCCTCGGCATCACAGAAGCGGATCGGACCTTCTCGGCGGCGAAGCTGTTCTTCGCGTACGGGCTCGGAAACAACATGTACTTCCCGATGCGAGTCGGCGCCGAGGCGATCCTTTTCCCGGGCCGTCCGACGGCGGAGGCGGTCTTCCAGGTCATCGATCAGGATCGCCCGACCCTCTTCTTCGGCGTGCCGACGCTGTATGCCTCGATGCTCCAGGTGAAGGATGCGGAATCGCGCTTTGATCTGTCGTCGTTGCGCCTCTGCGTCTCCGCCGGCGAGGCCCTTCCCGCGGAGGTATACCGTCGCTGGAGAGAGCGGTTTCGGGTGGAGCTCCTCGACGGCATTGGGACGACGGAGGTCCTCCACATCTTCCTGTCGAACCTTCCAGGGCACGTGAAGCCCGGCTCGTCTGGCGTGCCGGTCCCGGGGTACGAGGCAATCATCGTCGATGAGGCCGGCACGCCAGTGCCTGAGGGCCAGATCGGGAACCTGCGCGTGAAGGGCGACTCGACGATGGCGTACTACTGGAACCGGCATGAGAAGACGAAGGAGACCTTGTTCGGCCCGTGGATCCAGACCGGGGACAAGTACTACCAGGACGACGACGAATGCTTCTGGTACTGCGGCCGGAGCGACGACATGCTCAAGGTCGGTGGCATCTGGGTCTCGCCGATCGAGGTCGAGAGCACACTCGTTGCTCACGACGCAGTCCTCGAGGCGGCCGTTGTCGGTCATGAGGATGCGGACCGTCTCGTGAAACCGAAGGCCTACGTCGTCTTGAAGGATCCCAGTTCCGCGTCGCCCGCCCTCGCGGAGGAACTCATCGAGTTCGTGCGGACTCGGATCGCTCCGTTCAAGCGGCCGCGGTGGGTGGAATTCGTCGCATCTCTACCGAAGACTGCGACGGGAAAAATCCAGCGATACAAGCTTCGCGAGGGCGTCCGCTGATGGATTCTTTCGGACGTCACACGCGGCGCGTCGAGGATTGATGTAAAATAATCCTCCCGCATTCCCGAGGAAAACGGGAGGGCGGGTCGAATGGTCGTTGATGGCGGACACACGACGCTCTATTTCGGATCGTGGTATCGGAAGTCGCCGTATTTCGAATCGGCGAAGCGGGCGGGCTGCAAGGCGTACGACCTGTACAACAAGATGTACATCCCGAGTCACTACACGGACCCCGTCGACGAGTACTGGCACCTCGTGAACCACGTAACGATGTGGGACGTCGGGTGCGAGAGGCAGGTCGAGATCTCGGGCCCGGACGGGTACGAGTTCATGGAGTACCTCACGCCACGGGACCTCAGCGACTGCAAGGTCGGGCAGGCGAAGTACGTCGTCCTGACGGACGAGCAGGGAGGCATCGTCAACGATCCCGTCCTCACCCGCCTGGGCAAAAATCACTTCTGGCTCTCGACGGCCGATAGCGACGTGCTCCTGTGGGCGAAAGGCGTGGCCGTCCACGCGGACATGGACGTCGAGATTCGTGAGCCCGACGTCTCACCGATGCAGATTCAGGGTCCGAAGTCGAAGGACGTCCTGCAGGCCCTCGTCGGGCCCAAGGTCGCGGACCTGGTGTACTATCACTTCATGGAGGTGACGATCAACGGAATCCCCGTAATCGTCACGCGTACCGGCTGGTCGGCGGAGGTCGGATACGAGATCTACGTCCGCGACGGGAGCCGCGGGGGCGACCTGTGGGCCAGGGTCGCGGAGGCCGGGAGACCGTTCGACATCCGCCCGACCGGTCCGTCCGAGATGCGCCGGATCGAAGCGGGCATCCTGAACTACCCATCGGACATCAGCCTCGAGTACAACCCGTTCGAGGCGGGGCTTGGCTGGTTGGTGGACCTCGACAAGAAGCACGCGTTCATCGGGAAGGAAGCCCTCAGGCGGATCAAGCGAGATGGGGTGACGCGCAAGCTCGTCGGCGTGGAGATCCCGGGTGAGAAGGTCGTCGAGCCGTGGCTGCCCGAGCACTGGCCCGTGAAGACGGATCGCCGTGTCATCGGGAAGCTGACGGCTCTCGCGATGTCTCCCCGTCTGGAGAAGAACATCGGCTACGCGTGGGTGCCGATTGAGCATTCGAAGCTCGGCACGCGGCTTACGATCGTCACGCCGGCGGGGGACCGCGAGGCGCTTGTGGTGAAGAAGCCCTTCATCGATCCGAAGAAGGAGCTACCGAAATCCTGAGATGCGTCGAGTCCCGGGACGCATATACGTGCGCCGGCGATACGCGTCCGTGGTCCGGCCTCGGTACGAGCTGCCCGGTTCGCTCCGGCCCGCCTCCTTGTCAGAGCGCCGCGCGTTCTTCGCGACCCGCATGGATTACGACGCCGCATCGCGCTGGTTCGCGGGCATGCCCGGTGAACGCGTGTTCGCGCTGATCATCGGCCGTCACTCCGGCGTCTACCCGCGGCGCTTCCGCTCTTTGAAGAACATCCCCTTGCTGGTCGAGGACGTTCGCGATCCGAAGGACCTCCGACCGTATCTCATGAAATATCTCCCGGAGGGCGTGTACTACGACCGGAACGCGTACGCGTCCGTCGCCGCGATCCGTCGGGCAGGCGTGGAGTACGCTCGAGCGTGGCGCAGCCGATGGTTCATGGGTCAGGAACTCGCCTTCGACCTGGACCCGGAGAATCTCGATTGTCCGATCCACGGGGACATCGACGCGAAGATGCACCGCCACCAGGGGCTATCCTTCTGCGACTGGGAGTTCACCGAGGTCCGACGTCAGGCCGCCGAGCTCCACGACGACCTCGCGGAGCGGTGGTCGGATCTCTCCGTTGTCTACTCAGGGCGCGGCTTCCACATCCACGTTCTCGATGCGGAAGGCTTCTGCCTCACGAAGGCCGAACGGATCCGGATTGCCGGACGATTCGGTCGACGGTACGCGATCGACGAGTGGGTCACGTCCGGGGAGATGCGGTTGATCCGCATGCCGTATTCCCTGCATGGCATGGTGTCGCGCGTCGTCGTGCCGGTTCCCCGACGCAATTTGGAAACCTTCCGCTATGACGACCCTCGCGCAAACCCGGGGCGCAAACGCTGACTACTTCTTCGCTCGACGTTCCTTCCGCCCGGAGTAATAGGCCTTCTTCTTCGCCGCTTTTTTCTTGCGGCCCGTCGTCTTCTTTTTCGTCGCCACGAGAGACCGTACGGCGCAGGGAGATTGAATCTTTTTGCATCGCGGTGAACGAGTCGGATTTCACTTGCCTTGCATCTTTTCTCGATACATCGGAATGCGCCGTGCCCAAACGCTCATGTATTCCTCCGGCTTCCCGAGGCAAAAGGGAGGTGTAGAATGCTTGCGGGGAAGCACGACGATGAGTACGCGAAGGTGATCGACGAACACGGCGGACCGATCCTGCCGGGGTTCCGCGAGACCGCATGGATCCAGAAGTCGCCGTACTTCTGGCGTGCCGCGAAGCATGGCGTGAGGGCGTACGACCTCTACAATCACATGCTCATGCCCGGCCTCTACACGAACCCGATCGACGAATACTGGCATCTCGTGAACCATGTCACCGTATGGGACGTCGGCGTGGAGCGCCAAGTCGAGATCATGGGCCCGGACGGCTTCGAGTTCATGAACTATCTCACCCCGCGGGACATGACGAAGTGCGCCGTCGGGGAGTGCAAGTACGTGCTCCTTACGACGCCGAGCGGCGGGATCATCAACGATCCCGTCCTCCTGCGCCTGGGGGAGAATCATTTCTGGCTCTCCCTCTCTGACTGGGACGTCATCTACTGGTGCATGGGAATCGCCGTGAATTCCGGGATGGACGTGATCGTCCGCGAGCCGGACGTGTCCCCGCTCCAGATCCAAGGCCCGAAGTCGAAGGACCTGATGAAGGACCTGATGGGCGACGAGATTCTCGATCTCAAGTACTACCATCTCATGGAGACGAAGCTCGACGCGATCCCGCTCGTGATCACGCGGACGGGCTGGAGCGCGGAGGTCGGCTACGAGCTGTACCTCCGGGACAGCGCGTTCGCGGAACAGCTCTGGGATCGGGTCATGGAGGCGGGCAAGCCATACAACATCCGCCCCATCGCGCCGTCCGAGATCCGCAGGATCGAGGCGGGCATCCTGAACTACTCCTCGGACATCGTCCTCGACAACAACCCGTTCGAGGTGGGCCTCGGTTGGACCGTGGACCTCGACAAGGAAGCAGACTACCTCGGGAAGGAGGCGATCAAGAGGGCGAAGGCCCAGGGCGTAACGCGCAAGCTCATCGGCGTGGAAGTCGACGGACCGATGATCGGCGCGTGGATTCCGGAATACTGGCCCGTCTCCGCGAACGGACAGAGAGTCGGCCACCTCACCTCGCTCACGTATTCGCCGCGGCTCGAGAAGAATATCGGGTT
>Ga0209619_10000517_pt1 | contig 27294 bp, 26 predicted proteins | sample Rifsed16ft3_FD_184011 | JGI IMG/M metagenome (GOLD analysis project Ga0209619, IMG submission 184011) | Soil microbial communities from Rifle, Colorado, USA - sediment 16ft 3 (version 2) | ecosystem: Environmental > Terrestrial > Deep subsurface > Rock core/Sediment | place: Rifle, Colorado... | reverse complement strand
CCTAGCGGGCGAGCCCGTGGCGGCGGAGGCCGGTGTCGAGACCATGGCTTTCGAGCCGCCGCCGGCCGCCGAGACGCCCGCGCTCGCGCCGGACGTTGAGCCCATGCAGTTCACGCCCCCGGAGCCTGACGTGATCGCGTCGGCGCCCGCCGAGATTCCGGTCCAGCCCTTCGACGACCAGCTCGCATGGGGCACCGGGGAACGGCTCTCAGGCGCCATTTCGCAGGCGGACCTGGAAGCGGCGGGGCAGGTGCGCGAGTCGACGCTCGAACCCGCGGCGCGTGAGCTGCCGGGCCTGGAGTTCGCGGAAGTCCCGCCGGTGGGGGTCGAGGAGCGGATCCGGGGCGGCGACCTGCCGCTGATCTTTCCCGACGAGGTGCCGCCTCGCGCCGAGGCCGGCGCCCGAGAAGCCGAAGCCCCCGTGGGCTCCGTGCCGGAGGCGGTGGTGACGGAGACCATGGCGGAGCTGTACGCGAAGCAGGGCTTGATGGCCGAGGCGCGCGACACCTATCGGAAGCTGGCGGCGCTGCGCCCGGGGGACCCGGCGGTGGCCAGCCGTCTCAACGAGCTGGAGGGAGTGGTGGCCGGGCGTCGCCTGGCGGGTGGGGCTCGGGTGGTGGAATCCGGCGGCGGGCCATCCGCGCGCGACTTCTTGGCGGGGGTCTTCGGCGGGACCGCCCCGGCTCCGAGTGCCGCCCCGGTGGAGGCTTCGACGCCCATGGAGGCCGCCATCGGCGGCGCGCCCAGGGGGGCGCCCGCGCCGACGCGCCCGGCCTCGGACGAGGTCTCGCTGGCCTCGGTGTTCGGCGAAGAGCCGGCGCCGGTGCGCCAGCCGGCCGCTCCCGCGCAGCCGGAGGCCACCCCGGCGGGCCAAGGATTCTCGTTCGACGAGTTCTTCGGTGGTCAGAAGTCGTCGGCCGCGCCGGGCCAAGCCGGTGAGGACACGGGCGCGGAAGGCAGTGACGACTTCAAGCGCTGGCTGAAGGGTCTCAAGTCGTAGTGCGCCTCACCGTCCTCAACGGACCCAATCTCAATCTGCTGGGCACCCGCGAACCCGAGATCTATGGGAGGGCGACGCTGGGCGACATCGAGCGCGCCGTCCGCGAGCGCGCGCGGGAGCTGGGCGCGGAGCTGGATTGGCAGCAGACCAACGACGAGGGACGCTTCGTGGAGTTGGTGCAGGGGCTGGCCGGGCGGGCGGACGGCGCGCTGATCAACGCCGCCGCCTTCACCCACACCTCGCTCGCCATCCGCGATGCGTTCCTGGCGGTGCGCATCCCGTTCGTGGAAGTGCACCTGTCCAACATCTTCGCGCGCGAGCCCGAGCGCCGGCATAGCCTGCTAGCCGACCTGGCCGTGGGTATCGTGGCGGGCTTCGGCGGCGCGAGCTACCTGCTGGCGCTCGAAGCGCTGGTGCGGCACCTCAAGTCGCGTGCGGGCTGACCGATTCGCCGAACGACGCTCCCGCCTGCTGGCCCTGGTCGCGAGCGAGGGCTTGGGCGGCCTGATCGTGACCCACGTGCCCAACGTTCGGTACCTCACGGGGTTCACCGGCACGGCGGGCATCGTGCTGCTGCTTCCCCAGGACACGGTGTTCCTGTCCGACTTCCGCTATCGCACGCAGGTGGAGGCCGAACTGGACGCCGATGTGCGGGTCGAGATTCCGCCCTCCGACGTCTGGGAGCGATTGTGGCGGGTGCTGGCCGAGTATCCCGGCGTCGAGCGGGTGGGGTTTGAGGCGCAGAAGGTGACCGTGGCCGACGCCGAGCGGTTCACCCGGGTGAACGGGCGGACGCGGTGTCAGCCCGTCAAGGATCTGGTCGAGCGGTTGCGGGTCTCCAAGGACGCAGACGAGGTCGCGGCGATCCGGGCGGCGGGCCGGCTCGCGTCGGACGCGCTGGCGGCCACGCTGTCGTGGGTGCGGGTGGGGCAGCGGGAGCTGGACGTGGCGGCGCGGTTGGAGGCGGAACTCCGGACCCGGGGGAGCGAGTGGCATCCGTTTCCCACCATCGTGGCGTCCGGTCCCCGCAGCGCGTTGCCGCACGCGCGCACCAGTGACCGGACCATCGAGCGCGGTGAGTGGTTGTTGCTTGACTTCGGGGCGCAGGTGGACGGATACTGCGCCGACGTCACCCGGTGCGTCGTGGTGGGCCGGCCGGCGGACGAACGGCAGCGCACGGTGTACGAGTTGGTGCGCGAAGCCCAACTGGCGGCGAGGCAGCGGGTGCGGCCGGGGATGACGGGGCGTGAGGCCGACGCCATTGCCCGCGGCCTGCTGGAAGGGCGCGGCTTCGGCGACGCGTTCGGCCATTCGCTGGGGCACGGTGTAGGTCTCGAGGTCCACGAGGGCCCGCGCCTCTCGCGCCTGAACCAGGACCCGCTTCCCGAGGGGGCGGTGGTGACCATCGAGCCGGGGGCGTACTTCCCCGGGTGGGGTGGGGTGCGGCTGGAGGACGATGTGTGGCTTGGCCCCGGCGGCCCCGAGTTGCTCACCGACGGCGACGTCGCGCTCACGGAGCTGATCTAGTGCCGGTCTCACGGGGCTAGCCCTGCGCGCGCCGCGGCGTCATTTTCGGGGCGAGGGATGATCGACTTCGCGTTTCTGGAGAAGCTGCTCGACCTGTTGAACCGGTCGAATGCCGACACCATCGAGATCCGCAAGTGGACGACCACTGTGCGGGTCTCGAAGAGCGGCAGCGGCTCGAATTCGGGTCCGGTGACGTACCACGTGGCAGCGCCCAGCGCGGGCGCGACCCTTCCCCCTTCCTCCTTCCCGGTTCCCCCGACGGCGGGGGAAGGGGCCGTCGCCGACGCGAAAGCCGGCTGGCTGGACATCAAGTCTCCCATGGTCGGGACCTTCTACGCGCGTCCCGAGCCCGGGGCGGATCCGTACGTGCGGGTGGGAAGCCGGATCAGCGTCGGCCAGACCCTGTGTATCATCGAAGCGATGAAGATCATGAATCCCCTCGATGCCGAGCTGTCGGGCGTGATCCGGGAGATCGGCGTCGAGGACGCGCAGCCGGTTGAATTCGGTCAAGTCCTGTTCAGGGTGGATCCCAATGGCTGAAGCGCCTCCATTCAACTTCAAGGCGGCCATCACCGAGATGGTCAAGCAAGGCGGCTCCGACCTGCACCTCAAGGTGGGGCGACCGCCTACCATCCGCGTTGCGGGCGATCTCCTGCAGCTCCTCCAGCAGCCGCTCAAGCCGGAAGAGCTGAAGGCGCTGGCCGAGCAGATCATGACGCCTCGGCAGGTGAAGGAGTTCGCCGAGCACAAGGAGGCGGACTTCGCCATCGGCGTGCCCGGCGTGGGAAGATTCCGGACCAACGTGTTCCAGCAGCGCGGCACGCTGGCCTTCGTGTTCCGGTCCATTCCCTATGAGATCAAGACCATCGACGACCTGCGGCTGCCCAAGGTGCTGGAAAAGGTGGCCACCAAGGCGCGCGGCCTGGTGCTGGTGACCGGCGTGACCGGCTCGGGCAAGTCCACGGCGCTGGCGGCGATGATCAACTACATCAACCAGAACCGGCCCTGCAACATCATCACCATCGAGGACCCCATCGAGTTCCTGCATCGCGACGCCCAGTCCAACATCTCGCAGCGCGAGGTGGGGACCGACACGCTGTCGTTCGAGACGGCGTTGCGGCACGTGCTGCGGCAGGACCCCGACGTGATCCTGATCGGCGAGATCCGCGACAAGGTGACGCTGGACACGGCCATGAAGGCGGCCGACACGGGGCACCTGGTGTTCTCCACCTTGCACACGACCGACGCGACCCAGACCATCAACCGGGTGATCTCGTTCTTCCCACCGCACGAGCACGATGCGGTGCGGAACCTCCTGTCCACGGCGTTGGAGGCGGTCATCTCGTTGCGCCTGGTGCCCACCAAGGACGGGAGGAATCGGGTCCCGGCGTGCGAGGTGCTGATCAACACGGCGACGGTGCGGGACAACATTCGGGACGCGGAGAAGGCCCTCAACATTCCGGACCTGATCAAGGGGGGCTCGGTTCAGTACGGGATGCAGTCCTTCGACCAGTCGCTGATGGTGTGGTACCAGGCGGGCGCCATCAGCTACGAGAGCGCGCTGTTCTACTCGTCCAACCCGAGCGAGTTCGCGCTGCGCTTGAGCGGCATCGAGGGCACGTCGGACCGGACCTTCTCGGAGCAGATGGGGCAGGGCGGCCGGTAAGGTCGGATGTTCAAGAAGGTCTTGGTCGCGAACCGCGGGGAAATCGCCCTGCGGGTGATCCGGGCGTGCCGGGAGCTCGGGATCGAGACCGTGGCGGTCTACAGCGAGGCGGACCGCGAGTGCCTCCACGTGCGGTTCGCCGACGACGACGTTTGCATCGGCCCGCCCCCCTCGCGCCTGTCCTATCTCAAGATCCCGGGCCTCATCGCCGCCGCCGAGATCACCGGGGCCGACGCCATCCACCCCGGCTACGGCTTCCTGGCCGAATCGGCCGAGTTCGCCGAGGCCTGCCGCAACTCCAACATCGCGTTCATTGGCCCCACCCCGGAGCAGATTCGGTTGATGGGGGACAAGGCGGCCGCGCGGCGGCTGGCTCAGGAGCTCAACGTCCCCGTGGTGCCCGGCTCGCCCGGCCCGGTGAACGACCCGGACGAGGCCGTGGGAATCGCCAAAGAGCTCGGCTTCCCGATCATCATCAAGGCGGCGGCGGGCGGGGGCGGCAAGGGCATGCGGGTGGCCGCGGACGCCGACAGCTTCGCCCAGGCGTTTCAACTGGCGCGGAACGAGGCGCTGGCCGCATTCGGCAACGCAGACGTGTACCTGGAGAAATACCTGGACCGGCCGCGCCACATCGAGTTCCAGCTCATGGGCGACCAGCACGGCCGGGTAATGCACTTGTGCGAGCGCGACTGCTCGGTGCAACGCCGCCACCAGAAGCTGATCGAGGAATCCCCCAGCCCGGCCCTGGACCAGCAACAGCGGGAGGCCGTGGGGGCGTTGGCGGTGCGGGCGGCGTCGCACATCGGCTACGTGGGCGCCGGCACCATCGAGTTCCTGCTGGACCAGGACGGCTGCTTCTACTTCATGGAGATGAACACCCGCATCCAGGTCGAGCACCCGGTCACGGAGATGGTCACCAGTTTCGACCTGGTCAAGGAACAGATCCGGGTGGCGGCCGGGGAGCCGCTCAGCTTCACGTTCGACGGGCACCGGCTCCGCGGACACGCCATCGAGTGCCGGGTCAACGCGGAAGATCCCGCCCGCGGGTTCCAACCCTGTCCCGGCACCATCACCGCCTACCATCCTCCGGGCGGGCCCGGCGTCCGAGTGGACACCCACATCTACGCCGGCTACACCGTCCCTCCCTACTACGACTCGCTGCTGGCCAAGGTGATCGTCCACGGCAATTCCCGGCGCGAAGCCCTGGCCCGCATGAGCCAGGCGCTGGACAGCTTCATCGTGGAGGGCGTGACCACCACGATCCCCTTCTTGCGGCGCGTGATCCACCACCCAGAGTTCGAGGCCGGCCGGGTGGACACCAAGTTCCTGAGCCGCGTTCCGGAACTGTTCGCCGCCGAATGAAGCTCGCGGTGTACTTCACGCACGTCGGGGTGAACGCGGGCAGTATCGCCGGGAAGCCGGTGTTGGTGATCGACATCCTGCGGGCCACCACCACCATGATCGCGGCGCTGGCCCATGGCGCCAAGGCCATCCTGCCCGCCGCCAGCGCGGACGACGCGCTGAAGCTGGCCCAGAACCTGGAGCGCGGGAGCGTGCTCCTCGCCGGCGAGCGGCGCTCGGAGCGGATCCCGGGATTCGCGCTGGGCAACTCACCGCTGGAGATGACGCCCGCCGCGGTGGCGGGAAAGACGCTGGTGATGACCACCACCAACGGCATCCAGGCGATTCTCGCCGCGGCCGACGGCCGCCCCGTGCTGCTCGGGGCGGCGGTCAACTTTCGGGCCGCTGCGGAGGCGGCGTGGCGAGCCTTCGAGGAGGCCGGGGAATTGACCATATTATGTGCGGGTCAGGACAAGGGGTTCGCCCTGGAAGACGCCTACGCCGCTGGCCGCTTCGTGGAGGCCATCGTGCCGGGGAAGCTGCGCCGCGGCCTGGAGGTCAATGACGCGGTGATCGCGGCCCGCGAGCTGGTGCGGAAGTTCGGCGCCGACTGGAAGAAGGCCGTGACGGCGAGCGCCCACGCCCGGTATCTCAAACAGCTGAGCTTCGCCCAGGACGTGGCCTTTGCCGCGCAGGCGGACGCCTACGACCTGGTGCCGGTCTACGCCGACCGGCGCATCACACTTCCCGACCGAGGGTGACATGCCGTTGAGCCCACGCCACCGACAGGAGCTGATCGCCATCGTCGCCCTGTTGGTGGGTGTCTTCGTGGGGCTCACGTTGCTCCCGCTCGACCTCACCGGGCCCGCTGGCCGGGGCATGGGCCGCTTCCTGTGGCAATACCTGGGCGCCGGCGCGGCACTCATGCCCGTGTTGGGCATCGCCTTAGGGCTGGCGGGCTTTGGGCGCCTGGGTCGGGCTGAGCTGTGGCGCGTCGCCGTGCTGTTCGGGGGACTCATCCCCCTCGTGCCCTATGCCCTGGCGATCGTTCTTGGTGTCCGTGTCGCCACCGACGTTCCCGCCGACTACGCCCAATGGACAACGGCGCAGCAGCTCGCGGGCGTGGCACCCGCGCTCCTGGCCGTGGGTGTCACGTCCGTGATCGGGACCGCGGGGGCGGTGATCGTGCTTCTGCTGGCGCTGTCGGGGCTCACCATCCTGACGCTGGACTGGCATCCGTTCCGCCGCCTGGCGGCGGTCGGGCGGTCGGGCGGTCAGAACGAGACGGACTGGCGGTCTCACGGCCAGGCGGTCGGCGTCATCCCCGTCTCGACGGATGAGGAAGCGGAAGACGAAGGGCCGCCGCCGGCGAGGCGCCGGGACGCCCGGGCTGCCCGACAACCCGACCGCCTGGCCGCCCGGGGGAATGGAGGGGAGGAGGCTGACCAGCTTCCCCCGCTCGAGCTCCTCACCGCGCCGCCCGCGCAGGCCGATGCCGGCGAGGAGGAGCTGAACCGGCTGGGCCAAGTGCTCATCGACACGCTCGGCACGTTCCGGGTCGAGGGGAAGATCGTGGGCCGCACCACCGGCCCCGTCGTGACCCAGTTCGAGGTGGCGCCGGCACCGGGGGTCAAAGTGGGCCGGATCGCGGCCCTGGCGGACGATCTGGCGCTCGCCATGCGGGCCCAGTCCATCCGCATCGTGGCCCCGATCCCGGGGAAAGCCGCCGTCGGCGTCGAAGTGCCCAACCCCACCGCCCGCATGGTGACGCTGCGCGAGTTGGTCGAAACCGGCGAGTGGGACCGCACCCGAGGCACGTTGCCCATCGCCCTGGGCCGCGACCTCGAGGGGAAGCCAATCATCGCCGACCTGGCCAAGATGCCGCACCTCTTGATCGCCGGCGCCACGGGCTCGGGAAAGTCGGTCTGCATCAACACCATCATCACGAGTCTCGTGTACCGGTACACGCCGCGCGAGCTGCGGATGCTGATGATCGACCCCAAGATGGTGGAGCTGTCAGCCTACAACGCGCTGCCGCACCTCCGGCACGCGGTGGTAACCAATAACCGCGAGGCGGCGCAGGTGTTCAAGTGGGCAATCCACGAGATGGAACGCCGGTATGAATTGTTCCACGAGGCCGGGGCGAAGAACATTCACGACTACAATCGCAAGGTCGCGAGCACGGCGCAGGGGGAGCGGGACGAGGGAAGGGGGAAGGGTAAGACCGAGGAGCCGACCTTTCCCGCTTCCCCCTTCCCCCTTCCCCAGAGAGCCGAAGCTCTGCCTTATGTCGTGATCATTGTGGACGAGCTTGCCGACCTCATGATGACGGTTCAATCCGAGGTCGAGAAGCCGCTGGCGATCCTGGCGCAGAAGGCCCGCGCCACCGGCATCCACCTCGTCCTCGCCACGCAGCGTCCCAGTGTGAACGTGATCACCGGGCTCATCAAGGCCAACTTCCCCAGCCGGGTGGCGTTCCGGGTGGCGGCCAAGGTGGACAGCCGCACCGTGCTGGACCAGAACGGCGCCGAGGCGCTGCTCGGCAACGGCGACATGCTGTTCCTCCCACCCGGGCGGAGCGAGCCGATCCGGGTGCAGGGCGCGTTCATCAGCACGGAAGAGACCGAAGCCATCACCGAGTGGTACAAGGCCCGTCAGGCGGCCCGCGCCGCGACGCTCCAGGTACAGGGGCTGCTCCGGGAGGAAGAAGAGGACATCCTGGCCGTGGTCCGCGAGATCGAGGCGGCGGAAGCCGCCGCGGACGCGGGCGGAGGCGCCACTGCGCCGGGCGAGCGCGACGCCCTGTTCCGCGAAGCCGCGGAGACCTGCATCCAGCACCAGCTCGGCTCCACGTCGCTGCTGCAACGGAAGCTCCGGATTGGCTACGGCCGCGCCGCGCGCATCGTCGACCAGCTGCACGAAGCGGGCATCTTGGGGCCGCCGGATGGCTCCCGGCCGAGGGAGGTGTTGATTGGGATGGGGCAGCTCGATGAGTACTGCAAGACCCAGTAGGGATAGTAGGGATAGTAGGGATTGCCTCGCGTTGCGCACTCGATCCGCATTATCCCCTACTATCCCTACTATCCCTACTATCCCTACTATCCGTTGCACGTCTTTTTGCCACGCCTGCGCGTGAAAAAGGTGATAGAGGCCGGCCGGCGGGGAGCTAGGTTGTTCGCCGTGCCGATCAAGTCAGATCCCTCCGCGTGGAAGGACCCCCGCCACCGCCGCGGCCTGGCGGGCGAGAGAGCGGCCATCCGGTTCCTGGAGGCCCGCGGCTGGCGGATTCTGGACCACCGCTTCCGGATGGGACGGCTGGAGATTGATCTCGTGGCTCGGCGAGGACCCGTGGTGGCGTTCGTGGAGGTCAAGACGCGCCGCGGGAAGGGCTTTGGGAGCCCCCTGGAGGCGGTCGGGTGGATCAAGCAACGTGAGATCCAGCGGGTGGCTAGCGCCTGGGTGGACCGGTTTGGCCGGCCCCTTGATGTGTATCGCTTTGACGTCATTGGGGTCATGGCAACGCCCTGCCGCACCAGGATCGAGCACGTGGAAGATGCGTTCCGACCGGGGTGGCGGTGATGGCCGCTTCGGGATATATTCGGTATCAACCTAACGGGAAGAGGGAAGGGAGAACCCCCCTTCCCGGTTCCGCCTGCCCCAACTGAAAGAGGTAGCCATGCCCGCTGAAAAGACGTCGCCGCCGGAAGCCCCGCAGGTTCCCGAGGAGAAGAAGAAGGCGCTCAACCTCGCCATCGCGCAGATCGAGAAGAACCTCGGCAAGGGCTCGATCATGCGGATGGGGCAGGGCTCCTGGGTCCGGGTGGACGCGATCCCCACCGGCGCGGTGAACCTGGATGCGGCCATCGGCGTGGGCGGGATTCCGCGCGGCCGGATCGCCGAGATCTACGGGCCGGAGTCGAGTGGCAAGACCACGTTGGCGCTGCACGTGGTGGCCAGCGCGCAGCGGCGGGGCGGGTTTGCAGCCTACATTGACGCCGAGCACGCGCTGGATGTGGAGTACGCCAAGAAGCTGGGCGTGGAGATCGAGAACCTGCTGGTGTCCCAGCCGGACACCGGTGAGGAGGGGCTGGAGATCGCCGAGATCCTGGTGCGCTCGGGCGCGGTGGACGTGATCGTCATCGATTCGGTCGCCGCCCTGGTGCCCAAGGCGGAGATCGAGGGCGACATGGGCGAGGCGCACATGGGACTCCAGGCACGGCTGATGTCGCAGGCCCTGCGAAAGCTCGCCGGCAGCATCAACCGGTCCCGCACGTCGGTGATCTTCATCAACCAGCTGCGCGAGAAGATCGGCGTGATGTTCGGCAACCCGGAGACCACCACCGGCGGGCGGGCGCTCAAGTTCTACGCGTCGGTGCGGCTGGACATCCGACGCATTGGGCCGGTCAAGGATCGGGAAGCCATCATCGGGAGCCGCGTGCGGGTGAAGGTGGTGAAAAACAAGGTGGCGCCGCCCTTCAAGCAGGCGGAGTTCGACATCCTGTTCGACGAAGGCATCAGCCAGACGGGGCTGCTGGTGGATCTCGCGTCGGAGATGGGGATCATCGAGAAGAGCGGGGCATGGTACTCGTACGGCAAAGAGCGCATCGGGCAGGGGCGCGAGAACGCCAAGCTGTATCTGAAAGACAACCCGGTCGTCTGCGCCGAGGTGGAGACGCGGGTGAAGGAGCAGCTGGGGATGAAGATGCCGGCGGCAGCGGCGGAAGCGCCGGCGGAAGACGAGTAAGCCAAGCGAGAAACGGGAAAGCCAAGCGCCGGTGGGTCGGCTTCCCCGTTTCCCGCCCTAGCTCAGTGATCGTTACCGCCCTCACTCCCGACCCCCGCCAGCCCGGCTACCTCGTCGTTGACGTCGATCGGGCCCGGTATGCCAGCCTCCCCCTGGAGGTGGTGCACCAGCTGGAGCTGGCGGAGGGGTTGGAGGTTCCGGGCGAGCTGGCGGAGCGGCTGAAGCGGGCGGCGGACGTCGAGTCCGCCTACCAGGTGGCCGCGCGGCTGCTGGCGATGCGCCCCCGCTCCGTCTACGAGGTTCTCGCCAGGCTGCGGGAGCGCGGGCACCACCCCAGCGCCGCGGCGACGGCGGTAGGAAGGCTGGAGACCGCCGGTGTGCTGGACGACGCAGCGTACGCACGGCACTTCGCGCGGGTACGCGCGGCGCGCGGACACGGGCCTGCCCGCCTGTTGCATGACCTGCTTGCCAAAGGAGTGGATCGCCGGGTGGCGGAGCGGGCCATCGCCGAGGTGCTGGACGCGGACGGCGTGGACGCCCCGGCCCAGGCGCGCGCGCTCGCGGAAAGGCGCATGGCGCAGCTCCGGGACGTTCCGCCCCGGCAGCGACGCCGGCGCCTGCTCGCCTACCTGGCGCGTCGGGGTTTCAGGGGGCGGGAGGTGCAGGAGATGGTGAGCGAGGTGCTCAACTCGGCGCCCGCCAATGGGGAAAGGGGAAGGGGGAACGGGGAAGGGTAAGACACGGGACAGACCTTCCCCCTTCCCCTATTTTGCCGCCTCCCCCTTCCCGTGTAGTTTGCGGCATGCGCTCGGCCGACATCCGCCAGTCATTTGTGGACTTCTTCCGCGCCAGGGGCCACGAGCCGGTCGGCTCCGCGTCCCTGGTGCCGGCGGACGATCCCACCCTGCTGTTCACCAACGCCGGGATGGTACAGTTCAAGCGGGTGTTCCAGGGGCTGGAGCACCGGTCGTACCGGCGGGCCATCACGGTGCAGAAGTGCGTGAGGGCGGGCGGCAAGCACAACGACCTGGAGCAGGTGGGTCACACGGCCCGGCATCACACCTTCTTTGAAATGCTGGGCAACTTCTCGTTCGGCGACTACTTCAAGCGAGACGCCATCGCCTTGGGCTGGGAATGGGTCACCGGCGAGCGCTACCTGAACATCCACCCGGACCGCATCTACGCCAGCGTGCACCACCAGGACGACGAGGCGCGGCGACTGTGGCGGGAGGTCACCGGGATCGCGGACCAGCGGATCTACGGCCTGGGCGACAAGGACAACTTCTGGCAGATGGGGGATACGGGGCCCTGTGGGCCGTGCTCGGAGATCTATGTCGATCTCCGGGGGAAGGGGGAAGGAGGAACGGGGAAGGGTGACGCGCCCACCCTCGAGGAGTTCATCGAGCTCAACGAAGCTGGCCGCTTGCTGGAGATCTGGAACCTGGTGTTCATGCAGTTCGACCAGGCGCCGGACGGCTCTCGCACGCCGCTTCCCGCGCCCTCGGTGGATACCGGGGCCGGCCTCGAGCGGATCGCCGCCATCATGCAGGGGGTCGACTCCAACTTCGACACCGACCTCTTCGCGCCGATCATCCGCCGGGCCGCGCAGGCGATCGGGCGGCCGTACGATCGAGGGGCCAAGGGCGCCGGGTTCCGGGTGCTGGCGGACCACGCGCGCGCCGTCGCCTTCCTCCTCGCGGACGGGGTGTATCCCTCGAACGACGGGCGGGGTTACGTGCTGCGGCGCATCCTGCGGCGCGCCGTGCGCCATGCGTTCCTGCTGGGCCGAAAAGACCCCACGCTGGTGGACCTGGCCGAGGTGGTGGTCGAAACCATGGGCGGGGTCTACCCTGAGCTCAAGGAAAAGGCGCAACACATCGCCTCGGTCACTCGCGCGGAAGAGGAGCGTTTCTTGGGGACCATCGAGGGTGGTCTCGAGCGGCTGGACCAGATCATGACCGGCTCACGCGGCACGGTGTCCAGCGAGGACACGTTCAAACTGTACGACACCTACGGCTTCCCGGTGGATCTCACCCAGGTCATCGCGGCCGAGCGCGGCTGGACGGTGGATGTGGCGGGGTTCGAGCGGGCGCTGGTACAGCAGCAGGAACGCTCGCGCGCGGCGCGAAAGGCCTCTGCGGCCCCTCCGGCCCCCCCGGCCTCTCCCGCCCCGGGGAAGGGGGGACGGGGAAAGGGGAAGGGTGGGTTGGTTCGCCTGAAGCCCCGCGCCCGCCAGCACTTCGTGGGCTACCAGACCACCCGCGCCGAGACCGACATCCTCGCCTTCCGCCAGACCGAGGATCATCTCGAATTGATCCTCCAAGAGAACCCGTTTTACGCCGAGTCGGGTGGGCAGGTGAGCGATATCGGGGTGGTGAAGGGCGAGGGGTGGGAGCTGTCCGTGGAGGAAGTGCTCAAGCAGGACGGCAAGCAGGTGGTGGTGGGGCCGTACGAGGGGCCGTTCGATCCCACACCGGTGGAGGCCGTCGTCGCCGAGGAGCGCCGGCACAACATCGAGCGGAACCACACCGCGACCCACCTGGCCCATGCGGCGCTGCGAAGCGTCCTGGGCAGCCACGTGCGGCAGGCGGGCTCGGTGGTGGCGCCGGATCGTTTGCGCTTCGATTTCTCGCACCACCTGCCGATCGGCGACGAGGAGTTGCGCCGGATCGAGGAGGCGGTGAACCAGGCCATCTGGGCCAACCTGGAAGTCACGACGTACGAGCTGCCCTATGAGAAGGCGATCGCGTCGGGCGCCATGGCGCTGTTCGGCGAGAAGTACGGCGACCGGGTACGCGTGGTGGACGTGCCGGGGGTCTCCAAGGAACTGTGCGGCGGCACCCACGTCCGCACCACCGGGCAGATCGGCCTGTTCCACTTCCGCGGGGAGTCCGGTGTCGCGGCCGGCGTGCGGCGCATCGAGGCGTTCACCGGTCCGGGGGCCTACCACGCGGTGCTGGAGCTGGACCGCCGGCTGACGGAAGCGGCCGAGACGCTGCGCACCAACCCCGAGCATCTGGCGCGACGCATCGAGGCGCTGCTGGAAGAGAAGAAGCGATTGGAGAAGCAAATGGAGCAGTTGTTGCGGGAAGGGGGAGCGGGAAGGGGGGAGGGGTTTGCACGATACCCGCTGGGCGACATCGAGTTGCTGGTGGGGGACGCGCCAGTCACCGAGCGCGAGCAGGTCGGGCTGATGATGGACAAGTTCCGTGCGGAGAAGAAGAAGAACGGCGTGTGGGTGATGTTCACCGGGGGCGAGCGGCCCGGTGTGCACGTGAGCCTCACGGACGAGCTGGTGGCGCGGGGCGTGAAGGCCGGCGATCTGGTTGCCCGTATCGCGGCGGTGAGTGGGGGCAAGGGTGGCGGGCGACCGCATTTCGCGTCAGGGGGCTTGGGCGATCCGGCCAAGCTGGGGGAGACCCGGGCCAAGACGCCCGACATCGTGCGGGCCGCGCTGGCCCAGGGGACCAACTGAGCGGAGTCGAGGCGTGGCTGGAAGCTCGGCTCGGCGGCGTGCCGGCGTCGCTGCGGGAGCGGATCCTGGCCGCCGTGCCACCCTCAGCTGACGTGCAACGTGCAGTGTACCACGTACAAGGGAGCCGCCCTGAGCAATCTCCGTTGCCCGTTGCACGTACCGCGTTGCACGACCAGCTGAAGGATGCGGGTGACCGCCTGCTCGCGGAGGCCCTGTCCTCGTCTCCCACCCACGACAAGGCCCTCACCCTGCTCGCTGCCGACGCCCTGATGACCTTTGCCTGCGAGGCGATGGCGGAGGGGGCTCCGGAGCGGCTCGGGGAGCTGCGATGACCCGTGCGACGCACAACGTGCAACGGGCAACGGATGCCTGGCGTAAGGTCCCGTTGCAGGTCGCACGATGCACGTTGCACGTCCTCTCATGATAGACATTCACTCCCATCTCTTGCCCGGCCTGGACGACGGCTCCCGCTCGCTGGAGCAATCCGTCGCGGTGCTCCGGCAGATGGTGCGGGACGGGGTTACGGGGCTGGTGCTCACGCCGCACCTCAAGGCTAGCGAGATCAATGCCGGCGCGGAGCCCGCCATCGCGCAGCGCGACGCGGCCCTGGAACGGCTCAGGCGCCACTGCCCGGCGGCGCTGTCGCTCTATCCCGGGTTCGAGATCATGCTGGACCAGCCGCTCAGCCCGCTGGCCGTGGGCGACCGGCGGCTGTCGCTGGCGGGGTCCCGCTATTACCTGGTGGAGTTTCCGGTGAGCGTGGTGGGCCAGTTCGCCGGCCCGGTGCTGCGCGACATCGCCCGGGTCGGGCTGGTACCGGTCCTGGCGCACCCGGAGCGGTATGACGCGTGCTCGCCGGCTGCGGTCCGGGAGTGGCGCGACGCGGGCGCCCGGATGCAGGTAGACGCCCGGGCGCTGGGCCGGCCCACCACCCGGGGCCACCGCGCCCGCCAGCTGGTGGGGGGCGGGCTGGCGGACGTGATCGCCGCCGACAATCACGGGGACGGCCGCTCCCTGCTGGCGGCGGTGGAGTTCCTGCGCCAGCGGACCAGGAGCCTGAGCGTCGCCGAGGAAGCGCTCCGGTTGCTGACCCACCTGAACCCGATGGCGATGACCCGCGATTGGGAGCTGGTGGCGGTTCCCCGGTTGCCGATCGCCGAGCGGTGGATGGACCGGGTGAGGCGGTTCCTGGCCGACTGACTCCCGCTCCCCTCTTCTCGCGCATTGTCAATATGACTATCATAGTCACATGAAAAAGACCAAGAAGATCAGATCGAAGAAGTACCCGCGGAGTGCGGGCGGTTCCAAGCGGACCGCCGCGGTCTCGGAGCTCAAGGCGGGGTTGTCGGCGTATCTGGCGCGGGTGAAGGCGGGCGAGGAGGTGGTGGTGACGGACCGCGGGACTCCCGTTGCCAAGCTGGTGCCGATTCCCCGGGACCAGGACCCGGAGATGCAGCGGCTGCGGCGACTGGAGGCCCAGGGGTTGATCACGTTCCCCACCGGCAAACTGCCGGCGGACTTCTGGGACCTGCCGCGGCCCAAGGACCCTGACGGGCTGGTGCTGAAGGCCCTGCTCGAAGAGCGCGAGAGCGGCTGGTGAGGTTCTGGGAGACCTCCGCCCTCATTCCGCTCTGCGTGGAGGGGCCCTTCTCGCCCCAGGCGAAGGCGCTCCTGGACGCGGATCCCGACGTCGCCGTTTGGTGGGGTACGCCGGTGGAGCAGGCGTCGGCGCTGGCGCGCCGGATCCGCGATGCCACGATGACCGCGGAAGACGAGGCACGGGCCCGAACGGTCCTGATTCGCATTGCGGCGACGTGGCTGGTCGTGACGCCCAGTGCGCCGGTACTGGAAGGGGCCATTCGACTGGTGCGAACCCACCCGCTCCGGGCCGCTGACGCGCTGCACCTGGCCGCGGCGTTGACCTGGACCGACCACTCGCCCGCCGGTCGGGCGTTCGTGACGTTCGACCAGCGCCTGCGGGACGCCGCGTTGCGCGAGGGATTCCGGGTGCTGCCGGAGACGCTATGACGGAACGCAAGAGGGAAAGGGGAACCAGGGATCGTGCCGTTGATTGATCTGTCTGGCCGGGTGGCCCTCGTCACCGGCGGCTCGCGCGGCATCGGCGCGGCCACCGCCGTGATGCTGGCGGAGGCCGGGGCGGACGTGTCGCTGACGTATCGCACCCGCAAGGACGAGGCCGACAAGGTCGGCAAGCGGATCGAACGCATCGGCCGGCAGTGGACCGCCCTCCAGGCCGATCTCTCGCGCCGAGACGATTGCGAGCGAGTGGTCCGGGAGACGGCCGAGGCCTACGGGAAGCTGGACATCCTGGTGGCGAACGCCGGCATCTGGTCGCCGGACGACACGCCCGTGAGCGAGATGGCGGACCAGCAGTGGCGCACTACCATGGCCACCAACCTGGACTCCGTGTTCTGGGGCACGCGGGCGGCGCTCCGGGTGATGAAGCGCGGCGGTCGCGTGGTGATCGTGACCAGCACCGCGGGGCAGCGGGGTGAGGCTCTCCATGCGGACTACGCCGCCACCAAGGGCGCGCTGATCTCGTTCGTGAAGTCGGTAGCGGTGGAGGTGGCGAAACTGGACATCACGGTGAACTCGGTGGCGCCGGGGTGGGTCGATACCGAGATGTCGAAGATCCCCTACGAACGGGAACGAGGAAGGGGGAAGCAGGAAATCGAGAGAACCATTCCCCTGGGCCGAGTCGCCAGCGCCGAGGACGTGGCGGGGCCGATCGTCTTCCTCTGCTCCTCGCTGGCGAGGCACATCACCGGCGAGGTTCTGAACGTCAACGGTGGCAGTGTGCTATGTGGGTGAGACGTAGCGGGGCGGGACGCACCCCCGCCTCCCGCCCCGGTTCACCCGTTGCACGCTGATGCCTGAGCCCAGGTGAGCCCTGATTTCCTGGTGATCGGGGGAGGCATCATCGGGGTCACGATCGCCCTCGAGGTGCGCCGCCGCTTTCCGGATGCCAGCGTGGTGCTCATCGAGAAAGAGCCAGCCTGCGGCCTCCACGCCAGCGGCCGGAACAGTGGCGTCCTGCACGCGGGGTTCTACTACACCGCCGACAGCCTCAAGGCCCGCTTCACCCGGGACGGCAACCGCGAGCTGGCCGCCTACTGTCGCGAGCGAGGCCTGCCGATCAACCCCTGCGGCAAGCTGGTAGTGGCGCGGAACGCCGCGGAGCATGCGGGGCTGGACGAGCTGCTGCGCCGGGCTCGCAACAACGGCGTGACCCTGGAATCCATCTCGGCGGATGACGCCCGCAAGATCGAGCCCCGGGTCAAGACCCACGAGCGGGCGCTGTTCTCGCCCACCACGTCGTCGGTGGACCCCGGCGCCGTGATGGGGAGTCTGGTGCGCGATCTCCAGCAGGCCGGCGTCCAGGTTCGAACCGGCGTCGCCTATCTCCGGCTCGGGCGCGGGGCGGTGTCCACCTCGGCGGGACTATTGCAGCCCGGCTACGTGATCAACGCCGCCGGCCTCTACGCGGACCGGGTGGCCCGCGACTTCGGGTTCTCGCGCGACTATCGGATGCTTCCCTTCAAGGGCGTCTACCTCTACGGCGACCACGGCGCGGAGCCGCTCTGCACCAACGTGTATCCGGTACCGGACCTGGCGAACCCGTTCCTGGGGGTGCATTTCACGGTCACGGTGGACGGGCACGTGAAGATCGGCCCGTCGGCCATGCCGGCCTTCTGGCGCGAGCAATACCAGGGCCTGGGAAATTTTCGCCCGGCCGAATGCGCCGACATTCTCCGGCGCGAGGCCGGGCTGTTTCTCCGGAACGATTTCGGCTTCCGCGGCCTGGCGCTCCGTGAGCTGAGAAAGTACTCGCGCCGCCACCTGGTTTCGCTGGCCTCGGAGCTGGTGTCCGCCGTGCAGCCGGAGCACTACCGTCGCTGGGGCGAGCCGGGGATCCGGGCCCAGCTGGTCAACATTCGCGAGCGAAAGCTGGAGATGGATTTTCGGTGCGAGGGGGACGGGCACTCGTTCCACGTATTGAACGCGGTGTCGCCGGCATTTACCTGCGCGTTACCGTTCAGCAGACATGTGGTGGGTGAAATTGAGCGCCAACGAGCTCAGGGTTGATTCAAACGCAGAGCACGCAGAGCACGCAGAGGTCGCAGAGTACACATTCGCTTTTGGGCTCTCTGCGCTCTCTGCGTTCTCCGCGATCTCGGCGTTGGATCGCCTTCTGGCGCCAACTCGCGGTTGCCAGTTCGGGCCCGGAGTGAGGTGATGGGGTTTCCGTCCACTCTGCCGATTCCCGCCGAGGTCCTCACGATCGCTCAGAAACTCGAGGGGGCCGGGTTTGAGACCTGGTGCGTGGGTGGGGCGGTGCGGGACAACCTCTTGGGCGTAGAGAACCAGGACTTTGACCTCACCACCGCGGCCCAGCCGGAGGAGGTGCAGCGCCTGTTCCGGCGGACGGTACCCATAGGTGTCGAGCACGGCACCGTGGCGGTCCTGGACCGCAGCAACCAGCCGCACGAGGTGACCACCTTCCGGCGCGACGTCGAGACGGATGGCCGGCACGCGGTGGTTCAATTCGGCGTGAGCCTGGACCACGACCTGGCCCGCCGCGACTTCACCATCAACGCCATCGCCTATCACCCGCTCACCCACGAGTGGCGGGATCGGTTCGACGGCGCGGAGGACCTGGCGCGCAAGGTGATCCGCGCGGTGGGTGACCCCGCGCAGCGGTTCCGCGAGGATTATCTCCGGATCCTTCGGGCGCTCCGGTTCGCGGCGCGGTTCGGGTTCCAGATTGAGCGCGACACCTGGGACGCGGCCAAGGCGCAGGCCGAGGGACTCAAGCAGCTGTCGGCCGAGCGGGTGCGGGAGGAATGGTTCCGCGGGCTGCAAACCGCGCGCTGGCCGTCCGGACTTCTGGAGCTGTGGCGGGACGTGGGGGCGGTGGAGATGTGGCTGCCTGAAATCGGGAAGGGGGAAGGGGGAAGAGGGAAGGGTGCGGCCAGCGTCATGGATGAGCTGCCGCCGGATCCGGTGCTCATCACCAGCTATCTGTCCGCCGATCCGGTGGCGACACTCAAGCGGCTGCGGTGCTCCAACGAGGGAGTCGAGCGGGCGCGGCGGATCGCGGAGCACCGGCAGGCGTGGCCGGAACCGATCTCGGAGGTGGCGGTGCGCCGTTGGCTGGCCAAGGTGGGTCAGGCGGCGGACGACTTGCTGAACATCGCCGAGGCCGAGGGCTGGGGCGACGTGCTGGTGGAGACGGCGGGGCGGGTGGCGCGGTCCAAGGCGCCGCTCGCGCTGGGCGACCTCGCCGTGACCGGCGACGATCTGCTGGCCGCCGGCGTGCCGCGGGGCCCGGCCGTGGGCGAGACCTTGCGCATGCTGCTGGACCGGGTGCTGGACGATCCCTCGCTCAACAGCAAGGAGAAGCTGCTGTCCCTGGTGCGGCGCCAGTGACCAGTGCTTTGTGGTATGCCATTGCCGCAGCGCTCGGAAACGTGGCCGGGGGGCTGTGCGCCGTCCGGGGCATCAAGCTGGGCCTCAAGCTCATCGAGGGGCTGGTCGCATTTGGGGCAGGGTTCATGCTGTCGGTGGCGATCGTGGAGGTTCTGCCACAAGCGCTGGCCCGGGGCAGCACCAGTGCGGCGGGCGTCGTCTTGCTTGGCTATTTGCTGGTGCACCTCACCCAACACACGGCCACGGAGCATTTCCACTTTGGCGAGGAGACCCACGTCGTCACCCGAGCCGCGGGAACCACGGCCCTCATCGGCCTCTTGCTCCACACGTTTTTCGACGGCGTCGCGATCGCCAGCGGATTCGCGGTGAGCGGCCAGCTGGGCGTCCTGCTGTTCCTGGCCGTGCTGTTGCACAAGCTTCCGGAAGGGGTGACCATCTGCAGCCTCCAGGTGGCCGCGGGACGCTCGGTGAGGCAGGCCATTGGGGCGGCCGGTGTGCTGGGCGCGGCAACCATCGTAGGCGTGCTGGTGACGGACGCGGTCAGCATGCTTGCGACCCACGGGCTGGCGCTCGCAGGGGGCGTGACCCTGTACGTCGGTGCGTCGAACCTGGTGCCCGAGTTCCAGGGAAAACCGGGCTGGCGCTTGCCGGTGGCGTTTTTCAGCGGGGCGCTGGTGTTTTTCGTGGCCCGGGAAGGGTTGAGGTCGCTCGGTGCCTGACTGAGCCGTCAGCCCACAACGGTCTTCACCCAACCGGTCGCCGAGGTGCTCCCCTCGACCACGGTGCGTAGCCTCGCCTCGACGTCTGGCCGCACCAGGTCCGAGAGGGTATCCAGCCAACTGCGCAGCTCCTCTCGAGCTGCCTGCTCCCCTGAACGCACCTCGATCGCCGCTGCCCCCCGTGCCGCATCGAGCGCGGCCCGGGCCGCGTCGCCGGCCGCCGCCGCGTGCCGAGCCGCCACGAACCATTCCAGCAGGGGCCCAGCGTGGGCGCGGGACTCGGCCAAGGTCGCCGCGTTCCGGCAAAGCGCTGCGACCAGGACCGGCGACACCTCGGCCAGCGCCACCTCGCCCATTTGCTCGTGCAGCACGGCATAGGTCCGTTCCGACGGCCGCCCCAAGAGCCGGCGGCGTGCCAGCACGTCGAGGCCTTCGCGCACCGCGCCTTCCGACAGCTCCGCGATCTGGGCGATCTCCTGCACCGTGGCTTCTCGGCCCCACACCGCCAGGGCGGCCAGCAACGCCCGCGCTCCCTGGTCGATTGCCTCCAGCCGCTGCCGCAAGAGGTTCGGCCCCGACCGTGCGAAGGAGAGCGGGATCCGGTCGTCGGTCAGCTGATCCGGGATCACCCAGGTCCCCTCCTTCACCGCCAGCTGCCCGCCGTCATAGAGCGCCTTCAGAAGCTCCAGCACATACAGTGGCACGCCGGCGGTATGCTGGACCACCCGGGCCGCCAGCAGGGAACCGGTCCGCTCGTCGGGCACCCGGGCGATGGTGCTGAGGAGATGGGCGACATCGGCCGCGTCCAGCGGCGGGAGCGCGATCGAATCCACCGCTTCGCTCGCCGCCAGGTCTCGCAGCCAACTGGTTTTCTCGGCCGACCGGGCCACGTCCTGGGCGCTCAGGAGCATCAACAGGGCGACCCGATCGGCGCGGCGCGCCATCTTGTGGGCAAAGGCGATGGTCACCGGCGAGGCCCAGTGAAGATCCTCCACCAGGAGTGCGACGGGCACTTCTTCCGCCATGGCGGTGAAGCCGTCGAGCAGCGCGCCGGCCAGGGCCTCGGTGGGAATGGGTGGCTGCCGCGGGCGGATCGCGCCTCGAAACTGCTGGGCGATCTCGGGGAGCAGGGCGGCCAGGATCTCCAGGGAGCTGGGGGAGGTCCCCCCCAGGCCTGGGACCGCGTGGGCTTGCGCGATCATTTCCAGGAATGGCGCAAAGGGCTGGGTCCCCTCCACCGGATTGCACACCGACGTCAGGACCAGGCTCCGGTCCCGCCGCAGGCGCCGCTCCAGCTCCCGCACCAGTCGGGTCTTCCCGCTGCCGGTCTCCCCCGAGATCAGGACACAGCCCCCTCGACCCTCCAGGGCGCTCTTCCAGCGCTCCACCACCCGCCGGAACTCGGTGGCGCGCCCTACCATCTCGGGGTGCCGGGGGAATCCCGCCGACTGGCGGCGCTCCGGTGCCCGGCCCGCTGCCAGGGCGCGGCCGATGGCCGTCTCAATCGCCTCCGGGAGGCGCTCGCCCTGGGTCTGGGCCGCCAGGCGCCGGATCTCGTCGGCCCCCACCTGAGCACCTATCAGGTCGCCCGACAGCGCCATCAGTTCCACCAGCCGGAGGCGTGGCTCCAGGTCTCTGGGATCTTCCTCGATCAGCTCCCGCGCGCAACGGGCCGCCTCGGACCATTGGCCCTGGTCGGTGGCCTTGGCCATCAGGGTGCGGAGCAATTGACGCCGCTCCGCCGCCAGCTGCTGTCGCAGGCCCTCGGCCCATTGCTCGAACTCCCGGGCGCCCGCCAATCCCACCGTGGCCAGGAAGTCCCCCTGGTAAAGCGCCAGGGCCTCCTCCAGCCGGCCGGCTGAGAGGTGCTCCCGGAACAGGGTGACGTCGAAGTCCAGGTCTTCGCGCCGCAGCGACAGGACCGCCTCGCCCGCGACCAGCTCATGGTCGGTATTCTGCCGGATCTGGTAGACCGCCTGGCGGAGGGCCTGCCGCGCGTCCCGGAGCCCGGAGTCGTCCCACAACAGGCCCACCAACTCCTCTCGGGTGCCCGCCCCGGTGGGACGGGCGGCGAGATAGGTGAGCACCGCGAGCTGCTTGGAGAAGCGCAGACACTCGCGCTCACCGGACGCGGTCTGGACCACCAACCGGGGGCGGGGAGTCAGCGTGTGCAGGAAGAAGCGAGCCACGGCGGCCTGACGGTCGTGTGACGGGGGTGAGCTATCATGGGTGCGAGCACCAAGTCCTCGGAGCATCAGGACACCACCGGTGACCCGGTGAGCTCCGCGAGGCGGGTGATGAGCAGTTTGACTGTGGCTTCGGATGCGGTGCTGATCTGAAGATACAGCCACCTACCAACAGGGCAATCGCGGGCTCCCGGGTCACCACGCCTCAGAGACGGGGCTCCAGGCAACGCGATGCGCAGGGCAGCCCCGGCCACACTCCCGCGTTGCTGGGGAACCTAGCTCAGGTTATTGCGGGGACGGTCGCGATCGTGGTCCTGGCTACGCGGTAGGGGGAGCCGCTTAGCGTCTGAGGAGCAGGCCGATCACTGCGATCGCCGTGGGCACCCAGAGCCCTACCATCCAGCGCAGCATGCTCCTCGAGCTTCGCGTCGAACCGCGCGAAGTTGAGCTCGTTGATCTCCTTCAACTCACTGCGGTAGGTGGCGTCCACGGCGTTGAACCACTCCACCAGCTCGGTGGCGATCTCGTCCCCGAAGGTCTCATAGAACTTCCGGGACAACTTTGCGGTCACCGGCATCCCCTGACTCCGATTGGTACCGGTCACCAAATTGAATGTAGTACGTCTCAAGTGCATGGGCAAAAAAACGCGTGGCCGGACCATCGTTGTTCGAAGCGGCAGGCGAGCACCGCCCGTTGGCGGACCGCATGCGGCCCAAGACCCTGGAGGACTTCCTGGGCCAGGAGCATCTCCTGGGTCCGGGGAAGCCGCTGCGCCAGGCGATCGAGCGAGGTGAGGTCCCCAGCATGGTGTTCTGGGGCCCGCCCGGCTCCGGCAAGACCACGCTGGCGTTTTTGATCGCCAAGTACACCAACAAGCACTTCGAGCCGTTCAGCGCGGTCACCGAGGGCGTGTCGCGGGTGCGGGAGATCATCCAGCAGGCGAAGGAGCGGCTCAAGTTCGAGGGGCGAGGGACGATCCTCTTCTGCGACGAGATCCACCGATTCAACAAGGCGCAGCAGGACGCGTTTCTGCCGTGGGTGGAGCAAGGGATTATCACGCTGATCGGGGCGACGACGGAGAATCCCAGCTTCGAGCTGACCTCCGCCCTACTGTCCCGACTCCAGGTCTATGTCCTTGAGCCTCTGAAGGCCGAGCAGGTGCAGACAGTAGTGGAGCGAGCGGTTCGTGCAACGTGCAACGTGCCACGTGCAACGGGGGATGGCGGCGTTCTCTCCGAAGGTGCGCTCGATGCGTTGGTAACGTTCGCCGATGGCGACGCTCGGCGGGCGTTGAACGCACTGGCGGCCCTGCTGGATCACGTTCGGCGGGACCCCTCCCGCTTCCCGCCTCCCGTTTCCCGGGCGGTGGTGGAGGACGTGCTGAGCCGCCGCCTGCCGCGATACGACAAAGGGGCGGAGGAGCACTACAACTTGATATCGGCGCTCCACAAAGCCGTCCGCGGCTCGGACGTGGAGGGGGCGCTCTACTGGCTGGCGCGCATGGTGGTGGGTGGCGAGGATCCGCTCTATCTGGCGCGGCGGATCGTGCGGATGGCGGCGGAGGACATCGGCCTGGCCGACCCGCGGGCCCTCTCGGTGGCCCTGGCCGCCAAGGACACCTATCACTTCCTGGGCTCGCCCGAGGGCGAGCTGGCGCTGGCCGAGGCCGTGATCTACCTGGCCACGTGCCCTAAGTCGAACAAAGTGTACGAAGCCTGGTCCCAAGCGATGCAGGCGGCGGAAGAGCATCCGGCCGAGCCGGTGCCGTTACACGTCCGGAACGCGCCCACGCCGCTGATGAAAGGGCTGGGATACGGAAAGGGCTATCGCTACGACCACGCCGAGCCAGAGGCGCTCGCGGTGGGGCAGGAATACCTGCCCGAAGTGTTGCGCGGCGCCAAGTGGTATGAGCCCACGGATCGGGGCTACGAGAAGACGGTGGCCGAGCGGATGGCGTGGTGGGAGGGAGTGAAACGAAAAGCCGGGGAGGGGGGAACGGGGAAGGGGGAAGGGTGACGGCGCACCAACTGGGGGGTCGCCAAAGATCACGATGGTGGGCTGGGATCTGCCGCCGATCCGGACGCGGGCCCAGGCCACGTCGCAGGCGACCTCCCGACCGTCCGGCAGGACGAAGCGGCCACTGCTCCTCGGGGTGCCACGCCCAGGTGCTCGAGCCGGTCCCGGGGCCACGAGGTGTAGGTGGCGCCGGTATCGACCAACGCTTCAAGCCGGTCAAAGCGACCGCCCGCCAGATTCGCGATCTCGACGGGCGTCCGGAAGGTTCCCATGACTTCTCAAGATGCCCATCACCGGGCTCAGCGGGCACGCCAGAATGACGGACGAGGCGAGTCCAGCTGGTAGTGCCGGTTGAGCTGGTGCGAGAGCGACAGTCTCGCGGAGAGGTCCAGCGGGCCGGCGAAGCGGGCCGCGCGAACGCCGGCCGTAAGCTCCGTCTGATGACCCCGATAGCAGAGGGTGGGGGCGAAGGAGCTGAAATAGGCGTCGTCGTCAAACCGAACCCGCTGTAGGAACACCCCCATCCGGCCATTCTGGTCGTATCGGTCGGCGGCGAAGAACTGGCTTTGGGAGCCGGGCCCGATGCCCGCGCCCAGGAGCTGCCCCCGGTGGGTGTAGCCCTGACGCACGATGTAGTGGGTGTAGTAGGTGGGTGTTGATCGCCCTTGAAAGGTTGCCGGCCGGCCCAGGGTGGTGAACTCCCCCTGGAGCCGAACCAGACCGGAGCCGCTGGGCAGGAGCTGCTGGAAGCCAATGGTGTAGGCCCGCGAGTGATCCGGCTCGATCAGGAGATCCCGCAGGTCCCAGTTGTGGTCGTTCCGCGCCCACTCCACGTAGGCCTCGAAGCCCGCCTCCGGGAAGGTCCAGCGGGCGGTGAGGGAGAGCAATTGGTCCCGGCGGTCGTCGCCCTCGCGGTTGCTGGGGCTAGAGAGCCCCACCTTGAAGATGGTCTGGAAGATGTCAGCGAAGTCGGCAGCGGTGAGGGAATCCCACGTCTGGTAGAAGACCCGCGTCACGCCGAGGGAGAGGCCTTTCACCCAGCGCGGCTGGAGGCCGAGCACCATCCCGCTCAAGAGCCGCCCATCGTTCCAGGGGATCGTGTCGAAGTAGGCGGACTCCGCCAGCCGGCCCCACAGGAGCCGCGCTTCGGCGCGCCCGATCCCGATCCACACGGGGCCGCCGGTGCCGAGGTCCAGGTGGGGGAAGCCCGCGGCGGTGTTGCTCATAAGGACGGGATTCCGGACCGCCGGGCCCCACCACAGGTTCTCGGTGGAAAGGCCGAGCGTGAGCGGGCGGAGGTTCAGCCGGATTGCGGTCTGGCCCCAGTCGAGCCGGGCGAAGGCCTGGTCACCGAAACGTTCGGGCCAATCGATACCACCGCCCGCCCAGGCGTAGGCGAAGCGTGAGAGTCCACCCCGATTAACACCGATCCCGCTGTCGGGCGCCAGGTCGAAGTCGCGGTTCTGGGCCCAGGTGAAGGTGGGATCCAGCACGGCGGTGACCGGGCCCCAGCGTAGGCGCGCCCCCAGGCTCAACGCCACGGATGCGCCTCGGCCGGCCCAGAGCGCGCCGTCATTCTCGGTTCCGGGATAGCGGGAGTTGTACACCATGCGCCAATCGGGATCGAGCAGGTTCAAGGCCGGCCCAGCGGGGGCCCGGCTCTCTGCGGAAAAGGGGTGGTGGGCGAACCAGGGGTGGGTGGTGTCGCGCGCCACCGGGCCCAAGGAGGCGAGCGTGGTGGGCGAGCGAAACACCAGCGGTGCGGCCGAGAGCGTCCCGCGTAGCTCGAGCAGCCTGAGGTAGTCGTCCAGCTCCGAGCCGAGGCGGACGTACTGTTGAGCCTGGGCGGGGGCCGCCAGGGGTAGGATCAGCACGGCGATCTGTAGGACCAAGCGCGAGCGCATGGGTCTCCTTACCAAGACGCCTGGCCCAAAAGGGTAGCTGGTAGCCTTAGGGCGTGTCCATTCCCGAGCTGGGCCAACCGTCGTTGGTCTAGGCTCCGGAGCAGGCTCACCAGCCAAGCCTCCGGGATGCCCACCCGCACGCCGGATGAGGCTTGACGGCGCGGAGCAACTGGTTCTTTGACCTGGGCGAAGGGGTGGTTTGAGGTGACCTTGGTGGCCGGCATGCCGGGCACATTATACCCTCGGAAGTTGAACGGCGAATCCCTCGGGGGTAGTGTCCTGGCGGGCCTCCCTAACTAGCCGCTCATGGGGATGCCGTCGCGGGTCATGCGCTGGAGTACCGGCTGGAGCCGCTGGGCTTCCTCGTCCGAGTACACGTGAGGTTCAAGCCCGCGCAGGCCGAGCGCGCGCCTGACCAGCGCATAGGCGTCCTCGCGTCGCGGCCCAGAGTAGACGACCAGGAGGTCAATGTCACTGAATGCGGTGGCTCTTCCCGCGGCCCACGAGCCGAACAGGACCACGCGGCTCACGGGCAGGGCCCGCCGGAGCGCGGGGAGCCGCTCGCGCAGCTGGGCGATCAGCTGGTCGCGGCTATGAGGCGGAGAGAAGATCCGCACAGAAGTGGACGATCTGGTCGGCATATCGAATCAGCCGTTCCGCTTCGGCGCGCGTGTAACGGGTTCGCGGAGAACCGGCCGGGTGAGCGTTGGGATAGCGCGCCGGGATGTAGACCTTGTCCAGCTCTAGGGCCCTGTCGCTGAGTTCTTGGGACACTCCCCGCTCGGGGCCCAGCTCGGCGAGGAGGTCGGCCACCGAGTGTCCCCAGGCTTCGACCCCCAGCTTCTGGAGGGCGGCTTTGGCTGCCTTCTCCGCCGACTGCTGAGCCGAAAAACACGCCCAGTCGTGGAACCCGGCGTTGAGATCGTGGCGGGCATGCTCAAGGTCGCCGCGAGCTTGGTCCAGCCAGTCGGCGCTGCGCTCCATATGGCCGCTTGAACGTAGCGCAGCCCCGAAACTGGCACAACCGCACCCGCTGCGTGGCGCCGCCGGTGCCGGGGGCGAGCGGCCCAATCCGCACGATGCGCGGCTGCATGACGCCTCCTGCCCCGCGTTGCGCCCTCGCCGGTTGATTCAAGATCCCCGAGGCGGAGGGCCGAGTCTCAGCCGAGGATGGCGTCGGCGGCGATCTCCACGCCCGGGAGCATGGAGGGCTCGAGCGTCTCCCCGCGCCCGACGCGCCGGACGGCGCCGTCCTGGACAAGCAA
>Ga0209619_10000509_pt1 | contig 27453 bp, 29 predicted proteins | sample Rifsed16ft3_FD_184011 | JGI IMG/M metagenome (GOLD analysis project Ga0209619, IMG submission 184011) | Soil microbial communities from Rifle, Colorado, USA - sediment 16ft 3 (version 2) | ecosystem: Environmental > Terrestrial > Deep subsurface > Rock core/Sediment | place: Rifle, Colorado... | reverse complement strand
TCGCGGCGGCAGTCCTCGGGGCGTTTGTCGTCCCGGAGGCCAAGGAAGGCCGGGTGGCGGATCCCACCGTCCTTGGTCCACTCGGTGAAGCGCACCTCACAGACGAGCCGCGGCTCGACCCAGTGGTGCCCGCGTCCCGCCGGAGATCCTACCTCGAACGGAGAAGTGTCCCGACGGAGCGGCTGAAGCCGCTCCCACAAGGCCTTCAGCCCCGCCTGATCGAAGCCGGTGCCAACCTTTGAGACGTAGACGAGGCGCCCGCCCTCGTAGAGCCCCAGGTGGAGCGCCCCGAAGTAGCCGCGCGAGCCCTGGGGAGCGGTGTAGCCTCCGATCACGAACTCCTGGCGCCGCTGGCACTTGATCTTGACCCACTCGCGCGAGCGGCCGCCCGCGTAGAGGCTCCCCACCTTCTTGGCCACGATCCCCTCGAGCCGCTCGGCGGAGGCCGCGTCGAAGAACGCCTCGCCGTGCGCCAGGACGTGGTCGCCGAATCGGACGGGGCCCAGCGGCGGGAGAAAGGACTTGAGCAGTGCCTTCCGCTCCAGCAGCGGGAGGCGGCGGAGATCGTGGCCGTCGAGGGCCAGGCAGTCGAAGAAGATCCCGATCACCGGCACCTGGGCCGCAGCGCGCTCGATGTCCAGGGGGTTCGTGAGCCCCATCCGGGCCTGGAGCCTCTGGAAGCTGGGCTTGCCGCTCTCGTCGAGGGCCACGATCTCGCCGTCGAGAAGGAAACGCTCCACGGGCAGCCTGCGAAGCGCCGCGACCAGCTCGGGATAGCGTCCCCTGATCGCCTGGCCGCTCCGGCCGTAGAGTTCCACGGTATCTCCCGCGCGCGACGCCATTAGCCGGACGCCGTCGTACTTGATCTCGAAGAGCCACTCCTTGCCCGAGAACGGGCGCTCGGCCAGCGTGGCCAGCATGAACGGCTGATTCCGCGGGGAGAGATCGCGCCGGGGCGCTTTGAGGGCGTCGAGGCGGCTCCGGAGCGCCGCGAGCTTGGCGGAAACGTCGCGGATCTCTTCCACGGTGAGGCCCGAGAGGACCGACTGGGGATAGCGATCCGTCAACTCCTCCGGAGCGGCGGCGGCATCGGCCTTCTTGAGGAGGAGCCACTCCTTCTCCTTCTTCGACATCCGGGCGAGCGTCCACCGCCCCCGCATCTTGTAGCCGAAGAACTCGACTTCGAGCTTTCCCTTCTCGAGCTGCTCGAGCGGGTTCCCCTCCTTCGCCGGCCGGTACCACCCGCGGTCCCAGACGATGACGGCGCCGGCCCCGTAGTTGTCGGGTGGGATCACTCCCTCGAAGTCGGCGTACTCGAGCGGGTGATCTTCCACGTGCACGGCGAGGCGCTTCTCCTCGGGGCGGACCGATGGGCCCTTCGGAACGGCCCAGCTCTTCAGCACCCCGTCCATCTCGAGGCGCAGATCGTAGTGGAGGCGCCGGGCCGCGTGCTTTTGGACGACGAACAGCCGCCCCCCCACGGGGCGCCGCCCGCCGAAGGGCTCCGGCGTCCGCTCCGGGTCGCGCTTCTTCCTGTACGCGTCGAGCTGAGGCGCGCGTTCGTCGATCACAAGCCGTGGACCTTTCCCCGCCCCCCTGCCCCAAGCCGTTGAGCCCAACGGTTGCTTGGCCGGCCGGCAAATCTCGTGGTATTGTTCAGTTTACTATGCCGCCTCATTCGATCGGGTCGGGCACGATCTCCTTCGGGCTGGTCTCCATCCCGATCAAGCTCTACACCGCCGCGTCCTCGGGCGGCGTGGCCTTCAACCTGCTCCACGCCAAGTGCGGGAACCGGATCAAGCAGCAGACGTTCTGCCCGGTCTGCAACGAGGTGGTGGAGCGGGCCGGGCTGGTCAAGGGGTACGAGTTCACCAAGGAGCAGTACGTCCGGTTCACCGACGAGGAACTGAAATCACTGGAGGGCGAAACTTCCAGGATCATCGACATCGCCGAGTTCGTGCCGCTCCCCCAGGTGGATCCGATCTACTTCGAGAAGACCTACTACCTCGGGCCGGACAAGGGCGGCGAGAAGGCCTACCGACTCCTGGCCGACGCCATGGCCAAGACCGACCGGGTCGCGCTGGCCAAGTTCGTCATGCGCGGCAAGGAGAGCCTGGTCCTCATCCGGCCGGCCCAACAGGGGCTCATGCTGCACACCATGTATTTCGCCGACGAGGTGAGGGAGTTCGGCGAGATCGACAAGGGACAGTCGGCCAAGATCAAGGAGGGCGAGCTCGAGCTGGCGCTCCGGCTGATCGAGGAGCTCTCCAACCTGGAGTTCAAGCCCGAGCAGTACCAGGACGAGTACCGGCTGCGGGTCCTGGATATGGTGAACCTCAAGGTCGAGGGCAAGGAAGTCACGGCAGTCGGCCCCCAGGTCCAGCGCGCCCAGGTGATCGACCTGATGGAGGCGCTCAAGGAGAGCCTCGCCACGCGCGTCCCGGCGGAGCGGAAGCCTCCCGCCAAGATGCCCAAGCGCGCCGAGGCCGCGCCCGCCAGTCCGGCTGCAGCCTCCGTCAGAAAGGCAACAGGAGGCAAGAAGTAACCGTACGCTCGGCTCTCGGCCGCACTTCCCCGCCGCGCCGATTTCCACTAGAATAGCGGCCGTGAATCCCAGGCTCTGGTCCCGCCTCGCCGCCCTCCTCCTCGTCCCCGCGATCGCTCTGGCGGGCGCAGCCCCGTCTGTGCCGCCAGCCCCTTGGCTCCTGGACCAGGTGAAGATCCTCTCGGCGCCGGAGATGGAGGGGCGCGCCTCGGGCACCGCCGGCGCGGACCGCGCTGCCCGGCACATCGCGCAGGTGTTCAAGGTGGCCGGGCTCCGCCCGTGCTGCGCCGACGCCGCCTACCTCCAGTCATTCGAGGTCGTGACCGGCATCCGGCTCGGCGCGCCGAACGGCTTCGCGCTCCTGGCCCCGGCGGCCCGTGCCTTCGCGCTCGGCCAGGACTTCACCCCCCTGTCCGTGTCCTCCGACGGAAGCGCCGAGGGCGAGGTGGTCTTCGTGGGCTACGGGATCACATCGGAGAACCTCCACTACGACGACTACGCCGGCCTCGACGTGAAGGGAAAGATCGTGCTGGCCATGACCGGGGACCCCGGCGCCGCGGACCCAGGCAGCCCCTTCCGCCAGCCCGACGCCTACCACTACGCGGAGCGGGCCCACAAGATCATCAACGCCCGCCAGCAGGGCGCAGGCGCTATCATCCTCGTCGCCGAGCCGGGCGCCGAGCGGGAGCGGCTGCCGCCGCTCCGCGGCATCAGCCAGCCGTGGGGCATCCAGGCCCTCTTCGTGACGCGGGCGGCGGCCGAGGCGCTGCTGGCCCCGTCGGGGAAGCAGCTGGCAGCGCTCCGCGAGGGCATCGACCGCGCCGTCACCCCGCAGTCGTTCCCGCTGCCCGGCGTCAGGGTGAAGGTCGAGGTGACGCTCGTCCGCGAGCGCGGCACGACGGCGAATGTCGTGGGGATCCTCCCCGGCACCGACCCGCGGCTCAAGGACGAGAGCATCGTGATCGGCGCCCACTACGACCACCTCGGCCGCGGCGGCGAGAGCTCGCTGGCCCCCGACGAGGTCGGGAAAATCCACTTCGGCGCCGACGACAACGCCTCCGGCACCACGGGCGTCATGGCGCTGGCCCGGGCCTTCGCCGCGCGGGGCGGTCTCCCCCGCACGCTGGTCTTCGTCGGCTTCGCCGGGGAGGAGCTGGGGATCCTCGGCTCGGCCCACTACACCCAGCATCCGGCCGCGCCCCTCGACAAGACGGTCCTCATGCTCAACATGGACATGATCGGGCGCCTCCGGGACGACAAGCTCTACGTGTTCGGCGTGGACAGCGGCACCGGGCTCCGCCAGATGGTGGAAGACGCGGCCAAGGGCCTCCCGCTCAAGCTCCAGCTGCGCGGCGATCCCTTCTCCCCGTCCGACCACACGAACTTTTATACCCGCGAGCGGCCGGTCCTGTTCCTCTTCACGGGCGCCCACTCCGACTACCACAAACCGGCGGATACCTGGGAGAAGATCAACCCGCAGGGCATGGAGACCGTCCTCACCTTCGCGGCGCGGATCCTGGAGCGCGTGGGAAGCGCCGCGCCGCCACCCACCTACGTGAAGCTCGCGCCCGCTCCGGCGCGCGGGGGCGGCGGCTACGGCCCGTTCTTCGGCGTCGTCCCCGACTTCGGCGAAGGGGAGCGGCCGGGCGTCAGGCTGGGGGGCGTCCGGCCGGGGAGCCCGGCGGACAGGGCCGGCGTCAAGGCGGGAGACATCATCATCCGCTTTGCGGGCCTCGACGTGAAGACGCTCGACGACCTGACCTTCGCCCTCCGCTCCAAGCGGGCGGGAGACAAGGTGGAGGTCATTCTGCTCCGGGACGGGAAGGAAATCTCCACCGAGGCCACGCTGGAGCAGCGCCGGTGATGCGCTGGGCGCTGGATCGCAGGGCGATCCTGAAGCTCGGGCTCGCCGGCGCGGCCGGGGCTCTCATCGAGCTGATCCGGACCACGCGCGTTGCTCGCGCCGCCACACCGGTCGTCCCGGACTCACGCGAGCGCCACCTGGCCAACCTCCGCCAGCTCACCTTCGGCGGCCAGAACGCCGAGGCGTACTTCGATTGGACCGGCGCCCAGCTGATCTTCCAGTCCACGCGTCCCCCCTTCGGCTGCGACCAGATCTTCACCATGCGCGCGGACGGGAGCGAGGTCCGGCTGGTCTCCATCGGCAAGGGGCGCACGACCTGCTCGTTCTTCTTCCCCGACGGCAGGCGCGCGATCTACGCGTCCACCCACCTCGGCGGCCCGGAGTGCCCGCCCCGCCCCGACATGTCCCAGGGGTACGTCTGGCCGATCTACGCGGCCTACGAGATCTTCGCGGTCGATCTTGCCGGGGGAAGCCTCAGGCGGCTGACGGACAACCCGGGGTACGATGCCGAGGGCGCCGTCTCCCCCGATGGAAGCCGGCTCGTCTTCACCTCGCTTCGCGAGGGCGACCTGGACCTCTACGTGATGGACGCCGACGGCAGCAACGTCAGGCGCCTCACGGAGGGGAAGGGATACGACGGCGGGCCGTTCTTCTCCTGGGATGGCCGCTCCATCGTCTACCGCTCCGCCCACCCGGAGACCCGGCAGGAAATCGAGGAGTACGACGCGCTGCTCAAGCAGTCGCTCGTCCGCCCCCGTCGGCTCGAGATCTTCGTCATGCGTTCGGACGGCACTGGAGCTCGGCAGGTGACGCGGAACGGCGCGGCCAACTTCGCCCCCTTCATGCACCCGAACGGCCAGCAGATCATCTTCTCGTCCAACCTCCACGACCCGACGGGCCGGAGCTTCGCGCTCTACCTCGTCAACGCGGACGGCTCGGGGCTCGAGCGCGTGACCTACGCCGAGTCCTTCGCCTCGTTCCCCATGTTCTCGCGCGACGGTGCCCGCCTCGTGTTCTGCGGAAGCCGCACCGCCCAGGCTCCGCGCGAGATGAACGTCTTCGTCGCCGACTGGGTCGCGTGATGACGGGACCGCGTCACGCGCTCCCCGAAACGCTCGTTGAACTGATGAGCTGGCGGCAGCGCACGACGCCAGACGCGACGTACTTCTCGGTGTTCGGCAACGACATCAGCTACGGCCAGTTCTGGCGGTCGAGCCTCGGCTACGCCGGCGGCCTCGCCCGGGCCGGGGTCGGCCAGGGCGACAAGGTCTGCCTCGTCTTCCCGACTTGCGCCGAGTTCTTCTACACCTTCTTCGGCATCCTGCACCTCGGGGCGGTGCCCGTGCCGATCTACCCGACGCTCGGCATCGACGCCATGGCCAACATCTTTAGAAACTGTGACGCCCGGACTGTGGTCTGCTTTGACTGGTTCAGGGAGAGCGTGGAGGCCTCCCGCGCCGGCGCCGCCAACGTCAAGTCTCTCCTCCTCGCCTCCGATCTGGAAGGAGGCGACGCTCCTCCCGCGCTTCCCACGGCCCGGCCCGAGGATGTGGCGTTCATCCAGTACACCTCGGGCAGCACGAGTCACCCGCGGGGGGTCGTCCTGTCCCACTACAACGTGCTCGCGACCATGGGCTTCATGGCCGACGCCGCCGGCATCACCGCCCGCGACACGGTGGTGAGCTGGCTCCCGCTCTACCACGACATGGGGCTGATCGGCTGCGCCTTCACTCCCCCACTTGTAGGCGCGCGACTGATCCTCCTCCCGCCCGACCTCAGGAACCCCCGCGAGTGGCTGGAGACGCTGACCCGTGAGCGCGCGACGTTCACCGTGTCGCCGGATTTCGGCTACCGCAACTGCGTGAGGAACGTGAAGGACGCCAGCGGACTGGATCTGTCCACCCTCAAGATGGCGCTCTCGGGCGCCGAGCCCGTGCGCCCCAGCACGATCCGGGCCTTCGAGGAGAAGTTCGGGCTGAAGAACATCCTGGCGCCGTGCTACGGCCTGGCCGAGGCCACGCTGGCGGTGGCGATCTGGCCGCGGGGGGAGCCGATCCGGCTCGACCCGTCGGGGCGCTACCTCTCCGTGGGGCGGCCCTGCACGGGCGTCGCGGTCACGATCAGGGAGGACGACGCCGACCTCCCCGCCGGCCGCGAGGGCGAGATCCTGGTCAAGAGCCCCGGCCTGATGCAGGGCTACTACAACAGCCCCCAGCTGACGCGCGAGGTGCTGACGCCAGACGGCTGGCTCCGCACGGGCGACCTCGGCTTCCTCGACGCCCAGGGATATCTCTACATCACCGGCCGCATCAAGGACGTCATCATCGTGGGCGGGGAGAACATCCACCCCGCCGACGTCGAGGAGCTGGTGGACGAGGTGGCCGGCGTCCGCTACTCGGCGGCCGTCGGGATCGACAGCGAGCGGCTCGGCACCCAGCGCCTCTACGTGGTCGCCGAGGTGCGCGACACGGAGGCGGACCACGAGGGCTTCTCCCACCTGGCGCGCGACATCGTCCAGCGGGTCCGCCTGGGCCGAGGGCACCGCCCGGCGCGCGTGCTCCTCGTGAAGCCCCAGGCCATCCCAAAGACCTCCAGCGGCAAGATCCAGCGCTCGCGCCTGGCCCAGATGATCGCCGGGGGCGAGTTCCGAGACCAAGTGCTCCACGCGACGGGGCTTCACAAGGAATAACCCCCGGAGGGGACCATGGAATTCGGCTGCCATCTGCCCATGTTCGGCCCCATCGCCACGCGCCACAACGTCCTCACCTTCGCCCGGCGGATGGAAGCCCTGGGCTACGATTCCCTCTGGGCCAGCGACCACATCGTCCTTCCGTACACGATCCGCTCGCGCTATCCGTACAGTGAGACCGGCCAGTTCCCGCTCCCCGCGAACGCCAACTTCCTCGAGCCATTCGTCACGCTCGCGCTGGTGGCCGGCGTCACCGAGCGGGTCAAGCTCGGCACGACGATCCTGGTCCTCCCTCACCGCCACCCGGTCCTCGCCGCCAAGATGGCCGCCAATCTGGACCACCTCTCCAACGGGCGAATGATCCTGGGGGTAGGCGTGGGCTGGATGGAGGAGGAGATCACGCTGCTGGGCGCGCCGTTTGCCAAGCGCGGGGCATGGAGCGACGAGGCGATCAAGATCATGAGAGTGTGCTGGAGCCAGGAGAAGGCGTCGTACAAGGGGCAGTTCTTCTCCTTTGACGAGATCGGCTGCTTCCCTCAGCCCGTCAGGAAAAACATCCCCATCTTGATCGGCGGCCACACACCCCGAGCCTTGCGGCGGGTGGCGGAGCTCGGGGACGGCTGGCACGCCGCCTTCCCCGCCCCGGACAAGCTGGAGGAAGGGCTCCGAGTTCTGCGCGAGGAGTGCAAGAAGGCCGGCCGCCGCTTCGAGGATGTGGCGATCACTCTCCGGGTCGGCGTCGCGATCCGGAAGGAAAAATCCGCCGACCGGCGGCCCATGACGGGGACGCCGGAGGAGATCGTCTCTCACATCCGCCGCTACAAGGCCCTCGGCGTGACGACGCTCCTCCTCGAATCCCGCCAGCGCGACCTGGACGACATGATCCAGATCCACGAGACCATCGCCCGCGACATCCGCCCCGCGGTGTAAGACATGAACATCTCGGAATACGATCTGACGGGGAAGGTGGTCTTCGTGACTGGCGCGGGCCGGGGGATCGGGAAGGGGATCGCCCAGGTCCTCGCCGAGGCCGGGGCGGACGTCATCATCAACGCCCTGACGTCCCGGTACGTGGAAGGGCTGGCGGCCGATATCGGGAAGGCCACGGGCCGCCGCGTCGTGCCGCTGGTGGCCGACGTGACCAAGGCCGACGAAGTGGAGCGCGCCATCGCGCGGATCGTCGGGGAGTTCGGCGCCCTTCACATCCTGGTCAACAACCTCGGCGACGCCATCCGGAAGCCGCTCGTGCAGCTGACGGACGAGGAGCTCCGCACCGTCCTCGACCTGAACTTCACGGCGACGGTGCTGTGCAGTCGCGCCGCCGGGCCCCACATGCTCGCCCGGCGCTCCGGAAAGGTCATCAACATCACCTCCTTCGCGGCCGTGAAGGGGGCCCCCAATCTCACGATCTATGCGGCTGCAAAAGCGGCGCTGGTGGGATTCACGCGGGCGCTCGCGCTCGAGTGGGCGCCCTACGGCGTCCAGGTCAACGGGATTGGCCCGGGCCTGTTCCCCGATCCGGTGACCGTGGGCGACGCGGCGTACCGGCAGCGAGTGGAGGATGCGAAGCGCACAGTCCCGCTCGGGCGCGAGGGGAGGCTCCGCGAGGTGGGGCTCCTGGCCCTCTATCTGGCGTCTTCCGCGTCGGACTACATGACCGGCCAGACCATCTATCTGGACGGTGGCCTGACACTGTGAGAGGAGAGATTATGGGAGAGACGATCACGCTCACCGCAGAGGACCGCCACCAGCTCGCCGCCTACCGGGTCGCGCCGGCCGGCACGCCACGCGGCGGCCTGGTCGTGGTCCAGGAAATCTTCGGCGTCAACTCACACATCCAGAAAGTCTGTGACGGCTTCGCCGCCGACGGCTACGTCGCCCTGGCCCCCGCGCTGTTCGACCGGGTCGAGCGGGGCTTCGCCATCGGGTATAGCCCGGAGGACATCGAGCGAGGGCGCTCGGTCAGGGGGAAGATCGATCTCAACGACATGGTGAAAGACGTGCGCGCGGCGGCGCGGGCCCTGGCAGTTGGCGGGACAAAGGTCGGGGTCGTCGGCTACTGCCTCGGAGGCACGCTCGCCTGGCTCGCCGCAACGCGGATCGACGGCATCGCCTGCGCGGTCGGCTACTACGGCGGCGGCATCGCGGATCACGCCAGCGAGCAGCCCCGCTGCCCAGTGCTGCTCCACTTCGGCGAGACGGACCAGTCGATCCCCCCCGAACACCACGCCGGTATCAGGGCCGCCCACCCGAAACTGCCAATGCACATCTACCCGGCCGGGCACGGCTTCAACTGTGACCAGCGCGCGAGTTACCACGCGCCAAGCGCGGCCCTCGCGCGGCAGCGGACGCTCGACTTCCTGCGGACGCACATCGGCTGAGGGGCCCGCGCTACAGGAAGCGAACCTTGGTGACTGCCGCGCGTACCACGAACACTCTCAGGTTATTGCTCTTCGGATCTGCGGGAATGAAGAAAAAGGCCGGACGCGTCCGGTCGTAGCCCACGGTCGATCCCACCAGCACCTCGCCATCTTTGAACGTCACTTGGACCTTCCGACCAGGAGGCCGTTCCCCCTCCAAAAAGTTTTTCCGTTCATTGTATGAGGGGTCCCCGGCAAAATCTCGCACGAAGAACACGGCCTTCAGGTCCTGCACCGACACCTCAGTCGCCTCGTTGGAGAACAAGAAGCCGGCAACTGATGGCAAGACATGAAAGTGTGGCTTATCGGGGTAGAAGTCGTGGCTGTAGCCTTTGATGATCCGGCCATCTGCGTAACGGACGACCATCTTGCCGCGCTCTAACTGATCGGAGGAGAGTTCCTCGACGTGGGAGTGCGGATCGGCCGAGGATGCTTGGCGAAGAACCGTCGCCGCTGCCGGTGGCCTGGCCGGCCATGCGACCTTGGGAGTCATCGGCGGGGAGGACGATCCGATGACCGGGTTCGGCGTCGTGAGGGGCTTCGGCGCCGATGGTTCGTGACGAACTGGCTTCCGCCGTCGCCGGCGCTTGCGACTTACTGGAACTCCGAAGACTTCAATCGCGCCTCCGGTGAAGAACAGCGCCGCGAGCAGGGCTACCCCCAGAAGGAGAGCGTCCTCTGGCCTCATCACTTGTCCTCTCTGACCCCCAAAACCTTTCTGCCTTATACCAAGGAGCAATGGGGATGCCAGGCCCTACCGATCCTCTCCATTGAGGGGCTAATATCCTGTCCTCGTTGAGAAAGTCCTCCCTATGGGATGGATAACCCAGCTAATTGATGCTCGTCGGATAGCCAAGATGGCACCAATTAAGGTCGGACGCAGAAGCCCTGGGCCTCGATCCCCAGGGCCGTGTTGAACTTGCTCCGGAAGTTCTCCAGGGCGGCGGTGGCTGCCAGCTCGACCGTTTCCGCTTCGGAAAAATGCCGCCGCACCCGCGCGAACAGCTCGTCGTCCACCTTCTCCCCTGTGATCGTCATCCGCTCGGCAAACTCCAGCGCCACCCGCTCCCGCTCGTCGAAGAGGGGACTCTCTCTGAACCGCGGGACCTCCTGGATCTTCTCGACCGCCGCCCCCGCCTGCATCCCCCGGGATGCGTTGATGTCAATTCAGAAGGGGCAGCCGTTGATCAGCGCCACGCGGAGGTACACGATCGCGCGCAGCTGGGGATCGAGAAGTCCCGAGCGCTCGATCGCGGCCGACAGCTGCTTGGCGGCCTTGAGAATGGGCGGGCAGTGGGCGAAGACCTTGGTGGTGTTGAAGAGAGACCCGAAGGCCTCCCGCTCCTTGGCGAAGATCTCCTTGAGGACCGGGTCCCCCCCGTCGTGCTCGATCTCCCTCACTCGCGGCATCGCTCCCTCCACTCTCACTTGGCGTTGTGAAAGATGACTCCCAGACTGTAGCGCGTTCCCGAGAACACGCGGCTGACCCCGTGCCGCAGGTTCGCGCGGTAATGGCCGCGGGCGCCGGCCACGGGGCGGTGGCGCGTGGCGAAGATCACGGCCTCTCCCTGCTCCAGGGGCACGACCTCGCCGCGGGACTGGGCCCGCGGCCGCTGCTCCACCAGGAGGAATTCGCCGCCCTCGAAGTCGGCGCCGCGGCGGCTCAGCAGACAGGTCAGCTGGAGCGGGAATACCACGTCCCCGTAGAGATCCTGGTGGAGGCAGTTGTACCCGCCCGCCTCGTACCGCAGCAGGAGGGGCGTGGGCTTCCTCTGGCCGCTCCGGGCGCATCGGGTCAAGAAGCCTTTCAAATCGGGCGGGAACCGCTCCCTGGAGCCGAGGGCCTCCACGAAGCGACCGGCGATCGGGGCCAGGAACGGGTAAGCGTGAACCCGCAGAGACTCCACTACCGCCGGCAGCGGCACGGCGAAGTACTGGTACTCGCCCACCCCGAAACGGTACCGCGCCATGTCAACGCGGCTCCTGAAGCGGCCGTCGTCCCCGTACAGCGCGACCAGCTCGGCGCATTCCTCGGGGGTCAGGAGGAGCGGCGTCTTCGCGTACCCGTGCTCCCAGAGCGAGCCCTCGATGGCCTTCCAGTCGAGGCGCGCTAGCCGCTCCTCGATCCCCGTCATGCCGCCGCCGCGGGCCGGCAGACCTTGCACGGGCGGTAGCCGACCGAGCGGGCGTCCGCCACGGAAGCGAAGACGACGCGGTTCTCGGGCCTCATGTGACGGCCGTGGACGCACCCGACGCGGCACACGATGCGCGTCGTGGCGCACCCTTCCAGCACCGGCGTGCTTCGCTCGAGGGCGAGGAGCCGGTCTTTCACCGGGGTGCCGAAGAGGTAGCCCCCCACGCCGCCGTCGCTCCGGAGCACCCGGTGGCACGGCACGATGAGCGGCACCGGGTTTCGCCCCAGCGCCGTCCCCACCGCCCGGACGGCCCGCGGGTGGCGGATGCGCTCGGCGACCCACGCGTAGGCGCGCACCTCGCCGAAGGGGATGCGCCTAGCGACTTCGAGCACCCGGCGCTGGAAGGCGGGCACTCCCGACAGGTCCACGGGCACCGCGAAGAAGGTCCGCTTGCCCTGCAGGTACTCCGCGAGCTCCACCCGGGCCTGCTCCACCAGGCGCCGCGCCTTCGCGCTCGGGGGCGGCGCCAGGCGCTCGGCCCGGACCAGGCACACGCCCCGGTCGGTGGCGGCGATCTCGATCTCGTCCAGGAGCCGCCCGACCTCGCGTTCGGCATCGTGCGCTCGCCTCACGATCCGGGAGGCGAGCTCCGCCGGAGCGGGTTCCACGCTGAAGTGAGCCGCGAGCAGATCATCCACACGATCCATAGTTTTCTCCCTTCACCTGGGGCGGGCACCCCGGGCTGTCGCCACGCCCGCCCCCGCCGGAATCTTGCGTTTTTTGAATTCTCGTGCCCGATCTCCGCCGCCGTCCTCACGCACCGGCCATCACCTTCCGCTCATCTGAGCGCCTTGCGCAGAATCGATTTCCCCCGGGCCAGCTGGCTCTTCACGGTATTGATGGAGATCCCCCGGATCTTCGCCAGCTCGCCGTAGGAGAGCCCGTCCACGTACCGGAGGGCCAGGAGCAGCCGCGCCTCCGTCGGCACCTTTTCCAGGGCGCGCCTCAGATCCAGGTGCTGCCCCGGTTTCTCGACGATCGCCCCAGCGTCGGGCGCCTCCACGGGGAACCCGACGGTCTTTCGCCGCCTCAGCTCGTCCACGCAGACGTTGGTCAGGACCCGGTAGAGCCACGTCGACACCTGCCAGCGCGCGTCGTAGGTGTCCGACCTCAGGTAGCAGTTCAGGAACGCCCGCTGGATGGCGTCCTCGGCGTCGGCCCGGTTCCCCAGGAGGCGATGGGCCACGGTGAAGAGGCGGTCCTGGTAGCGGCCGACCAGCTCGCCGAACGCCGACTCGTCGCCGCGGGCGACGCGCTCGATCAGCCCGCGGTCGTCAGGCGCCAAGGGAGGCCTCGAGGCTGCGGCGCGCCGCGTCGGGCAACGGGGTCGGGCGCTCCTGCTCGTCGATCCACACCTGGGCCGACTCCCCCTCCGCCACCAGGACGCCGTCGGCCTCGCGCCGGACCTCGTAGGCCAGGGAAAAACTTCGCTGCCTGACCTCGCGCGTCCTCACCGTCACCAGGAGGGTGTCGCCGTAGTAGGCCGGCGCCTTGTACCGGCAGGCGGTCTCGGCGATAGCGATGGAGTGGCGGGGGCCGTCCCCCGGGGCGTAGGTCGGCAGAAAGCCCAGCCGCGCGATGTGCGCGAGCCGGGCTTGCTCGAAGTACTGAAAAAACACCGCGTTATTGACGTGGCGCTGGCCGTCCAGGTCCGTGGAGCGCACCGCGATGGGGAAGACGGTTTCCATACGGATCTCTCGCTAGGTTATACGATGGACGCCGGCGAAGTGGGTGGACACCCCCCCTCACCTTTATCCTCTCCCCCGATGGGGGAGAGGGCAGGGTGAGGGGGCTAGAGCTTGACGCCGGCCTTGTTCCAATCGTCCAGGAACTTCTTGAGCCCGATGTCGGTGAGCGGGTGCTTCGTGAGCTGCTCCAGGACGGCAAACGGAATGGTGGCGACGTGGGCCCCCGCCAGGGCGGCGTCGACCACGTGAAGAGGATTCCGGATGGAAGCAGCCAGCACTTGAGTCTTGAACCCGTAATTGGCGTAGATCGAGAGGATCTGGCGGATCAGATCCATCCCGACGTGGGAGATGTCGTCCAGCCGGCCCAGGAAGGGGCTGATGTACGTCGCCCCGGCCTTCGCCGACAGGAGCGCCTGGCTCGCCGAGAAGCAGAGCGTCTGGTTGACCTTGATTCCTTCACCGGTCAGGCGCTTGACGGCCTTCAGCCCATCCTTGGTGAGCGGGCACTTGACTACGACGTTGGGGGCGATCTGGGCCAGCTCCTTGCCCTCTTTGACCATGCCCTCGAAGTCCGTCGCCACCACCTCGAGACTGACCGGGCCGGGGACGATGGAGCAGATCTCCTCCACGAGGGGCCGGAAGGGCCGCTTCTCCTTGGCGATCAGGGACGGGTTGGTCGTGCAGCCGTCCAGGATCCCCATGGCCACGCCTTCCTTGAGCTCGCTCACGCTGGCCGTGTCCAGGAAGATTTTCATGCGCTACGCCTCCTCTATACGGACGGCGGTGCCCGAGCGGACTTTCTTGAAGGCCTTCGGATCGCCGATGAGCCGGCCGAAGACGTTGACGGGGCTGGCGGGACGGATCTCCTCCCCCTGGCTGGCCGGCGTCGGGCCGAAGAAGACGCAGAACGCGCTGCCGGGCGGCCAGTAGCCGAGGTCCCCCATCGCCACCACGTCCTTGGGGAACTCTTCCTTGAGGTGGACGGGGATGGCGAAGTAGATCTCGTCTCCCCAGGTCTCGGCTTTCGCGGTGAGCGGGAGGGCGTCCCAGATGGCCTGAGCGGTCTTGGAGCCGTCCAGCCGCGCTTCGGCCGAAACCGACCCCGCCGTGATCCGGATCTTCCGTTCCGCCATCCTGCTGCCAGCGTAGCCGCAGGGGCGGACCCTGTCAAGAAATCAGCGCTTGGGCGGTGCTTGATCTCTCCCGCCATCCCACACGAGCGCGCCACCCGACGCGACATACTGGTCGGTTGTCGGCCCGGGATGCGGGAGGACTACCTTGTGAACCCTCTGTCGCCGCCAGCGTTGGTAGGCGAGTTCTCCCTTCAGCCACCGTGAGCCGCGCACACCGAGCCAGACCAGCAACCCGCAGGCACCAGCCCCCGCAGCGACCAGGCGCGCCTTATTGAGGGTATTGTTCCCGTTGCGCTGTGCCATCACTGCCGCACCGCGAGGGCAATGATGAGGGCGGAGAGAAGAAAGCAGGCGAAGAGAATCAAGGCGTCGCGGAGGTCTTCCAGGTCACGTGATGTCCCGAGAGATCCCATGGCAATGCCTGTTCATATTGACGCATCATCCGTGCCAGTACTGTTCAGCAATCAATCCAGGCACATACGAGATCGACCTGTTATCGGGATTTCCATTCCTGTGTAACAGAATACCCAGTTTGCCGAGGACGATTCAGAGGGGTTAGCCGAAGACCGTCGCGAGTTTCCGCGTGGGGAACACGGCTATCACGCCACCTAGCCGGATCATGGTGAGGATCGCGAGCAACTCTCCGCACATCGCGCAGATGCGCAGCTCGCCTCCGGCCCCGCGGGCTCGTGTCGCGGCCGTCGCCAATTCGCCCCAGACGACGCTATCAACGTAGGCCACACGCTCCATGTCCACGACGAGCCGGGTATTCCCCTTGGCGAGGAGATCTTCGAGTGTTCGTTTCAACTCGGCCCCCGATGCCGCATTCAAGTCCCCATCGGGAACCACGACGGCGGCCCGATCCGTGGGCATGACTTCGACATTCATTCCTGGAATGCCCGACGGCGCTGAGCCCAGCAGCGTCCCGGCCGTTTGCATCACCGGGGTTCCTTTTTCTTTTTCGGCGTTCTGGATTCTTTGGCTTCGAGCTGCTCGAGGAACTCCTTCCACGGTCCGCAAAGCCTATCTTTGCTGGGAAGCTGAAGAGTTTCGAGCCCGAGTCGCTCAAGCAACGCCCGCCAATGGTCTTTTTCAGAATTGTCGTCTCGATCGTCCCCCTGCATGATGAACGCCCCCTCCCTTGGAAGGTCTAGCGTCATGTAGAGCAATGGTGATGCCACACGGGTACCTTCGAAAAGTCCCCATTTATCAAGGAGCTTCAGGGGATCGGGCTGGAAGACATCTAGGCGCGGAAGGACAAATCACGGCACGGTGTGACAAGCTGTGTCAGCGCCCGCGGCGGCTCCGGTAGGCGGCAAGGCGCTCTTCGACGGCGGCGCGTAACGGAATGGCGGCCACGCCAATCCCCTCCACGCTGAGCGCCGCCGCGCAGGCGGCGAACTGGGCGGCCTCCCAGGGATTTCCGTGACGCTGGTAGTCGATGAGAAAGGCGGCGGCGAAGACGTCCCCGGCCCCGGTCGGATCCACCTCGTCGGCCGGCTCCGCCTCGATGAAATAGCGCTCACCGCTGACGAAGAGGTGGGCGCCGCAGCTCCCGACCGTGATGACCCCGATCGGGATCTCCTGGAACCACTCCACGACTTCCTCCTCGAAGGGGCCCACGTCCTCTTCGCTCAGGAAGAGCGCCTGGACGTGGGGGAGCACCAGGGCGGCGTCCTCCCACAGGGCGGGACCGATCACGCCGCCGGCGCCCCGCGCGCGGAGCCAGCCCTGGGCCGCGGCCCCGACTGCCCCCTCGGTGAATTCGGCCGCCAGGTACGGGTCCACCTCGTTGGCGTCTGGGCCGAGCAGGGCGAACTCCGCCGACTTGAACGAAGCGGGCAGGTGGCCGATCTCGAGGTCCTCGGCCCGGCCCAGCAGGGTCAGCCGGCGCCCCTCCCGGCTGCTCTCGTGCCTGAACATGGTGGTCCTCGGCGAGGGAACGTGCGCCACCTCGAGGTCCGGGGGAAAGAGGCTCCGGGGAAAGTCGGGGCCGAAGCTCGTCAGGATCCCGACGGAGCAGCCGAGGCGGTGGGCGGTAAGCGCCGCGTAGAGGGCCGTGCCGCCGGGCCGGACGTCCTCACCGAAGCGGTCGAGCGTCACGTGCCCCACGGCGACGAACTGGGGCGTCACTCTGCGTCCGGCGGCTCGGCGAGAAAAGCCTCGAGCCGCGCCGGGTTGTTAATTCGCAGCTTCTCCTCAACGGCACTCCGCACGTGGGCGAGGACGCGCTGCCGCCACGGGCCGGCATCGGCCAAGCCCTGCCGGATCCGCTCGCACAATTCTCGGTTGGCCTCGAGAACGCACCGCCGCAGCAGCGCGGGGTCGCCGGGCGGATCCGTTCGGGAACGCCCCAGAAGCTCCTGCAGGGCGCCGAGCTCGGCGCGCAGCCTCCCCGCCTCGTCCGGCACCTCGCGCTCGAGCATGCGGAGCGCATTGATCGCGATGAGCGTCTGGTACTTCAAGCGCGCATCGGTGAGGCTCGGAAGAATCTCCTGCTCGAGCAGGTCGCGGAGCGCCTGGAGCAGCTCGAGTGCCGTCGGCCGGTCCTGCATGGATCAGCGCCGCCTCAAGAAGCGCAGCAATTCCCACTCCACCTCGGCGCAGTGGCGACCGATGCTCGCCAGCTCGAGGCTGCGCTCGGCCCCCGAGAGATGCCGGTAGGCCTGTCCGAGCGTGACGATCGCCCAGCGGAAGTTGCCGAAGACTTCCCAGAACAGGGCCCCCTCGGGGTCGAGCCGCCGGCCGCCCGCGCCGGCATAGGCATCGAAGAACCGCTGCCGCGGCCCGAGCCCGCGCGCGCCCGGGCTATCGACGCAGCGCCAGAACCGCATGCAGACCCACCCGAGGTCCTCGCCGGGATCCCCCAGATGGGAGAGCTCCCAATCCAGCACCGCGCTCAGGCCGCGCGCCGGATCGACGATGAAGTTGCCGAGGCGATAATCCCCGTGCACGACCACCACGCGCTCGGACGGCGGCACGCGCCCCCCGAGCCAGCGCAACGCCAGCTCGAGGGCCGGATGCGGCTCCCCGATCTGGCGCAGCATGCCCTCGAGGTCCGCGAGCTGGCCTTCGACCGGCGTCTTCCCCAGGGCCGGCCGGGCCAGGCACCCGAGGGCGTCGGTCGGAACGGCGTGGATCCGCGCGAGCTCCTCGCCGACCTGCTCGAGGAGGTGGGCGCGAGCGCGCTCGAAGGCCGGTTCCTGCAGGAGGCGGCGCGCCAGCGTCTCGCCCTCGACGCGCTCGACGATCAGGCCGGGCGAGACCCCCGAGGCGTCGCCTGCCGGAACCCGCCAGTAGGGCCTGGGGACGCGGACGCCGGCGCCATGCATCACCGACAGAACCCGAAACTCATCCTCCCGGGAGAGGCGGCTCCCGAGGGGAGCCCCCCCGCGGTCCTGGAGGTAGATCAGGCGGTGAGAGCCGGCGAGCGGGCCCGACGGGACGTCAAGGTCCACCGCCCAGGCGTGGCGCATGGTGCCGCCGGGCAGCGGCGAAAGCGAGACAACCGAAACGGCCGATTCGGCCCGGCCTTCGATGAAGCGCTGGAGCCCGGTCCGCAGGCCGTCCACCCGCGCCGGCTCAGACGAGCGTCTGTCCCCCATCCACCACGACGACGGAGCCGGTCATGAAGCTCGACGCCTCGGACGCCAGGAACACCACCATCGGCGCCAGCTCCTTCGGGTCGCCGAGGCGCTGCATCGGAATCGCGTGCTGAACGACCGCCTGCCCCTTCGGGGTGGCAAAAAAGGTCTCGTTCATCGGCGTCCTGAAATACCCCGGGCAGAGCGCGTTCACCTGGACGTTGTGCCGGGCCAGCTCGAGCGCCATCACCCGGGTGAGCTGGATGAGCGCCGCCTTGCTCACGCAGTACGGGCCGAGCCGCGACACGGGCGCCAGCCCGGCGATGGAGGCGACATTGATGATCCGGCCCTGCCGGCGCTCGACCATCCCGCGCGCCACGGCCCGCGCCAGGAGCGCCGGCCCCAGCAGGTTGACCGCGAGCGCGTCCTCCCACTCCCGGCGCTCGAGATCCAGGACCGGCTTCTCGGCCCCAGAAATCCCGGCGTTGTTGACGAGGACGTCGATCCGCCCGAAGGCCCGGATCGCGCCCTCGACCAGCGCCTCGATGTCGCGGGCCGCCCGCATGTCGGCGCGGAAGGCTTCAGCCCGGACCCCGTGCTTGGCCGCCGCCTCCGCCGTGAGCTGGAGGTCGTCCACGCTGCGGGCCGCCAGAACGAGATCGGCGCCGGCCTCGGCCAGCGCCAGGGCAAAGGCCCGCCCGAGCCCGCGGCTCGCCCCCGTCACGAGCGCGACGGTCCCCTTGAGGTCGCGGCCCATCACCGTCAGCGGGCGGCCGGACCCGCGGCGTCGCGGCGCTTGTAGATGTGGAGGGTGCAGGAGCCGTCCGGCCGCGAGGGATTCTCGAGCACCCACTGAGGCCGGCCGAACCACTCGCGGGGCGCCACGTCGTTCCAGATGGGGCAGTGCGAGCAGTACACGGGAAGCCGCTCCTGCCCCGCCGTCAGGGGCCCCCGCCCTTCGACGAACGGGAGCGCCTCGGGGCCGGAGTACGCCCCGGCCAGCCGGAGGCGGCCGCCACTGCCACAGGGCGTTCCCACGATCGTGAACTTCTCGCCGTCCTCCGTCACCTCGACGCCGCCCATGTGCTGTTTCAGAAGGAAGACCGTGGCCCGGGCGAACTCGGCGGCGGGGAGCCGCTCCCACTGCTCGAAGCCCTGGCGCTGCCGCTCGGCGGTGGCGCGGTGGAACCGATAGAGTTCCTCGGGACCGAACTGGGTCAGCACGTAGCCGAACACCTCGGCCATGAAGCGGATCAGCCGGTCGTGAAGCGGGACATACTCGTCCCGTTCCTTCCGGTCGATGAGGGCGCGGGCGCGCTGAATCTCTCCCGCGTCGATCGCGCTGACGACCTCCTGAGCCCGCAGCGCCTGCTCGCGCGCGAAGAGGCCCTCGGCCTCGGTCAGCAGGTGGGCGGTGGAGGCCAACTCCCCCCGGATATCTCCCCCGCCGGACGAGCCTGGCACTTCCACGCTCGCCCCCCAGGCCCGCTGGAGGAGCGCCCGCATTTCGTCCGTGAAGCGGCGGAGAAGTTTCTCGAGCGCTTCCCCGGCCGGCTCGCGGTCAGACGCGGCGCGGCGCGCGACCGTCTCGCCCAGCAGGTCGAGCAGGATCCGGATCGTGATCCCGAGCCCCTTGTACATCAGGGCGTATTCCTTCTCGAGGCTCCGGGCCTGGCCGTCCCCTTCGAGAGCCAGCCGGCGGGCGCCGTCCAGGTCGCCGGCGTCCAGCGCCGCGCGGATCCGATCCGAGAGCCGCCGCCCCCACTCCGCGAGCGGCCGTTCCGCCTCCCGACTCATGGCCAGCGCCGGGACTCGTGCTCGGCGATCTTGACCTTGTGGACCTCGTCCGCCCCGTCCCCGAGGCGCAGGATGCGTGCGTACCGCCACATCGCCGCCAGAGGGACGTCGTCGGTCACGCCCAGGGCGCCGTGGACCTGGACCGCGCGGTCGAGCACACGGCAGGCGGTCTGGGCGCAGAGGACCTTGGCCATCGAGATCTCGGGCCACGCGTCCTTCTTCCCGGCGGTGTCCATCTTCCAGGCGGCGTGGAGCACCACCAGGCGCGCGGCGTGGACCTCGATGCGGGACTTCGCGATGAAATCCTGGACCATCTGTTTCTCGCCGAGCGGGCCGCCCACGACGATGCGCGCCTTGGCACGGCGGGCCATCAGCTCGACGGCCCGATCGGACATGCCCACGGCCCGCATGCAGTGATGGATACGCCCCGGCCCCAGCCGGGCCTGCGAGACGGCGAACCCTTCGCCCTCTCCGCCCAGGAGATCACTCGCGGGCACCCGGACCTTGTCGAACGTCACCTCGCATTCGCCGGAACTGCTGATGGCGCCGTACACCGGCACCGCCCGCACGACCGTGACACCCGGGCGATCCCTCGGCACGAGGAACAGGCTGACGCGCCGGTGCCGGGGCGCGTTCGCGTCCGTGACCGCCACGACGATGAAGACCGCGGCGTGCATGGCCCCGGTCGTGAACCATTTCCGGCCTGTGATCACATACGAGGAGCCATCCCGGACGGCGGTCGTCTGCATCTGCGTCGGATCCGAGCCGGCCGCCATCGGCTCAGTCATGGAGAAGCCGCTCCGGATCCGGCCACCGAGCAGGGGCTCCAGCCACTGCTTCTTCTGGGCCTCGGTCCCGAACTGGGCCAGGATTTCCATGTTTCCCGTGTCGGGTGCCGAGCAGTTGAACACCTCCGACGCCCACAGGACGCGCCCCATCACCTCGGCGAGTGGGGCGTATTCGAGGTTGGTCAACCCCGCTCCATACGCGGGGTCGGGCAGGAAAAGGTTCCACAAGCCGGCGTCCCTCGCCCTGGTCTTCAGCTCCTCCAGGATCTTGGGCCGGTGGTGTTTGTCCCCCGAGGCCTCGATCTGCTCCCCGTAGGTCCGCTCGTTCGGGTAGACGAACCGCTCCATGAACTCCGCCAGCTTCTGGCGAAGCGCGCTGACCTTCGCGGTGTGGGCGAAGTCCATGGATGCCGGCGCCTCACATCATCGTCAGGCCGCCGGAGACCGACAAGGTCTGGCCCGTGATGAAGCCGGCGTCGTCAGAGGCGAAGAAGATCACCGCCGGCGGCAGATCCTCGGGCTGGCCGAGCCGCCCGAAGGGGATCACGCGCTTGAGGCTCTCGGCCAGCTTCGGGTTCTCCGCCGTCACCGTGGCGAAGAGCGGCGTGTCCGTCGGCCCGGGGCAGACGCAGTTGACGTTGATCCGGTGGCGGGCCAGCTCCCGCGCCATCGTCTTGGTGAAGGCGATGATCCCGCCCTTGGCCGCAGAGTACACCGCCTCACCCGTCGAGCCGACCCGCCCGGCGTCGGAGGCGATGCTCACGATCTTCCCGTACCCGTTCTTGATCATCTCGTCCAGCACGGCGCGCGTGCAGATGATCGGCCCCTTGAGGTTGATGGCCAGGACCTTGTCCCAGGTCTCCTCGGTGGACTTGATGAACGGCTCCACCTTGTCCCAGCCGGCGTTGTTGACCAGGATGTGGACGGTCCCCCACCGCTTGATCACGTCGGCCACCATTGCGTCGATCTGGGCCTTCTGCGTGATGTCGGCCTTGTAGGGGTGCGCCTGGCCCCCTTCCTTCTGGATCTCCTTCACGGTCTCCTGGGCCCCCACCTCGTTGAGGTCCACCACCGCGACCCTGGCGCCCTCCCGCACCATCGCGAGCGCGATGGCCCGCCCGATCCCGCTGCCCGAGCCCGTGACGATCGCCACCCGATCTTTGAGTTTCATATCTAGAGCTCCATTTCTTTGGCGATGATCTCCTTCATAATTTCGGACGTCCCCCCGCCGATCGGGAAGAGCCTCACGTCTCTGGCGAATCGCTCGATCGGGTACTCGCGCATGTAGCCGTAGCCGCCGTGGATCTGGACGCAGTCGTAGGCCACGCGGTTGGCCATCTCGGCCGTGAAGAGCTTGACCATGGAGATCTCCTTCACGACCTCCTCGCGATTCTGGAACTTGAGGCACGCGGCATAGGTCAGCCAGCGCCCCGCCTCGATCAGCGTGGCCAGGTCGGCCAGCTTGTGGCGAATCACCTGCTTCCCCGTCAGCGGGCCGCCGAAGGCCTGCCGCTGGCGCGCGTAGGCGATCGTGTCCTCCACGGCCCGGTCGCACATGGCGACGCTGTGGAGGCCGGCGACCAGCCGCTCGCGCTGGAAGATGCGCATCACCTCGTAAAAACCCTTGCCCTCCTGCCCCAGGAGGTTCTCGGCAGGGACCGCCATGTCCTGGAACGCCAGCTCCGCGGTGTCGGAGGCCCGCATCCCCATCTTGTCCAGCTTCCGGCTGACGATGAATCCCGGGGTCTCACGCTCCACGAGGAACATCGAGATCCCGCGGTGGCGCTTGGCCGCGTCGCCGGCCTCGAGCCGCGCCGCCACGAAGTGGAGGTCGGCCATCACGCCGTTGGTGATGAACATTTTGGAGCCGTTCAGGACGTAGTGCTCGCCCTCCTTCCGGGCGCGGGTGCGGATCGCCGCCACGTCGGAGCCGCCCCCGGCCTCCGTCACGGCGATGGCGGAGAGCTTTTCGCCCCGGCAGATGGCCGGCATGTACTTCTCCTTCAGGGCTTCACTTCCCGTGTAGTACAGGTGAGGCGACGCCATGTCAGTGTGGACGCCGACGGCCATGGCGAGCGACCCGCAGCGCGAGCGCCCCAGCTCCTCGCAGAGCACCGCCGTGGTGAGGAAGTCGGCCCCCGCGCCACCGTACTTCTCGTCGTACTCGACCCCCAGGAACCCCAGCGCCCCCATGCGCGGCCAGATGGACTTCGGGATCTGCCCGGCCGTCTCCCACTCCTCGATGTGGGGCGCGACCTCCTTGTCCACGAAGCTCCGCACCGCCGCCCGGAACATCTCATGCTCCTCGCTAAAGATCTTCATCAGTCCCACTTGCGCTCGTCGGAAATCTTCTTGGCGCTCTCGGGGATCGTGCCGCGCGGGACGACCTCGACGGCGCCCCGGAGCTTCATGACGTCGCGGATGGCCCCCTCCAGCGCCGGCGTGACCGCCCCGGCCTGCACGCCCTCGGCCAACTCCACGCAGAACGTCATCACGTCCTGGTGGTCCTTCCGGGTGACGACCACCTGGCAACGGGCGACGCCCGTGACCTTCGCCGCCACCTCGTCCGCCTGGCGGGGGTGGATGAACATCCCGCGCACCTTGGTGACCTCGTCGGCGCGCCCCCGCCAGCCGAGCATCCGGGCCGAGGTCCTGCCGCACGGACAGCGAGCATCGTCTATGACTGTGAGGTCTCCCGTGCCGAACCGAATCATCGGATAGGTATGGTGGTTCACCGTGGCGACCAACTCGCCGATCTGGCCGTTCGAGAGCGGCTCCCCGCTCTGCGGATCGCACACCTGGACGATCGCCTCGTCCACCAGATGCATCCCGCTCTTCTCGACGCACTCGTAGGCCACGAGGCCCAGGTCCGCGGTGCCGAACCCCTGCCGCGTCATGATGCCGTGCTGCTCCTCGAAGGTGCGGCGAAGGGACTCAGGGAGCGCCTCGGCGCCCACCTGGGCCACCTGGAAAGGCAGCCGCCCAGCCCCCATCTCCTCGGCGCGCTTGAGGACCGTCATCAGAAAGCTCGGCGTGCCCACGAAGCCCGTCGCGCCCACGGCCTTGGCGATACCGACCTGCGTGTCCGTGTTCCCCACGCCCGTCGGGATCGCCGTGCATCCGATCAGGTTGAGCGCCTCGTCCACCATGTGGGCGGCGGGCGTGAGGTGGTAGGCGAAGGTGTTGAGGACGACGTCGCCCGGACGGAAGCCGCCCGCGTAGAGGCCGGCCTCGAAGTGCCAGCCCCCGACCTCGGGCCCCAGGGGCTCATAGATGGGGCCGGGCGAGACGAAGATGCGGCGGATCTGCTTCATGGGGACCGTGCAGAAGCCGCCGAACGGCGGATCGGCCTTCTGCAGATCGGGCATGGCGCCCTTCTTGATGACGGGGAGGCGGCTGAGCGACTCGAGGCTCCCCAGATCCTTCGGCCCCAGCCGCGCCGCCTCCATCCTGCGCCGGACTCCTGGCGCGCGGTCCCACGCCAGCGCGACCAGCGCCCGCAGCCAGGTCTCCTGGTAGCGACGCCGCGCCGCGGGTGCCATCGTCTCCTTCTCTCTGTCGTAGTACCCGCTTCGCCGATCGACAGATTTCATTGGCCGTCCTAGCTCAGCCAGCGTTTACGCCGTTTGTAGTGCTTGACGTCCCGGTAGGACTTCCGGGCCCCGACCTCGGTGAGCCCGAGATAAAACTCCTTGATATCCGCGTTCTCCCTGAGCGCTTCCGCCGTGCCGTCGAGCACGATCCGCCCGTTCTCCATGACGAAGCCATGGTCGGCGATGGCCAGCGCGAGCGCGGCGTTCTGCTCCACCAGGAGCACGGTGAGCTTCTCCTCCCGGTTCAACCGCTGCACGATCTCGAAGATCTCCTCCACGAGCATCGGGGCCAGCCCGAGCGAGGGCTCATCGAGAAGCATAACCCTCGGATTCGACATGAGCGCCCGACCGATCACCAGCATCTGCTGCTCGCCACCCGACAGGTACCCGGCCTGGATGGCGCGCCGTTCCTTGAGCAGGGAAAAGTACTCGAACACCCGTTCGATCCCCTCGCGCACGCGATGCCGATCCACCTGCACGTGCGCCCCGGCGATCAGGTTCTCTTCCGTTGTCAGGTGCTCGAAGACGCGCCGACCCTCGAACACCTGGACGATACCGCCCTTGACGACCTCGTGGGGAGGCAGCCGGTCGATGCGCTTGCCCCCGAACTCGATCGACCCCTTGGTGACCTCGCCGCGCTCGGAGCGGAGCAGGCCGGAGATCGCCTTAAGCGTCGTCGTCTTGCCGGCCCCGTTGGCGCCGAGCAGGGTGGTGATGCCGCCTTCGCGGACGCTCAGCGACACCCCCTTCAGCACGAGGATGACGCCGTCGTAGATGACCTCGACGTTGTTCAGCGCCAGCATCTTCGTCCCGCAGACCGACCCGGCGAGCGGGGACCCCGCGTCAACCACGGAACCCCACGGGTTTCCGCAGGGCCCCCGCTCCCCGGTCGATCAGCCGGTTACTTCTTGGCGCCCGCCTCCTTGATGTGCTTCGCGAGAACCTCGGGATAGGCCTTGTACCAGTCCGTGAGCTTCACGAGCTTGCCCCCTTTCGCCTGCCAGATCTGTACCCAGCCACCTCCCTCGTGGTCGTTCGGCGTGAGCTCAACGGGCGGGACCAGCCCACCGAGCGTGACGCCCTTGACCTTCTCGAAGCCGAGCTTCACATCCGCGCCGGTGATCTTGCCGTCGGGCTTCGCCTTGAGGGCGTTGCGGATCGCCTCGACCTGGAGGGCTACCCACACGATGCCCCGGTTGTAGTACACGGTGGACGCCATCTCCTTCGGCGGCTCCTTCCCCTCCTTCTTGTACATCTCCTTGATCTCGCGGATGACGGGGAAGTCCTGGCCGACGCCCGCGAACTGGATGGTGTTGTACCCCTCGGCCACGGCCCAGCCGCCCGCCGCCTCGATATCGGCCTCGGCCGCGCCCCAGACGAACGACACGACCTTTCTGAGCGGATACCCGACGCGCTTCAGCTCCTTGATCGACACCGACGGGGAACGTCCGAAGAGGTGCGCGATGACGAAGTCGGCGCGATAGCGCTGGGCGATGTCGAGGGCCTGCGCCCCCATCTCCACGCCCGGCGACGGAACCGCGAACGTCCTGAGCTCGAAGCCCTCAAGGGCTGCGAGATCCTGGAGCACCGGGATCGGCTCCTGCCCGGCCGGGTTGTCGAAGAACAGATAGGCGATCTTCTTGCCCTTCAGGCTTCCGCCGAGCTGGTCCTTCGAGAACTTGACCGCGGCGGTCGCCTGGGACCAGTACGTCGCCATGAGCGGGAAGATATACGGATACCGGGTCCCGTCCGTGGCGTCACTGCGACCGAAGCCCGGCGTGATCCCCGGGATCTTGTCCTCGGTCACCTTCTGGGTCAGCCCATACACGATCGGCGTGCCATACAGGACGACCGTGACGGCCCCCTCCTTCTTGAAGCGCTCGTAGGCCTCCACGGCGGGGGGCACCTTGTACTCGTGATCCACCTCGATGAGCTTGATCTTGTGCCCCTCCACGCCCCCCTTGGAGTTCAGCAGCTTGACGTAGTCGTGCGATCCCGGACAGAGGTTCACGCCGACCACTTGGGTCGCTCCGGTGCGGTCGCACAGGAGTCCGATGACGATCTCGTGGGTCGCCATCGCCGGCGCGGCGCCCACGCCCCCCACCAACGCCAGCCCCATCAACACCACCAGGCACCTCTTCATGACTGCCTCCTTTCCTCGCGCACCTCAGTACGCGAATGGCCAGACGCGGAAGTAGTTCCGGATGTTCCGCCAGAGCCGGTTGAGTCCCTCCGGCTCGACGACGAGAAAGAAGATGATCAGCCCGCCGAACACGATCAAACGCAGGTTGGGGATGATGTTCAGGACGTCCCCGGAAGAGAACACGAGGCCGCCGAACGCCTCCATGGCGTAGCGGAGGAGGATCGGCAGCAGCGTGACAAAGATCGCCCCGAAGATGGACCCCAGGACGGACCCGAGGCCGCCGATGATGATCATCGCGAGGTAGTCGATGGACGTCCCGATCTGGAACTGCTCGTAGTTCGCGATGCCGAGGTAGTAGGTGTAGAGCACGCCGGTCACGCCCGCGTAGAACGACGAGATGGCGAACGCCAGGAGCTTGTACCGGAAGATGTCGATGCCGATGATCTCGGCCGCGATGTCGTGGTCCCGGATGGCGATGAAGGCCCGGCCGATCCGGCTCCGAACGAGATTCATGGTCCCGACGATCGCCAGGACCACGAAGACGAGGAGGAAGAAGTACATCTGCCGCTGGGTGGCGATTGTGAGCCCAAAGAGCTGCGGCCGCGGGACCACGATCGACGCCTGGACGCCGCCGCTGATCCATTTCACGTGGTTGATCGTCCACTCGATGATGAGCTGGCCGGCGAGCGTCGCGATCGCGAGGTAGAGCCCCTTGATCCTGAGCGACGGGATTCCGACCACCGCGCCGACGGCGGCCGCCATCAGGCCGCCCAGCGGGAGCGAGAGCCAGAACGGAAAGCCTAGGCGGACCGCGAAGTTGGCCGCCGTGTACGCGCCCACCGACATGAAGGCGCCGTGGCCGATGGAGATCTGGCCCGTGTACCCCGTGAGGATGTTGAGCCCGAGGGCGCCGACCACGGTGATGGAGATCAAGTTCACGATGGACAGGTAATACTCCTCCAGGCCGAGCGGGAGGACCACGAACATGAGCACCGCCACGACCGCCACCGCCCA
>Ga0209619_10000508_pt1 | contig 27490 bp, 34 predicted proteins | sample Rifsed16ft3_FD_184011 | JGI IMG/M metagenome (GOLD analysis project Ga0209619, IMG submission 184011) | Soil microbial communities from Rifle, Colorado, USA - sediment 16ft 3 (version 2) | ecosystem: Environmental > Terrestrial > Deep subsurface > Rock core/Sediment | place: Rifle, Colorado... | reverse complement strand
GGGGGTGGGGGTGGATTCGGTTGAGGTGGGCTACACTGATTGGTGTAGGCTACACTGATTGGTGTAGGGGACACAGGTTGGTGTAGGCTACACCAATTGGTGTAGAGCCGATCCAGTGGGGCCGATCCAGTTCGGGGCGCATGGTGGTTGGGGTAGGAATTTTTCCCTTGACGCCGGGCGCGCCGTTTGCCAAACTGACGCTGCACCAATCAACGGTGCATGAGGTGCTGCAATGACAACGGTTGAATTCCGACGATTCAAAACTGGCCACATTCCCGATACCACGGTCGAGGTGAAAGGCTCGGTGACGCTCAGCGGGAAATCGATTCCCGCCGCAGTCGCCGAGTACCTTGTCGCCTACGGGCTCAAGCAATCGGTGGACGATGCGGGTGCGGACCCTGCGAAGCTTCTTGAAGGATCGAAGCGGCGCCATGCTGCGCTGATGGCGGGGACCGTCCCGGCCGGAGGGTTCGGCGCTCGAGTCGAGCCCGTCTTCAAGACCGCGCGGGATCGCGTCGCCGCGCTCGCGAAAATCAAGAAGCCCGCGACGATCAAGGACTGGGCCGGGCTGAACGCCATCGTCAAGGCGAAGAAGCTTGGCGAACCGGCGGCCGTCAAGGCGTGGGCGGAGAACATGGTGCGACTCCACAACGTGGGGTTCGACAAGATCTCCGACTAGGCGTTGCGCCCCCCGGACGGCCCGGCAGGCTCACCCACTGCCGGGCCGTTTCTTTTGGCAAAACGCTGCCCCAAGGTTCGCGCCCTGTGGGGGATTTTTGGCCGCAGGGGCCGTGGGTTTCGCGCCTCTTGTGTGGCCGCGCGGCGGGGAGCCAGACCGAAGGGACGGCATGGTGCGTGCTAGGAACGCAATATCGCGGGATTAGCGATCTCATTTGCCTCATTTGCCTCATTCGCCTCATTGCACTAATCCGCCCCGTCCACCGTGCCGGGTTGGCATGAGGGTTGCTAGCGCGGCGCCCTTAGGGGATCTCCCCCCCCCTTTTCCCTATAAGAAGAAGACGCCGCCGAGGGTTTTGGCCCCCGCCCGAAACGGGCCCCCACCCGTGCAATGAGACCAATGAGGGAAATGAGCCGCACGAGGCCCCTAACCCCGCAACGTCCCGTCGGCCCGAATCTTGCAAGGGGCCTCCGACCCACCCAACCCTCCGCCACCCGGCCGAGCGGACGGACGGGAGGGCGGTACGGTCGGTAACCTACGGTCGGTAACCTAAGCTCCTCAGCGCACCCAAGCCCATTGACACGCCACCCCCCATACGGTACAATCCCTCAGGTTCGGTCACCCCAACCACAAGGAAGCAACCCCCATGATCCTCGCGAATTCTACCATCGACAGCGTGGCGCGAAGTCCAGAAAACGCGCATTGGACCCTCATCCACCTAACCATCACAGTCCCCGCCCCGAGGGCCGAGGCGCTCGCAAGCCTCTCACTTTTGCTCGCGCAAATGCTTGAAACCCCGGACAACGAGGTTCACAAATCTGCCATCCGCATCATCCGCGCCGCCACAGAGTGTGGCGAAGAGGCCCAGAGGCTCGTCAACGAGCAGCCCACAGACTAAGCCGCTCTCCCATTCCCGAGACGGCCGGAGGGACCGCCACCTCCGGCCGTTTCAGCTGGTACCCTGGAATCCAGCCCCAGACTGAAGGCTGAAGGTCTGGGGAATTTTCCAGCGGGTTGACAAACGTGGTCGAATGAGCGACAATGAGATCAAGGCGCTCGAGAAGCTGCTCAAGTCCGGTACGTGGCGCCCCTCGATCATCAACTGGCTACGCAAACAACTGAGGAAGTAGAATGAGCACCAGGACCATCCGCAAACTCAAGGCCGAGCTCGAGGCGGCCAGAGACGCCGAACTAAAAGCGCTCCAAAGAATCGCCGAGCTCGTGCGCGAGTTGCTTGGCCTTGAAGCCGAAGCTAAGGCTTGGTCACTTCGCCAAGTGGCCGGCGAGGATCAGCCCAACTACGTTCGCCCCCTTCAAGAAGAAGAGGAGAAGTCGTGATCATCAAGACTACCCTCCGCGATTGGACTCCGATGGGATGGCCTCCGCCGCTCAAAGGGACTCGCGTTCGAATCATCTCCATCAACGCAGAGACGCTTGTCGCGTCCCAGGAAGACGCTACCGTTGTTGCTTTCGGCCCCATCCGAGTCGATGGCAAAAACATCTGGATCGGTCACATGGTGGAGACGGCCGGGGGTCGATTCCTTCCACTCAATTCACTCGTCGCGTATGAGGAGAACTGAACCATGACCGACAACTACGAACCAGATCACGTCGCGTGCCACTACTGGCCTCTCCGCACCAAGGCCGCGCGGAAGCCTCACGTCTGCGACTTCTGTGGAGGCTCTATCCCGATCGGCACCACTTATAGAGGCCAGAAGATCCTCTCAAAGAGCGAATCTGGATCGGTTCGCTGGGTTCGCTGGGTTCGCTGGGTTCATCGACACGAGCACCTCTTCTACCAGGATTGTGTCTGCGTAGTTCACAAAATGCCTCTTCGTGAGTGTTCCTGCACCGACGAAGACAGTCCCCGTTTTAGGTAAAACTACCCCATGACACCAGGCGAAATCTCCAACTGGATCTACCGCCACATCCCGGCCCCTTGGTCGCCAGCCGCAGCGGTTCGGGCGTTTCTGGCCGCCTTCCCAACCGCTACCTTTCGTGAGCGGTGGGAGGTTTACCACCAGCAGCGCGCCATCGCGCGTGCCCTCAAGGCCGCGAACAAGGCGGGCCTTTCGTTTCACAGCGAGAGAAAGGATAACGAGAAATGATGATTGACGGACACCACATAAAACTGCACCTCCGCTTCGACAGAAACGTCGCCCGCAGAGGACCTTGAATGAGGGGTATTATTGCGTCCCTCGTACTCTGCACCATCCTTTCCATCATCGCCATCATCTACGAAGGAAACAAAAAATGAATCCCAAGGAAAGACTCGAATACATCAAAAAGATTGGCCCCATTGTCGATTCCCTAGTCGAACAAGGGCTCGACCTCGACTACGTAGACAGCTTCTACGTAGACAACTGGGCCAATACGATCCACTTCAGCCATTTCATGTTCGCAGACATCGACGCCAAGCGGGTCGAAGCCATCCGAACCTGCAAGGGAATCTTTGGCCCCCTCATCGCGAAAGGTGAGCCGCCCAGCGTCAACCTCGAAGGTACACTGGATCTGAACGGCATCACCGCAGTCTATGAACTTCAAGGTGCCTTCAAGTGCGAGATCACCGAATATCGAGAGGTGGAGTTGACCGAGGAGGAAAGGGCCGAGAACGTCATCAGGCTCGAACAAGCAGCGAAGGCCGTGACTGCTTTGACAAAGAAGAAGCCGATTTACTCCTGCGATCCCGTCCGCCCTAAGGTACGAGGTGAGTCGCATGGCGACTTCTAAGTACTACACCGGGCCAGGCCGGCAGTTCTTTACAGGCCCCAGCCGGCCATGGTACTACACAAAACCCGTCAGATCCTTTGGACCATGCCTCGAGTGCGGCCGATCATACAGGACCAAGCGCCCGGAACGCAGCCAGTTTTGTTCAACTGCCTGCTCCGGAAAATTTTGGAACCTCCTGCGTAGAGAAAGGCAACAAAATGCAGCTCACTGATGAGCAAAACGAGATTGTCCAATTCGTCAAGTCCCACCCCAACGTGTCGCTTGTCCAGAATGCTTTGGCAGGTACAGGCAAAACCTCTACGATGGTAGTCACTGCCAACGAGCTACCGAGCCTCGAAACCATCGCGGCCTGTGCCTTCAACAAGGACATTGCCAAAACGCTCGGAGACAAACTTCCGTTCAACTGCGAGTCTCGCACAATCAATGCCTTTTGTCATCGAGCCTGCATGAAGGGAATTCCTCGCAAGCTGGACGTGAAGGCTTACAAGTGCCGAAAGCTCCTCGAGGACACGATGAGGCTCGAGTTCGACGACTATCCTGATGTGGTGCGGCTGGTTGGTCTCGCCAAGGCTTATGGCATCGTTCCCGACTACCCAGATCTTTCGCTGGTCCCAGACGAAGTTGGGGAGTGGACCCAGCTCGCCGAAATGCACAACCTCTACATTCGTGACGGAGATGTCAACGTGGCTCGGGACCTCCTTCGTCTCAGTACGAAGGTCGGATTGAAGTCGGGCTTCATAGACTTCGACGACCAGATCTACCTTTCGGCAATCTTCTTTCCCGAGTACCTTCCCACGTTCGACACTGTATTCGTCGACGAGGCTCAAGACGTGAGCGCCATGAATAGGGGAGCGCTGTACCACATGGTAGGGGGCCGGATCATTGCCGTAGGGGACCGGCATCAAGCCATCTATGCCTTCAGGGGCGGCGACTACACAAGTATCGACAAGATCAAGACGACCTGGGATGCACACGAGCTTCCTCTCACGATTTGCTTTCGTTGCTCCAAGGAAGTGATTCGTGAGGCGCAGCGCATCGTCCCCGCCATCCGCTGGGCAAAGGACGCGATCGAGGGCTCAGTTGAGAGGCAAGCATCCTGGAGCCCTAAGGACTTGCCGGCCGGTTCATCTATTCTCTGCCGCAACGTGGCCCCTTTGATTCGTACAGCCTTCTCATTCATCCGTGCTGGTATCGCCGTTCAGGTCAGGGGCCGCGACATTGGAAAAGGTCTCACGACGCTGATCAAGAAGCTCAAGGTGCCGAAGGGGGCGAGTCGGGATTTGGTCCTCGACGCCCTGGATATCTACTACGTCAACCAGTCCAACTACCTCGGTGGGGGGCGCGACAAAGAGCAGCAACTCACCATGCTTGAGGATAAGGTCGAATCTATCCGAGCCTTGATTGGGGGTTTGACCCAGACGGCTAAGGTGGAGCAAATCTGCGAAGGTATCGAGCGTCTCTTCGAGGATAACCCTGTTGGTCGCGTCACCTTGAGTTCGATTCATAAGGCTAAGGGCCTTGAGTGGGATACGGTACATTTCCTCGATGAGTTCTTGATCCCCTCGCGCTACGCCACAAGCCCTGAGCAGATTCAACAGGAATCCAACCTACGCTACGTCGCAATCACGCGAGCCCGCAAAGATTTGCGGTACATCTACACGACGGGGAGGATCTCATGAGCAAGTCCAAGATCAGAGTTTGTGGCGATGCCTGTCACTACGCTAAGGGTCCAGATTGTGACTGCTGGTGTCAAGGGATCTTCCACGGCGAAGGCGGCAAGGAGTCGAGAGAGGTTTTTGCCAAAGAGTACGGAGCTGAACCAGCAGACCAGCGCAAGTGGTCAAGCCGATTTCGTTCGGCGCTAGACGCAGCTGCAGCTGTGGGAGGATCGAAAAATGGGTAGACCACCGGCCGAGTCGCTCGCTGATGCAAAGGCAATTCTTGATCGAGCGCTTGAGAGCCCTAAAGGCGTTCGGGTCTTCTTCAGTTCAGAGAGGGAGGCGAAGCAGTTTCGGCAGCGTATTTATGCGGCGCGACTGAGGGATCGCGAGCAAACACGGAAGACTCGCCCGTTCGGCGACCCCTTGCGTGGGAAATCGCCCTACGACTATATCACCGTCTTCACTTCGTCAACAGGCGCGCAACCCAACATCTGGTTTGTCGAGGTATATAAAGCCGACAAGCCTCACGGTGCAACGAGTGTAGAGGAAATCGAGTGAAGAGGAAATCGAGTGAAGAGGAAATCAAGTGAATCAACCCTGTTGTATGGCGTGTTTCGCTAAAACCTGCCATACCGAGGGCTTGCAATTCCATTTCCGCCGTGCAATGATCTCAACCGTTCCCACGGCGCGCAACGCGCCATACCCAACCCCAAAAAGGAGCCTATGTCATGGAAATCCAACAGGACGCCCCGGTCGGTGAGCTCACTATCAAGGGAGTGTCTCTGAAATTCTCTCTTCCCTTCTACGATGGCTACCGTCTGCGCCAGAACGACGCAGACGTGCTGAACCAGACCTACCGCGAGAATCTCTCGAACAACTTCCGCAAGGTCATCGAGGAGGCGATCGAGAAGGGCAACGCCGATCCCCAGGTTCTCCAAAAGGAGCTCGACGAGTACGTCATCAGCTACGACTTTGGGGTTCGCGTGGGTGGGTTCAAGTCGGCCGATCCAATCGAGACTCAAGCCATCACCCTCGCCAAGATGCTGGCGAAGAAGGCGCTGCGCCAGCAAGGTGTCAAGACCAAGGACATTGACAACGAGCGCCTCGCATCCGTCGCGCGCGAGATCCTCGAGAAGAACCCGTCCCTCCGCGCTCGCGCCGAGACCATCGTCAAGGCGAAGAATGCCGCCGCGAAGGACTTCATGAAGAGCACCGTCGCCTAAGGAATTGAGCGGGGAGCTGACCGAAGGAATTGAGCGGGGAGCCGACCGTTCCCCCGAAGGCTTCGATAACCCGCGGGAGCCAAACGGTCTTTTTTCCCAAACTGCTCGGCCACAGAGGAGCATCTTACGATGCGGCACTCACCCTCTGTGGCCGAGCTTTTTCTTCAAAAGTCCAGCCCCAAATGGATGAGCGGGCGGCCGAAATTTTTTAGAGGGATTCACCGATGAAATCGTCTCTACTTTACAGCCTTCTTATCTCCGTTTGGATCATCTCGGCCTATATAATCATATCAGCTACTAGCAGAAATCCTGGTGACCCCGAGCAACCCCTTTGTTGCTGTCGCAACAGCATCGGTGACGTTTGCTGCAACCCTCAAGACTCGTGTACGGCCTACCCGGCCGGTTGTGGTGGCTGCACCGGCGAGCCATTTCAGCCCTAAAGAAAGGAAACTTTTTCATGAGAATCGCAGTGTTGGTTGGGATTTTTGCGCTCTTCGCGCAGTTGGCCAGCGCACAAATTACCATAGACGACAAGCGCATCATCTTAGATTCTGGCGTTACGCTAGAGTCATACATCAACAACTCTAGCATCCAGCGCGTAACGCTCATTCCTAGCCAGTATCCCAGTTCAACAACGAGCGGTTTGGCTGAGGTGATTGCGAGCGCTACCTGCACTAACGGCTGCCTCGTGATGATTCCATCCGGCACCTTCACCTTCACATGTACTCCAGGCACGATGAGCACAGATCAGGGATGTTTTGAAATCTTTGAGCGATCAGATATCTTCTTCGCAGGTGCAGGATACGACAGAACGATACTTGAGTGGAGCTACAATTCTAAGGACTTCGCAACGCCATTCAGAATGTCTATGATTCGCGTCTACGGACGGGATGATGATGCTGTTGGAGGGCCTGTACCTTCCAGCAACATCCTCTTTCACAACATGACTATAGCAATGCATGATCTGTGCAACCCAACAACAGACCTCTGTGACGATCAGGCCCTCACCGCCACCCTTAAGATTCAAGAGGCGGAAGATGTTCAGATTATTACTAGTCAAATCACCTGCGACGATCTTCACGGCGATTATTCAGAGATCAACGGCCAAATCTGCCGCGCCATTTGGGTAAACGGTGATGAGTGGAGGGGAGTCACCAATGGCGGAGACTACCCATCGCGCCGCGTCTGGCTCACCAATTGTAAGGTGGCCGGATCTGGAAGAGGTCTTGAGTTTCATTTCTGCAAGGACTGTTGGGTCTCTGGTTCGATGATCTTTTCACCAACCGAGGAAGATCCTTCGCTTAGACCCACAACTAAAGGAATGTTCGTAAAGTATCTGGCCGATGGAGTTCGCGCCACCAACAACACCTTCTCCATGAAAGGGTTGTCTGGAGATTTCTGGGGCGTTTTGCTGCTGCCAATGGCCGGCGGGCAGAGAGATCTTGAGGCGGGTGCATACCTCCAGCTTACCGGAAATACCTGGATCGGTAACGGAGCCCGCACGACAGCGAGAGGTTGTATCCTTACCAACCCTAACCACATGTGCTGTACGGCCCTCAATGAGCCATTTGACTGTTGCACAGGTAGCGGAACCGGCGATGCAACATGCGACCGTAGTGGAACGCAAATTGAAATACAAGGCTACAACTTCGCTAACATCGCCAACAACGTATTCTCTTGTGACGATCGCAGCTACTGCATCTCTCGGGGCATAAATTTCACGAACACTGGTGTTACTTGTGAGTACCCAGACGGCAGTACTGGCAACTGCAACAGTGGCAACGTAATAGCCAACAATATCTGGCACCGCTGGGTACCTGCAAACTTTGAGGGGCAAACGGGTGGAGGATTTTTGTGCCCAATCGTGCTCGACAATCCAGCTACGCTCTCGCCAATAGACGCTGCCGGTAACAACGGTATGCGCAACATCTTTTCTGGTAACTTGTTTGATCTCGCAAGTACCAGTGGCACGCCTGTCGCGGATGCGGGCACAGGTGGCGGGTTTAGCGGATTTTGCTGGTCAAACGAGTCATTCGCGATGCAAACAATCATAGGCAATCAATCTCGAGTCGCGCATCAAGGCGCCGTTTATCCCAGAGGTCTTCTTGAGGATCTGTCCCTCGTGCCTTGTGAGTCAGGTAATCAAGGGATGATTCTTTCCATCAGCGACGGTGACAGCGCCACCGACTGCAATCCGACCACAACAGGCGCTTTCGAGGTCTTGTGCCGCTGCGACGGTACAACCTGGACCGCTTTGTAAAGTAACCAAACCATAAGGAAGAATGAAAATGTCAGGTTTTGACCACATGTTTGCCTTGGGACACATTGCTGCAGCGAGAATAGTCTATACAGCCGTCGCTGCTAGGTGCTCAGTTATACGAATTTTGGCCCGAAAGCGCCCAGTGTATATTCTCAACTTCCAAAACGAAACTAGTGGCGCTCCGCGCCTCATTTTTGCAAATTCCGATTTGGCCAACCAGGCTAACGTTTTCAATTGGGGAGGTGTAGGGGAAGGAGGAAACGGGGTATTCGGAGCTGGCATTGGTGGAGTGAACGTGCAGATGCTTGGAAATCCATCGTTTTATATTGGGCGCTACGACATTCCAGTGGCCGACATTGCTGTAAGCGATTTGCTCATCGGGCCCGCCTCCTCTCTATGGGCAAACACCGGGATTGTCTTGCAGCCTGGCCAAATCTTCGGGGTAGTGCACCCGACCGCCGCCACTTCTTTGTCGGCCCACATCCTCGCGAAAGAATTGAATTAGTGCCCTACATCAATGCCTCTAGTAGGGAACTTGAGCGCTTACTCGAAGAGGCGCTTGCTGCAAAGTGGGGAAAGCGTGTCAAGTGTAACAATGGAGATGCACTTCGGCGCAAACTCTACGTTGTGAGACAGACCCGCACGGAGTTCAAAGATCTCATGTTGAGAATCTCGCCCCGCGACAAGAATGAGGTGTGGATCATCAAGAAGGTGAGGGGAGATGAAGATGCCGCTAACGCTGCGCCAGAAACGGGTGATGTTTAGCAACATGGCCGCAAGATTAGTCCTGAAAGCCTTTGAATTCGGTTACGAGTGTGCCATAGATCAAGTGGGCCGCAGCCAAGCGGAGGCTGATGCGAATGCTGCTGCAGGAGTTGGTATTGCCAAGAGCCTTCATACTCTAAGGCTCGCAATTGATTTAGATCTGTACGAGGATGAAAGGTGGTTGCAAAATTCCGACGATTATGTCAAACTCGGGGAATGGTGGAAGGCTCAACACCCGCTGTGTCGATGGGGTGGAGATTTTATAAACAGACCTGATGGCCGACACTTTTCTGTCGAACATCAGGGAGTGAAATGACATGATGGCGCCAGTTTTGCTGGCATCTATCTTGACTTGTGTGACCATTGCTCCGGCCGATGCGGATGTGGCTCGCGTGTGCTTGTTGAAAGATGGCGTAGAGGTGGGCTGTGCTCCTGAGGTCCCTAATGGGCTTACCTTGTGGACCATTCAAAGGACACCAGGCGCTATTTATACTGCCGTCGTGGAGGATGGAGTGGGGAATCGAAGCGCAGCGAGCAACCCAGTTCCGAGCCTGGACCAAATAGTTCGCCTGCGCCGGCAGCTTGCGGGCTTAGAGGAGTGATGAGGCATGAGCCTAGAAAGGATGCAGTACGGCAGTCTTGAGCATTGGTACCCGATGAGCCGGTGTTTCCCTTCTCGTTGCAACACCGAAGACGAGAAGCGCATCAGCATCCACTGCGCGCTGGGCGCAGAGAAGTTCCGTGTCGCCGAGTACCGCCGCTACGAAGCGGGGCTGGAGCCATGAGTGCGAAGTGGAGCGTGACTACTGCGAAGTGGAGCATGACTACGTGGATCGGTGCTGGGGTCAATGAGACCGATCTGCGCGGGCGCGTCGGCTTCTGCGTGATGCTTTTCACCTGGGAGCCTGGCTTCTTGACGCACGTCTCCAACGGCGAGCGTGCCGATGTGGCAAGGATGCTGCGCGAGTACGCTGATGTAATGGAGCGACGTGCGGAGAGTCCGCCTATCGCCGACCTGGATTCTTGATGACAGACGCCGCGAAAGGAAAAACCATGACATATTGGAGCTGGTTCTTCTTGATCTGGATCACGATCTGCACGGTGTCTGCCATTGCTGCGCTCGTCGCAGCTCTTGTGCAGCCATGATCGGCCGCGTGCTTGGCGCCGCGGTGAACCTCTTCGGCCGGCTCCGCTACTGCGACCCGCGCTGCGTCGTCGGCCGGCACGATGGTTGGCCGGGAGGACTCTGCCTGCGCGGCTGTGGCGGCATCGTGCGCAGGTGGTGGCGATCATGATCGGCGACGTAATTTTCTTCACCGTGTTGGTTATTCTGTACGAGTGGCTCGTTCAACTATTTGGGGGTAGAAAATAAGCCATGAGTAAGGAGAAGACTATCAAGATTACCGTGCGCATTTACCACTCCGACTACGAACGTCTTAAGGAGTTTTACAGCGCACTTGGTCTGAACCGCGGCCTTCGTGCAATGATTCGGCATCACGTTGAGCAACTTCAGCGCACTGCCGCAAGTCACCTTCAGCAAGATCATGGGTTGGACTCACCTGTTCAGGGTTTGCCTAAGCCGGACGTATCCTGGTGAGGCGGATAAGATGTTCAAAACACCCGATCTGTTCAAAAGTCATAGTGGTAGGTCGCTCGCGAGACGGTGGTGCCGGTCGTCAAGCCGGTCATCAATGTTCCAACTTATCAATCTGCCTTGACTGTTGGCGATGTGAGGCTCATTGTGTATGTCCTATGTTGATACAGTCGATTGCAGTGGCTGCGCTGGATTCGGAGAAATCTGCGGCCTCGAATGCCCAGAGTGCGGAGGCTGCGGAGGATACGAAGTACAGTTCGACTTGAGCGGGGCCGTATTTGTCAAACCTCTTGACAGTTCGGCCCGGTTATGGTACTGTAGAGACTCCCTCAAAGCAAAAATCAAGGAGCTAGAACAATGGCAAGCGAAGAGCTCCCCGATCCTAGAAACCTCGAAGAAATAGAGGCAGCCTCCAAAGCGAAGATCAATGAACTCTTTGCTAAGGACCCAGTAGACCTCAATGACGCAGAGGTAGCTCGCCTAATTGAAGAGATGCGTCAAGTACGCGGCCGCTTCGCCGCGGAAGACCGTACCGCCAAGACCCAGGGCCGCAAGGTCAAGACATCCAAGGGTATCAAGAAAGACACTTCTATGGAAGATTTTCTTGATCTTCAAGTCGAGGGTCTTGATGAGATCCTCAAGAAGGAATACTTCGGGAGCGACGACAATGGATGAGTCCATGTTCTCTGAGAAGCTGCCACGTTTGCAGATCGCATGGGACTCGACCTCATTCAAGCTGTTTCAGGAATGCCCGCGGAAGTACCAATACACGATTCTCGACCAGTGGGTAGCGGTGAGAGCAAAGGCTCAACTAGACTTTGGCATCGCCGTGCACAAGGCTATCGAGAAGTATCACAGGCTTCGTGCAAAGGGAGTCGACTACGACGACGCAATGCTACAGACCGTTCGATTTTGCCTCAACACAAAGGGTCAGTGGGCTACGGGAGATACGCTTTATAACCACTTCAACCTTGCCAGAGGGGTTATTTGGTACTTAGACCTCTTCCGCAATGACCCTGCCGAGACCCTTATCTTGAGCAACGGTGAGCCAGCAGTAGAACTATCGTTTCGATTCGCCCTCCCACTCGAATCTCCAGATGGAACACCCTATTTCTGGTGTGGTCACATTGATAGAGTTGTGAAGTTTCAGGGTGACATCATCATCTCAGACATAAAGTCCACGAAGAGTGGGCTTGATCAAAACTTCACTAAGCGATTCAGCCCCAACAACCAGCTCAACGGCTATATCCTCGGCTCTTCTACGATCCTGCCGGGCGGCGGAACACGTACAGCCATGATTGACGGGATCGAGCTAAAGGTCAACTTCAACCGCTTCGTAAGGCTATTTATCACTCGAACGCCAAACCAGCTTCACGAGTGGATGGATAACACTGGTGAGTGGCTAAAGATGGCCGAACAATATGCGGAGAAGGGTTTTTGGCCTATGAACCTTGAGTCGTGCGACAAGTGGGGAGGATGCACTTTTAGGGATATATGCTCGAAGGACCCCTCCACGCGCGACCAGTGGCTTACTGGCTCGCCACAAGACTTCACTAAACGAGAGTGGAACCCACTCATCAGCAGAGAGGCGTAGCACAATGGCAAGCTTTAGCGACCACCACGCCGCGGACATTGCAAAGATCCTACTCGTCGGCGACTCCGGCTCTGGCAAAACTGGCACAATCGCTGCGTTGCTCAATGAAAACGTTGTTGAGCGCGTGTTCATTCAGGATTGGGACAACGGGCTAGACATCCTCCACGGATATCTCGACCCCGACAAGCGTGATAGGATCATTTTTGAGACACTGACCGACAAGATGAAGCCCATCTCCAACGGCCCTCCCATCCCCATGATCGCAAAGAACGATCCAAATGCGGCCTATGCTAGAGGAATGAGGCTTCTCGACAATTGGGTCTCTGATGGCAAATCCTATGGCTCGATCATGAGTTGGGAAGCGAACACCCTCTTCGTCTGCGACTCGCTGACGATGATGGGAGTGGCTTGCCTTCACTACGTCAAGGCCGCTAATGAGGCGTTGCTCGAGTCCGATTGGGGATTCTATGGCCCGGCAATGGAGATGCAGGAAAAGACGCTCGAGTTGTTGTTCTCGAATTCTGTCAAATGCAACGTCTTGATGACTGCTCATATTGCTCACATCGCGCCGAAGAAGCAAATTGAGGTGACCAACTCTAGGGGCGAAGTGAAGATTCAATCCGTCGATGCAGGTGATGCGAAGGCTTATCCAAGCGCCCTTGGCAACAAGCTCCCACCAAAGGTAGGTCGATACTTCAATGCAGTGCTGCGTTGCCGAACGCGCGGTCAGCTTCACGTCATTGAGACTACCTCGGACGAAGAGATCGAACTCAAGAACCCCTCGCCCCTCATCATTCCTCGCGAGATCCAGCTCAACGGCGGTAAGGGCGGACTCGCAACCTACTTCACCCTAGCTCGAAAAGCTGCTAGAGGCGAAGGAAACAAGTAACCTAACACAAACCCAAGTAAGGAAACAGCCATGAGTGCCAACTTTGCAGATCTCCTGAACACCGATGTAACCTCCGTGCAGCGCGTCACGCAACCCATCGGAACGTATACTGCGCAGATGAAGAGCTTCAAGGAGGTTACCTCCTCGAAGAAGAAGACCAAGGGTATCGAAGTGGTCTTCGGCATCGTCTCCGCGGGTACTGACGTGGATGCGGAAGCTCTGCGCGAGTTTGCCAAGGTCAAGGAGATCAAAGGGCTCAAGCTGACGCACAGCTTCTGGGTCAAGGATCAGGATGCGCTCAACTACGTCAAGGACTTTCTCGCGGCGTGCGGAATCAGCCTCGAGGGGCGGACGTTCAAGCAGGCGCTCAGTGAAGCGGTCGGCTCGATGGTCAACGTCTATGTCGGCCACGAACCTGCTCAGCGCGACCCGAGCGTGAACCTGGCCCGGATTCAGGGCTTTTCCAAGGTGGCATAGGGTTAGATAATCTAAGTCTAATCTGGTGCCCCGGCAGGGGGGTCGAGGTTTTGCCGTTGTCCTCGGCCCCCCTGCTTTGTGAGGAAACAAATGGAACGTATCGCCTTCATTGCCGTTGAGAGAACTGAAGCCGGTTCTTGGGTAGTAACTTGGAAACTTCCAGGCGAGCTACTAGAAACGTCCGAGTTTTATACGCGCGACGAGTGGCACAAGGCTCGCCAGCGCCTAACTGCCATCAGCGACGAACTGGTTGTGTACAGCTACACGAGAGGAGCAGGTCTTGACAAGCGGAGAATTTCACCAGGTTGCGCTGGGTCGGATCGTAGTATCGGAGGGCAGGCAGAGAAAAAACTTTCGTGACATAGATTCCCTTGCTGATTCTATTCGCCGTCTTGGCCTAATCCATCCTCTCGTCATCACACGCGAGTATGTCCTCGTTGCGGGCCACAGACGGCTTCTTGCATTACGAAAGATTTACACCGAGGATGTGCTCGTTCCATGTCAGTTCTCCGACGAGATGGAGCCAGGCGATCTTAGGCTTATTGAGCTCGAAGAAAACATCAAGCGCAGCGACCTTACATGGCAGGAAGAGGCCGGCGCAGTTGATGAGTATTTTCAGTTCCGAAAGGGTCTCGATCCTTCATTCACGATTGATAAGTGTGCTGAGGCTATCGGCCTCTCACGCGCACCCGTAGTGAAGAGACTCGAAATCATGGAGGCTATCCGACGCGGCGACATTGAGCTAGAAAGGTGTGAGACTTTCTCCGCCGCATACAACATTCTTGAGCGGCGCCGAGCCCGCGCAATCGACGCAGATGTACAAAAGATGATGGCCGCGATGCCAGACGACCACGCGACTGATCTCGAATCAGATGAGATGGATCAAATCTTCGACAACGCCATCACTGCCGGTTCGACCATCCAGAGAAAATTTCAGCAGCATGTTCCGGTCATCGAGAAAAGTTTCGAGAAGGTGTGTGAGGAATTTGGCGGGTACAGATTCAACTTTTTACACTGTGATTTCCCTTACGGCATCTACCACAACGAATCTGAACAGGGTTCGGCAGACAATTGGGAGTCCGTAAAGTACGAAGACACTCCCGAGGTCTATTTCAAGCTCCTTTCCACGCTAGTTGAGAATCAAGACAAGCTATTGCAACCAGATGCTCACATCATGTTTTGGTTCTCAATGAAATACTACACTGAGACGGTGGAGGCATTTGAGGGAGTTGGCCTTACAGTAAACCCATTTCCTTTGATCTGGTTCAAGTCTGATCTCCGCGGCATTTTGCCAGACCCACAAAGAGGCCCGCGCCAAGTCTATGAAACTGCGCTGCTCATCACCAAGGGCGACCGCAAGATTGTAAGGGCCGTACCAAACGTTGTAACCTGGCCCCTAGAGAAGACCAAATCGCGCCATTTGTCTGAAAAACCAGCTGGTATGCTCGCGAAGTTCTTCTCGATGCTCATAGATAAGTCTACGGCATTGTTCGACCCCACCTGTGGGGCCGGATCTGCGCTTGTCGCCGGTATTCAGTGCGGTGCTGGTCGAATCCTTGGCGCCGATATCAACCCCGAGTGTGTGGAGCTGTCATTGCAGGCGGCCCACTCAGCTTGGTTGAACAAGCTTGAAAAGGGTGACGATCGTGACACATGAGCACTTGCCAAAACCAACAGATGATCCAATCGTCCCATCTGAATTCCCAATCGTCTCGAACGAAATGGCCTTTGTTGCCGAAGCTCCAGGTATTGATGAGGTTGAGCAGGGGCGACCATTGGTTGGTTCATCTGGTCAAGAGTTCAATTCTCTCCTCCACCACGCAGGTATTCTTCGGTCAGAGTCCCTCATTGCGAATGTTTTCAACTTCAAGTTGCCAGATAACAAGGTTGGGAACATCTGTTGTAGTAAATCCGATCTTCCTGCCGACTATCCTTTACCGCCTGTAGAGCCTGGCAAATACGTCAGGCCCGAATATTGTTACAGCCTCGATCGACTTCGGGCCGAGCTGGAGGCGTTCAAGCCTCGTGTCATTGTACCTATGGGCAATACGGCCTTGTGGGCTCTGACCTTGACCATCCCCAAAATTACTAAGGCCAGAGGATATGTCAACTTCGCTACCTTGGTGCCCGCTAAAATCGTTCCAACCTTCCATCCCGCACACGTCCTCCGCAATTATGAAGTTCGCACATCAGTCCTCGCGGACTTATTGAAGGCTAAACGCCACGCAACCTTCGATGGAATTCGGCGGCCTGAGCGGGAGTTGTGGATAGCACCCACGATCGAAGACCTGTACACGTTCGAGGCCACTTACATGCCACATTGCCAACTCCTTAGCGTTGACATTGAGACTAGACGGCCAAGAATCTTGCGCTGTATCGGCTTCGCCGTGAATAAGTCCATCGGCATCGTTGTACCTTTTCATGATACGACTAAGCCGAATTACAACTATTGGCCGACCTTCGAGGAAGAGAAGGCTGCTTACCTCTGGTGCAAGCACATAGTTGAGTCAGACGTGCCGAAGCTGATGCAGGGTGGTGTCTACGACACTATTTGGCTTCGCACAGTTTTCAAAATGTCTCCACGTAACTTCCGCGAGGACACGCAGATCAAACACCACGCTATCCAGCCCGAACTCCCAAAAGACCTTCATTTCATGGGCAGTGTCTACACCGACGAGGTGGCCTGGAAGCTTGAGCGATCTCGTGGACGTAAGATGGAAGATAAAGATGACTAACCATCCTGTCGTCTACGTTTCGTGCCCGCCCGCCGCACACCAGAGCTTGATGCGACGATACAGGCTCAAAGTGCTTCGGGACTCCTTTCTGCGCGGGGAAGTCCCAATCAACGGCGACCTTATGTATGAGCACGTTCAAAAGCTCGCGCCAACGGCACTATCTTATGCCGAACATCTTGTGATGCGTAGGTGCGAGCGTTTGGTCGTTTACGCAGATCACGGCATTGGACCATCTACGAGTTATCTACTCAAGATGGCTCCTTTTGCTAAGATCCCTGTCGAGTTCCGCTACATTATCAAACGGGGGCCTAACAATGGCGAAGGTAATCAACACTGGATCACTGGCGCCGGGGGAGACATCGAAGTTCAATCCTGAGGAGCAAGATTGGATCTATTGTGGCCTCGACTGTTGTCTCACTGCCGAGATAAATGGCATTCTTGACCAGCAGTTGATGCCTATAACAGAACGTACTTACCGCTTCGACTTTGCTATGCAAGGCCCCGCGCTAGCGATGATGGCGCGGGGCTTTTTGATTGATCAGGCCGCGCGTGCTGAGAATCTCTACAACCTAGACAAACAATTTACCAGGGTCGATTCAATCCTTCAACGCCTTGCAGAGGCTCTTTGGGGAAGCGGGCTCAACCAGGCGTCACCAAAGCAATTGATGTCGTTTTTTTACGATTTCATGCAGCTCCCAATTCAATACAAAAACGTCAAGGGCGAAAGGCGTCAAACGACCGATCGAGAGGCGCTTGAGAAGTTGCGCGAGATCTATTTTTACACTGAACCCTTCATCAATTGCATTCTCAAGCTGCGTGACATAGCCAAGCTCATCGGTATCCTCAAACTTGGTGTAGATTCTGACGGGCGAATGCGCTGCGGCTACCGCCCGAAGATGACTGAAACGGGTCGGTGGGCGTCGAATAAAAACGCCTTCGGCACAGGCACCAACTTTCAAAACATTACTAATAAGATGAGGAGGATGTTCGTTGCTGACCCAGGTAAGAAACTGGCTGAGATTGACTTGGCTCAAGCAGAATCCCGCGCAGTCGCGTATCTGGCTCGTGATGAAGCTTACATCGCCGCTTGCGAATCCGGGGATTTGCATACTTTCACTGCGAGACTCGTCTGGAAGGATGTGGTATGGACTGGTGATGACAAAAGGGATAAGGCGCTGGCGGAACAGATATTTTACCGCCATTTCTCTCGACGAGATCTTGCCAAGCGTGGTGGACATGCTAGTAACTACGTTGCCACACCCTTCACGATCGCAAAACACCTCAAAATAGAGAAGGACATTGCTGAGGAGTTTCAGAGCGGCTATTTTGAAGTCTTCTCTGGCATCCGTCGCTATCATCACAACGTGCAGGAGCTGATTCAAGCAAGCGGAAAACTCACCACCTCCTATGGTCGGCAGCGCTATTTCTTCGGCCGTCTTCATGACGATGCAACTTTGCGCGAGGCGGTTGCATACACCCCACAGTCCATTATTGTAGATAACCTAGATCTTGGGTTGATGAAGGTTTGGCAAGAACTGGATCTGCACGAAGGCCGTATTCAGGTTCTCAACCAGGTCCATGACTCCTTCGTTTATCAGTTCGATGAGAACGATGATGAAGTTCACGATTGCGTTCTTGCTCTTATGAACAACCCCATCTTTATCCACGGTCGAGCACTTCGCGTTCCCGTAGAGATCAAAGTTGGCTATACCTGGTGCAAGGACGATATGGCTCCTCGTGGCTCCCCAAACGCTGCGCTTGTGCGCCGCAAAGAGGTAAGCATTCTCGACATCGCGATCTGAGGAGTTGCAAGTTGAGCCGTATTCTCGAGGACTGGATCTCGACATACCTTCAATTTACTGAAGGTGTCAAGAGCCCACGAATCTTTCGCCTATGGGCAGGAATTTGTGCCGTAAGCGGTGCTCTCCAGCGCCGGGCTTATATGGACGTGGAGGGCCAAACGCAATACCCAAATCTCTACGTGCTGCTTATAGGCCCACCGGCCAGTGGTAAGTCCACGGCGTTGAAGATTGTGCGGGATCAAATTCTTGTTCCTGCATCGAAGGCGTCCGTACTCAAGTTGACTCCCACCGACGTAACTAAAGAAGCCTTCTATGAAAAGCTCGAAGGCTCGGTGCAAATCGTCAACATGAATGGCACCTCCGAACGTCATATGGCCCTCGTTGCGTTGATTGATGAGATGGCCGTATTTTTGAAGAAAAACGACGAGCAGTTTATGTCGTTTTTAGCTGACCTCTACGACAACCCCATTGTCCGCGATTACTCGACCAAAACCTCAGGTGAGAACCACCTAGAGAACCCCTGCCTCGTCATGGCAGGCGGAATGACTCCAAAGCAGCTCAAGGAAAGATTCTCAGATCAAACCCTTGAAGGTGGGTTCCCTTCACGCCTGGTCATGGTTTATAGCGAGGAGCGTATCGTAGTACCTACCGAACTCAAGAAGCGTGGCGTCGATCGCGCGCCCAAGACCAACTTCAACGAAAACGTCCGTAAGCAACTAATCCACGACTTCGAAGCCATGCTTCACATAACTGGCGAGTACGAATGGGAGGCAGACGCGGCCGATGCACTAGAGCGATGGAAAGAGGATGGACTTCCGCCAGCTCCTAAGGACCCGCGGTTGCTTTACTATTGCGAGCGGCGAATGGCTCATTTTAGCAAACTTTGTATGATTTTTGCTGCGGCCCGAAGCGATGAGAGGATCATAACGTTAGAGGAGGTCAAAATCGCCAAGGCCGTCCTCCTTGAGGCTGAATCCTTTATGCAACACGCAGTCTCAAGTATCGGTGCGAACGAGTTCTATGACCAGCTCAAGCTGGGTCGCAGCCTTGTCGAGTCCCTATATCGCATAACGGCTAAACCTGTGCCAGAGCACCGCTTGCGACAAGAGCTCGCTGCTGATGTACCCCTCCACGTTGTCCAACTGTTGCTCGACAGCCTCGTAAAAATGCAGTGGATCGTTCGCGAAGGGGATGAGCCTTTTATGTTTTACACCCCCATCACTATAACGAGATCGGGAGTGAAGTAAGGTCCTTCACTCCCGATCAGGTTCAAGGATTACAATCGGCCTATCCCAAATTCTGGCTTGTCTTTGAGCTGATCTCCTTCGTTATTGAAGGATGACGGGTTTAGCGGCCGTAACCTTTGCCGCCCTTGCCTTTACCGCCCTTCGGCATTGGCTTATCCTTGCCCTTACCCTTGCCTTTGTGTCCCACGTTCAGCCTCCTGTCTTGACGGTTCCCGGCGAACCAGCCACACCTAAGGCTGCCTTGAAATTAAGGCCCCGGGACCGAGCAAGCTCTTCTGAAGTTGCGCCCTCGGATAAGTGGAGAACTGCCGTTCGATAAGATCCTCGTTTTGTTTAGCCACCCGAGCCTTAGCTGAGCGCATGACAGATGAAATCGGTGCTGCTTGTAGCATCGCCCTTCGTATAATATCCTGGCCAAGACGAGCATCTCGTGTGTTCCACGCTTCAGCTAGGGCCGCGCCATAAGTCTGTACAACCTCGCGCCTCTTATTTTGGTCAGTCCAGAGTTCGTTCGATATATCCTGGTATTTGTCGAACTCAATGGGCGTAAAGCCGAAAACATGAGCGAGATACTCAGGGAGCGTCGTGTTAGAGATCAGCCTATTCCCAGTATGCAAGCTCCGATAGGCGTTATCCTCTGTAAACGAAAGAGCCTTTATAATCGTGCGGGGCGCGAATGCACGAACGAACAGATCCCTAACGCTCTGTGAGTTCACTGGATGTCGGCCTGTCGTAAACCACGCATCGTAAGCGGCGGGTGCCAACTCATACGCTGCTTGCAAGCGGTCTGCCATGACAAAGTCTGACAACAGCGAAAGATCCCTGACCATTGCAGATCCAGGTGCTGCCGCGCGCCCCTGCAACGTTACACCCAAAAGTGATGGCGCGCCATAGTATAGCGCATCTACGAAGGCATTTGGTTCATCGCCGTAGCCAAAAGCGTCGTAAAGATTCTGCATCAACGACTTATCACTGGCCAAACGCGAGAAGGCATCGGCTACACCATAGAGTGGTACGCCGGCCGCCCCCGCCACCATGCCAGTCCCGATTCCGGCCCACAGCAGCGGGGCCATGTTTCCCCGCATGGCGTCGCCACCATAGACTCCAAGATTGGCCAGATAGTGCATGGGCCAATTCTTGAACAACCCAAACGCTGTTCCTACAGCGCCAGTCAAGACCCGCGGACGATCCGCAGTCGTATACAGATACATCGTTCTATTCGTAAGGTTCGAGGCAAATTCAAACAGCGCATCGCCCTTTAGCCCAAAGAAATCTCGCCCAACATGATAACCTGATGTAAAGGCAACCCCTCTTGACAGCTCTTCGCTCTTGGCCGGGAGAAATTCTATGAGGTTAGTAAGGTATTTGGTGAACCCAGTCTTTCCTGAAAAGGCATCTTTGATACGAAGAGCTCTCTCCGACGCCGCCCCAGCAAACTCCTCGATGAACTTCTTATCAATGACGCGAAACTTCACTGCCTTGTTGAAGGCTTCGCGCAAATCTTCATCTGGACTCGCCATAGACTTGATTGCGCGCCAGAGAATACGAAGAGGCTCAACATAACCGACGCTGCGTGGCATTCCATCCCTCCCAATAACCATGCCAGTCGCATAGTATTGAGCCAGACGCTCCGGCGGGGCTGAAAGAACCCACGCAATCTCGGGCAACACCGTTTGAATCGGCGATGCAGCGTTCAGCGCGACAAAGCCTAAATCACCAAACCCAAGTGTCCAATCGAACATTGCCCTATTCATCCTGCGCGCAATCTCCGACGCGGAATTGCCCCCCAAGACTGGCTCAAGTCGGCTGTCGATCGCGTCATCAACCTTCTTAGCAAAGGGGCCCTTGACTCCGCCATAGGACATGATGGATTCACTTAGGTCATTGTACAGTAGGGGCGCTTCCTTCTTCAGAATCGACAAGTCGTCGAAGGCTTTACCTTGCACCAATCGCTGTGCCATGTAGCGATAGGTTTCATGAACGTTGCCGTAAAGGGCCTTCTTGAACTCATCTTTCGTCAATCGCGTAGTGAAGCCAAGAGCACCCGTCCGCTCGTTGAACCGAAGAGGTTCCCTAACGGCCAAGCGCCTCGCCTTATACCAAGCCTGTGTATGTGGGTCGCCAGGATTGATCTTGATGGCGTGCTTCAAATCGTCCTCATGGCCCACCTGGAATATTGACTGTCCAGATGTATCGTACTCGAACTTTTTACCTGGCTCGAGCTTCTCAGCCATGCGCTTTACGGATTCGGCCTCTTGCAAAGCCTGGTTTCGTGAATAACCAGAGCCATACCCCACAACACGACCCTTATCACCCTCAGCATAAACCGGCAACCGATTCGACCCTCTCCAAGTACGAGAAATATGGTAATGAAAGGGCAATGGTCGAAGTGGAGTCACGCCCTCAACGTAAAGATCCGTTGCCTCAATGTACTGCGTCATCTTCTCGTCAAGTGGGCCAAGTTTTTTGTAAAGACTGACCACTGTTGGGTCGAACCCTTCTTCGACCATTTCTCCAACGGGCATCTGAGCAACATGTGCTTCGTTGATTTGTTCAACGGCCTTAGGTCCCTTTTCCCAAACTTTCTCGATCATGTCGTCGATAGATCCGGCCCGTTTCGGCGGCCTAAACAAACTCGAAAAGAGGTTTCCAGTCTTAGAAAAAACTTCGTGACCGTAAATCTCCTGCTCCGCCAAGGCCCCCGCCCGATTGAACAGGGCCTGCGCAAAGAGGTGCGTTCGCTGCGCCAGTGGGTGTGCAGAGTACCGATGAAGCCCAGGCGCGACAAATTTCTTTGCATCAGCAACCCACCGCGACGTGACTTTGGAAAATTCCTTGATGGCGGTTCCGGCGGGTTCTAGCCTCGGATGAACCCTCACCAAGGCACGCGCGACCACTTCGGACCTGAGCTCGCCGGGAACACCTCGCAAATCAGTGTTTCTCGTAAACACATTCATCACACGATCAGCATAGTTTGTCAACGGGGTTTGGTGCTCGACCGGCGTCTTAGAGATAGCCCGCGCGGTGGCGAAGTACGTTTCCATCGTCTTTTCAAGCTGCCCACCCTGATTAGGAAAAAACATCTTGGGGTTGTCAGTCTTGAAGAAGAGGTAGCGATCTCCCGCCTTCTCGCGCCTTGGCCGCTTAGCGACACGCTTGACGACGACGTAGAGACCATCTGCTTCTTTAGCTATCCAAGCCGTATTACCGATGGCCGCACCAGTACGGCCTTCGGCTGCACGACTAATAGGTTGCAACCCCATCTCGGCCAAGTCCGTTAGGAATTTATCTCGTCCACCCTCGGTAAGAGTTTCGACATGGCGAGGAAATTGCATGTGACTGAGCTGATCGTCCGTCAACCCTCCCACCTGTGCCATTACCTCATCGAGAGTAGTTTGCTTATTGAAGTTTCCCTCACCACTGCCAACGACGAGTTTACGGATGTGAATTCCTCGACTCAGCTTCCCTTCGGCGCCAAAAATCGAGTTCGCCCGCTTGGCATTATTGCTGCCTCGCGCAATATCTACATCCGCGAGCCGTTTGACCATCGCCTCTACACGAGGTCGTGGCGCTTGAACGAGCACTTCATCGCGCAGTTCCCCCGCCGCCTCCTTTAGTACAGGGTAATAATCGCCGAGTTCCTTCTGCGGATGCTTGACAAAGTATTCACCGATCTTTGCCAGCTTCAATTGGTTCGGGGCAAGCCTGTTCCAATCGGGGAACTTCTCCTGGATCTTGGCCTCGCCCCTAATCTCAGGTCCCCGGAACGGCGCACCCCCTGCAATCGACGCCAAGCCGCCCGAGATGCCGCCAATGAGCACCTCGTTGAGGATGGCCGATGTAAGCGCCTCGGTGGTCTTGTCGGGGTTTAGGGCGGCCGTCGCGCCCACACGGGCCGCCTCAAGGGGTGCGAATCGGGCCATTTCCCTCAACGCCACCGATCGGCCCGGCGCGGCCGTCGCTAACCCCTCGGCCGTCTTTACAACGCGCCCTAGAAGTGGAAGCTTCGATGCAAGCTTGAGCCCCACCGCACCTTGACCAAGAAACGGAATTGAATAGGGCAAAAGCGTGCCGGCCACCTCCGACGTGAGCGCGGCAATCGGGTGTTCGGCCTGAAAACGAGCAAGCTCAGGTGATGGGTCGATATGGAGAAGGGAAGGGCCAAGGCCGTAAATGAATGATTTGAAGGCACCTTCGGAGAAACTGAGCTGGTCCGCCAAAGTCGGTCGAGGCGGAGAGGCATACGCAGCTTGGCCCAGCGCCTCAAGCTCAGGCAGGGCCGAATACCGAGGGCGCCGAGAGCGTTCTTCCTCGTCAAAAGGAATGTCGATCTTAGTCATCTATTACCCAAGGATTGTAGCTGCTCCTGTTGGTATATCCTAAACACGTTCTCGGCCAAGTTAGGATTTTCAAGCACCATGCGTGCAATTTCATCTGCAATGATCTCTTTTTCAAAAGCACGCGCCTCTTCAAAAGCACCTTGCTGGCGTAGCAGCACGAGACGATTCCGATACGTTTCCCCGGTTGGGTCGATGCCAGGGCTGATTCCCTTTGCCGAATCTCCGTTGAGCGCGCGATTCAGTGCCGCTTGACGAAGTTCTGGCAAATTCCCTTGCTCCACCAACATCGTAACGAGAATTGCCGGCTTCATCACCTCCGGAGCAGCTTGGAAAGACGCTGCTCGGGCAGCGGCCTTGGAATCAGCAGAAGCGTTCACGCCGAGGAGGCGATCGTTGACGCGAAATCGCTCCAACTCAGTTTTGTAAGCATTCAAGATGGTTGTGCTTTGGTAAGCCTGCCGCCTTGCATCACCCGTCATCGCCGCGTTTCGTGCTGAATAGGCACGAATGGCGTTTGCCTCAGCCTGCAGTACAAGCGCTCTATCCCTCGCATCAAGCTGGGCCAAATTCGTCGCGCCCAGCATTTCGAGTTGAAGCGCCTTGAACTTCGATTCCTCTTGAGCTGATTTGAACTTTTCTGCTTGAAGCCGCTCTTCTCGTTTCAACTCCGACACGGCTCCAAGACCAAATCCGCCAGCGCCGCTAAGTACCGCCGCAGTCGCGCCCTCTTCATTCTGCAAGCCTCGTTGCGCCCCAAGGGCCGCGGCCGAGAGGAACCTCGCAAGGCGTTCGGAGAAGTTGGCCTTTTCGGGAGGTTCGATGCCTCCGCGAGCGCCTGTAAGCTGCTCGAGAATGTCCATGATGCGTTGCTGAGCAGGGGAGCGGCCTTGTGCGGCGGCGATTGCAGCAGGATCAACTGGCTCAGACACCTCCATCAACGCCGCACGGCTTGTTGGCGAGAGAGCCTCTGGAATGGCTTTCGGCTCAGCCGGCTTCGCTATGGCCGCGCCCCCCCGAACAGGTCTAGGTGCAGGAGGCGGCATCAGACTTTGAGCCTCTGCAGGAGCCTCTGCAAGCTGGGGACTTACTCCAATCTCCGCCAACAACGACGACGCTCCCATAAGCGCCCTCCCGATATCTTCTCTATTGATATTTCCTACGGCTGCATATGCCCGCTCTAACGATGGGTACGCAGCGTTTCCGATTCGGCTCAGCCCTTGTCCAATGGCTTGTCCTGTCTGAGTTCTGCCAAGTCCGCTCAGAATTGTACTCAGGGCTGAGCCGGCTCCTTGCCCAACTGTACTATAGAACTGGCTTAGCTGGTTTGGGTCAGCCAAGACGCCTAGATCAATCTGTTGCTGCTGAAGCCCTCCAGCCTTCGCTGTTGGACGAGAGGGCAGAGCTACGTCGGCAAGCGCTTGGCGTTGGGAATTAGCGAATCGTTCGTAGGCAGTTTTCTCCAACTGTGCTACCCGCACCACGTCGCCCCTGTTCCTTGCGCGAAGATGCTCCTCACGTTCTTCAGGACGCAGAAAATGGAAGGGCGATGAGCCAGAAAGAATCTGTCCAACCGACATCTACAGAGTCCCTCCTGCGCCCCCAAGCAGCGCACCGATGATTGCCGAGAGCATCGCGTTGTTTATGCCAAAGCTTGACTCACCCCCAAACCCACCTACGTCCGCAACACCAGCACCGAGCGCCGCACCACCGAGAGCACCGGTAATGCCCTGCGCCACTCCAGAAGGACCGCCAGTCGAAGTGGTTCTGCCGACCGTCCCGAGATTTCCTCCTTGAAGAATAGTTGCAAGAGGAAATAGCGGTTCAAACGGTGCCGCTTGTGCTTCGCGAAACGCTTGTCTTTCAGCATCAATCTGCTCTTGAGCCAACTGACGCCGAATGTCGCCGACCTGCCCCAAAAGTTGGGGCTGGAGCTGCGAGAAACGCAACCCGGATTCAAGGAGTTGCGGTGCTTGAAGCTGAAGTCCCCGCTCGCGCTGATAGTTCTCATTCGCGATGCGCGAGGCAATATCGAACGCACCCTGCGATGCCCCCGCCACCGCTTGACCCGCGGCTAGTCCGGGCCTTGCACCGCCAAAGGCGCCTTGCTGAATGGCGCGGCTCTCAAGACCAGGTAGGATATTTGCCTGGAGGTTCTCAAAAATTGGCCGAATTCCCGCCTGGATTGTGGAGGCCAGAAACGGATTACTCTCTGGCGAGAGGTAGGCCCCACCCAGCGTAGCAAGGCCCTGTTGGTACAATGGACCTGAAAAGTCTGGTGTCCCCCTCGCAACCGACTCGAAGCCTTGAAGGGACTCCTCCTGAATCGGGTTTACGGGTGCAAGGATGGGTCCAGGTGGAGGACCTGCAGGCGCGCCAAGGCTTGCCTGTTCTGATCTTCCAAAGAGCCGCTCAAAGTATGGCCTGAACTCCGGAGGGATCTCCGAAGAAGTAGCTTGCGTTCGAGTTGACCCACCTCCCATTACTTGACCTCCCTTATCAAAACGATGTATGCAGGGGAGAAACCGTGGGCTTGTAAGAACCGAGCTACGCCAGGGATGCTTTGACTACGAATGAGACGGCAGCCCATAGCGCGAGCAAACTTGTCGAGGGTCTCGATGAGGACCTGCCAATAGATTACCATATTGCGGCCCGCCAGCAACCAGACGTACAACTCAGTGCCATACGCCAGTTCGTTTATCATCGTCACAAGTATACCGTGCGCGTCCTGTGCACGAAAGCGCCAGATTTGCACCTTGTTATCAACGGCTAAGTGCATTAGTTTCGCTACGTCGGTACCTGTAAAATCCGTTGCCAAAGCTCGTTGCAAAAGTGTTAGCTCGTGCTTGCTCAAAGCAATCGGCGGGATGATGCTGATTTCATATTCCATCAAAACGTCATCCGCTCACACCATGAGCCAGCATGAAGGGTAACACCTGAACCAGATACCTCACTCTGAACGGCCCAGGCTACTGTACCAGAGTTTGCTCCATTGAAGAGGATCATGTTGAGCTGGTGGACTGTTCGAAGATTAGCCGTTGCGGCCGAACCTGCTGCACCATCATCAGTAGACGAAGTGTGAAACGCATTACTGTGGTTTGTTGTGAGGGCAGTATTCGAGGCGTTGTTATATTCTCTTGTCCACGAAATCTCTGTCGGACTCGCTGGTCCTTGAATCTGGATCTGTACTCCAGTCGTACTTACGACTGCGCTCGTCAAGAGGAGGCAACGGACGCGATAGTTTGTAGTAACAGCCGCTGTAAAATTGAGCGCAGATGCCGCTGAATATACTGTGTTTGACGTGGTAGTAATATCGGTTGCTATGGCTGCACGAGTCCAGGGGTCGCCGCCACCAACAGGCGCTGCCCATGTGTTGTCTCCACGCCAAAACACTGTTGCATCCGGCGTGCCCGTGATCCCGATCTGGGTGTCGAGCTCGGACAGCGAATCCAGCTCGGTGCTGATGATCGGATCGAGGCACGCCTCAGCCACCCCGG
>Ga0209619_10000505_pt1 | contig 27522 bp, 28 predicted proteins | sample Rifsed16ft3_FD_184011 | JGI IMG/M metagenome (GOLD analysis project Ga0209619, IMG submission 184011) | Soil microbial communities from Rifle, Colorado, USA - sediment 16ft 3 (version 2) | ecosystem: Environmental > Terrestrial > Deep subsurface > Rock core/Sediment | place: Rifle, Colorado... | reverse complement strand
AACCTGGCGGCCCGAGGCGATTACGAGACGATCCGGGCAGCCCTGGAACGGTGGACGCCGCCGGCCAGGCGGATCGCTTGGCACCTGGCGATGATCGCGCACGGACGGACCCTATGCACGGCGCGAAATCCACGCTGCGACGTCTGTCCGGTTCGACGCGACTGCGACTGGTACCGACGCCGGCGGAAGTGCAAGTCCGGGGCGCCGACAAAAGGTTAAGAAGTGTGAGAGGTTAGGACGCGGCTGGCCGGTGGCTCGTGCCCGTCGCAGATTATGTCCAGCTGATGAAGCTCCGGATCGATGCGCTCCTCCTGCTCGTCGCGGCCGCGGGCTACGTGGCCACGAGCGGGCCGCGAATCGACCCGACGAGCTTTGGCCTCCTCATGGTCTCGGGACTCCTCGCATCCGCGGGGGCGAGCGCTACGAACCACTACTTGGACCGGGACCTCGACTCCCTCATGCGACGCACGCGCCAGCGTCCGCTGCCGCAACATCGCATCAATCCGCCGGCGCACGCCTTGGAGTTCGGGCTTGCCCTCTTCGCGATTGCGATCGCGATCGCGTGGATCGGGATTAACGGCCTCACCGCGGCGATGATCGGCCTCGGGTTCGCCGTGTACATCGGGGTGTACACGCTCGGCCTGAAGCGGGCTCACACGAGCAACATCGTGATCGGCGGCCTCGCCGGTTCCTTCCCTGCCCTTGCGGGGTCGGCGGCCGCGGCGGGAGCGATCAGCTTGCCTGCAATCCTCATCGGCCTCTTCGTGTTCCTATGGACGCCGGGTCACTTCTGGGCCCTTGCCTACCGGAACCGCGAGGACTACCGGCGCGCGGGCCTCCCGATGCTCCCGGCGGTCCTCGACGAGCGCACGACGGTCCGTGCGATCGCCGCTTCGACCGCCATCGTCGCGGCCGCGAGCATTGCGTTCTTCTTCACGTCCGCCTTCGACATCGTGTACCTCGCGGTGGCCTTGGCCGCGAGTGGAATCCTGCTCGGCCTCGCGGCGAAATTCGTGGCCCATCCGACGCCGGAGACCGCGTGGACGGGGTACAAGTTCTCCGGCGTCTATCTTGCGCTCATCCTCGCCGGGATGATGGTGGACGCGCTCGTCCGCGCGGGCCTCTGACGCGCGTCGGCGGTCCGCGCGAGTTACGACCTTCATCTTTAATAACACCCCCAGCTTAGTATCCCTGCTCTTCGAGACGGTGGAAGGCATGCCGGGGCAGACGATCGTAGAGAAGGTCCTCTCCCACGCGTCCGGCCATCCGGTCCGCGCGGGCGACATCACGATTGCGAAGGTCGACCTGTCGTACGTCCAGGATGGGACGGGCCCCCTAACGTTCCGACAGATGGAGAAGATGGACCTCGTGAAGGCGGCGAATCCATCGCGATCCGTCGTCTTCATCGACCACTCGAGCCCGCCTCCCCGCAAGGAGCTCGCGACGGACCACGTATATTTGCGGCAGTTCGCCGAGCGGACGGGCATGGTCCTCTCCGACGTCGGGAACGGCGTGTGCCATCAGGTCGCGTTCGAGCAGTTCGTCCGGCCCTGGGATGTCGTGGTCGGCGCGGACAGCCACAGCGTGATGGGGGGAGCGATGGGCGCGTTCGCGACGGGCATGGGCTCGACGGACGTCGCGGTGGCCCTCGCCCTCGGGAAGACTTGGCTGCGCGTACCTGAGTCCCTCCGTTTCGAGATCGGGGGCCGCTTCGACCGCGGGGTCTTCGCGAAGGACCTCATCCTCAAAGTGATCGGTGACATCAAGACGGACGGGGCCACGTACATGGCGATGGAGTGGGGCGGCCCCGCGGTCGCCGCGATGCCCATGACGGAGCGCATGGTCCTGTCGAACATGGCGATCGAGGCGGGAGGGAAGTGCGGTCCCCAGCCCTCGGACGCGGAGACGAAACGCTACCTGAAGGAGCATGGGCGGGAGGACGCATGGAAGCCGGTCGTCCCGGATCCGGACGCACGGTACGAGCACGTGTTCCGCTACGACGTGAAAGATCTCGAACCGATGGTCGCACGGCCGCCGCAGGAGGACAACGTCGTGCCCGTGACGGATCCGAGCGTGAAGGGGCTCAAGATCCACCAGGTCTACCTGGGCTCCTGCACAAACGCCCGGTTCGAGGACATCAAGGTCTTCTGCGACTACCTCAAGACGGACCGGGTCGCAGCGGGGACGCGACTCATCGTCACCCCGGCGTCCAAGGAATCGTACGTCCGCGCGATGAAGGAGGGGCTCTTCGAGATCCTCCTCGACGCGGGCGCGGTCATCAACACCCCGGGGTGCGGTGCCTGTCCGGGCGTGCACCTGGGAATCCCCGGCGACGGGGAGAACGTCCTCTCGACGACGAACCGCAATTACGTCGGCCGGATGGGGAATCCGATGGCGTTCACGTACCTCGCGTCTCCCGCGACGGCGGCGGCCACGGCCATGTACGGCGTGATCACGGATCCGCGGGAGGTTCGGTGAATGGGCCGCGCCTGGAAGTTCGGGGACAGCATCTCGACGGACCTGATCGCGCCCGGTCGGTACTACCATCTGCGGTCGAACCTCCCGGAGCTCGCGAAACATGTCCTCGAGGACGCCCGGGCCGACTTCGCGACGAACGTGAAGGCGGGGGACTTCGTCGTCGGAGGGCGCAACTTCGGGAAGGGCTCCTCGAGGGAGCATGCCCCCCTCATCATCAAACTCGCGGGGACCCGAGCCGTCCTCGCGAAGTCCTTCGCCCGGATCTTCTACCGGAACTGCATCAACATCGGGCTCCCCGCAATCGTCGTGGATACGGAGCGGATCGACGAAGGAAACGATCTGGAGATCGACCTGGAGAAGGGAATCGTTCGGAACCGAACGAAAGGCACCGAGCTCACGTTCCCGCCGCTCCCCGCCGTAATGGCGCGCATCCTCGAGGAAGGGGGCCTCGTCGAGTACATCAAGAACCACGGCGATCTGGTGATCGCGTCGGGCTAGGGAGAGCGGATGTCGACGCGGCGGGAGGGTTCCTGATGGCGGTTCCCGCGAAGCCCACTCTGGCGGGACCGAGGATCGACAAGGGTCTCGACGACATCTACGTGAAGGAGACCTCGATCTGCTTCGTCGACGGGGAGCGTGGGCGCCTCCTCTACCGGGGATACGACATCCGGGACCTCGCGGCGCACTCGACGTTCGAGGAGACCGTCTTCCTCCTCGTCCACGGTCGCCTCCCGAACCGCGAGGAACTCGCGAAGGCCACGGCGGAACTCGCGGCGGCGCGACCGATCCCGTCGGCCGTCGTGAAGATCCTCCGGTCCATGCCGCCGCATGCGACGCCGATGGACGTCCTCCGGACCGCCATCTCGTACCTGAGCAACTTCGATCCGGAGCGGGACGACCCGACGAGGCCCGCCAACCGCCGGAAGGCCCAGCGGCTCATCGCCCAGATTGCCACGGTCGTTGCGGCGTACGAACGCATCCGAAGGAATCAGCGCATCCTCAAGCCGAACCCGAGACTCGGCCATGCCGCGGATTTCCTTCGGATGGTCACCGGCAGGAAGCCAAACAAGCTTGAGTCGCGGATCATCGACGTTGCGTTCATCCTCTACGCGGACCACAGCATGAACGCCTCGACGTTCGCGGCCACCGTGGCGGCGTCGACCCTGTCCGACCTCTACAGCACCGTGGTTGCGGCCATCTCCACGCTCAAGGGACCCCTCCATGGCGGGGCGATCGAGGCGTCCTTCAACACGATCCAGTCGATCGGGCGGCCCGAGGCCGCGGAGGACTACGTCCTGACGACGCTCCGGAACAGGGGGAAGGTGTTTGGCTTCGGTCACCGGGTCTACAAGACATGGGACCCGCGCGCCCTCATCCTCAAGGAGTACGCGCGGCAGCTCGGGGAGGTACGGGGTGATGACACCCTATTCCGGGTCGCCTCCAAGGTCGAAGAGACCGTCGTCCGCGCGCTCGAATCGAAGCGGATCTACCCGAACGTCGACTTCTACTCCGGACTCGTCTTCCACGAACTGGGCATCCCGACGGACCTGTTCACGCCCCTTTTCGCGGTCGCACGCATCTCCGGTTGGACGGCTCACGTGATCGAATACTGGGAGGACAACCGCCTCCTTCGACCCCTCGATCACTACGTGGGACCGAGAGACCTCATCTACCTGCCGCTCGACGAGCGCCCGTGAGGCGACCCCATGCCCTCCGAACGACTCGCCGTTCGGCCTCCGACGGACGGTCACAAGATCCTCATCACCGAGGCGGGGATCCGCGTGCCGGACGACCCAATCGTCCCGCTCATCGAGGGCGACGGGATTGGTCCTGACGTCGTCCGGGCCGCAAGGCGCACGATTGACGCGGCGGTCGCGGCCACCTCCTCCGGCCGCCGCCGGATCGTGTGGCACCCCGTCCCCGCGGGCGAGAAGGCGATGTTCCAGTACGGCGAGATGCTGCCGGAGGCGACCCTCGCCGCGATCCGGGAGTACGTCGTCGCGTTGAAGGGGCCTCTCACGACCCCCGTGGGGGGAGGCTTCCGCTCCCTGAATGTGACCCTGCGGAGGACCCTCGACCTTTACGCAAACGTGAGGCCTCTCTACTGGATCCCGGGCGTCCCGAGCCCCGTGACGCATCCCGAGCGACTCGACATCGTGATCTTCCGGGAAGGCACGGAGGACGTGTACACGGGGATCGAGTGGGAGAAAGGTTCCGTCGAGGCGACTCGGATGATCGAGATCCTCGAGAAGGAGTTCCGGACCCACGTGCGACCCGACAGCGGGATCGGACTGAAGCCCGTCAGCGAGACGGGATCGAAGCGGCTCATCCGCAAGGCGATCCGGTATGCGATCCAGAACGATCGGAAATCCGTCACCCTCGTCCACAAGGGGAACATCATGAAGTACACGGAGGGCGCGTTCCGGACCTGGGGGTACGAGGTCGCGAAGCAGGAATTTTCGCAGGTGACGATCCCCTGGGCGGAGGTCGCTTCGGCCCACGGAGGCAAGACGCCGCCCGGGAGGATCGTCGTCAAGGACGTCATCGCGGACAACATGTTCCAGCAGCTCCTGCTGCGGCCCGAGGAATACGACGTCCTCGCGACGACGAACCTCAACGGGGACTACCTGAGCGATGCGGCCGCGGCCCAGATCGGCGGCCTCGGCGTCGCGCCCGGCGGGAACATCGGAGACGCTCACGCCCTGTTCGAACCCGTCCACGGAAGCGCGCCGAAGTATGCGGGGATGGACAAGGTGAACCCGACGGCGGAAATCCTCGCGGGGGTCATGATGCTCGAGTACCTCGGATGGCGGGACGCGGCCGCGCGACTCCGAGAGGCGGTGAAACAGGTCATTGCGGCGAAGGTCGTCACCTACGACCTCGCGCGCCAGATGGCCGGAGCGAAGGAGGTCGGAACATCGGCATTCGCACAGGCGGTCGTGGACGCGGTAGACCGGGCGCTGCCGTGAACCGACACGCATCCGCGACGACCCTCGAGGCGCAGGTGTGCGCGGAACTCTCGCGAATCGGCGTGGATCACGAGCACCGATCCCTCCGCTTCCGGATCCGTGATGCCGAGGATCGCGACGTGCCCTTCGCGCCCGCGATCGTCGCGCGTCGAGGATCGATCCTTTTCCTCGTGGAGCCCATGGCTTCCGCGGACGAGGACACATTCGCCCGTCTCGCACGATTCCTCGAGGAGCACTCCCCGGAGATCGTCTTCATCCTCGTCGCGCGAGACGACCTCCTCCCGGCAATCCCGGCGGCCGCCTACGACGAGATCTATGCGGCCTCGGACGTCGCGGGTCTCGCCAACCGAATCGCGGGGCAGAACCCGGACGGGATCGTGTCACCGTTCGACAAACCGGGTCCTCGGTGAGCTCTCGGAGACGGCAGGGCCAAATACGCCTCCCGGGCATCGCGAGTCGATGGCCTCGGAGCATTGGACGGAGGCGCTGTTCCTCCGCCACCCGGAAGCGTTCCTGGCGATCCTGGAATCCGCGTGGGAGAGCGGCGAGCGACAGTCGAAGGACCTACACGCGGTCTTCGATCGGTTCGGGGTCCCGGCGGCGGGCCGCGTCCTCGACGCCCCGTGCGGCATCGGTCGGCATGCGACGCGCCTCGGCGCGATGGGCTACCGGGTCGTGGGCGTCGACTTGGCGCCCGTGTATCTCGCGCGGGCGCGGGAACTCGCCGAACAGATGGGAGTCTCCGATCGGGTGCGATTCCGGGAAGGGGACCTGCGCCGCCTCTCGGAAGCTTTCCCGGAGTCGGAGGCACCCTTCGACGCGGCCGTGAACCTCTGGACGTCCCTCGGATACTACGGCGAGGCGGCGGACGATCGCATCCTCCAGGAGTACGCGAAGCTCGTCCGGCCCGGCGGCCTGTTGGTCCTCTCCATCGTGAACCGTGACCGCGTCGTCCGCCATCACGCGGCGCAGGCCTACGAGGCGTACGGCGATTTCGTCGTCGTCTCCCAGGAGCGATTCGACCTGACGTCCTCGGGAATGCGCAACGAGTGGCGGTTCTTCCGCCAGCGAGGGGAGGACTTGGAGCATGTCGTCACCGTGCCGATCGCGCATCGCGTGTACAGCCTCCACGAACTGATCCGCCTCCTCGGAGCTGCCGGGTGGCAGGTGGAGGCGGCGTTTGGCGGCCTTGGGATGGATCCGCCCTCTGTCGACAGCCGAACCCTCGTGGTCGCTGCGAGGCGCTGATGCCCGAGGACGTGCGGCTCCCCGACGACGTCGAGTCGCTCGCGGCCTTCCTGCGTGAGGAGGGGGTCCCGGCGGGCGCACGCATCCTCGACGTCCCATGCGGCATCGGACGGAGGGCCCTCGGGCTTGCGCGGGTCGGGTATCGAGTCACCGCGGTCGACGCGAACGAGATCGCCATTGACGCGGCACGAGCGCGAATCCCCGACGGTGCTCGGGCTCGCCTGACGTACGCCGCTTCCCCGCGGGACCACCTCCCCGGCCTGCCGCCGGCCGAGGGCTTCGACGCGATCCTATGTCTCGACCACGCAATCGATCAGGACGACGCCGGAATCGACGCGCGGTGTCTGAGCCGACTCCACGGGCATGCGGAGGGAGGTTGCCCTCTCGTGGTCGAGTTCCTGAATCGGGATTTCCTCGCGTCGCGGCCGCGATCCTTCGCATTCCACGTGCTCGGGAACGTCGAGCAGCACGAATTCCGGCGATTCGATCCCGTGGCCGGGGTCCTGCACCTCGAACGGAAGGTGTACGAGCGGTCGGGGGAGAACCTGCGTTTCCGGACACAATCGGAGGCCGCCCTCCGGCTCCATCCGCCGCACGAGGTCGGACAGTTGCTTGACCGAGCGGGTTGGCGGTCCGTTTCCTTTTACGGCGGGTGGGACCGCACGCCCGTCGCCTCGGACCGACAGAAGCTCGTCGCCGTCGGGCATCCCGCGCGGGATTAAATATGGAGGCGGCCTTCGAGGCGATCGATGCCGGCGCCCGCTGTCGACGGGTGGGAGGCGGGATGAGATGCCGCTGCCCTCGTGCGATCCGACGGGCGACGTGCCGTGTCGCCTGAACCTCGCGTTCCTCCCGCCCTGGACGCAACTTGCCATCTGGGCCGTGACCGCTGTCGCCCTCGGCGTGATGGGGTACGGGCTCTGGTCCCGCTGGCGACTCTGGAAGCAGGGCGCTTCCGGCGAACTCGATGCCTCCTTCCTGCACCACCTCACGAGGCTCCTCGCGGTGGGAGTGCTCCAGAAGAAGGTCGTGCGCCGCCGGTACTCCGGGACGATGCACGCTCTCCTGTACACGGGCTTCATCGCACTCGCCATCGGCACGACGCTCGTCTTCCTGAACGTGGATGTCCTGGCGTATTTCGACATCGACATCCTGCGCGACCGGCCGTACCTGATCTTCGAGTTCTCTCTCGATCTCATGGGGCTCGCCTTCATCGTGGGCCTGGGGATGGTGTTCTATCGGCGACTCGTTGAACGTCCGAAGTACCTGCGGACGGAGAGGCCCGACCTCGTCCTGCCGGGGCTGCTGCTCCTCCTCATGATACAGGGCTTCCTCCTCGAGGCCGTCCGGCTCGCGGTCACGCAACCGGCGTGGCAGGAGTGGTCGTTCGTCGGGTACGGGATGTCTCTCGGCCTCCGGGCGCTCGGGATCGACGAGCGGCTCGTCGCTGTGGACGTGAGCGGCGCGACGGTCACCGTATTGCCGAACCCGGCGCTGGCCTGGGGCTACGGGATCCTGTGGTGGTTCCACGCGGGCACATGGACGTACATGCTCGCGGTCCTCCCGTGGACGAAGGCGAGCCACTTCCTGTTCAGCCCCGCGAACACGTTCTTCGAACGGGCCTCCCCCTACGGTCGGCTCCCGAAGCCGTTCGACATCGACGCCCTCACGCAGCCCGATGCCCCGTCCCCGAAGTTCGGCGCGACGACCACGAAGGACTTCGCCTGGCTGGATCGCCTCCAGCTGGACGCGTGCACGATTTGCGGTCGCTGCACGTCGGTCTGTCCTGCGTGGACGACCGGCAAGCCGCTGGACCCGATGCGCGTGATCCTGGATCTCCGGACGGCGATGGTGAAGGAGGCGCGCGGGGAGGATCTCGGGGGATCCCTCGCGGACTACGTCGGGTACGAGGAGCTGTGGGACTGCACGACCTGCATGGCGTGCATGGAGGAGTGCCCCGTGTCGATCCGCCACGTCCCCTTCATCGTCGAACTCCGACGGAACTACGCGATGGAGCTCGGCAAGATCCCGGAGGAATCGCAGGGGATGCTGCGGAACATCGAGACGAACTACAATCCGTGGGGCATCGGATGGGACCAGCGGGCGCGATGGGCGGAGGGCCTCGGGGTCAAGACAATGTCCGAAGTCGCGGCGGAAGGCGGGACCGTCGACGTCCTGTATTGGGTCGGTTGTGCCGCTTCCTTCGACGACCGCAACCGCAAGGTCGCCCAATCCTTCGCCCGGCTCCTGCAGCGTGCCGGCGTGCGCTTCGCAATCCTCGGCCCGGAGGAACGGTGTACGGGCGACCCCGCTCGACGCCTCGGGAACGAGTACCTCGCGCAGACGATGATCAAGGGGAACGTCGAGACCCTGAACCGGTATGGGGTGAAGCGAATCGTTGCGACCTGCCCTCACTGCTTCAACGCGATCAAACACGAGTACCCGGACTTTGGGGGGGCGTATGACATCGTCCACCATTCCGTCTACCTGGACGAGCTAATCGCCGCGGGCCGCCTGCGCCCGACGAAGGAGATCCGGGAGCTCCTCACCTACCATGACCCCTGCTACTTAGGACGCTACAACAAGGTCTACGACGAGCCCCGGGACGTCCTCCTGCGCCTCCCCGGCGTCCGCACCGTCGAGATGGAACAGTGCCGGGAACGAGGGTTCTGCTGCGGGGCCGGAGGCGCCCGAATGTGGATGGAGGAGCGGAAGGGCGAAAGGATGAACCACCGGCGCCTGGAGCACGTCAGCGAGACCGGGGCCAAGGCCGTCGCGACCGGGTGCCCCTACTGCCTCATCATGCTTGACGATGCCGCGAAGACGAAGGACCGCGAGGACATCCGCCGTTTCGACGTCGCCGAACTCCTCGAACGGTCGCTGTAGCGCCGAGAGACGCCGGCGGGGCCCACGCCCCTCGCATGAAAGGTTTTTCTACCGCGGGCGACAAGAGGCGTGAGAGGGGGTACCATGGTCTTCCCTGCGTCCGTGGACATCGCAGCACTCGTCGCGCGGATTGCACTCGGGCTTCTGTTCTTGACCCATGGCTGGCCAAAAATCAAAGATCTCCGGAAGCCGATGGAATTCGTCAAGGGGACCGGATGGCCCGGAGGAGCCGCCTTTGCGGTCCTTTTCACCCTGCTCGAATTCTTCGGGGCGATCGCGCTTCTCATTGGCCTCCTTACGCAAGTCATGGCAGTCCTCTTCTTCCTCGAGATGATTGCGACGACGATCTTCGCGAAGACGAAACTGAAGAAGAAATTCGGGCTCGGATTCGAACTCGATCTGGCGTACGCTGCGTTCGCCCTCGTGCTCGCGGTCCTCGGCCCCGGCGCCTGGTCGCTGGACCGGTTCCTCGGGCTCGCCTAGAGCGCGTCGATCTTCATCGCAAGTGCGAAGTCGAGGTTCGTCAGGCCCCCGCGGTCGTGGGTCGTCAGGGAGAGTCGAACGGTCGCCCAGGAGTTGTAGATGTCCGGATGGTGGTCCATCGACTCTGCAAGCCCCCCGATCCGGTTGACGAACGCGAGAGCCTCTGGGAAGTCCTTGAAGGTCCACGTCCGCGTGATCGCATCCCCCTCGCGAGACCACCGCGGGATCTCGGCGAGCCTCCTGCGGATTTCCTCCTCGGACAAGCGGGCGCGTCGGGCCATCGTCCCGCGGCGAGAGAAGACACCACCGGAGAAAAGCTTGGCGCCGTCGAGGAGTTAACCTTAAACAAGGTTAACACTTCGCGGACGGGCCCCGGATGCGCGACGGGCCTTCATCGCACAATCACGATGGGCGTCTGCGCGACGATGTCGAAACCCCACGCGATGTCCAGCCCGATCTGGAGCAGATAGCCGTAGTACGAGTACGTCCCGTGATAGCTGGACTGGACCTCGGATGGGATTGGGATCTCGAACGCGAACGGCACGCCGACGCGGATGATCTCCATGGGCACGGAGACCTCATGCCGATACGTCTCCGTGGATTCCTGCTGACTGTCGGCCCTCGCCCACTCCCCCCCGACGAGGTGCGCGTACACGCGCCGAATCCTGGCATTCCCCGTCCGGCTCAGGGTAATCCGACATCCGATGAGCTCGCGCGCGAAGAACCGCTCGCCGTCGAGTTCGACGTAGACCTCCGGACCCTGGCCGCCCGACCGGAAGCGGAGGGGGTGCGCGTACGTCCGCACGCTCCGACGGTCGTAGTACACGAAAATCTCGCTCGTCCAGACCGTGTCAGGCCACAGGGGCACGTCGAGCCGCGCGGTGAGCGTGTACTTCACCTTCGCGTGGCGTCCCTCGTACGACGGCAGGCCGTAGATCGGCACTTGGAACCGGAAAGGGAACCGGTGCACCCCCGCGGGCAAGGGCCCCTCGCCCCGGAGCGGAAGACGCCAGTGGACGAGCCGGGCGGACGAGCGGTAGGTGTGCGAGTTCTCCCCGCCGCCCCGGGTGATGACCGTCTCCTCGACGCCCTCGAAGTCCAGATAGAGCCCGCGGCTCGCGACCTCCTGCGTCGTGTCGACGACCGCGGTCCCCTCGATCACCTCCCCCGTGTAATACGAGGTCCGGGGCAGCTGCACGCCGATCGAGCGAGGCAACGAACGCACCTCACGTGCACATGGCCTTCACCGGACGAGGAATCGGGTCCCGCAGTAGGCGCACGTCGCAATCCCGAAACGGTCGACGAACTGGGGCGGCCCGCCGCAATTTGGACAAGCGAGTTCGACGGGTCCCTGCTGTCCCGCCGGGACGAGGGGTTGCTGGATCGGCGGGGGCGGCGGGATCCGTCGGGCCGAGGTCTGCCCGAGCGCTCCGACGACGATGAGGACGATGACAAGGATGAAAAAGGCACAGAAGAACGCCGGGAATACGGAGAGGAGGCCGAATGGCCCTCCCACGAAGAAGCTCGCGACGACAATGATGAAGATGAGGACGGCCAGGACGATCGCAAGGACCGCGACGAGATTCCCCATCGGGCGGGCCTGCGACGGACGGAACATCCGCGGGTCGAAGGGCGGGGGAGGCTGCACCACGCGGCGGGATGGGCCGCCGTGGAGATGAAGGCTACGGGCGTCCTCATTCCTTGAGCTCTTTCAAGGTCGCCGGGAGGAGCTTCAGGACGTCCGCGACGACGCCGATGTGGGCCACCTCGAAGATCGGGGCGCTCGGGTCCGTGTTGATCGCGATGATCAGGCCGGCGTCCTTCATCCCCGCGACATGCTGCATCGCGCCACTGATCCCGCACGCGATGTAGAGCTTCGGCCGCACGGTCTTGCCGCTCTGCCCGACCTGGCGGGTCTTCGGGAGCCACTCCAGGTCCGTCAGGGGTCGGGACGCGCCGACGACACCACCGACCGCTTTCGCGAACCCCTCCACGAGTGCGAGATTCTCTCTCTTCTGGATCCCACGGCCTGCGGACACGATGACGTCCGAACCGGAGAGGTCGATGTCCGCGACTTCGGGCCGTTCGAGACGGACGAACTTCATGCGCATCTTGGCGGCGTCCGGCGCGAGGTCCACGGAGGTCACGCTCCCGCTCGCGCCCTCCGCCGCGGGGGGGACGGAGCCGGGTCGCACGGTCGCGACGATCGGACGCTCCGACGACAGCTCGATGTCCGCCTGGACCTTCTCGTTCAGGAGGCGTCGCGTCGCGACGAGCCGGTCCCCGTCGAGGCGCACGCCGACGCAATTCGTCACGAGCGCGAGGTCCAGCGACCCCGCGAGGGCCGGCGCGAGGTCGTATCCCTGCGAGGTGTGGGCCAGGAGCACGAGCCGGGGTTTCGTCTGCTCCACGAGCGCGCGGACCGCTTCGCGGTATCCATCGCCCGTATACTCCGCAAGGGCAGGATCTTCGACGAGGACGACGTCGACGCCGAAACGGGCGAGGGCTTCCGCGAGCCCGCGGGCGGCGTGGCCCAGAAGCGCGGCCTTCGTGGCGCCGACAGTCTGGGTCGCCAGATTCCGTCCGATCGCGACGAGCTCCGCCGTCGACGGCGCGAGGCGCCCTTCGAGATGCTCCGCCACGAGCAGGATGTCCGACCCGATCGTCCTCACCTCCGCACGAAGCCTTTCTCCCGGAGGATCTGCGCAAGCCGCTTCGCCTGTTCCTCGATGGAACCGCCGATCATCTCGGCGTGGCCCTTCGCCGCGGGGGGGGAAAGGCCCTGGACGCCGAACGAGTACGGCAGAGGGATATCCCAGCTCGGGAGGCCGAGGGCCGGAGGTCCGAGTTCCTTGATCGGCTGGCGGGCCGCTTTCATGATTGCGGGGAGGGGAGCGTATCGCGGCGTGTTCGCGCCGAACTGGATCGTGAGGAGCGCGGGGAGAGGCAGATTCAGGACGCGCTGCAGTCCACCCTCGAGCTCGCTCGCGGCCTCCACCCTTCCGTCCGATACCTCGACACGGGTCACGACGCTCGCGTGGGGCAGGCCCAGGATCCCCGCGATGAGCCCGCCCGTGGCGGAGTTCACGAGGTCGTCCGATTGCACGCCCGTGAGGACGAGGTCGTGCGGCATCGTGCGGATCGCCAAGGCGAGAAGGCGGCCGACCTTGCCGACGTCGTAGGTCGCGACGTCCTCGTAGGCGATCCGCACGGCTTCGTCCGCGCCCTTCGCGAGGGCCTCCCGAAGCATCTGTTCCGTCCGCTTCGGGCCGAGGGTGAGGGCGACCGCCCGGCCGCCGTGCTTCTCTTTGAGCCGCACGGCCTCCTCGAGCGCGTACTCGTCCGACGCGTTGAGCTTGTAGTTCAGCGTGTCCCGCCGGATGTCCTTCCCGCCCGGGGCGATTTGGAACTGCAGGTCCGGATTCGGGATCTGCTTGAGGCACACGACGACGTTGAGGGGCATCGCGGGCGTGCGTAGCCGGGTACGATATTTAACCGTGTCGTGGGCACGTCTGCTGCACGCCGCGCGCGACAAAAAGGGAAGGGGCGGGGCCGTCCGGCCCCGCGTCGTTGCCTACGGGAAGATCCCGCGCCACTTGTACGCCTCGACCACGCGGTTAATCGCGACCATGTACGCGGCCTGGCGCGTGTCGACCCTCTTCGATTCCCGCATCTCCCAGACGCGAGCGAACGCGGCGATCATGATGCCCTCGAGCTTCTGGTCCACCTCGGACTTCGTCCAGAAGAACTCGGAGAGGTTCTGGACCCACTCGAAGTACGACACGGTCACGCCGCCCCCGTTCGCGAGGATGTCCGGGATCACGAGGACCCCGCGCTTGTGCAGGATGTCGTCGGCCTCCGGGGTCGTCGGGCCGTTCGCGCCCTCTGCGATGATCTTCCCCTTGATGCGAGGCGCGTTCTCCGACGTCAGGACGCCCTCGAGGGCGCATGGGGCGACGATGTCCGCGTCGAGTTCGAGGATCTCCTCGTTCGAGACCTTCTTCGTGCCCGGGAAGCCGACGACGGACCCCGTCTTCTCCTTGAACACGAGGACCTCCTTCGGATCGAAGCCCTTCTCGCTGTAGATCCCGCCCTTCGAGTCCGACACGGCGACGATCTTCGCTCCCAGCTCGTCGCTCATGAGGCGGGCGTAGTTGTATCCGACGTTTCCGAACCCCTGGACCGCGACGGTCGCGCCCTTGATCGTGAGCTTCACCTTTTTCGCGGCCTCGCGGGTCGCGTACATGAGCCCGCGGGAGGTCGCCTCGTCCCGACCGAGGGAGCCGCCGATCACGAGCGGCTTGCCCGTCACGACGCCCGGGACGGCGAAGCCCTTGTTCATCGAGATCGTGTCCATGATCCAGGCCATCGTCTGGCTGTCCGTGTACACGTCGGGCGCGGGGATGTCCTTCTCCGGGCCGATGATGAGCGCGATCTCGGACGCGTATCGGCGGGTCATCCGCTCGAGCTCCGCCTTCGACATCTCCTTCGGATTGCAGATCACGCCGCCCTTCGCGCCGCCGTACGGGATCCCCATGACCGCGCACTTCCATGTCATCCAGCACGCGAGCGCGCGGACCTCGTCGAGGGAAACATTCCAGTGGTAGCGGATCCCGCCCTTGAACGGGCCGATCGCGTCGTTGTACTGGACCCGGTACCCCGTGAAGATGCGGACCTTTCCGTCGTCCATTTTGACGGGGAAGTTCACCGTGAGCTCGCGCCGCGGGTGCTTCAGGACCTCGAGCATGCCGGGGTCCAAGTTCAGCTTCGTGCCGGCCCGGTCGATCTGCTCCCGGGCGATGTCAAAAGGATTCAGGGTTTCCTTCACTTTCGCCATTCCACTCGCCTCCCGAGACCCGGTCCGGGTCCGAAGGTAAACCGCGTGTAGGGTCCTCCCCTCTTAAAGCTATTACTCGGAAAGTATCGGCTGCGGGGGTGCGGGATTCATATCCGAGCCGGGGGCGCGGGCCGCCCTTCGTATTCGGACCGGTCCACGACGTTCCGCGGGGCCTCTCCCCGGAGGAACCGGAGGACGTTCTCGACCGCGGCCTCCATCGCCTGCCGCCGCTGGACGGGGACCGCGTTCGCGATGTGGGGCGTCATGATCACATTCGGGAGCTCATGGAACGGCCGGCGGAACGGTCGGCCACGGCCTCCCTCCGGATACGACCACCACACGTCGAGGGCCGCCCGGAAGCGAGGGTGGACCCTCAGGTGTTCGTACAGATCGTCCTCGACGATGTGTCGACCGCGGGCGATGTTCACGAGGATCGCGTCCTCCTTCATCGACGCAAGGAAGCGGCGATCCACGAGCCCTTCCGTCGCTCGGGTCAGGGGGAGCGCGATCACGACCGCATCGGCCGCCGGGAGGAGCTGCGGGAGGTCGTCCATCGACCGTGGCGCGTTGCCGCCCGGCTGGCGTGAAGGCGAACGTCCCACGCCCACGACTTGCATGTCGAAGGCCTTGCACCGGTTGGCGACCTCGGTCCCGATGCCGCCCATCCCGAGGATCAGGACTGTCGACCCGGCCAGGGATCTGTTCATGACGATCTGATCGAACACCCCGCGGCGGATCTCATCCGTCCGGGCGGGGATGTCCTTCGCGGCCGAGAGCAGGAGAGCCATCGCATGCTCGGCGACGGACGTGTTGTAGGCGCCCGCGTTGCTGCAGATCCTCGCGGCCGGCGGAAGGCGCTCGAACGGAAGATGGTCGACGCCGGCGACGAGGGCCTGGACGAGGCGCAGGTTCGGCGCCTTCGAACGAAGGTCGGCGGGGAACTCCGAACCGAAGCCCGTGCACACGACGACGTCCGCGGACGCCCATGCGCGGTCCCGGGCCTCCGGAAGCAGGTCCTCGAGGATCAGCGCCTCGAAGGAGCCGCGGGCCGTCCGTTCGAGGACCTCGCGGCGCTCCGCGTCCATCGGCGCGATGAACAGGACGCGGACCATGGGCCGCCCGAGCGCGTCCCGTGACTTGGGCCTTTCGCCGCGGGCCGGATTAGCACTCGGAATACCCGCAGGCGTGGCACTTCACGCAGCCTTCTTCGAAGACGAGGGTCTTGCCGCACTCCGGGCACTCCGGGTTCAGGCCCTTCTTCAGCATCTCCGCGGCATCTCGGGACTCCTTCTCGAGCTCGATGTCCGTCTCCACGGCCCCTCCGAGCTCGTCGAACGTCTCGACGGGATGCACGACGCCGGCCTTCTGCATCCCGATGTGCCGCTTGATCGCCTTCGCGATCGCGTCGGGGATCGAGTAGACGCGTTCCCCGTGATCCACGGCGATCCGGGGGCTCCGGATCCCCTCGAGCTGGTCGATGATCTCGTCGACCGGCACGCCGGACCGCAGGCAGAGGGACACGAGCCGCGCGATCCCCTCCGTGAAGGAGGCCGTGTATCCGCCGCCCCGTCCGATCTGGGCGAAGACCTCGAAGAGCCCCTTCTCGTCCTCGTTGATCGTCACGTACAGGGCGCCGTACCCCGTGAGGATCTTCTGCGTCCGGCCCGTGATTACGTCCGGGCGGGCGCGCGGGCGAAGCGCCGCGGGCTCCGTCGGGACCTCGACGCGCACCTCCTTCGGCTTCTCCGTCTCCGCGACGCCGATGTTTAGGACCTGGTCTTCGCGCGAGCCGTCGCGGTACACTGTGATGCCTTTGCAGTGCAGGTCGTACGCGAGCATGTAGGCCTTCTTCACATCCTCTACGGTCGCCTCTCGCGGCAGGTTAATCGTCTTCGACACGGCGGCGTCGCAGTAATCCTGGAAGGCAGCCTGCATACGAACGTGCCATTCCGGCGAGACGTCGTGGGCGACCGCGAAGACCCGTTGCCACTTCTCCGGGACCTCCTTCAGGCCGCGCGGTGAGCCGTGGTTGTCGAGGATTTTCTTCACGAGGTCATCCCGCCAGAATCCCTCGCGCTTCGCGACCTCCTCAAAGTAGTCGAGGAAGTACGGAAGCTCCTCGCCGTCCATCACGCGCTTGTACCAGATCAGGCTGAATTCGGGCTCGCAGCCGCCGGACGTGTCCGCGATCATCGACAAGGTGCCGGTCGGCGCGACGGTGGTGACGTACGAGTTGCGGAGCCGCAGGCCCTTCTCCTGGTGGCGGCTGCCTTCCCACGCTGGATAGACGCCGCGCTCCTGCGCGAGCTTCGCGCTCTCATTATATCCAGTTTCCTGAATAAATTGCATGACCCTGCGACCCCACTCCACGCCTTCCTTCGAATCGTATGGGACCTCAAGCATGAACAACATACGCGCGAACCCCATGACGCCGAGGCCGATCTTGCGCGTGGCTAGGGTCATCTCCTCAATCTCTTTCACAGGGTACTCGTTCATGTCGATAACGTCATCGAGCATTCGAACCGTCGCGCGAATTGTCCCTTCGAGTTTTTTCCAGTCGATTTCCCAGTGGGCCGCGGCGTCGCGCTTCATGTGACGCGCGAGATCGATGGAGCCAAGGTTGCATGATTCGTACGGTAAGAGCGGTTGCTCGCCGCAAGGGTTCGTTGCCTCCATATCCGCGACGTTTGGAGTGGGCTGGCGCCGGTTGTTCTCGTCGATAAAGAAGAGCCCCGGTTCGCCGTTCTTCCACGCCTGGTATGCAATCCTGTCGAGAACCTCGCGAGCGTCGAGCTGGCTGACGACTTTCTTGTCCCGCGGGTTCTCGAGGTCGTATTTCGTGCCGGCCTTCAACGCCTTCATGAACTTGTCCGTGATCGCCACGGATATGTTGAAATTCGTGATCTCCGTGGTCCTGTCCTTGCAGGTGATGAACTCTAGGATATCGGGGTGGTCGACGCGAAGGATCCCCATGTTTGCGCCCCGCCTCTTATTGTGAACGAGGACCCCATTCGCAACGAAACTCGCAGGACCCGGAACCTCTAGGTCTGCGGTCCGCGCGACATCCCGCCGCACGGCCGTGATGCGGGTGTATACCCGTGAAAAATCGATCATCTGTCGGAGGTGGTCGTTCGCCGCTATCTCAGGGAAGCGCTCCATCAACGCCAGGAGACGCTTTCGGGGGAGCGCGCGAGGGTGCTCTTCACTGATGTAGTGCATGAGGGCTCGATAGAGCCGACGGTTCGCGCCACGTCGAGAGCGACCCGGCCCGCTCCCTCGACCAACGAAAGTGTACAAGGATCGGAGAACTGCGGCCTGGTTCGGGATGATGTCGGAGGTGTTGACCTTTGGTCTCGGACCGAGTTCCAAGCGCTCCTGCTTCCGATCTGAGATAAAGCCTACTTCCTCGCTGAAAGTTCGGACGCTGTCCTCGTCGACAATCGTGAGCGTGTGCACAGTGCGGTGACCGAGAGAGCGATGGCGATTCGCAATCTTTCCCCGCCGGGCGACAATCCCGAGTGATAGGAGGAGCTGTTGGGCCTCGATTGCAAGTCGCTCGGAAGTGGTCGGGAAGCTGGGATACCCGCTCCCGGAGTGAAGATGGCCGTCCCCCTCGAATAGACCCCGGAGGAAGGCCCGGGCCGTGGCGGCGGATCCGCTCAGGACTTCACGCGGGATGAACGCGTTCGGGGAGGAGCCTTTCACCCAGCCCAAACGTTCCATCCATCGTACAAGGTCACGCGACTGAAACTGGACGTCGACATAACCGCCTCCCTCGCCTTCCCTGATTTGGTTCGGGGCAAGTCCGAAGTTCCTTTCCACGAGGATCCGGACTCGATCCATGACCTCGATGTCCGCAGTTCCAACCGTAATGATGAAACGTCCACCGGAACTGGTGCATCCGTCCGCCATGTACAGCCCGAGGAGCTCCGCAAGCTCTTCGTTCATCTCGGAAGGCACGCTAATCCGGATGGCGTTCGGATGTTGGGGCGCGATGGGCGGCAGGGACCGGTCCAACCCGAGGTGTCCGCCCTTCACAATGATGAGCCAGTCGCCCTCTCGCAGGTCTTGTGCTTCCCGCCACGTAACCTCGCCGCTCTCGTCGACAACGGCGAACGCGTGGTTGTACGTGGCGCCGATGCAGAGACCGAGCTCCGTTTCGACGGAGAAGATCTCCGCCGGTCCATTGTCCTGTGCGACGAGAGCATGCGAAAACCCCGTTCCATCGAAGACCCGGTCGCGAGTGAAGTTCTCGCCGAGAGGTGGGCTGTTCAGAAGTCGTCCGAGCGGTTTGAGGCCCTCCGACGTTCGGAGGAGGCTGTCGATGGAGATGCATCCTCCCTGCTTGACAGTCTGAGTGGCCGAGTCAAAAATCTTCATGAAGGAAATAGGGCCGGAGGCGACGCCCATCGTCGATTTCACAAAGTCGCCCTTCGGCCGGAGCCGGGAGAATGCAAAACCGGTTCCTCCCCCCGCCTGGTGGATCAGCGCTTGTTGCTTCAGCGCCTCGAAAATACCGACGAGGCTGTCGTCCACCGGGAGAACGAAACAAGCCGAGAGCAGCTGCAACTCGAGCCCCGCGTTCATGAGCGTCGGGCTGTTCGGCAAGAAGTCAAGGTTCGCCATGATGCGGTAGAACCGCCTCGCCGTCTCCTCGACTTGCGCCTTGTCCGCCCCATAATTCCGCTCCGCCTGAGCGAGATTCCAGGCGACCCGGGCGAACAGCTCCCTCGGCGTCTCGATGACGCGGCCCTGGTCGTCCTTCTTCAGGTATCGCTTCTCGAGGACCCGCAACGCGTTCGCGGAGAGCTTGGGATCCGGCTCATCGGCCATGACTTCGATGGCCTTGGATTCAGCAACCTTGACTTGTTCCATACAATGACCCTCTCCACTCGGGATAGTGCACGGGATAACACGGGGGGTGATGCCATCCCTGGGGGTGAGCGCGGCGAAGGGGGTGGCGTGGTATATTACTTTTTGAACCATTTCTGTTACCACGATTCCCGAGAGCTGTTACCACATCTGTTACCATACCCCATGGTCCGTTATCAAGATGGTGCCGACCTGGGTGAATCCGCGCGCCGTCCAGGAGGGCCATCACAGGAATGGAGTCTTGACGACCGTGGCGGGATGCATCGTGCCTCGTATCTCCACCTCGGTGTGTGTCCCGATCGCGGACACGTTGCGGTCCACGGACGCGAGCGCGATCCCGACCCGGAGACTGGGGGACATCGTCCCGCTCGTCACGCGGCCGACCTCGCGGCCCTCGACGAGCACGCGCGACCCGTGTCGCGGGATCCCTTTGTCGTCCATCCGAATCCCTACGAGACGCGGATAGTCGCCTCGGTCCCGTTGCGCGAGGAGAGCGTCGCGACCGATGAACGGACGGTCCCACTTGACGATCCACTCGCAATCCACCTCGAGGGGCGTCTGCCGACCGTCGAAGTCCTGGCCCGACAGCAGGTACCCCTTCTCCAGTCGAAGCGTGTCCCGGGCCCCGAGGCCCACGAGCTGGATCCCGAGGTCCTTCCCCTCGGCGAGCAGGGATTCCCAGATCCATGAGCCCTCTTCGGCGGTCGGGAAGAGCTCGAAGCCCGGTTCGCCCGTATACCCCGTCCGTGTCGCCAGGAAGGCCACGCGTCCAGTGGAAGCGGTGGGCTCCTCCCGCGGGAGGATGGAGGGACCTTGGGGAGGTCCGGCCCCCCACCCCTCGATTTCCGGTGGAACGGCCCTCGGATGGGCGCCCCAGGGGGCCGGGGGCACGAAGTCCACGACGGCCCCCGTGAAGGGTTTCATCCGCGTGACCTCGACGGACGTGAAGCGCTGGAGGAGGTCCGCCGCCCTCGGCCCCTGCAACGCGAGACACAATCGATCCAGAGTCCGGTCGCCGATCCGCACCTCTCCTGAACGGTGGTCCTCGAACCACTCGATGACCGTCGGCCGTGACCCTGCGTTGCACACGACGAAATACCGATCCTCGGCGAGACACGTGACGATCACGTCGTCGATGATCGTGCCGTCCTCCCGGAGGAGATGCGTGTACCGCGCACGGCCCGGGGCCCGAGGGACGTCGTTCGCACTCACGCGATCCAGGAAGGAGGGCGCGTCGCGCCCCTCGACGAACAGCTTGCCCATGTGGCTCACGTCGAAGAGACCTGCGGACCGCCGCACGGCGAAATGCTCCTCGAGGATCCCCGTATACTGGAGGGGCATCTCCCACCCGCCGAATTCGATGAACCTCGCGCCCGCGGCGCGATGTAGATCGTGGAGGGCCGTTCGGAGCGCCATTCGCGCGAGGACAAGGCCGGGGGCGGATGAAAGCCTTCGCTCGGCCGGCAAAGCTTATCCACATTCCCATCATAGCCCGCGGCCACCATGGGGCTCTTCCGGGAATTCCGGTACGAGCTGAGCACGCTCGTCTTCGGCCTCGGAATCCTCGGGATGGTCTTCTCCCTCACCCAGTTCTTCGTCCCGACACAGAGCCCGGATTGGCTCCAGCAGATCCACCGGGCCGTCGGCGAGTGGGTCATCTGGGAGGCGTTCGGCGGGCTCCTCGCGGTCCTCGCCGGCGGCTTCTACTTCGTCGATACTCTCCGAAAGGAACGGGAGTTCGACCGGCTCGTCTCCACGACCTCGAAGGAAGTCTTCGTGAAGAACCTCAAACGACTCGAGGAACTCACGTACGACCACTTGCCTTCGGCCTACGAGCGGCGGTTCCTCGAGAAGAAACGCGAGTTCCACATCAAAGGCTGAGGCGCTCGTCCGGCGCGCTCATCCGACCGCGCGCACGAGGACGACCCGTCCGAGAGCCTCGGCGGCGGCGCGGTCCCGGGGACGGCATCGGACGACCACGTCAATCCGATCCGACCCGTGGACGACGGACACGACCTCCGCGTGCTCGTACAGCCAGTGCAGCTTGCCGCCCGCGTCCGCGTCCTGGGGCATCGCCAGATGCATCTCGATCGGATACGCGAAGGAATCGAGGACCGTACGGCGAAGGACATCGAGCCCCTCGCCCGAGACTGCGGAGACCGCGAGGGGCGTCCGATGGAATTCCGATTCCGCGAGCGCCGCAGCCTTCGGTTCGAGCGACCCGGCCGGGAGGCGGTCGATCTTCGTGAGCACGGGGAGGACGGATTCCGGGGGCACGTTCGGGAACAGCGTGCGGGCAGCTAGGCGGACCTTGCGCCGGATCTCCTCGACGGGGTCGGACGCGTCGACGAGGAGCAGGACGAGGTCCGCCCGGAGGATCTCCTCGAAGCTCGCGTTGAACGCCTCGACCATCCAGAACGGGACTCCGTCGACGAAGCCGATCGTGTCCGTGAGCAGAATCCGCTTCCGCGTCCCCGGGAGGCCGCGGGTCGTCGTCGAGAGGGTGGAGAACATGCGGTCCTCGACGAGCACGTGCTCGTCCGTCAGGACGTTCAGGAGGGACGACTTCCCGGCGTTCGCGTACCCCGCGAGGGCCACGAGGTGGTATCCGCGGTCCTTGCGCGTCGCGCGGCGGACCTCCCGCTCCCGTCGGATCGTCCCGAGCTCGTCGCGAATCTTCTTGATCCTCCGCTTCACCGTCTCGTAGTAGGCGTCGACGCGCTGCTCGCCGCCCGCCATGAAACCGGGTCGCTCGCTCACATCCGTCTCGTGGATCCATTCCCGGAGGAGGGGGACCTCGTACTGGAGGAGCGCGAGCTCGACCTGCAACTTCCCCTCGCGGCTCGAGGCGCGCTGCGCGAAGAGTTCCAGCAGGACGCGCAGGCGGTCGTAGCACTCGACCCCCAGGTCCCGCTCGAGGAGATGATGCATCGTCGGCCGGAGTTCTCCGTTGAAGACGACGACTTGGACATCCCCGCGTGCGACCCGCTCTCGGATTTCCTCGAGCTTGCCTCGCCCGACGAAGGTGCGCGCCTCCGGCCGGTCGCGTCGCTGCACGATTGTCTCGACGACGCGATGCCCCGCGGACTCGAGGAGGGCCGTGATCTCGGCGACGTCGTCCGTGAGGGTGACGAGGAGGACGTCCATCCGAAGGAGGCAGGACCCGGGTTCCGATAAGGGTTTCCACCGGAAACCGAGGGGTGGGGGCCGGGATCGAGGCGTCGGGGCGGCCCAGGAAGTTAACCTTAAGTAAGGTTAACACGGTGGCGAGGCGATGCAGGTCGGGTGTGGCGTCGCGACGAAAGAGATTCGCGGGCGGCCGTACCTCTACTTCTGGCATTACGAGGACCGGGGAGGCCGCCGCGTCCAGGTCTTCCGATACCTGGGGGCCGCGCGCTCGGAGGCGACCCGGGCTCGCCTGACGGAAGCCGTCGACGCGTACTTCGACCGCGTGACGGGGGAGATCCGCCGCCGCAGGACGGAGATCCTCGCCCGCGTCTCGCTGCCGTGAGGGAAGGCCTTATGGCCCGCGCCGGGATGGACTCGGGTCGATGCGGGTGCGCGTCCGACTCTTCGCGACGTACCGAGAGGTGTCCGGGGTGCGGCAGCTCACGTGGTCCGGGAAGGACGGCGCGACCGTCGGCCAGCTCGTCGACGAGATGGTGCGGAGGTTCCCCCGCCTCGAGGGCTATCGGGAGACGATGCTCCTCGCGGTGAACGAGGCGTTCGTGGATCCGTCCACGCGGCTGCGGGACGGCGATGAGGTCGCCCTCATGCCGCCCGTGAGCGGGGGCTCCGCATGATCGAGGTCCGGCGCGGGCGGATCGACGTCCAATCGGTCGTGGACTCCGTGCGGCGGGCCGATGCCGGCGCGATCGTCGCGTTCCTCGGGACCGTACGCGCGGATCCGGGAGTTGGGGCCCTCGACTACGAGGTCTACCGGCCCATGGCGGTCAAGGCCCTCCAGGATCTTTCGGAGATTGCAAAGGCGAAGTTCGGGATCCTCGATCTGTCCGTGGTCCATCGGATCGGTCGCGTGCCCGTCGGATCGGACTCCGTCGTGATCGCGTGTGCCGCGGGCCACCGGAAGGAGGCGTTCGCGGCGTGTGCCTGGCTGATGGACGAGGTCAAGCGGGTCGTCCCGATCTGGAAGACGGAAGCCGCCCGCGGACCGTCGAGGTCCGCACGGAAGCCCCGCCGCGTTTCGAGGTAGGAAAATTCGGCCGGGGCCCGGGGGACCCCGTGCCTCCCTCGTCCGGGGAAAAGGGTTCACGTGCCGGCTACCAGTTGTGGCTGAGCCGCAGGCCGGGGAAGGCACCGCATCCCGACTGGTCGTAGAACCGGTACCAGTTCGCACCCCGCTGCCGCGCCTGTTCCGCAATGTTGTCGTTCGCGGGGAGGCAGACCTGGTGGTTCGGTCCGCTGCTCAGTCTCGCCGGCTTCGACGGCTCCTCGGCCGCCGCCCAGCCGTCGTGGGTGAACCGCCCGTGATCGGGTGCATTCGTGTCCACGAACGGCAGGGGCTTCGAGGTCACGGTGGGCTCGGGCTCGTTCACCACGACGACGGCCGCGTTCGGCGTCCCCGTGGGACGGAGCACGTAGGCCGTGAGGGCCGTCAGGACGACGACCGTCAGGGCGACGCCCACGAGTCTCTTCAGTCCTGCCATGTGTTCGCCTCTCCTTCATCCGTTGCGGCGCATGGCTCGCGATGGCGAGGAACAGAAGCGATTTCGAGGAGGCCCGCGTGGGTCTCCCGGTCCCATCCTCTCGTGCACGCGCATCCCATCCGCACGCGGTCGTCGCGAGGGGACGCGAGGGTAGATAACGATTGTTGCGTCCGACACGGCGACTTGACAAAGGGCGTGACGAGCGGGGCTGGGAAGGGCTCGGGCATCAGGCCAGGCCGATTCAACTTCTTGACAAACGACGTGCGCCGAGCGGGGACGAGAACGTAGAATAGTGCGCAGGGGCCGTTGGGGCCCCGCGCCGTCGCCCCGGAGGGGCTAAGGGGCCGCGCTCCGCGGCCTAGTTGACCACCAGAGCGGCGAGCACGGTGGCGGCGCAAGCCGCGAACTCGTAGAACCGATACCAGTTCGCGCCCCGCACCCATGCATGCTCGGGTATGTGGTCGTTCAGCGGAACGCACACCTGGTGGTTCGGTCCGTTGCTCAGTCGCTCGGGCTTCGGTGGGTCGTTCGCGGCCGGGTCCGTGCCCGGGTCGTCCGCCTCCGGATCGTTGATCACGGCGCTCGTGTTCGGGCCCGTGTTGGGCCGGAGCACGAAGGCCGCGACGGCGGCGACCAGGACGACAGCCAGGGTCACGCCGACGAGCTTTTTGAACCCCGTCATGGTCCCATCCCTCGTGCGAGCCTCGGGCCCGCACGCGGTCGTCGAGAGGCCCGGGGATCGTAGATAACCCTTGCCGCGTCCGACAGAGCGGATTGACAAACCGCACGCGCGCGCGTGGCGCGGACCGAGGTAGGAGTCCGACGTGCCCCGGGAGCTTTGACAAAGGGACACGACGGAGATATAGCGTGCTTTACAATGACCGCGACGATGGCGCGCATGGTCGACATTGGTAGGAAACCGGACGTGAAACGTCGGGCGGTCGCCACGGGGGCGATCCGCCTGAGGCCGTCCACGATCCGGGCGGTTCGCTCCCGCCGCGTCGAAAAGGGCGATCCTCTTGCGGCGGCGGAGGTCGCCGGACTTCAGGCGATCAAGAGCGTCTGGCAGGTCCTGCCCCATTGCCATCCGATTCCGATTACATCGGCGGGCGTCACCTTCGACGTCCGGAAGGACCGTGTCCTCGCGACGACGACCGTCGAGGCGACGTACAAGACGGGCGTGGAGATGGAGGCCCTCTACGGGGTCACGGTCGCTCTCCTCACAATCTGGGACATGGTGAAGCCCTTGGAGAAAGACCCGAAGGGTCAGTACCCGACGGCACGGATCGAGGAGATCCAGGTAGCCTCCAAAACGAAAGGCACCCGCTGAGCTGCGTCCGTTGGCGAAAATGCCGACCCCTCGAACGACGTACCAGCCCGGCAGGGGACGGACATGGCAGCAGAACGGAAGCTCTCGTTGACGGAAGTGCGGAAGACAATCTCGACGTCCTTGGCGGCTGCGTTCGGGTTCGTCATCGCTCTTCTGTGGAACAACGTGGTGAGCGGTGGACTGAAAGTCGCGGGGGTCGACACGACCTTCGCGACCATCACCCCGATCGGCTGGGTCGGGTACTTGGTGACTGCGCTCGTCATCACGCTCGTGATGATCGTCTTCATCGTCCTTGTAGGCCGGTGGGGAAGCAGGGCGTAGCGAGGGACGGTCGAAGCCCTTTTATCATCAGGGCGGCATGGATTCCGGCCCATGAAGGTCGTGATCCTGGACGGGTACGTGGACGAGCCGTCCAACTTCGGCGTGCCGCCCTATCTTTCGCCCTACCCGAGGTACCTCGCAGGCGCGGTCCAGGATGCGGGCCACGCGTGGGAGTACGTCACGATTGACCAGGTCCGCTCGGGCCGCCCCCTGCGGGGCGACCTCCTAGCGGTCATCTCGGGACCGATCGTGCCGGGCAAGTATCTCCGCGGCCTGCCCATCAGCGAGAAGGAGGTCGTGCGCCACGCAAACGCCTTCGAGGGTCCGCGGGTCTTCGGCGGGCCTCTTGCCCGCTTCCGGTTCTTCGACGAAGCCCTCACGGCTCCGTTCGACCACGTCGCGGTGCGGGATCTGGACACCGCGGTCTACGACCACCTGAGCGGGGGCGACTGGACGAACCGCGACCGGACCATGGAGGAGTGGGACCGGTGGGGGCTCCTCGGCGCCGACGTCATCACGCACCATCCGGACTTCCCCGAGCCGCTCGTCGTCGAGCTCGACACGTCGAAGGGCTGCGTCCGCTACGTGAACGGCGGATGCAGCTTCTGCATCGAACCGCAATATGGGATCACGAAGTTCCGCCCGGTGGAGGGGGTCCTCACGGAAGTGCGCAGACTCGCGGAGCTGGGCGCGGTCAACTTCCGCCTCGGCGGCCAAGCCGACTTCTTCAGTTACCAGGCGCTCGGCGTCGGGACCTCGCCGACCCCGCAGATCAACGTGCCGGTCCTGGAGGCGTTGCTCCATGGCATCCATGATGCCGCACCGAGACTGCGGGTCCTCCACACGGACAACGGCGACCCCGCGATGATGGTCGCCCATCCGGACGAAGCGATGGCGGGCCTCCGCCTCCTGGTGCGGTACACGTCCCCGGGCAACCTCCTCTCCTTTGGCCTCGAGTCCGCGGACCCCGCGGTCACGGAGGCGAACAACCTCAACATCGACGCGGACGGATGCCTCGAGGCCATCCGCATGGTCAACGCCGTGGGCCGGGAACGTGGGGAGAACGGCCTGCCGCAGCTCCTGCCCGGTCTCAACTTCATCACAGGTTTGACGGGTGAAACGAAGAAGACGTTCGATCTGAATCTCGCCTTTCTGAAGCATCTCCTCGAAGAGGACCTCTGGGTTCGGCGAATCAACATCCGCCAGGTTCGTCCCGTGCGGCAGGAGTTCGAGCCCACGGGGCTGCATTCCGAGTTCCGGCGTTTCAAAGAGGCCGTGCGGGCAGGTATCGACCATGAAATTCTCCGTCGCATCCTACCCGAAGGAACAGTTCTTCGAGACGTATATCTCGAGATTCGACACGGCCACGTGACGTACGGGCGCCAGATCGGAACCTATCCGATCCTCGTCGGCCTGCCTTATGATCTCGAT
>Ga0209619_10000503_pt1 | contig 27572 bp, 38 predicted proteins | sample Rifsed16ft3_FD_184011 | JGI IMG/M metagenome (GOLD analysis project Ga0209619, IMG submission 184011) | Soil microbial communities from Rifle, Colorado, USA - sediment 16ft 3 (version 2) | ecosystem: Environmental > Terrestrial > Deep subsurface > Rock core/Sediment | place: Rifle, Colorado... | reverse complement strand
GGGGTCAGTGCCGCGATCCCTGCCGCTCCGATGGCCTCGTTACCCATGAAGAGGGTCGTATACACATCGATCGAACTGGTGCCCGCGGCCGAGTTCACATAGGCATTACTGGTCACATAGATCTTGCAACGCAGAAGGCTACCCATCTCGCCACGTCGGTACGCCTCTCCGCCCTCACGAGTGATAAGCGTAGCGAACATCGAGTCCTGCATCAGGGTGAGCCAGGTGAAGGGGTGAGCCACAACCCAGTAGCTATTACCCTCGATGGGCATGGCATTCGCACTGTCGAGGTTCGCCACCTGGGATAGGAAGTCGGAGAACGCGATCTTGTCATTCGTGGAGTCAACCGTAGCGGTCGTGGTGGCCCCACCTGCGTAGTCCGCCGTCGCCCCAGCCTCAAGAACGTCGCGGATCAGGGTGTCCACAGACAGCCCTGCCTGTTCGCCCAGGATGCTGGAGAACTCAGAGAGCAAAGGATCGTAGGCCGTCATGATGATCTTGTCCGTGAAGCCAAGCCAAGCACCATACCACAGGGGCGTGATGGTGGTCGTGGCCACGGTCGGGCTAGCCAGCTCGTTGGGGGTGTTCCCCTCCGTCAACTCGGATGTAACGGCTGAAAGCCCGGCGTACTTGCGAAGTTCGTAAGCACCAAACTGATTGAGTCGTGCAGAGGTGACGTGCTTGCCGTGAACAAGGCGCGGGAGAGCACGGCTGAGTAGCCGCTTCTCGTAAAGCGTCTTGACGGCATCACTCAAAGCAGCAACATTGGCGTGAGCCATCGTAAGTCTCCTAGTTTATCCCCCTTGTCAGAACGCCTTACGGCGTAGACAAGCCGGGGATTTGTTTGTTCAGGTCTTGTTGTCCCGTCTCGAAGATCCGCCAGATTTCCTCTTCGGAGAGTGGTCTGCCGACCTTCTCGGAGTACAACTTCTGCAACTGCGCAAATGCCTCATTCGGGGTCATCTGTGCAGGCGGCGTACCTGTTCCCGTCACGACCTGAGGTGGCGTTGGGCGTCCAGGTACGGGGGCCGCAGGTTGGACCGGAGCAACGGCCGCAGGTGCCGCTTCCGCTTTGGCGCGCAGGTCTCGGATATACTCCTCGAACCGGCTGTCCGCCTCACGGAAGAATACATCAGGGTCGGAGAACTCTAGGTCTGCCAAGTTGACACCCAACCTGGTCAGACGTTGAGCATAGTTGATCATGGAGATGGCTGCTTGGCGAGCACCCTTCTCCTGCTCCAACTCTTCCTGCAATCTTCGCTCTTTGTCCGTTCGAGACTCGGCTTCGTAGGCTGAACGCTCTTCCGGCGTCATTCTTGCCAGAAGATCCGATTCCAACCTAGAGGTCAAATCACGAATCTCGCGGTCCCGCTCTGCCAATTGACGGGAATACTGGGAATCGAGTTTGGACTGGAGACCAGCCATATCTCTCTTCCACTTGGCCTCAATGGCATCCCGCTCCTTGGCCATGCGGGTGTTCCACTCAGCCTCGGCATCGACAGGCTGTGCAGGGGCATCCACTACACCAACTGCGCCTGGTTGTACAGGGGCAGGTGCAGGAACTCCCGTGGCGGGCACCGTGGGCTTATCACCCTCAGAACCGCCAGTAGCGCCTTCAACTCTTGGCATCGGAAACATCGTCTTTCTCCTTTATTGTAAGGTTCACCACTTAGACTACCACACCAGATGGGCCTAGCGCAAGTGTTATTGTCAAGACGGTTACTTACGAACCTTAGCCTTTTCTTGACCTTCTGCCATCTTGGCCAGAAGTTCCTCTTCCTCTGGTGATAAGCCCCCAGTTGTTCCTCCACCCCCGCCCGATCGGGTCAAGCTGGCCCCTCCCAATGGGGGCAAGTTGCCCCCGGCCCCACCAGAGCCCAACCTCCTCCCGGCCTGGAGCAGTTCTCGCCCCTCGGCAGCACCACGATAGCCCAGAGGGATGTAGGACAAACGCCGGGTAGGCGTCCGGGTTCCACCACCCCCTCCACGCCTGCCTCCCCCTCCACCGCCACCTCCGCCCCCTCTAGTTGTGGTAACTTCACCAAGGTAATACTGTGCCCAGACGGGATGGGACATGCCCCACATATCCTTCATGGCATAGTATTGATCGATCAGGCCAGATAAGGTTGGATCCTGCTCCCTGGCAGCGGCCCGCTCCGATTGGCTGAGGGACATGTACCAACTGAAGGTTGTCCAGAAGTCCTCCCCAAGCCGCCCCGTCACAAGTCCCCGAAATTGGTCCTGCTCCTCTCGGGCCTGTGAGCGGCTCGCAAGCTCCTCATCACCCACCGGCTGGTTGTATCCAAGCTCCCTCAAGGTCCGTTCTAGGATGGCCTCAAACTGCTGGGCGTCTTCGGGATTCCGCCAATCGGCCGTGGAGGTTGTCCGTCGGAACGCCTCCATCCACCCGTCATCGCCCTCATTCCGACGGAATGTATCCATAAAGTCGTCGTAGGCGGCCCCAGGTGGGACACGATTGAGAAGGTTCCAGATGCGCTCATCCCGTCCCGCAGCGGCCTCTCCAACCCGCAACTCTGCATTCTGAGCCTGACGATCTTCCATGGATAGGATGGCCCGCCCATAAAGGCCCTGCCGAATGTCTTGAACCGTGAAACGATCCCCGTACCGGGCCTGCATCCACTCGATGATGTCTTCCTCAGTCGGACGACCATCCGGCCCAAACTGACGTAGGAAGTTCCTCTCAAGAAGTTCCCGCCCCTCGGGGGTTGTTGCCTTCCCAACCTCTTCGTAGTACCGCTCTTGGAAGTTGTGAACCCAGACGTAGTTGATTGCCGAGTGAATATCGTCGGTTTCGATCCGCCACTGCTCCAACCCAGCCGCATTGGTCTCCGCAACCAGCATGAGACCTAGGTCCTCCGGCCGGTTGAGCGCGGCGTTCATGAAGTTGGCCTCAGCAAAACGGGTCTGCATCTCCCTCATCATGGGGGCCGCAATGGCAGGTAGGCGGCCCAGCCACGTCTGGTAGTCCCGCTGGTAGTCAGCGTAGACCTCATACCGATCAGGATCCCACGACGGAGCCCCATCCAGTAGGGTGTGCCACCACAGGTTACGGAAGTCCTCGTAGACCAACTGTTCGGGCTTGTAGCCGATAACCCAATCACGGGGCGCTAAGGGGTACCGCAGTTCCAGGTCTGCTACCTCGGCCGCATATCGCCGCTGGATTTCAATTTCGACCGCGGGGTTGTTACCGGCCGGCAGGGCATGTAGAGCTTGGTCTCTCACCTGTCGAATACGCTCCCACTCAGCCATATACTCATGCCGCTGGCGCTGGGATTCTATGTTGAACGCCACGATGACGTTGTAGCTCATCCCATCCACAGACTCGTAGGATGAGGAAACCCGACTGACCCGATCATAATATGCCTGGGGGCTCTCTCGGGTCGGGTCATAGGGCTCTGATCCAGACGGAACCCGAACCCAGGAGAAAGCCGTATAGAGGTTGGCGGCGTAGTTCGCTGGCACGTCATTGATGCGGCTGGTGATGATGCCCCACATCTGCTCGATATCCTTCGGTAGCTCCAACATGTGCGCCCCAAGAACATCGTTGGCAGCCCACCGCAGGCGGGCATTCTCGGCCCTGGTGTAGAGTAGGCGGGCATCCGCGTCTGTGTGCATTCTTGGATAGATCCCCGTGAAGTAGCCCAGAGTCGCAGTCAACCAGTCATCCGTCTGAATATGGCCGTAGGCTTCTTCCCATAGCCTCTGGGCCGCCGGGTCCTCGCCCCGAGCATACATGTCCAAGGCATTCTGTGCCGTATCCAGAAGCGCCCACCTTTGAGCGTCCGTCATGCTTGGATCGGCAATTTGCTCCAGGAAGCTGATTAGGATCTGCTGCTCGACTAGGAAGTCGATGTAGGATGCGTCGGGATCCAAAAGTTCCATCGCCAAACGACCAAATGTCGTCTGCCGGGCCACTCTCTTCAGAAGGGCATTAGCAACCGGTGGGATAAGCTGTGCTTGGGGCAGCAAACCCATCGGCTGGTAGATGTCAGCGTCCAACGTCCCCGTAACCCGGAAGAGAAGCGGCACCCAAGGCGATGGGGATGCCCCAAACATCGACAGGGAACGCAACGCGATGCTGGTTGCGATAGTCCCAAACCCTACATCCTGGTCGGTCATCTCCTGAAGATCGTAGTAATCCAGGTTTGGGAAGACGTAGCGCATGGATAACGGCCCAGTCGGGTTCCACCACATCCCGTTCCCCAAGGGGATCAGGCCCCGCATGGACGGCAGCGGTTCCCCCCTGGATGTTGCAAAGCCGTGCTGCCAGGCGACCATGCTGGTGTTGCTCATGTACCGTAGGTACCATCCAACCAACTCTGGATCGTGAACCATGGCCCCCAACCAGAATGGGATCGATCGGGATGGGAACATCCAGAACGGGACGACATTCTTCATCATCCGGTCGAACTGAGAGAACTGATGGTAGCCGATGAAGATACGGTTGGTCTCTTCGAGGACGCCCCGATAGTTGCGACCCAAGAACTCGCCCCCACTCATGACGGCCTCTTCACCAAGCGCCATGTTCTCGACGTAGCCACGCCCAATGCGTTGGATGAGGGTCTGCTGCTCAGGAGATAGCTGACGGAAGAGGACATCCCCCTCAACCATTCGATTACGAATGTGAGAGCGTATGTCATCCGTCAATTGACGGAACTGATTGACGAAGGCTGTTTGGTCGTCCAGAGCCCGGAAGTAAGCCACCACGTTCGGGTCCATCATCTCCCGGCTAGGATATCGGAACCGACGACTACCAAGCCCCATCGGGATGCCCTCGCGCTCGGCCTCTCTCATAATACGGGCTTCCCACGCCGAGATTAGTTCCTCAAGATGCCTCTCGATCTGTGCTTCCCGACGAAAGTCACCAGCCGCCGCATAGGCGTGCATCCGCATCCGAAGATGTTCAGCCAAGTTATCGAATGAATCAGTCGCCATTCGTCCATCAGGAAGTCTCTGTCCCCCATACAGATCGTTGACACTCCGACCGCTGTCAAAACTGAAGGGCTCCTGAACATTCGGCCCTATCATCTCTCCCCATACACCCCGCCTCAGGTTTTCCTGTCGAGCCTGTAGCGATGCTTGTGCCGCCGCTCTAGCCTGGGCTACCTCGGGAGCAGGAGCCTGAACCCCAGGCGGGGACGCATCCAACGGCAACCACTCTACAGATCCCTCGGGGAACAGGACATAGCGGTAGGGTTGATCCGTTCGGCTTGTGGCCGCGTCAATGGCCTCCTGAAGTCTTCTCTCATAGTCCGGTCCGGGCGCAACCGTTACATTGTTGACACCCTGACCATGTTCAAACTCATACCGAATAGCCGCCCGCCGACCATCTTGGTATTGTTGCTCTGTTACATAGGCAACCCGTATTCTCTCTTGGTGATCCGTCCACGTTCCAACCCGTAGTCCGGCATATCCTTCGGCGTCCGTTAGAGTTCCGCCAAATCTACCAAATCTTCCCGGCTGGGCACTTGGGTCAGGTTGCCCATGGTAGACAACCCTTAGCCCTTGATGTTCAGCTAGTTCCCGGTTCCTATCTGCAATCTGACGTAGGGACGGGGGCGGGGGTGCTTCCGGAACCGTAACCGGCCTGGTTGCCCTGGCGATCCGCTCGGCGGCCTCGGCCTGTTCTCTGGCAATGAGTTCCGCGGCCCCTAGGAGTTCCCCTTGCTGATTCCGAAGCGTCCGCACCGGTGTATCCAACCAGGTAGCAACTTCGGGGCTGGCAGCGGTTCCATTGAATCCAAGGCCCCGGAGAAACTCATTAGGTACGGAACCCCAAGTCGATGAGACCGTCGTAAATGCCCCACCCGTATGAGAAAGGACTCTCAACGACCCATCAGGGTTTAGTTCTATCGTATAGCCCGCCGCCTCCAAGAACGATCGCGGCGTAAACAGTTCGCCGGATTCAACCAGGGCCTGAAAGGCCGCCGGATCTGCCTGCATTAGATGCTGGGACTCCTCCAGGGCTCTTGTGAGAATGGTGTCTGCGGCCCGGTACTCCCCTGCGATGATCTCATAGACCTGTCGCCAACGCATGTTCCGCGTACGAGGGGAGTAGGGGACATTGAGCGCCCAGGCCAAAACCCAATTTCGGTGGTCTCCAACTCGGGCAAACCGACCAAGAGCTAGATCGAGATCTCCCAGATACAACGACTGCAAGTTCAGTTGAGCAGCCTGCTCTAGGGCCAGTCGAGATGCCGTGACATCGGCTGCCGTCCTTGCCGCCTGCAAAGCCCCCTGGGCTGCCTCGTTGAGATCGGCCCGCAGGTTCGATAGGGCGGCGGATGTCCGTCCCATCTGCGCCCCTGCCCTCGCTGCGTCCCTTCGGATAGATGGCCCTTCCTCACTAAAGAGTTCATTCAACTGCTGAGCCCCCGCCTCGTTACCATCCGCCCGCAGACGACCTATGTCATCTCGCAAGCCAGCATCAGCCTCATCCAAAAGGTTCCGCCCAGGAGGAATGTCGACAGCCTCCGGGGCCGCTGCCGGAGTTACGGTAACTTCTGGGGCGGCTGTTGGGGCGGCGGGCATAGCATCCAATGCCTCTCTCAGAAGGCGGGCATCCTCTCTCATGAGGTAGAATTCCTGCATTCCCTCCTCGTATGCTCCCTCGCCCAGGAGGATGTCTTCTAGGCGCTGTAATTCTGCCTGTGCTTCCCCCCTGGTTCCCTCCCATACGCCAGTGGGTCCCTCAACCCTGATCCTTTCGGGGATGGCCGTGGGCGCGGCCTCAACAGCCGCCCTTGAAGGCAAGCCTACATTGTCAACAACGACCCTAGCCTCCCCGTCTGCAATGCCTCGCATCTGATCTCGAATATCCCGATATACACGGGTGGCAAGAGCAGACGCGTCATCCTCGCTTATACCTAACCGCCCAGCAACACTCGCAATGGCCGCCCGAGCTTCCGAAGCGGGTAGAGGATTCTGCCCCCGCATGGTCCGGGAAAGTTTGGAGCCGGCATCATAGAGATCCCTTTGAACATCAGAGGCGAAGGTAATCTCGGCTTGTCGATGTCCAGCGCGCCATGAGCGGGTGAGAGTTTCTCTTGGTGCTGGTCTCACATTCTGCGTCGGCCCAGGATGTGCAGGGGCTTCAGGAGGTGGAGCGTCTGGGGGCACCTCCGGGAGGGTCCCAGCCTCCATCGCATCGTCTACAGCATTGGCCGCCCCGTTCATCCTCTCGGGATCGATCGGCACGTCAGCACCTGGCATGTTGCGGAGGTTCTGCAAGTTCTGGGCCGCCTGATCCTCCTCGAAGCCGGCCAGGATGTCATCAAACAACTGCCCTATGGAACGATCAATCTCCTCCGGCGTCCCACCCTGCTGAAGGATGTCCCGGACGCCCTGTTCAATCACGGCATGGGCGGCACGGGCGTTGGGGTCGTTCCCCAACAGGTTCATCATCCGGTTCATCAGGTCTTCGCTCAGGATCAGGGGGACACGGCCTCGGGTCCTCAACCCGGCAAGGAGATCCAGGACCTCTGTCATCCGGGACGGGTTGGCAATCCCGTACCCCGTCGTACTCCTACTCACCCGATAACGAAGGCTTCTCAACAGGGCCGATGCCACCGGATCTGCCTGACTCTCAAGAAGAGCGGCGGAAAGCCAATTATCCAGATGGTGTGCCATGATGGAAACATCAGTCTCATACAGGCGCAGGTAGGTTGCGGCTCGGGCGGTGACTTCGGTCCCCTCCCAGATGGCCCCTAAACCTCCAAGCCAGCCGTTCCAGGCCGGTATCCGTCCGTGGCGCACTCCCTCCTCAGCACCCATGCGGAACCACTCTACGAAGTTCCTTGGTAGACGGCCCTCGAGTGCCAGATCCTCTAGGCTACGGCCCCCAAGTTGGGTCGAATGTAGGACCATCCTAAGATCCTCGGGGAAGAAGGTCCCAAGTTCCTGGAATCTGGCCAGAATTGTGTCCAAGGACTGGAAAGGGTTTGAGCCCGTGATGATGGCTTTGAAGTAGGTATCAATGATGTTGTTGATGACAAAGGAAGGCCGGGCTCTCAGCACCATTGTCGTCCAGAAGCTCATGAACCCCTGATAGGTGTCGTTGATAGCCACCATCGCCCGTACCAAGCCACTAACGTTGGATGAAGGGCGCACCATCACACCTTCGAGCCGACCAATCGCATCCTCAGGGATCCCGTGAAGATCCCAAACGTTATCTATGTTTCTTGAGAAGTCACGAAATAGTTGTTGTGGATCAACACTATCCAGACCTAGCTCTCTCAGAATTCGACGCACTCTCCCAATCGTGGCCGGCTCGTTGGTTTGGTGATACGCCCAAGCAATCAGACCCTCATCCAAATACCGAGTCCCCCGTGCTCCCCCAAGCCCCGGAAGAACTCTCAACTCCAAATACCTCTGCCGGAAGCGTTCGGAAAGCGCGTGCACTAGGCTCCGAGGCTCACTGGCAAACGCATTGGCCGAGCGGACCAGTTCCAGATCAGTTGCCGCAGTCCGTCCCGCCCCAGCCTCCCGACGCAAAACGACTAGCCGAGCCTCCGCTACCTCATCGGCGGCATCCGATACCATTGCAACAAACTGCCGCTCCGTAAAGGGGGCAGCTTCGGTTCCTAGTCTCTCAATGAGTCCCCTGAACCGTCTCATCAGGTTGTCGGTCAGGCCATACCGTACCCGCTCGACGCCGGTCATCGGATTCGTCCTATCAAACATCCGATGAATAACATGCAACATCCCATCCGTCCCCGTCACCCGCTCCGTAGCGCGGGCGATCGTGCCCATAATGCGCCCACCCCATGACCGACCCCAAACATACGAAGCCGATAGATGTGCCATCCCTCTGAAGATCTCTCGGGCAGCCACAAATCCCCGCCCCACGACCGGGGCGTGTTCCGCCATCTCCCATGCCGCCCGAACCCCCTTCCCAAGAGCCCCACCCAATGACCTTACAATATCATCAGCAAACGGGATGGAAACATAGTTGAATACGTCCGTGAGGCCCTGCCAAGCAAACTCCAGACCTTGGTCCGCATTGACCATCGTAAGCTGGCGCATCTCGTCTTGGCCAGGCAAGCGTCCCTGTTGAAGAATGAATAACCAGATGTTTCGGTTATCGGCCTCCCATCGCTCCTGGCCGTCCGCCAAAAACATGTAACTGGCTGTCCATCCACCCATTCCAACCGAATGGAACTCGGGATCATACGAGTCCCGCAAGGCCCCAACCGCCGCAGATCCCCTCTCAAACAGAGCGTTCATTTCATCTTGTGCCTGACGCCCGCTTGTCCACCTAATTATGCTTTTGGGGTCCATCCATCGATTGTACTGGTCCACAAGGTCCTGAATATCCTCCATGCGCCGAAGTGGGGCATCCCGGATTTCAACAGATTCTTGGATAATCTCCTCGGTCATCTCCGGGGAGACGCCCGACAACAACATCGTCTGACGAGCCCCATCCAGGTCGTCCGCTCGGATCTGATTTATCACATGATGGCGAGATACCCCAAGCAGTTCGTCATGGGGCACTGGAGATTCAACCTCTTCACTAAAGACGGACTTGACCACCTCCACAATAGCAGCCGGAATCTCGGCTTCCAGCAATCCAACGAAGTTGGTTACATCTTGCGAGAACGTCTGCCACCCCGCGTCTTCTTCTAGTCTCTCAACAAAGGGAGCCTGCTCTATTGGCTCCTGACGTATTTCTCCGACGCCGGCCCGCCCACTTATCAACGCACGCGGCTCGGCACTCAAAGTGTAGGCCGGCTGAAAATACGTCCTCAAAATACCAGGAATCGCATTCTTGATAAGAGACCAATCCACTATGAGCCCACGCCAAGAAATGGAGGACGTTTTTACGAGGAAGTTTACGACAGGGTTCCGCCTACGCAACTCAATCCAGTCCTGCATCCGATTGAAGGTTAGGCGGTTCCACAAAGAGCCGGCATGTTGTAATAGATCCCGATCCTCAAAAGGCTGTACGGAGAATGTTCTTAGTTCCGTCTCTCCTCGATGGTACAGATAAACACTCTCACCCGAGGCCGGCGGTCGTCCTGTGATGCCCAGCGCCGATGGGAAGTTCAGCCACCCATTTTCTCGAAGAACCCCCCTTTGTGTCACCAGATGTTGGTATTCCCTCATCCGTTCTGAGTTTTCAATCCCCTCTAGGTTCCCCTCCGCCTCCATCTGTGAAATCTGGTTGTTGATCTCCACTACGTCCCAGTTCTGAGGACCTGCCGGACGAATGACGTGCCCGCCCGCCAAAATCGCTTCTGGGATCTGAGCATGTTCGGGTGGGGCCGCCTCCGCCTCCATAGGAATCTCTCCGACCCGCGGGCCGGGTTTTCCCCGGACCAAGGACATTGGAGACCATGCCCCCTGGGCAGGAGGAGCCCCCTGGGCGGGATGAAGAAGAAGAGAATCCGCGGGCCGTCTCTTTGGCCCCGGATCACCAGGCCCCTTTATCCCCCGACCCGTAGCAACGTCCCTGAATTCCTTGGAGCGTGGATCCAGTCGAGGAAATCTCGATTGTTTGAGCGGCATAGGTTATTCCTTGGGAGCTTCGACCGTCACTTGCCGTGCGCGGGGAGGTTGGGTAACTTCCTTCATCAGGACCAGCACCACGTCCATGTTGAAGGGAGCCCACGCAACAACCTTGTATCCGTCCATACCAAACTCGTTCAGACTCTTCTCTGACTCTATGTTGTTGGTAGCCGTCACTCGGGTAATCTTGTACTCGTATTTCATCTCAGCCTCCTGGGGCTAGAAATATAGGTACTTCGAACCACGAGCCCGGCCAAACGTCCCGGCCTGGGTCGTAGGTCGTAGATTGAAATTGGTAAAATAGGGCTGTGTTAGGGATTGTCCGAGAGGACCATAGGCACCCAACTCCCCACCCTTAGCCGTAGCTAGCAAAGGATCCACATTAGAGAGCATCTCCATGTAGGATTGGCGTGTCTTGCCTCCGCCCGTTGATGTCACTCCACCCAGAACGTCCTGGAGCCACCGATACCCGGCCCCCAACTTGCTTGCATCCCCTCCAGCCTCGGATGCAATGAGATTAGACAGGGTTTGGATAGCGTCCTGCGATCGCTGGGTTCCCATGAAGTATGACGTGTCCTGCTTACGTCCTTCCATGAAGGCAAAGTCTCTTTCCTCCCAAGCATCTCCGCCCGTCACAGACTCAGGGGAGTAGGGGGTAAGATCCTTCCCCCAAACCGTGTACAGTTGGTTTGCAACCCTCGCCTGGTCCTCTGGAGATAGATAGGGGATCAGGGCATTCGCCATCACCGTCCAGGCTACGTCCGGCTGGTCCATCAGGGCACGATCGGTCGGAACCCAAGGCTTCCACCAAGCCGGGACATTCGGCCCCGCAGCCTGATAGGTCCCCGTTGTCCACGAGATGGTAGGCGCAGCACCTCCGCCCCCACCATCGCCACCCCAGCCCCCATCACCCCCACCTCCCCCAAGGTACTCTTTGGGGGGCATAAAACCTGGCATCTTCCCTCCCATAATCTCGGGCGGGGTATATTGGGAAGGGCCACCACTCCAGTTCACTGCTTCCTGGTTCCACCAATCGGGGCTCATTGAGGTCCCTAAATAGGAACGACGCCATTGACTGACCTCTCCAAAGGGGGTCAGGCTGCTCGGGCGGATGACATCAGCCCTCTCTCCAGGCAGAACTGGAACATCTGATCTAGTCTCATCCCGGAAGTATCTAGGGCTTGTTGTCCTTGGCGCAGTGTACGTAGTGCCTCTTGGTGAACGTGTAGTCGTCGTGCGCCTAGACGACTTATAGGCAGGTGCAAAATCACCCGTTGTCCTTGGCATTGTGGGCCTTCCTTTTCTCCATGTCGATCAAGTACCGCTCGACCTGCTCATCCCCATAATGCTCTCGCAGAGTCTTGATGCTGTCCGGAGATATCTTCATATAGAAGTCAAGATCCGGGTCCATTGCCATCCCGGCCTGGCCCTTGAGCATGTTCAGGGCCTTCTTGTAGTTGCCTTTCATCCGTGCGAGATTGTTCACTGAACTCCTCCTGTCAGCATCCCAGGAGCCGCATTCGCCAGAGCATCCATCATGTCCGTGGCTGCCTGGCCTGGGGCTTCCCCACCTGCCTGTTGCCTAGTTGGCTGGCCAGTCGACCCCATCCCGCCCATCATCTGCTCAGGGTTGCTAGGCTCCTTGGGCCGCCCAGGCTCCCCAGACAACTGTCCCTGCTGCATCATCACCAGGACTTGCTGGGCAATCTCATCGCCCTCATCAGCCGCTTCCTTCAGGGCCGCCATGACGGCATACTGTTTGAAGGCTGGGTGCTGGGTTGCCTGCCACTGGATCAGCTTGTCAACCTCATCATCCGGCTGCTCAATGTCCAGGTACCGCTCCATGATCGTCCAAGGAGACAGCCAAGGGGCGGCCTGCGTCGCCATGGCGTGGTTGCGTACCTGATCGTTAGGGAACTTGGGCTTGATATAGGCCCGCACCAGATACTCGGATACTTCCTGCCCAAATATCTGCTCAACGAAGTCCTTGCCTCGCATCCGCCCATAGGCTCGTATCATCGAGCCGGCACCAAAGGTTGCAATCAGCCGTAGGACCTTCCGGCCCCATTCCGACCACATCCGCTCCAGATGCCGAACCGGCTGCTCCAACCGAATGCGGTTCTGGTCTCCCATCTGGGACAGGGCGTAACCGGCGACTTGTCCGGTCCCCGATCCAAACATCACATCTGCAAACCCGGACTGCTGAAGCCTGGCCCTTAGGTAGTTGATTTGCTGATCAACATCCGGCGGGTTGCCGGGCCATTTGGGAAACTCTAGACTCTCGTCCGGGGTCAACTCCACAACTTTGGTTAGGCCGGGGTCGATGTCTACTCCACGGCCCGCCGCTACCCTCGCAACCATAGGCATCCCGGTATATACCTTGACCTGATGCATCCTACGGTTGACAGATTTCTCCAAGAAATCAATAGTTCCCTCTAAAGGTCGGATGATGCTGTCGAACCCAACAGGGTCTAGTTTCCTTGTAGGTTTGAACTTGCCAATCTCGAAGGGGAGATCTTCGTACCCATCAGCGATCGCCAATGGCCACATCACCTCGCCCGAGTACGTCAGGGCGTGCTGGATCACTTCCTTCTTGACTGTGTAGACCTCCGGCTGTCCCAGGACGGGATTGAATCTTGGCATCCCATCCGGACCAATAACCGGCTGCTCGATCTCCATCTCTGTTCGGCACCAGTAGTCCACCAATTCGGCCTTGGAGGCCAAGTCCATCTTTTGTGATAGACTCCAGGTGGCGTACTTCGGAGGCAACATCCCGAATTCCTGCTCAACCTGATAGGGGCTCATCTGAACGATCCGGAAGATGTGATCGAACCCGCCCTTCCCGCCAGGAATGAACTTGATCTCCGTAGCGTCCAAAACCTTGAGGCACATAGGCGGGGTCTTATAGACCTGGATCGGCTCTCCAGTCTTAGGATGCTGCCCCATCGTCTTCTCGGATTCATCAAGTTTGGGATCCCAAACCGTATAGAGCACAGACGACCCATCCCGGCAGGCTTGCAGGATGCTCTCATACTGAATATCGTAGCCCTCCCGCTCCGATGCAACATCCACTAGACCCACCAGGAACTTCTCGATCCGGCTGGTATCCTCCCGCTCCCCATGCGATGGGCTGAAGCCTAAAGCCCGGAACTCCAGACCGTTGGCCATAATGATCCCGACTGCCAAGTCTGTAACGTTGGTGGCGGTAGGGTCGGGGAACCTTTCCTCTCCAGCCTTGGGCTGTCCTTTGTAGTGGTCAAACTCATACAGACGACGCCACCGACGAATGTTCTCGTGCCAAGGGTTGGAGAATTTCTCCGCCTCAACTCGGTACTTCACGATAGCATCAAGGGTTCTCTTGTTGTCAACTGAGTTTTGATCAAGATAAACTGACATTGATTACCTCTTATCCCGCAACGGCTCGGGTAGCATCGACTGGTCTATGTAGTTTGCGTCCCAGCCTGTTGCATCCGAGAACGGGGATTCGATCCGAATCCGGTTGCTCGTATCAATACCCCCTACCTTCACCACATAGTAAGACGCCATGGCCATGGCTACCGCGGCATCGATAGGGTAGGTGGATTCCTTATCCTTGACCAAACGGAACCCACGCTCGTCTACCTTCGCTTTGGCGAAATGGACATGCTGACGAAGTTGGTCATCAGGGTAGACGGCCATGATCCCCTGCCGGAATAGGTCATACATGTTCTGCGTTGCCGCAATCATGTTGGTGGAGCTTTGTGTAAACTCCACTAGAGGCAGACCCCGTTTGTGTAAAGTCACCATCGAACGGTGGAATTGGGACGGATCGTAAACAATCGCGGCTACTTTGAATGCCTTCGCCATTTGTATGATCCACGCCTCAATCGTCTCCTCAAGATCCAATCCAATCATCCCTGGGGGCGGGGTCCATATCCGGTGGAAGCCCAGCCCGACCTGGGGCCTCATCATATCGTAGTACATCCCCAGCCCAGCCGTGCAGTCGTGCTTGACCCCAATATCCACCCCAATCACCATTGGCAGTGTCCTGGCGGGGTTCTGGGGCTGAAGCATTAGCGGTGCCGTAAGGGTCGTACACTTGTCGTACCATTCGATCGGCATGAACTGCTCTTCTGTCGTCACCCACTCGACCCGGTGCATCCTCAGGAAGTCCGAGGGACGAAGGCTCTGCATCTCGGTCTCGTAATACTCCGGAGTCTGCCAAGGCATCCTGGGCTCATGGTCCCAATAGCAGAACGTCCCACCGCTCTCATAACAAACCGGACCCTTGGAGTCCGTGATGTCCTTCAATTCCTCAACGACCGTCCCATTCTTCACAACCTTGTTGTACATATCGAGAAGCAAGTTCGGAGATTCGTTCTCATACCCAGCGTAAGTTACGATAACTTGGATTGGATTCTTGACTGTTGGAGGGATGGTCATCTCAGCCCACATCCGCATTGCATCCTCACTCGTGTAGGCCCACAACTCATCAAACAACGTACATCCAGGTTGAGCGCCTGCCGCCGACCGATAGTGCTTCGCAAGCACCTTGACAAACGAGCCGTTGGGGAGGTCAATACGGAACTTCTGGGTCCGCGACCGGTCAGATGGAGGAAGTTCCTCATTCTCGTGATCGAAATGCCAACGCATCGCAGCGAACACCCGCGCCTCCGCCTGCTCTATGTCATTGGCGCAAACATACACTTCACTTCCAGGCGGCCCGACCTCCCGGATGTACCAAGTACCAATAGCAGCCGCCAGCAGGGTCTTCCCAGACTTCTTAGGACACGCCCAAATGATGCGCCTATATGGTAATGTCCCATCCTCCTTTGGTGTCAGACAGTGGCGAAGGATCCTCTCGGCTATGGGGAATAGCTCATAGTGACCGCTATCCACAACCTCTGAACTACATAAGAACCCGTTGTCCTTCACCCAGTCCACGAAGCCCCGCATTACAACATCCCCCTTCCGTGATAGCCGAGTCCAAACAATCGGGCGATGGTACCCTTGCGATAGTCCTGGAGGGAAGTCCTCTTCATCGCATTACACGCCCTACACAAAGGCTGCAAGTTGTCAAGTCCCTTCTTGCCCCCCTCATCGATCGGGATCACGTGGTCCCGCTCTAGATTGTCTCTCGACCCGCACCGCAAGCACCTATGGTCAAAGATACGCAAGCACCATTCCCAGTCGTCATTGTTGAAGTCGGCGCTTACTCTCTTGCGCCGCTTCCCTGTGTTGTACCCACTTCCTACCTTCTTGGAATACCACTCCTTGTTCTGGGCCTTCCGCTCTTCTTTGTGCGTTTCGTAGTACCGCTTCAGGGTGGCCTTCCTGGAGGCCGTAGTCATTACTCAATCCACCGATAGTGCTCATGGCCCGACTTGCCACACCAGACCTGAACCTGCAATCTTCCATCAGACAGGAGCCATTCATGACGACGCAGCCGCTTCCCACAGTCAATACAGATATCCATCTCTCCATTGAAGAAGTATCTCTCCTCGTCCGTCAATGGACGAGCAGCTCGCCCCGCCATACAGGTCGTGACCAACATCGCTAGGAAGAGGAAGACTGCGACCGAGATTCCCGCGCCGTCGCTCACTTCTTCTCCTTCTTCACAGTGCTCCAGAGCTTCTTGAAATAGGGCATAGCCGCTTCCCGACTTGGGTACGGCTTGGCGTTCTTGCGTTCACCGGTCTCAGAGTTGACTACGTAGTAGCCATTCCCAGACTTTATGATCTTGTAGGGCACCTACTGTGGGGCTCCTCCCCCTGTTAGAGCCGTCCATAGTTCCATCAAACGTGCCGGCAAATCCCCACGAATACTCCTGTCTAGTTGTCCACCAGGGCCGTAGGTTTGCATCGCCTCCCTGTTCGCAAGAATCGCCGGGTTCTTGAACGGTACAGGGTTGACGCGATTGGGGTCTTTCCCAATCCCATCACCTAACAGGTTCCGGGGACGGATCGAGGCCGGGCCAGGGGCTCGCCCCATAGTAGGAAGCATCCGCCGGATCCCTGGTCGGATCATGTTTGGGGAATACGGTACTTTCCCCCTCGAGGGGTCTTTCGTAGGACCCCCACCCCCGGCGCGAGGAGCAGGCGGCCTAATAACGGGCAGAGAGCCTGGCCGCGGGCTCATGCGGCTCTTAGACGGGTCCGGCCTCGGGGTAGGACTTCTATACGCGGCAGGATAAAGCATCTTGGCCATAGCAAACCTCCAAGGTAGTTATTGTCTAGTGTAGTCTATCAGAGTTTGGGGTCGGGACGCAAGTCCGTGGGGGAGCAGTCGGGGCATATCGAACGGGCGTCGGAGAAGACGTACCTGTGACAGCCAGAGCACCTGGTCACAAACCAGTGTTCATGTTGTGAGCAAACGTACTCAGCGCCCTGAGTAAATCGGTACCGCTTTTCACAAATCGGACACTTTGGGTCCTTCTTTGGCTTATCCTTGTGATCGGTTCTCATTGTCTCCCTCCACCACCATCATGACACTGACATCGGTTCCCTGACGGAATAGCCATCCGTGGGTCATGTACGTTATAGGGTTTAGACCCACCCGCCTCACCACATTCGCTAGCCCTTCCACCGTGTAGGCAAAGAGGTGGGACCTTTGGAATGGGTTGTTACCATCCTTGGGACTGTAGTTCGGAACCTCCAAAAACAGCTTGCCCCCCGGTTCCAGATGTTTAGCGATCTTGCTAAGGAACTGAATCGGGTCCGGAACGTGTTCTAGGACGTGAATGCAAGTGATGGTATCATAAGTTTCGGTAACTTCATCCAAGGTTTCGAAGAGAGGTATACCCTTCACAATAACGTATTCCTTGAGAGGCTCAACAGCACTAACGATTGCTCCCTGCCATTCCCTGTGGGCCGACCAGGCCATAACCCCCATGCCCGCCCCGATGTCCAGGAGCCGCCTTGGAGTAACCCCAAAGGCGACAATGGTCATCAGCGTATGTTGCGCTCGAAGTGCCTCGTTGACCAACTCGGAAACGAAGGCGTCAGGGATGTTCAGACCTCGTAGGTTCTTTCGATCCTTGTAGACCTGCTTCCGGTATTCCCCGGTCTTGTAGATCGCCAGGGATTCTTCGGGCGTAGGTAGGTCCTTCAAAAAGAAGACCTTGCACGCATCACACCGAGCCCACTTCTCGTTGGGCCTCCTTCCTTCTGCTCGAAGGACGATATCCTTCCTTGGTCCGTTACAGATTGGACAGGTCATCTTCGCTCACCTTGCCTCCTCTGCTAAAACACGGCGGGCCTGACGCAGCGCCTCATACAGTAGATAATCTTCTCTGCCATCAAGGCTGATGTCCTTCACCTGAAGATATACCGCATACAGCGCCCTCGCTACCCGTCGGGCCTGGTCCCGCTCCCGAACGACCTGCTCCGTCTTGCTGTACCATGGATACTCATAGTACCAAGGCGTCCATGTCCTGTTGTCCATCTCAACCTCCAAGTAGACCTTTCTTGGTCATGATCCACTCACACAACTCCAAGTCCTCGGGGGTGTCAATCTCAAACCGCGACCACCCAGGCATCTCCACAATGCCAATCTTGCCCCCCAGCCTAGTCCCATACATCTCCAGTACCCCCGTCTGGAAACAGTAGATCGATCCATTCTCGACGAATTCCGATACATCCTGCCGCATGGGCCGATTCCCCTTCGGATCATAGTTCAACGATACCGCCTCCGTATCCTCTTTCACCCACACGAACTGATGAAGACGGACCGCGGATAGGACGCTCGAAAAGATGCCACTATCTACCAGGGAGATGGCCTGGGCGATATGGATAGGAGAACGAAGGGGGTTGGTTGCCTGCAAGAACACCACAATGTCCGGCCTGTAATCAATGTTCTTCAACACGTGCCGCAAGGCGTCCTCGGACGGAGAATCTGGGCCACTCAGTTCCGGGGGACGCATGACCACCCGCGCTCCCCACAACTCTGCAACCTCGGCTATCTCTGCACTGTCGGTCGACACCACAACCTCTTTGATCCCCGGCGAATACGGCGTCGCGAAAGCATGATCGATCGAGTGTGCCAAGAGGGGCCTGCCAGCCAGCATGGCGATGTTCTTCTTGGGTAGACCCTGACTACCCCCACGAGCAGGGATGATGCAGAGGATACTCATGATAGCAAATCCAGGGCTTCCTGAAGGTGCCGTTTGCACATCAGGGCCTCTTCGAGCCCATCACCCCCTGGGACAAAGTCATCAAAGAAGCTAGCCACAATCACACAGTTCGTTTTGGCCTCCTTCGCCAGCCTATCATACTCGTCCCCAGCGGCCTCCCCCATCTCACGGTTGTATTTCATGGCGGAAGCCACTTCGTCCTTTGTCATCTTGCTAACCCTAACATTTTTCCTTTGCACCTGCCCCCAAGTGGAAGCGTGGATTTCTTTCTGGCACCAGTCACAAAGTCCGTGTTTGATTTCCATGTCGCTCATTCCCAATCCTCCCACTTTTCTCTCCTAAAAGTCGTACATTCAGTAGGTTCCGATAGGTTCACGATCCGGCGTTTATCCATCTCATAGACCGTCCGGGCCATCGCAAAGGCCGCATCGGTATGCTCGTACCACTGCTCCTCAGAGATCCTGTGCCCCGGCGACTTCTCCCAATGCGGAGCCTGCTCATCAGGGTAGAAGTGCTTGTACTCACTGGAGGTGTCGTAGTAATGGTCCATGCCTACGATCAGGGCGGTCTTGAACCCCATGTAGTAGGCGATCTGGAGCATGCTGAAGATGTTGGACGGGGCGATCCCCATGATGTCCAGCGGGTCGAATGAGAAGTACAGGCCCTTCGGATGGCTGTAGTATTGCGGCCCCAGGATCCCCCACACGTTGTCAAAAGGCAAACGATGAGCCGTAAAGCGGTTGACAAAGGCCGCCTCAACCTCCTCCAGCATCGGCAGGAGTGGCTCTCGCTGCTCATCCGTCACCAGATGGTTGATCCCCAGGTCCAAGTAGTAGGTTGGGGCGAACCCAGTCTGGTCATAGTAAATGTGGAAGCGGTTGGACGCAAAGGAAGGATAGAGTGTCAGAAAGGGCAAGGGGACGTTGTATAGCCCCGGCCCGGCCCCGATCAGAAGGGCGATGTGTCCTTTGTGATAGTCCTTGAACTTGGCGTACCCTTCCGTCTTATTCATTCAGTCCCACCATCCATCCAGCTCGCGCTTTAGGGTACCAAACACCAACTCCAGGTCCGCCGTGCGAAGGCGAAGGTGCTTATCGTCCATCTCGCTGCATTCCTTGTGACACTGCTCACTATCTTCCGGCGTTTTCTCGTTCTCAAAGCCTACGAGTTCAGAGTACCCCGAATGATCCTCACAGGGCTTCCATACCATCTCTCCCCACTTCTCGGACCATCGATGCAGGTCTTCGCTAACGTATGCATCCACAATCAGACGAGCCAGGGCGGCGACAACTCCATCGATCTGCGCCGCCACCTCCTCGTTGTTCTCCAGATGTCCCCACTTACGGAATGCTTTGGCATTGTACGCCAAAGCATGTATTAGTATCCCAAGGAGATAGGTCCCATCCCACCACCACACTTTCCATAGGCAGGGCAACCAGTATAGGACATAGCTAATCCGATAAAGGATACGTTTGATCACTTTATTCGACTCCCAACGCCAGCGGCGCTTCGTCAGCGATCTTCGAGATCTCTGACAGCCTCACTACTCGCCAGAACGGATTGGCCTCCAGACAGGCCCCGACGGCTACCCTGGCCGCCTCAACCATATCCCCGGCCCGGATGTCCAACGAGTAGTAGGTCTTGGGACCCATATAGATCGTCGCCACAAACAGGCGGTCCTCATTCATCCTGGTAGCCGCCACAGAACGGACAGTCGTAGACATCAAAGGGCAACCTCTGCCCACACCAAATACAATGGGGCCTCTTAGCCAGGGTCTCCTGTGTGTAGACTTGGGGATGGTAGGTATAAAGCGCCCCGGTGCTGTCCGATGTCATGGACATAGTGGATATATACGTATCACAGTACATATTCGAGATCGATTCTGGCGACCGTGTAATTCCCATCTCACTCCTCCATCAGTCTCTTGATCCCGTACTCGCAGGCCCACGTCAGCATGGACAGGTCCAGGGCGAATACAAGGAACCGGAAGCCCATCTTCTGCATCTCCAGCACCTTATCGGGACTGAAATCCGGGATGTGGATGCCGGGTGGGACCTTGGTCCTCTGGCACTCCTTCAAGAAGTAATCCAAGGTCTTCAAGTAGCCCCGATTCTCAAACTTCCCAGGAATACCCATGTCCGCTGTCAGGTCCCACGGTCCAATCATCGCCGCGTCCGGTCCCTCCTCCAAGATCATCGGCAGGTTCAGAATGCCCGCGTTGCTCTCAATCTGGGGGATGACCACCACGTTCTGGTTCGATACCTTGGGGGCATTCGTTATCTCGCGACCATACATGTTGGACGGGGAGTAGCCCAATCCCCGCCGCCCCTCAGGGGGATAGAACGCCGCTGCCTGGATCGCCCGCATAGCGTATCCGTTCTCAACCCTGGGCACAATCACCCCATCCGCCCCCATGTCCAGGTACTTCTTGATCGTCCAGTAGTCCCCACCATTCTCGATACGGACCAACTGCCCCCACTTCCTGGTCCTCAGCAAGGAATGGGCTACCACTGCATCGATCGGTCCGTGCTCGGCGTCCAGCACGATGAAGTCCCATTGCTCGAAACTTGACATAATGTCCAGGATGGCGGGGCTCCCCGACGCGCACCACGTCCCGATGACGGTCATACCTGCCTTCAGATCACCCTTCAGGGTCATCATCTTCCTCCATAAGGTTTTGGCACATCGGTCCAGGCAATCACACTGTCGTACCAAAAGGTTTCCCAAACATCATGCCCCCGTAGGCGCATACTTTTTGGTGACAGGTCCACTATTTCAACAAACCTATTTCTACCGTCCTTGACCGTTACCAAATAGGATCCTGCTCGCTTTGGTAACCCGATCCACCCATCTTTCTTAGCATCATAGTTGCAGGCATGCCACTTAGTCATCCTGTACCTCCCACTCTACCCAATACTCGTCGTCAATCTTCTTGCCCTCGCTATCATGAGCAAGAAACGCCTTCCCTACAGTCATGGGGTCGCGCCCTGGAAACTCCTCATCTAGAAAACAAACCACCATCTTCCGCCCATCTTTAGATGTTGCCGTAACTTTGCTCATCCGCTAATCCTCCCCACCCACCACTCGGCTATGTCTATGTCCAACTGGCTGTGTACATCCCGGCCCGCAATCCAGGGCCGCACGATCGGCAAGCATACGTTCCCCATCCACCACCACGGCGTCATGATACGACTTTGGCGGTTGACGCACTCCCATCGGAAGGCCCATACCCCCTGATCGTAGAAATACACAGGAGGATAGGATTGCCGATTTGTACTAACAACTTCATCACTCCAATTTACGAGGCAACCATAACGCTCCCTATCCAACACAAACGCTCTATAGGGATGGTCGTCCTGGGCCTGCCATACACTCATCACACTATCCGCCTCAGGGTGTTTATCCAGCATCGTCAGGGCTTGGTCGATCAGCTCCCCATCCACCATCACCGTGTTACCCAACAGAACAACGACGTTCTGAAGTTCTGGTAACTTCGCCGCAACCTCGAAGACGGCGTGCTTGATAACGTCCCCATGATTGGTCGAATCTCGACTCAGGTGGTCTGGTCTCCACAAGACTGCATTCGCCCCCGCCCCTAACGCTACGCCGGCGATCGCATCATCATCAGTGTCGATGTAAATCCGGCCGACCTTGGATGCCGACTTCGCCGCCAGAACGGCATAACAGACCATCGGCCTCCCGTTGATGGGGTACAGGTTCTTATGAGGGATGGATTTGCTTCCACCCCGAGCAGTAATGATGGCGGCGTTCATTTGATTCGCTCCAACACTAACCGATATCGAGGAATAGCCCGACCCCACAGTTCCCAAGGCACATTCAAGGGGACGGCCGGAGACTTCAATGGTTCAGTTTCCATCTCCATTTGGTAATAGGGACCCGTTCCCAGGAACCAAGGGTATCCCTCAGCTAATACAACACGCTTGGGGTACGGTATCTTCTTCATAGCCAGTTGCTCAACTTGTCAAGCTCGAAGGCCGTACAAGCCGACTTCTCCGTTAGGTTGAGAATCTTCCGTCCATTCTCTCGATAGACCCTCTCAGCGATCAGAAGCCCAGCATTTCCGGTTCTCTCCCAAACCTCCTCAGTGTAGCGCCCAGGCCCGATGTCGAACCCAGGTGCCTCCGAATCGTCATAGAAGTGCTTCTTGGTCGTACCCTCGGGGTAGCGGTGGTCCAGTCCGACGATCAGGACGGTCTCGAACCCCAACCAGTGCATCACCTGCAAGCAAGGGTAGGCCGAGTTGGTCGTCGTCCCCAGGCAAATCCTCGGGTCCAGGCTGAAGGCGGGAGACCCCACAGGTTGTCCGTACATCGGGTGCGCCCCCATCGTGCCAATGACCTTCTCCCAGGGGTACCACCACGCCCACATCCGCTGAATAAAGGCCAGTCGGCAGTCCGGGTGACTGATCAGGGGCTTCATAGTATCCCGCTTGTCGGCGGTGTCGAAGTGTGTCATGCCGATCGACAGGTAGTAGGTCGGCACGTAGTAGGGGACCAGATGGGTGATGCGGTTCATGCTTATGGATGGGAGCGACTTCAGGAAGTCAAACGGGATCTCCTCTAAGCTCGGTCCCGTCGCCACCAACAGGCCCACCTGCCCATGATGCTTGTCCTTGAACCACTTCTCGTGGTCAAGGTCGGGGTCGGAGTAGAGTTCAGTCATGGATATCAATTCCTAGATCCGACAGAAACTCATCAATCTGACTGAAATGAGCCTCACACAGGTTCCATGCCATACCAAGGGATGAAAGCACATACTCTGCGTTGTCACCGCATCTACTATCCCTCTCTGAATCAGTGCTTGGAAATAGGCTGTCACTTCCCCACTCGCACACTGATGTCTCCAACTCATCCCACGTAATCTCATGCGTCTTCTTCTTGGCTGTCATCGGATCCATCCTAGTTCCTTGAGGGCCGCAATGCCCTGGATTACTTCACTCGTCGTTGTCACGATCGCCGTCAGGGCTGTCGAGAGGGCGATGATCCCCAGCAGGATCTCCACGAAGGTATTGAAGGGATGCTTGTCTTCCAGCTTCTCAATGCCATCCCTATCGTTCAGGAGGCGAGCCATGAACCCTGGGCTCTTACGCAGGGTGTCGGCCAATTCCAGCACATTGGGCTTCTTGGCAATCGGATCCTTGGTCGCTGACTTCCACCACTTGCTCACTTCACACCTCCAGAGTCCAGGGACTTCCCAGGCCCATAGTCCGTGTCTGGGGCTGTCGTCAGCTTCTCGTAGTTGACAGTATAGAAGGACGGGATGCTCAAGTCCCGCTCCACCCGCTGGTCATCAAAGAAGACCTCCCTCGCCACATCATCTCGTAACCACGCCGGAGGCAGGCGCTTCTCGTACCCATACAGATGCCGCCATAGAAGCCTAGATTGGTCGGGCAGGCGGACATAGATGCCAGTGGCTACTGCAATCCCCAGCCAGAACTCCACACCCGGAGCCTCCATCCACGCTTCCCGAGGGGCCAACATCTCAATACCCGATACCGTAATACACGCCGGGCGCATATAGATGGCCAGGGCCAACATGTACGTGAAGGAGCAGGAGAAGTAGTAAGGCTGAACAGTGTTCTCTTCGCTCATCATCCGTAAGACAAACTCTCCCAGAAGCTCGTTGCTAACCTTGTTGAGGGGATATTCCACAGATGCCGGGAAGTCCTCCCACTTCTGGGTCATGTAGATCGGGAATGGGTGTTCCTCCTTCAGCCAGAGGATGTGAAGGGCGGCGTGCTTATCGGTCTCCAGCTTCTCCCGGCGATGCATTTCGAACCATCGATCGACCCCGTTTATGTCTACCCAGGGCAACCTATAACCTTGGTTGAGTAACCAAATCTCTTGGTTGTCCCTACGCTGTGGCATCCACTTCGGCCAGGCGTATCCTAGAATGGTGATGTTGTCTAAGGTCATCCTATCCTCCACCCTCCACTATAAAACAACCCCCTGACCTAAGTCAAGGGGTTTTCTACCAACTTCCGACCAACTTCCTTGTATACAAATTGGGTGTGTATCGTGCACAGACAATGGTCAATTAGCTTACAAAGGGGCCGGGGCTCCTGATCGTCCTGCATTGCGAGACGACAAGGCGACTCGCCGCACGGACATACCGACTCTGGTTGCCCAGTGGAGCAGTCGGGGATTATCTTGGGCCGCTGGTGATGGGCACCGTACGCGGCTTGTAGCAACCTATGCTCTCCTAGCCCACTAGGCCCGGCCCGGTTTGCTGTCAAGTAGCAAATTCACCAGAAGCTGCCCTTTATCTAAGGGCAATAGCTCCCGGACATGTCCATCGAGAAAATAAACTGTAAACCCTTTTGCAATCGGAGAGCTTTTCTCTTGATAAATATGACTAACAGCCTCCATGTTTATCCATTCAACCGTATCATCTGTTCCTACATTGATCCAACTATAGGCACGCATCTCCTCCTCCTCTACCCAGTCTGCTCAAACGGCCAGCAGGATCTAGAACCCTAGTTCGCACCTACCATCATCCTACATCAACTATGGCCGATTGTCAAGTCTCATTCATAGTTGTGCCCACATCCACACGAACAGAATGACTCCGGCAATAATGACTCCCATTGCACCAACCCCCATGGCCCAAACGAATACTATCGCCACATTCGCCATCGCATTACCAAACTTCTCCATTCGTACCTCCTAGCCCCAGTGTAGCACATCTGTTGGCAGTTGTCAAGTTACCAAAAGTTGGGGAGCCAGCAGTCACACAGTAGCCACCACACAAGGTACCCACCCCACCTATCATATCACCAGCCAACCAGCCAGCCCGCCCGTTGTTCGCCTCTCTCCAGGGTTCCGCCCAGCCTCCCGCCCCGCCTTGTCCCGCCCCTACCTGCGCCCAAGCTGGGGCCAGTAGGCTAGCGTCTCGCCCTGGGGCCCGCCCTGCCCCTACCCCTACCTCCCCGCTAGCCTACTGGCTATCGGGGACAGCCGATGCCCCCACCCAAGCTGCAATGCCGGCAACCTGGGTGGGAAGGCATTCTTGGCACTGACACCCCGCCGACATTGTATCATTGTATCACCCGCCCTACTTGGTACTTGACATTTGTCCCACCCATGCTATAATCGGGGCAGAACGGGAGGCATGACCCTATGACCGCCATTCGTTGCCCGCACTGTGATCGACCTTACGTACACCTACAGCCCGGAAACCGGGTTACCATTGCGCAGGATGAGAACCCCGCCTATTGTCCCGCCTGTGATAGTGGCGATGCCACAGTACTAGGCATCCTTGGCCAGCGTGTACACCTACGCTGTAGGGCATGCGGGATAGACTATAGCACACCCGAGGCATAGTATGCCGACATACTACAGGCGACTGAACGAAAGAGGCGATCCACGCTGGCAGGCTGCTTGCTCCTTTACCCAACGCAAGGTGTGGCCCAAGGAGGCGTGAACATGGAGTACAGCAATCCCACCCGAGAAGAAGACCCCTACGCACTGCCCGACATCGAAGTGTTTCACGTGCCTGAGGACTATGACCCCGAGAACGACGGTGACCCGCTCGAAGAGGGCTGGTACTGGTGGGCATGCCTGCCCGGATGCCTGCCAGACAGCGATCCCGCCGGCCCCTTTGCCGCCTACGACGAGGCGTTAGCAGATGCCCAAGATATGTAGCCCTACACAACTATCACCGGAATGGGTTGACACTCACGCGCCCGAAACGTACCCGCGTATCAGAGCGGAGGCGGATTGCCCGTGTGGTATCCCGGAACGTCACCGCCATTGCTCCCACTGTGGCAAGCTTGTCACGCGCGGCGACTGGGGCGACCCAGGAATCCTAATCGCAGTGATGGGAGGCTGCCGTCGCGTGGGTCAGGGGGATTGACCTCGAGGACGGGGGCATCCGGGATAGGAGGCATTACAATGACACACTGCCCACACTACGAGGAAGCATTGACCGCTTTCAGACAGGCACAGACCGCCCACGACGAGGCGGTGGCCGCCTACAATAAGGCAGTGGCCTGCAACGATCCACTCTACAAGGTGCGGGATGCCTACTACAAGACTCGGGCCGCCCTCTACAAGGCACGGGCCATTGCCCACCGCGCCGCCGGCCTGGAGGCATAACCATGACAGCCGACCCGCTAGACCAAGATGACCTTGACATGCTCGAAGAGGCGGAAGAATGCGGTCTGCTCCCCGATGCGCCCGCCTGCCCCGTCTGCAACGGTCCCGCCTTTGTCCTCGGGGACCTCGGCCGCCTCACGTGGTACGTCTGCCGGAATTGCGGGATGCAATTCTATAACCGGGACGCCTAAGCGGAGGACCAATGACCTACAAACCGAAGACTGACTATACCGAATCCGAATTGCTCTCGGCGTTGATTCAGGACCTTGTAACAGACGCCGAGAGCGCGGAACTTCAGGCTGAAACCGGGCCATTCTATCCTGAGCGCGGAATTACCAGGGAATCGCTTCTTCAGTACGCCGCCGAATGTCGCGTTGCAATTCAGACGAGAGATATCTCCAACCTCGGAAGGGAGGCATAACCATGACCGGCGAAATGCACGCAATCGATCCTGTTACGGGAGAGGAACCAGACGGTACTACCTGGTCCTACCATGCGGCCGCAGCCCAGGCAGTGGGCGGGCAAGTGAAGCCGTTCGATCAGTATCAGGGTCCCTATGTCGTGGTGGGAAGGGACCTACGCGTCGGGCCGAGCCCATACGCTGTGCCTGTCCGGAACCTAGGCATTGTCCGCCTGTGGCTAGTGGGCGAGGGTGACTACAGACGGTGGTACCGAGAAGATACCGACGAGGAGTCCGTTATCTTCTTCACAGAAGAAGAAGGAGCCGAGGCTGCCAAGTCCCTACTTGACTAGCCTACCTTCGGAGCGCGGGGGAGAGGGTACTGACCTCCCCTCTCCCCCACTTGGAGTATCTATG
>Ga0209619_10000502_pt1 | contig 27639 bp, 29 predicted proteins | sample Rifsed16ft3_FD_184011 | JGI IMG/M metagenome (GOLD analysis project Ga0209619, IMG submission 184011) | Soil microbial communities from Rifle, Colorado, USA - sediment 16ft 3 (version 2) | ecosystem: Environmental > Terrestrial > Deep subsurface > Rock core/Sediment | place: Rifle, Colorado... | reverse complement strand
CTGCGAAGGCGACGGCGAGCCGGCCGACGACGTCTCTCGGGCGGACCCTGGCGCGCGCACGGGGCGTCCTCTTCGGCCGCCCCCTCTCGATCCACGAGGAGATCGAGGAGCGCCTCTCCAAGAAGAAGGCGCTCGCCATCTTCAGCTCCGACCCGATCTCGTCGTCGGCCTACGCGACCGAGGAGATCCTGCGGGTCATGGTCCTGGCCGGCACGGGCGCCCTGTTCCTCAGCCTGCCCATTGCCGGGGCGATCGCCCTGCTCCTGGCCGCGGTGGCCTTCAGCTACCGCCAGATCTGCCGCGTCTATCCCCAGGGTGGGGGCGACTACGCCGTCGCGCGGGCGAATCTCGGCGTCCATGCCTCCCTCGTGGTCGCCGGAGCGCTCCTCGTCGACTACGTCATGACCGTGGCAGTCTCGACTTCATCGGCCATCGAGCAGGTCGCGTCGGCCGTGCCTGAGCTGTTCGACGTGCGCGTGCTCATCGGGATCGGGGTGATCCTCCTGATCATGGTCGGGAACCTGCGCGGCATCCGCGAGTCGGGCAACATCTTCGCCATCCCGACGTACCTGTTCGTTGGGTCTGCCCTGGTGATGATCGGGCTCGGTGCGTTCCGGGTCGTCGCCCTCGGCGAGGGTGCTCCGCCGCCCGAGACACCGCCGGGCGCTCCGCTCGAGCCGATCGGCCTCCTGCTCATCCTGCGCGCCTTCGCGTCGGGGTCCGTGGCCCTCACCGGTACCGAGGCCATCGCCAACGGGGTGCCTGCCTTCAAGCCCCCCGAGGCCAGGAACGCGGCCACGACCCTGGCCGCCGTGGCCGTACTCCTGGCGGTGCTGTTCCTGGGCATCACCTTCGTGGCCAACAACTTCGGGATCGTGCCGATCCTGGAACCGAAGAAGACGGTGATCAGCCAGGTCGCGGCGGTCGTCTTCGGCGACGGGTCGCTCGGCTTCTTCTTCTTCCAGGCGGTCACCGCGCTGATCCTGTTCCTGGCTGCCAACACCAGCTACAACGCGTTCCCGCGCCTGGCCGCCATCCTGGCGCGCGACGGCTTCATGCCACGCAGCCTGGCGTTCCGGGGGGACCGCCTGGCCTTCACGGCAGGCATCGTCCTCCTGAGCGTGGTGGCCATCGCGATGCTGGTCGCCTTCGGGGGAGACACCCACGCTCTGATCCCGCTCTACTCGATCGGTGTCTTCATCTCCTTCACCATCGGCCAGGGGGGCATGATCCGGTACTGGCTCCGGGAACGTCCAGAGGGCTGGCGCCGCGGGCTCGTCGTCAACGGGGTCGGCTGCGTCCTGACCGGGGTGGTTGCGGTCGTGGTCCTCGTCGCCAAGGCGCCGGTGTCGCTCCTGGTGGCGGTCGTCGTCCCGGTGCTCGTGCTCCTCATGCTCTTCATCTACCGCCAATACCGCGCCTCGGCCGAGCACCTCGCGGTGCGCCCCGACCTCGTCCTTCCGCCGCCCCGGCGCGAGGAACGCGCCATCATCCCGGTCCCGGGCATCAACAGGGCGGTGATCCAGGCCGTCAACGTCGGTCGCTCGATCGCGCCGGACGTGCGTGCCGTGCTCATCTCGGACGAGCCCGAGGAGGCGGCGAAGGTGCGGCGCGAATGGGAGCGTCAGCTGCCTGGCGTCCCGCTGGTCGTCGTCGAGTCCCCCTACCGCGCGCTCGTCGGCCCGCTCCTCGCCTACCTCGACGTCCTTGATCGCGGCTGGCCGGCCGGCACGGAGCATCCGATCACCTTCGTGGTGATCCCCGAGTACGTCGCGCGGAGCTGGTGGGAACGGCTTCTCTATAACCAGTCGGCCAAGCGCTTGCGCGCCGCGCTGGTCGGACGGCCCCACACCGTGGTGGTCAGCGTCCCGTACCGCAGGGAGGACTAGCCGCTCGAGCTTCCGAGGGCGTCCTCGAAGAACGGCACGACCCACTCCCTGTACTGCCCTGGGCAGGTATTGACGACCTGACCGTGGACGGCCCGTTCGCAGGCATGGATGTCGACCGGGACCCCTGCCCGTCGCGCCGCCTCGTAGAGGACGGCGGCGTTCCGGGCGGGGACGTCGTAGGTGTCGGCCGTCCCGTAGACGAGCATGAGCGGCCTGGTGCCCAGGTCGGGGATGGCGTCGATCGGATCGGCGTCTCCCGGAGTGCTCCCGGTGCGCACCCACATGCCCGCGTAGACGGCCCAGATGAAGGGGAGCGACGGGAAGCCCAGCTGGGCCAGGCGCTCGGCTCTCGGGAACTCCTCCTCCAGTGGGTACTCGAAGCGCGCATGCACGGAGTCCAGCACCAGCGCCGCGATCCGCGGGTCCGTCCGAGCGAGCTTGGCCGCTGCGGCCGCGCCGCCCGAATCGCCGAGGACGCCGACCGCGCTCGGGCGCTTCGTCGCGACGAGCCAGTCCAGGATGGCCTCAAGATCCCTGGACTCCAGGGCGCCGATCGTGTTCACGTCGCCGGTGCTGCGGCCCGCGGCGCGAAGGTCGAAGAGGACCAGGTTGAACTCCTCATGGAGCGTGGCGGCGTAGCGCAGCATGTCGCTCTTGTTCGCGCCGAGGCCGTGCACGAGCACGATGGTCGGAGCGCCGGGTGGATCCCCGTCGGCGCTGGGGATGTACCAGCCGGCGATGCGGATCCGGTCGCTCGTGAGCACGGCATCACCGGCGCTCTGCCCCTGATCCGAGCAGCGAAGCCGGTCCGGATTGCAGGCCCGCAGGATGACGTCGTCGGCGATCCGGTAGTTGACTGCCTCGTACTCCCAGCCGAGGTCGGCCGGGGTGGAGCAGTTCGGGCTCCGCTCATGGTGGACGAGCATCCCCGAGCCGACCCAGCCGACGTAGCCTACATACAGCACGCTCCCAGCGAGCAGCGTCGTGAGTGCGAGGGCGATCCAGGTTCGAGGCGAGGCGACCCGGCGCCCCAGGAGGCGCGCTCGCGACAGCGCCTCGGCCTCGCCGAACGGATGAGCCCCGACGGCAGTCACGTCGTCCCTCGGCGGCAGCACGGAAGCCCTCCCTCCGGCGGCCAACCTATCATGACGCCCCCGGAGGCGGGGCGCGGTGGATGCCGCGCGGTGAGCGCCGGCCGATCGTGACTTTCGGCACTTGTTCGGCCGAGCGCCGGCGTCCTAGAGTGGCCTCGACCCGGAGAGGTCAGTAGCTCATCCGTCGGCGATCGCATCAAGGACGGAACCGTCCCGAGATCGCATCAAAGGACGGGACGCCTGAGATCGCATCAAAGGGCCAGGGTGAGGATCCCTCCGGGTCGCTCTGTGCGTTGTGTCGACCGGTCGTCTTTCTGGCGCACGGCCGAGGGCGCGTTCGAAGAATGCGGGACGGGGCCGATCGGCCCCGGCGTCAGGCCGACAGCTCTGCCAGGCGGCTGACGAGTTCGTCGCGGTCGAGGAGCTTTGCCGGTTCGACGTCGACGAGATGTTCCGGTCGCCGCACGAGCGAGACGTAGGCACGTTCGAGGCGCATGCGAACGCGGCCGGGGCCGACGATCACGACGCGGTCCCGGTCGCCGATCCGATCGACGATCCGCGTGAGGTACCTCATCCCGGCGCTTCTCGAGTGGCCGCGGTGATCGATCTCCGTGATCTTGACCCGACCGTGGGGAGTGGTCGTCGCCACAAACGCGTGACGATGGTCGATCCACGTCACGGCGCTCGATCTGCGCCTCGTGCCGGGAACGGTCCGAGTGGACATGGTGATGTACCTCCTGTCACTCGGACGGTAGGTCCGTGTGCCGCACCACGCCACTGCCGTTCGGCTCAATGCAGGCGGCGCAACGTCACCGTGCGGGAGAACGCGTCCTGTGCGAGAGTGTCTCCGAGCGCCGATGGCGGGCAGCGGGAGGACGACTCGCCAGACCTGCCATATGCTTGCGCGGCTCCGCTCCGGCGTAGCTCAGTCGGTAGAGCGGGCGGCTGTTAACCGCTTGGTCGCAGGTTCGAGTCCTGCCGCCGGAGCCACTCGGTCACCGATCCCAACCGGTCAACACCCTGGCCGATCGGCGCCTTCGGGTGATCCGGTACGGGCGCAGCCCAGCCGCGCTTGTCCGTCGGGGCCAATCAGCCCGGCGAACGGAGGCTGACTGGCACTGTGAGTGCGTCGAGCTCCTGCTGCTGCATGACCATTGGAGGAGTGTCCGCGTCCCGACTCTGGCGGATGCGGCGCAACGCTCGGGAGTGGAGGAAACGTCATGTCAGGCATGGCCCAGGGCGCGGGGACGGGGGCGCGCGATCGAATGGCCCTCGCCGTCATCCTCATCGTGGTCGGCGCTGTCGGGCTCGCATCGCAGATGTTCGAGCTCACGACCGATGTGGGTGGCTGGATCGTCATGATCATCGGCCTCGGGCTGCTGGGGGCCTTCGCCTACACGCGCCAGTACGGCTACCTGATCCCGGGCGGGATCATGACCGGCCTCGGCGCCGGGATCATCTCCTCGGAGGCCTTCACGTTCGCCACCGACGAGGCGTCCAGCGGCGCCATCGTCCTTGGCCTCGGCCTCGGGTTCCTGTCGATCTGGGTGATCGGCGCGATCGTGCGCATCGCCCAGAATCACTGGTGGCCGGTCATCCCGGGCGGCATCCTCGCCGTTGTCGGCGGGGCACTGCTGGTCGGGGGGCAGGCGGTCGACCTCCTCGACTACTGGGGCGTCGTCGTCATCGCGGTCGGCGTGTTCGTGCTCTGGCGGGCGTGGGCCGGGGCGCGTTCGCGCGTCTAGACCCCGGAGCAAGCCACGCCGACGCTGGCGCGGCTTCACCGTCGAAGGCGGAACTGTCTGCACTCCGGCCAACTGAAGCGAACCTGCTGACTCGGTTCGCTGACCGTGCCCCGGTGCATCTACCCCCTGACCGACACGTTCCTGGAGGCGCACGCGTACGAGCTGAGGGCGTAGCCCACGACTCGCACCTGCTTCAGACCGCCGAGCGCGGTGGCGACCTCGACCGGGACCAGCACGACCGCGCCGCCCCCACGCGCGGCTTCGATGGTGGCGCTGAACCGGTGTCCTTCACCCACGGTGCTGCCCATCATCTTGCCCCGTGACGGATGCGAATGGCGGAACCGATTGTTACCAGGTGCTTGACGATCGACCCCGCACCCCTGACATGTCGTGAGCCGGCCCCCTCGCGGGGACCGGCTCACCGCTACCGAGGATTCAGAAGGGCAGCGATCCTGCCGGGTCCGGCGTGAGGTCGAATGACGGCGGGCCGAAGCCCTGCCATCCGAACGCGGCCGTGGCCACGACCATGATCAGGAGGACCGTGCCTACGATGAGGAGGATACGCAGGGAATCCTGAAGGGCCGTCGCTGCGTGCCCAACGGGCGGTCGAAGCAGCGCCATGGTGCGCCTCCGTGCGGGCAACCCGGGGTTCGGGTTCGTCCAGCGACCCGGCGCGGTCCCGGGAGCCCGCTTCAGATCGCGCCGCCCATGTATCGCCGGCACGCACAGCCTCCCGAGGCGCCAGTGTGCACCCTGACACGGACGGGCCCAAGTGCCATTCGTCGACATCTTGTGCCGATGGTCAGGTCTGAAGAACGACCTTGCACCCCTCCAGGTCCGTGAAGTGCGCGTCGCGGCTGCCGCGAGGCTCGCCTTCCGCGTGCCGCTGATCGGAGCGACCCATCGGCCTCCTCCGCTGCGAGGATCCGCCGCGGCCCCTTGCCGTTGATGCTCGTGCCGCGCCGCCGGGCGTCTCGCGGCGCGTGACGGCATGACCGAACGGTAGCGCGCCGGGTCCGGGATTACCCTACCCCAGTGCAGGTGGAAGGATGACCGATGGACTCGCGCTCGCCGTCCGCGGGCTGCGCAAGAGCTACGCCCACCAGGTAGCGCTGGCGGGGCTCGAGCTGTCGGTGCCGGTCGGCGTGGTGTACGGCTTCCTCGGCCCGCCACCCTGGCGCGCAGCCAGGTGGCCGGCATCGGAGCGGGCATCGCGGTCCACTTCGGGGAACAGTTCAGCACCATCCTCTTCCCGGACGTGGTGAAGTACCTGCCCTTGGGCGCGGTCGTGGTCAGTGCGCTCTTCACCGAGCGTGCGGAGATCGGCGGGTGACGGGCCCAACCGCGGCCACCGTCGTGGAGGCCCGCGAGCTGCGCCGCGACTTTGGACGGATCGAGGCGGTCAAGGGCGTCTCGTTCGAGATCGGCGCGGGCGAGGTGTTCGGGTTCCTCGGGCCGAACGGCGCGGGCAAGACGACGACCATCAACATGCTCTGCACGCTGCTCCGCCCGACCGCCGGCTCGGCCACCGTGAACGGCTTCGACGTTCGCCGGCAGCGCAGCGAGGTGCGCCGGTCGATCGGTCTCGTCTTCCAGCAGCCGACCCTCGACGAGTACCTCAGCGCCGAGCAGAACCTGCGCTTCCACGCCTATGCCTACGACGTGCCCCGCGACGTGCGCGAGCCGCGCATCCGCGAACTCCTCACGATGGTCGAGTTGTGGGACCGCCGGGCCGGCAGCGTGCGCACCTTCTCGGGCGGGATGAAGCGACGCCTCGAGATCGCCCGTGGCCTGCTCCACCACCCGCGCGTCCTCTTCCTCGACGAGCCGACGCTCGGCCTCGACCCCCAGACGCGCCGCCACATCTGGGACTACCTGCTTCGCCTGCGCGAGGCGGAGAACCTCACGATCTTTCTCACCACGCAGTACCTCGATGAGGCGGAGTACTGCGGGCGGATCGCGATCATCGACCGCGGGGAGATCGTCGCCCTCGACACGCCGGACGGGTTGAAGCGCTCGGTCGGAGGCGACCTGATCACGTTCACTACCGCCGATCCGGCGAAAGCTGTGGCGGACGTGAAGGAGCGCTACGGCGTGGAGCCGACCATCCGCGACGGGACGATCCGCTTCCATGTGGCGGCCGGCGACACGTTCCTTCCCGAGTTCGTGCGCACCTTCCCCGATCCCATCCAGTCCGTCAGCCTCCACCGGCCCAGCCTCGAGGACGTCTTCCTGACCCTCACCGGTCACACGATCCGCGACTCCGAGCTGGACGCGCGACAGATGCTCCTCCAGGGTGCCGGGCGCTGGCGGATGGGCCGATGAACGGGCGCTTGCGGACCGGGCGGGCCGCGTCGACCGCGCGGACGGCCTGATGGCCGAGATCTGGCGCGGCACGTGGGTGGTCGCCTATCGCGAGCTCCTGCGCTTCGTGAACGAGCGCTCACGCATCGTCTCGAGCATGGCCTTTCCGCTCCTCTTCCTCGTCATCTTCGGAGCGGGCTTCGGCAGGGTCATCGGCTCCCTCGCCCCGGGCGTCGACTTCATCAAGTTCATGTACCCGGGCATCGTGGCCATGAGCGTCCTGACGAGCTCGCTCTTCGCGGGCGTCTCGGTCGTGTGGGACCGCGAGTTCGGGTTCCTGCGCGAGATCCTGGTCGCGCCCATCGGGCGCAGCGGGATCGTCCTCGGCAAGGCCATAGGGGCGACCATCACCGCGCTCCTCCAGGTGACGATCATGCTCATCCTCGCTCCGGTGCTCGGGGTGAGCCTCACCCCGGCGACGATCGCGCAGCTGATCCCGGTGGTGACCATCCTCGCCCTCGGCCTCTCCGGCCTGGGCATCCTCATCGCCTCGTTCATGACCAGCCAGCAGGGCTTCCAGCTGGTCATCCAGCTGCTGATCTTCCCGCTCATCTTCCTGGCCGGGGTCTTCTTCCCGGTGAACAACGTGCCCGGCTGGCTGGAGGTCATCTCCAAGCTCAACCCGCTGACCTACGGCGTCGATGCGATCCGCCAGATCTTCCTGGGCAGCAATGCGTCCCTCGGCGTCACCGTCCTGGGGCACACCATGACGGTCCTCGAGGAAGTCGCGGTCGTCGGCGCTCTCGGGACCATCCTGCTCGGCGGCGCGGTCATCGCGTTCAGCCGCCAGGAGTAGCCGCCGCCCGGCAGCGGTCAGCCGGCCGCGGGCTCCTCTCCGTGCTGGAGGCGGGGCGGACGGGCAGCATCGCTCTCGCCGCGGGCCCCGGCGGGCGGGTACGATGCCCCGGGGCCAGGGAAGCCGTCGTCGTTCGGGCCGGAGGCACAAAGGTGGGCGCACAGACCGGAGCGTTTGGCGAGCCGCCGGGGGGGCCCGAAGGCGCCGCGGCGCGCCCTATCTCGCCAGGGCTGGCGGCGACGCTCTCGTTCGTGCTCCCCGGCCTCGGTCACCTCAGGCTGGGCGCGCCCCTCGCGGGGGTGCTGCTCCTCGTCCCCACGCTCGCGGCCGTGGCCGGCGTCGCCGCGCTCGTGCTCGGTGGGCCCAGCGCGCTGCTGCAGGCGCTCGTGCTCCCGCAGGTGCTTCTCGCGATCCTCGTCCTCGACGTGGCGCTGCTGCTCACCCGCGCCGTGGCCGTCGTGGGGGCCTGGCTCATGGCCGAGCGGCGGGCCGTGACGGGCATCCCCTTCCGGCCCCTCTCGGTGGCCCTTGTGGTCGTGCTCCTCGCCGGGACCCTGATCGTCCACGGCGCGGTGGCAGCGATCGATTACCAGGCCTACACCACGCTCTCCGCGGTCTTCGTCCAGCCCGAGAACGGCGATGAATGGGCGATCCCCGCGCCGAGCGCGTCGCCATCGCCGACCCCCTACGTCTCGGACCCGGGCATCGTCCCCCCGCCGACCATCCAGCCGCCGGAGCCGACGCCCAGCCCGGTGCCCGACTGGGCGGCGGACGGCCGGCTGAACCTGCTCCTCATCGGCAGCGACGCCGGTCCGGGGCGCTGGAGCCTGCGCACCGACACGATGATCGTGCTCTCGGTCGACGTACGGACAGCGCGCGCGGCCCTCTTCGGGGTGCCACGCAACATGATCGGGGTCCCGCTCCCGCCGGAGAGCGCCGGAGCGTTCCCGAACGGGCGCTTCCCCGGCCTCATGAACGCGCTGTACGTCTATGCCATGGGGCACCCGGACCAGTTCCCCGGCGGCGCGGCGCGCGGCTTCCGGGCCGTCTCCGGCGCCATCCAGGAGCTCCTCGGCGTGCCCCTCGACGGTGCCGTGGTGGTCAACCTGATCGGCTTCGTCCAGCTCGTGAAGGCCATGGGAGGCCTCTGGATCGACGTCCCCGCGTGGGTGGTCGACGACGCCTATCCGCTCGAGGACGGGAGCGCCAAGATCCACATCGCCATCGCGCCCGGCTGCCAGCACCTCAAGGGGCGGATGGCCCTCGCCTACGCGCGGTCACGCCACCAGGATGACGACTACCACCGCATGCGCCGCCAGCAGGCGGTCCTCGTGGCCCTGGCCCGACAGGCCGATCCCATCGGCCTCCTGCCGCGGGTGACCGAGCTGCTCGACATCGCGAAGGACAACTTGTGGATGACGCTCCGGCGCGAGGACATCCGCGGCCTTGCCGGCCTCGCAGCTCGCGTCGATGCCGGATCCGTGAGGGCGATCCAGTTCGCCCCGCCGGCCTACCCCGAATACCTCACCAGGAACGAGATCCACCGCATCCGCGACGTCGCTCGCTCGGTCTTCGAGGACTGGACGAGCGAGGGCTCGTCGGCGACGCCTGCCCCCGCGCGGAAGCCCTGCCCGGCCGATTAGCGCTCGCGATCCGCCGCTCGTCCGGGGCACGGCCCCTGGCCGGCCTCAGGCCGGCTTCGTGGCGCGCAGGCGGAACGCCCGGATGACCAGGAGGATGGCGTCCCCGGCGAGCATGAGGGCGAGCCAGGCGGGCAGGAGCCAGTCGGGGTAGCTGAGCCCGAACAGGGTGTCGAGTGACCAGCTCCCGTTCCCGATGAGCGCGATGGCGAGCGCGCCGGCGGTCAAGGGGATCGGGAACTCGACGCCCGCCAGCTGTTTGCCGCCGCCGGCCCAGAACCCCTGCGGCACGTGCGCGACAAGCGTGACGATGACCAGGTTCCCGAAGAGGAGGCCCGGCCCGATCGGACCGCCGAGCCCGAGGATGGTGACGATGCTGCCCGCGATCTCCGCAACCGTCGCAACGACCGCCCAGAACATCGGCGGCCAGAACCCCAGGCCGCCGAACCAGCCCGCCACGCCACGCAGGGCCGTCCAGCCACGGGCCTCGCCGAGGGAGATCGGCCAGCCGATCTTGATGAAGCCATGGGCGATGACGACCCCGCCGATCGCCAGGCGGAGGACGAGGAGGCCCAGGTCGGCAGTCATCGGTCGTATACGAGGCGCAGGACGGCCGCATCCTGCCCCTCCGGACCGCGGACGCGGACCACCCACAGGATCATCTCTGCCTCTCCCGGGACGAGGTCGCTCCTGTAGATGCTATTACGCGGCCCGTCCAGGAGGCCGCGCGGTCCTCCGTCCTGGCCGATGAGCCACGCCCCGGTCGGAGGTGTGAGCGGACGATCCGCCCCGGTCAGTCCAGCGTTGCTCCCGCCGCGCGGCAGTCGGCCGCGAGGGATTCGAGCGCCTCGTCCGAGTCGGCGGAGGCCCGGACCAGCGTCTGTACGCGGACCATGCCGGCCTCGCCGTACGCGCCCAGGAGGTCGACGCGCTCCTGGCCGCCCTTCCTCGCGTCCTCCCACCAGATGTGGCACGACACAGGGAGCGTCGTGGGATCCCGCCCCAGCTCCTCGCAACGCGATCGGACGATCGGTATCGCCGCCGCCGCCTCGGCCGGCGTCATGCCGTCCAGGTTGAGCTCGTCGGCGTAGCGTGCGGCGAGGCGCCAGGTGACGTTCGGTCCATTGCCCCCGACCATGACGGGCACACGCGGGCGCTGGAGGGGCTTGGGCACGTTGATCGCGCCCCGGACGTGGGCCCGCTGACCCTCGAACGTCGCGCGGCCCGGCCCGAGCATGGCGCTGATCACCTGGAGGTGCTCGCGCAGGATGGCGAGGCGCTCCTTCGTCTCGGGGAACCCGTAGCCGTACGCCGTCCACTCCCCACGGTTCCAGCCCGCGCCGATGCCCAGCTCCATGCGCCCGCCGCTGATGACGTCCATCGTGCTGATCATCTTCGCGGTGAGCGCGGGATTGCGGTAGCCGGTGCAGATGACGAGGTGTCCCAGGCGGATCTGGCTCGTCGCCATTGCCAGGGCGGACAGCGTCGTGAACGACTCGAAGGTGATCTCGTCGGTCGGTTGCGGGACCGTGTGGAAGTGGTCGAAGATCCAGATCGACTCGAAGCCGAGGCGCTCGGCCTGGCGGGCGACTGCCACGGTGCGCTCCCATGCCCGCCGCGCGTCCCAGCCGTCGTACTCGCCCGTCCAGCCCTGCGGGACGATGATCCCGACCTTCACGGTGCGAGCTTAGAGCCCCAGGTCCCGGGCATCGAGCGTGCCCCGCAGCTCGACCCAGGAGTCGTCGACGGTCACGCTCTGCAGCCGGACCGGAAGAGCGGCGCCGGCTCGGAGGACCGTGACGGTGACGGAAGAACCGCCAGGGCCGTCGACGCTCAGGTCCAGCGAGCCGTCGGGCCTGAGGATCAGCCGCGCTGCCACGTCCCCGCCCGCCGTAGCGATGCGCAGGCCGTCGGGCGGCGCGAGGGTGATCGCGCCGGCAAGAGACCCGAGGTCCGGTGGCAGGGCCTGCCGCAGCGCGACCTCGAGGTCGTCGCTCGAGAGCCGGATCCTCAGGTCCGCGGACGCGAGCGGGCCGGAGACGAGGGCCGTGCCGACTCGGAGGCGCGCGCCGTCCTCGCCGGGGAGCTGGACGCCCTCGAGACGTGCCTCGACGGCGCCGAGTGGGCCGCCGAGCCGCGTGGTCGCCACGGTTGCGTCGATGCCGGTGAATGAGATCCCGCGCCACGTGCCGAGACCGGCGCTGATCCGCACCGCGTCGGCCTCAAGCAGAAGGAGCTTGAGGGGCGGGTCGGCGAGGACGGTCACCTCTATGTCCTCGCCCTCCAGTCCCGCCGCCACGACCGCGCCCCGGGCGAGGGTGGAGGCCGCGAGGGGGAGGGTGACCCACAGGACCGCTCCGGCGAGGAGGGTGGTCAGGAGAAGGCGGAGGAGAGTCCGCATGGGCGAGAGCCATTCTCGCGGAACGCCGCGCGGGCCAGGGGACGGTCGCCGGCCGCCGCCTGGCGCCGGCCGCCCTTTGGCGAACAGGCGGGTCGGCACTGGCGCTGCCGAAGATGGCCCACGAGACTGGTGGGTCGGGAGGGAGAAGTGGGGTCGCGGGCCGTCGCCACTGCCACCCGGCACCCCGCCCGCGCGCTCGCGAGGAGGTACCTCGATGACCCTCATCCGCCGCACCACGCCGTTCACCGATCTCGTCTCGCTCCGCGAGACCATGGACCGACTGTTCGACGAGACCCTCTTCCGGCCGCACCGCTTCGGGAACGGCAAGCACGAGATCTATCCCCTCATCGACCTCTACACGACCCCCGAGGCGGTGATCGCCGAGGTCGCGCTTCCGGGCGTCAAGCCGGAGGACGTGGACATCAGCATCGCCAATGACCTCGTCACCATCACCGGGACGTACAAGGAGGTCAAGGAGACCGTCGAGACCGGCTACATCTACAAGGAGCTCGGACGCGGCTCGTTCAGCCGCAGCTTCACCATCCCGACGCTGGTGAAGACCGACGAGATCAAGGCCACCTTCAAGGACGGACTTCTGGCGATCTGGCTCCCCAAGGCCGAGCAGGTCAAGCCCATGCACGTGAAGGTCGAAGTCCGCTGACACCGAGGGCGACGAATCCCCCGCCCGGGGACGGTCGCCCTACGAGGTGGACGGAGGGCCCCGCACGCGAGAGCGACGGGGCCCTCGCGAGTACCGGGGGTCGAGGACCGAGGCCGGGGCCTCGGAGAGCCGCCGTCCAGCGGCCGAAACGGAGACCCTCCCCGGTCAGCGCGGAGGGGGCGTGTCTTCGGTGGGACTCGCTTCGGTACCGGCCTGCGTCGGCATCCCGGCTTCGCTCGATGCGGTGGCACCCTCGCCATGTGCCCGGCGGTGCCATTCTTCGAAGGTCTCCGTCCGGCCGCCCGGCCGCGCGGTGGCGGCGACGAGGATGCCGATCAGGACGGCGAGGACGAGCACGGGCAGCCAGAACCCAAGGAAGCCGACGCCGAAGACGCCGTGGCCGAAGCCCGGACGCATGACGGCGACTGGCTGGCCGAAGGCATGGTTCGCCCCGAGGTAGTAGCCGACGGCGCCCACGGTCACGACGAGGCCGATCGCGAGGAGGATCCAACCCCGGGAAAGGGAGGCTCGCTGGTCCATCGTTCCTCCTCAGCGCCTGGCAGACGCGTATACGGCGACGGCCGCGAGCGAGCCGTCCGCGGTCTCGGTTCCCACGGCCGCGATGAGCATCCCGGTGGTGATGTCCGACAGGGTCGCGTTCGTGACCCCCCGAACGTGGTACGTGGTGGCGCTCCCGACATGGATGGTGGCGGTCGTGCCGTCACGGCGTTCGATCGTGATCGTGTCTCCGTCGGTGGCCGTCACTTCGCCGGCCACGTGGGGGAGGATGACCGCGATCGCCGTCACCGCGAAGGTGCCGTCGTCGCTGCGCACCTGGCGGAAGCGGACCTGGTCGCCGACCTTCAGGTCGGCCAGGGTGATCGCCTCGCCGGCCCGCGTGATCGTCGTCGCGTCGGTGACGGTGATCGTGCGCGTCCAGCCGTCCTCGGTCGTGAGCGTGACATCAGCGCCGCTGATCGCGCTGATGGCGATCTGGCGGAGCGCGAGCGACCCGCGCTCCGGGATGCGCAGGCCGTCGTGGCCGGGCCCGCGACCGCGCTCGAGGCGGTCGCGCAGTCGCTCCAGGAGAGGTGCGCGGCCGACCGACTGGGGCCGATCGGGCAGGACATCTCGCCCGCGTGTGACGTGCTGCGGGTCGACCGCCGCCACGCCCGGACGTGCCAGCTGGGTAGCGGCGAAGACGACCCCCCCGAACGCCAGGACGAGGAGCGCGGCGCCGGCGCCGATGGCGACGCGCTGGAGGTCGATACGGCGCGTCCGGGCCGGTGGCGGATCGGCCCGTGGCGCGCGGCGCTGCCCGACGGGCGCCTGATCGGGGGCGCTCTCGGCTGCGGGCAGTTCGTCAGGTGCCGTGGGCTGGTCAGTCGGTTCGCTCATGGGTCCTCTCGGTAACGCGGGTCGCGGTCAGGGCGTGGTGTTCTGCCGCGCCACGGGATGATGTGCGCCGATCCTCAAAGAGTCCTGAAAAGAGCGGCCCGGGCACGGCGCTGGAACGAGGGTCCCGAGGACCGGCCGGCTGCTCCTCGGGAGCCGCGCGACTGATCCGGTCGCCTTCTGGAGTAGCATTCGCGCCGTTCCGGCACGCACCGTCGGATCGCCAGTGAGCTGGAGGTGTCGCGCCTATGGATCCGAACGTCGCGCTGCCTCTCGGGTCCTCGGTCCTGAGCTTCATCTTCGCGATCCTGCTGATCGACCAGTGGCGCGAGCGCCGTCGTCCGTACCAGCTCATCTGGGCCATCGGCATGACCTGGTACGGCGTCAGCGCGGGGACCGAGTTCCTCGGCGGTTTCGCCGGCTGGAGCGAACCGCTCTACCGCGCCTGGTACCTCGTCGGCGCTGTGTGGGTCGCCGCCTGGCTCGGGCTGGGGACGGTCTACCTGCTGCGCAAGACCCGCTTCGGGTACGCCTTCGCGTTCTCGCTTTTCCTGGCCGGCCTGTTCACGTTCCTCGCCCAGGGCCGGTACGACTACGCCAACAGCGGCGTGGCGCCGTACCTGTACTTCGCGTTCGCCGCGGTCCTCGCCGTGGCCATCGTGTACCTGAGCTTCCGCGGCTCGGATCGATGGGCCGACCTGGCCGGATCCGTGGTGGTGGGGGGCACGGTCGTTTCGGCGGTCATGATGGCGACGGTCGCGATCCCGGGACCGGGCTACGCCCTGGACCCGCAGACCCACATCCCGGTCGGCGATCTCTTCCCGGGGTACATCCGCCTCCTGACGCCCTTCTTCAACGTGACCGGGGCGTTCGCTCTGGGACTCGGCGCGCTGTACAGCACGTACGTGTTCATGCCCAAGCGGCGGGTCATCCGCTACTCGCTTGCGCGTGACCGGGGCGCCGCGGCGTACCTTCGCAACCTGGCCCGCGCGACGGTGGCCATCCCGGTCAACTTCCTCGTCTCGCTGCCGGGCGCGATCCGCGACCTGGTTCGGGGACGTCTGAACAGCCGCGTCCCGGCGACGATCCTGATCGCCATCGGGGCGCTCATCCCGGCGTACACGAGTGGACTGAATCGGTTCGGCTCGACGAGCGGCTTCTTCGTGGGCGAGTTCCTCGGCGTCCTCTTCCTGTTCGTGGGGTACCTGGTCTCGATCGAGGTGATGCAGACGATCCGCATCCCTTTCACCCGGATCGTTCTCCGGGCCAGGCAGGTCGAGGCCTGAGCGACCCACCGGACGTCATCGGCCGGAGCCGGCGGCCGTTCGCTTTCGGCGGCTGACCGTCGTGCGCTTCACCCCGCTCGCCCTCGCCGTCCTGGCGTACGCGGTGGCCATGGCCTACGTCGAGGCGGCCGTGGTGGTCGATCTCAACGGGGCGCTCGATCAGGAGGTCGGCGCGCTCTTCCCGCTGCCCCCGGCGATGACCATCGGACCGCTCATCCTCATCGAGGCCGGACGCGAGATGGCCACGCTGGTGATGCTCGCCGCCGTGGGCATTCTCGCCGGGAAGACGACGCTCGAGCGGCTGTCCTGGAGCGCCGTGGCCTTCGGCACCTGGGACATCGGCTACTACGCCTGGCTCCACGCGTTCACCGGCTGGCCGCCGGCCCTCGGGACGTGGGATGTCCTCTTCCTGATTCCCGTCCCGTGGACCGGACCTGTCTGGGCGCCCATGGCCGTCAGCGTCGCGCTCGTGGGCTTCGGCCTGTTGGTCGCGCGTCGGCTGCGTGCCGGTGGCACCGTCCACGTCACGGCTTGGCACATGACCGCCGGCGTGGGTGGCGGCCTGCTCGCGATCCTGAGCTTCACCCTCGATGCGCCGAGGATCATGGCGGGCGCGATCCCCGAGACCTATTCCTGGCCCCTCCTGCTCGCGGGCCTGGCGCTGGCCGCCGGCGCGGCCTTCGACACGATGCGTGCGCCCGGTCGCCCTTTCCTCGCCCTGCGGCCGCCCTGACGGACGGCCTTCTCGGGGATCCTGCGACGCTCCTCGGTGGGCGCAGGCTACCGGCCGGAGGGTCTCCCGGGGCGCAGCGCTGCGACGACGAGGACGATGCCGATCGCCACCAGGATCAGCGGCCAATACCGGTCGATGGCGAAGCTCGGCATGACGATCGGGACCAGGAAGACCACGCCGACCGCCAGGAGGATCAATCCGAAGACGAGGCTCGCGGCCTGGCCCCCGTCCTGACCACTGGCGCGTCGGGCGGCCCGCTCCGCACGCCGCTGGGCTCGCCACGCACCGCGCTGGGCGCGCCAGTCCTGGGCAGCCGACCACTGACCGCCGGCGGGCGACCCTGCGGGGCCTTCACCCGGCGGCACGGCCGCACCGTCCCCGGGCGCGGCCGATCCACCCTCCGCGGGCGGCACGAACGCACCCTGACCCGGCGACGCCGTCGGACCTCCCGGCCCGGTCCCCGCGAACCTCTCCGAGGGCTCTTCCGGCACCACGAGCGCCATCACGATGTAGATGATGAGGAACGCACCGCCCGAGAACAGCGCGAGGATGGCCCACACGACCCGTACGAGTGACGGATCGACGTCGAGGTAATCGGCCAGGCCGCCGGCGACGCCGGCCAGGACCCGCTCGTCACGCGAGCGGTAGAGACGACCGTTCATGGGCAACCTCCGTCGCGGCGCAGGTTCACGCTGGCCGCATTCGCGTTAAGGGTGAGCTCGATGCGCGTGGCGGCGGTCGCGAACCCCGGGCTCTGCCACGTCGACCCGCTGAGGACGAGGCCGCTGCCCGCGAAATCGGTGCTCGAGAGGGCACCGCTCGTGGTGATGCGCAGCCCGACGTCGGCCGGGGCGCACAGCTCGAGCGAACCGGCATTGACGTCGATCCGCCCGCTGAAGGAGGCGCTCGGTAGCGTCACCGAGCCCGAACCGGCATTCAGCCGGATGTCGAGGTCGCCGAGCCTGGTGCGCGACAGGTCGACATCGAAGCTGCCGGCGTTGAACGCGCCGCTGAAGCGGGCGATCAGCGCGTCGGTCAGGGTGAGGCTGGCCGATGCGGCGTTCGCCTCGACCGAGAGCGACAGGGTGCGGCCCGCCGGGAGTGTCACATCCCAGTCCGAGCCACGGCCGAGGAACGCGCCCTCGGGGCTGACGACCCGGAGCCGCTCGGGGGACTCATCGATGCGTGGTTCGACGTCCCGCCGGTAGGTGAGGCTCCATCCTGGGCCCGCGGCTGTCCCGACATCGAGGGGTCCGCAGTCGAAGTCGAGTTCCACGGTGCCGCCCTCGGTCAGCTCGCCGCCCACCGTGGCCTGCGCGCCGATCAAGGGGTCGCCCACGTCGAAACCGCAGCCGACACCAGCGATTCCCCCGGCGAGCGCGCTGCCGACGAGCAGGCCGAAGGTGGCGGCGACGACCAGGCCGCCGAGCCAGCCGAGAGGTGTCCGGCCGAGGATGATCCCGACGCCGAGGCCGACCAGGATGAGCGGCCAGAGGCGCCAGACCTGGCTGGCCGCGTCGGACGGGAGGTAGCCGCCTTGCACGGCCAGCGGCAGGGCGCCGGCCACGATGAAGAAGAGTCCCCACCCGAGGAAGCGCCCGTCGACGCGCATCTCCGCGAGTGTAGACGGCGCAGGCATGCCGCCGGGATGGGCCACCCGGCCTTCACGGGATGGGCCAGCCGGCCTTCCATCGGCGCGCGTCCGGGTGGCCTACGCCCGGAGCGCGTTCCGACGCGTCTCGAGGGCGGCGGACACGCCGCCGACGATCACCATCACGGCGCCAACGAGGCCCCCCGCGAGGAGGGCCAGGCCGGACACGCCGTCAAGTGGCGGACCGGCCGCCAGGAAGACGAAGGGCATGGCGGGAACCCACAGGACGGCCGGGACCGACGCGCCGACCCAGAACCACCAGCGCCTCCGCGCGGCCGGGAAGCGCAAGGCGAGCTCAGCGGGTATGAAGAAGAGCGCCATCGCGCCCGCGAGGATGACGACGCGTTCACCCAGGGCGTCGGGGGCGAACGACCGCTCGGCCAGGCCAAGCGCCGGCCCGACCATGGCATCCGCGGTTACGAGGAGCTCCCCGGCCACCCACACGCGCATCGCACCGCTGAGCGGCATGATCACGGAGCGCCCCGTTCCCAGCTCGTTGGGCGAGGCAGGGTCTCCAACTCGCCGCGCACGAGCGACATCCGGTACATGTCCCGGAACCTGCCGCTCCGCGTCATGGCCGGCGCCCCGCGTCCCCCCTCTCCCGTTCATCCCTCGTCCTCCGTCGGCGCGCCCGACCCTCCGCGCCGCGCTGCGCGGCGGCCAGTGTAGCCTTCCCGGATCCATGGACGTCGCAGCGGTGATCTTCGACCTCGACGGGGTCCTGCTGGATTCGGAGGTCTGGTGGGACGACGTGCGCCGCGACTTCGTGGCAGCCCACGGGCGGACGTGGACGGCCGACGATCAGCGGGCGGTGATGGGCGCAAACTCGGCCGGCTGGGCGCGCACCATGGTCGATCGCCATGGCCTGGGAGGCGATCCGGAGCACGTCCTGCGGGCGGTCGTCGACGGGGTCGTCCAGCGCTATCGGCGGGAGGGTCCGCCGGTCATCCCGGGCGTGGCCGAGGGGGTCGCGCGGCTGGCCGCGCGATATCCGCTCGCGGTCGCCTCATCCTCGCACCCGGAGGTCATCCGGGCCGCCCTCGAGTCGAGCGGCCTGGGCCAGTTCTTCGGGGTCGTCGTCTCCTCCGATGAGGTCGCCCGCGGGAAGCCTGCTCCCGACGTCTTCGTCCTGGCGGCCGAGCGTCTGGGAGCGCCTGCCCCGCGGATCGTGGTCGTGGAGGATTCGCTCAACGGGGTCGTGGCCGCGAAGTCCGCCGGGATGGCCGTCGTCCTTGTGCCCAACGCGTCGGTCCCTCCCCAGCCCGGGGCGTCGGAGAAGGCCGATCTCGTGGTGCCGAGCGTCGCAGCGGTGGATCCGGAGGCCGTCCTGGCAGCGGCGGGAGGGTAGCATCGCGGTGCCATGAGGGGTTCGTCCGCGCTCACCGCGATCATCGCGCTCATCGCCGGAGCGTGCACCGCGGCGCCTTCGCCGAGCCCGGCTGGTACGGCCGCCGCGACTCCCTCACCGACCGTCGTCGCCCTCGCGACCCCGACCGCTGGCGGCACGCCGTCGCCGGCCGCAACGCCAGGCAGACTGCCCGGCAGCGGGGGGTGGACGGAGCTCGCGATCGAGGGGCCGGTCCCGGTGCCTCGCGAGGCGCACACCTGGACGGTCGACCCGGCGGCTGGGGCGGCCTATCTGTTCGGCGGGCGTGACGGCGGAAGCGTGTTCGACGATCTGTGGCGTTTCGACCTGCGCGCGGAGCGCTGGGAGGTCCTGGAGCCGCCCGGCGCGGCGCCGACCGCCCGCTTCGGCCACAACGCCATCTGGCTTGACGGGAAGGGTCTCGTGATCTTCGCCGGCCAATCGGCCTCGGGCTTCTTCAACGACCTGTGGCTGTACGACCCGAGCGCCGGCGCATGGTCGGAGCTGCCTGACGGCGGCTCATCCCCGATCCCGCGCTACGGGTCGTGCGCAGTCCTCGGTCCCGACGGGCGTCTCTGGATCAGCCACGGGTTCACGGAGGACCAGGCCCGCTTCGCCGACACCCGCGCCTACGACTTCGCGACCGGCGTGTGGGCGGATGTGACGCCCCCGGCGGGGGACCTCCCGGTGGCTCGATGCCTCCATGCGTGCTTCCGCGCGCCCGACGGGAGCTTCGGTCGCCTCGTCCTGTACGGCGGGCAAACCACCGGCGTGGCCGCGTTGGGCGACCTATGGGCACTCAGGGCGGTGGGAGACCCCGGCGCCTCCCGCTGGGAGGAGTCCAGGGGCCCGCTTCCGCCCCCGCGCAACCTGTACGCCTTCACGCTGACGGGCGGGGCTTTCGTGGTCTTCGGCGGTGGCTCGCTCGAGCGAGGCTATCTCGACGACACGTGGGTCTTCTCCACCGCGGATCTCACCGCCGCCCCGCTGGCCACGAGCGGCGGACCGCCGCCGGCGCGCAGCGCCGCGGCGTTCGTCACGGACGAGAGCGCGGGCCGCCTGCTCCTGTTTGGAGGCAGGGACGCCGACCGGGCCTTCGATGACGTCTGGGCGCTTGCCCTGAGATGACCCCGTCGGACGCCACGGCCACGGTCCCGCGGGGCTGGTACTGGCGGTTCCAGCGCGACCTGCGCTACCGGCTCATGAAGCTCGTCCTGTGGCTCATCGTGCACGCCTACCTGCGCTTCCGGTTCGAGGGCCGGGAGCGGCTCCCGGCCCCGCCCTACGTCCTCTGTTTCAACCATCTCGACTGGGCCGACCCGCTCATCCTCGTGGCCCTCCTCCCATCGCCCCGCCGCATCTACTTCTTCGGGCCGCGTGAGGCGAACATGCGGGTCGGCTGGAAGAACCGCCTGATGGCGTGGGTCGGCAACGACGTCCCCTTCAAGCCCGACAGGTCGCGCATGCTCGAGACCGCCCGGCGGGTGAGGGAGGTGCTCTCCGCCGGGTACGCCCTCGCCATCGCCGGGGAGGGGAGGGTGGCCGAACGCGAGGACGAGGTCCTCCCGCTCAACGAGGGAGCCGCCTACTTCGCCGTCCACAACCAGGCGCCCCTGGTCACGGTGGCCATCAACGGGACGCGCTGGCTGCGCTTCGGCAAGCGGATCAGGGTCCGGATCGGCGAGCCCATCCCCACCGCCGGGCGGCGGCCCACGCGCGAGGAGATCGAGAGCCTCACCGCCGAGGCCCACGCGGTCCTCACCGAGCTGGTGCAGGGGTACCGCGATCCGGTCGCGCCGAGCCCCGTGGACCTCTGGCTGACGGAGCTCTTCAACGACCCGAAGCGCGGCGCACCCACGCTGCCATAATCGCGGGGCAAGAGGAGGGTCAGTGCCCGCCGAGACAGCCCCCACCGGCCTCGCTCCCGATCCGCGTGAGTACCGCCGCCGCCTGGAGCGCCAGAGCGACGCGCAGATCGACGCGTGGGCCATGGAACTGATGCGCGACGTGTCGATCCGCAGGGGGGTCCGCCAGGTGGTGTCCGGGTTCATGAAGGCGGCCCGTCTTGACGAGGGCGGGCTGGCACGGGTCTTCGCGGCCGGCGGGGGGCCGATCGCCACGCTGGGGAGAACGGCGCGGGGCGAGCCCATGGTGCCGGCGATCCAGCTGTTCTTCCTCGTCCGGGGGATTCGCAGCACGACCGAGGACGCGCGCGCACGCCTCATCGACTATCTCGTCTCCGGGTTCCACGAACTCGCCTTCATCTGAACCGGGACGCGCCATGCGAGCCTGGCGCGCGTTCCACGTCGTGCACCCTTTCCCGTCCGCCCTCGACGCGGGCGTCACGGGACTGGTCGTGGTGCTGTCCGGAGGAGTCCCTTCGCGGGCGGCCCTGCTCGGTGCTTCGATGCTCCTCCTGCAATTCGCCATCGGGGCGGCCAACGACTGGGCCGACGCGGCCGCCGACGCGCTGGCGCGGCCCGACAAGCCGATCGCCGCGGGGCTGATCGGTCGGGCGCAGGCGCTGGCCATCGCGGTCGTCTGTGGCCTCGGGGGCCTGGGCCTTGCGGCGGTCGGCGGCCCGGCCCTCCTCGCCGTGGGCCTGGTCGGCCTGTTGGTCGGGCTCTCCTACGACCTCGGCCTGAAGGCGACGCCGTGGGCCTGGCTGCCATTCGCGGCGGGCTTCACCCTGCTGCCCCTCTTCGCGTGGCTTGGGGGCGCCGGCGGCCTGCCGCCGTTCATGGGCTGGATCGCGGGCCTGGCCGTGCTGGCTGGGGCAGCCGTCTCGCTGGCGAACGGACTCGTCGATCTGGAGGGCGACAGATCCGTCGCTCGCTTCGGACCGGCGGTCCGCCTCGGCCGGCGGGCCACGCTCCGACTTCTGCTCGGCCTGCACCTGTCCCTGGCGGCCGGGGCGGTGGCGAGCCTGGTCCTGGCTGGCGTGGCCGGGCCACCGGTATGGGCCGGCATCGCGACCGGTGGCGCGCTGCAGGGCGCCGGCTGGCTGGTCTCGAACGCTGTATCCAGAGGACGGAGGCTTCTCGGCTGGCGGGTCCAGGCGCTCGGGCTCGCGACGCTGGCCGGGGCGTGGTTCTACGGGATGGCGGCCTGAGCAGGGCGGCTCGCTTCGAAGCTCGGCCAGCTGCGCAGGGCGGCTGGCTTCGCGGATCGGCTAGCTGCGGAGCGCGGCGATCGCGTTCTCGAGGCGGACCTTGGCGATCATGAGGTACTTGGCCAGGTTCGCCCGGTCGACCTCGCCGATCGAGGCCCGCGCGCTGGGATCGCCGAGGACCCCGACGAGCCGGGACATCGCCTGGTCGAGGTGGGCCTTGGCCATGACCAGGGAATCCTCGGTGACGGGCATGCCCCGAGGCTCCTCGGCCTCGGCTTCGGGGGACGACAGCTCCTCGTCGGCCGTCGACAGCGCCCGATCGGCCGGCGCGGGGATCTCCTCGGCGCCGTCCCGGCGCCGTCGCCGGCGGCCCTCGATACGGTCGCGCAGCCTGACCAGGGTGAGCTCGCCCCGGGCGACCTGGTCGGCCAGGCGCTTGCGCTTGCGCGGGTCGGAGACCTTGAGCAGCTCGTACGCGTGGGACAGCGTGTCCCGCCGCGTCGCGACGAGGTCGCGGACCTCGGGCGGCGCGTCGGACAGACGGAGCCGGTTCTCGATGTAGCCCTTGTCCTTGCCCAGCTTGTGGGCCAGCTTGCGCACCGAGTAGCCGTGCTCGGCGGTCATGCGCCGGTACATCTCGGCTTCCTCGAGCGGCGAGAGGTCCTCGCGCTGGAGGTTCTCGATGATGGAGATCTCGAGGGCCGTGTCGTCGTCGATCTCCTCGATCATCGCCGGCACGGTCGCCTGCTGGGCGAGCCGGGCGGCCCGCCAGCGCCGCTCCCCGGCGACGAGCTGGTAGCGACCCTCCTCGAGTGGCCGGACGAGGATCGGCTGGAGAACGCCATGCTCGCGCACCGAGGCCGCCAGCTCGCGGAGCGCGGTGGGGTCGATGATCATGCGCGGCTGGGCCGGGTTGGGCTCGATCCGGTCGACCGGCACGTTGCGCACCCCGAGCGGGTGGCCGTGATCGGGCGTGACGAGGCTGATGATCGTAGCCGGGAGGTCGCGCTCCTCCGCGAGCCTGCGTGCGGCGGTGGCGCGGAAGTCGGGTCTAGCCAAGGTCGATCACCTCCTGTGCCAGCTCGCGGAAGGACCGTGCCGCATCCGAGTTCCCCGCGTACGACGTGACCGGACGGCCGGCGAGCGGCGCCTCACCGAGCCTGACGGTCTGCTTCACGATCGTGCGGAAGATGTGGTGGTCGCCCAGGTCGTGGAGCTCCTCGAGCATCTGGCGCCCGAGGATCGTCCGGCCGTCGTAGAAGGTCGGGAGGAGGCCGAGGACCTTGAGGTTGCGATTAAGACCCTTGGCCCGGATCTGCCCGATCACCTTGACCAGCGCGTTGAGGCCCTTGAGGGCGTACAGCTGGGTCTGGACCGGGATGATCACGCTGTCCGCGGCGACGAGCCCGTTGATGGTCAGGAGGCCGAGGGTCGGCGGGCAGTCGACGATGACCGTGTCGTAGCGCCCGCGGGTCGGCGAGAGGGCCTCGCGCAGGGCGTACTCGCGTCCGATCGCGGTGAAGAGCTCTGTCTCGGTCAGTGAGAGGTCGAGGTCCGCGGGCGCGATGTCGACGCCCGTCGTCTCGGTGGCGACGATGACCTCGTCGAGCGTCGCCCGCTGCTCGGCCATGACGTCCGCCATCGACCTCTCGACCATCCCGATGTTGATCCCCAGGCCCATCGTCAGGTTGGCCTGGGGATCCATGTCGACGGCGAGGATCCGGTATCCCAGCTCGGCCAGCGCCCCGGCCAGGTTGATGGCCGTCGTGGTCTTGCCGACCCCACCCTTCTGGTTGGCGATCGCGATCACGGTGCCCACGCGCGATACCTCGCCTCCTCCACCATGCCGCATCGTCCCGGTTCGTTCCGGACGGTGGCCGCGGGCGGCGAGTCTACCACCGGCGCAGCGACAGTGAAGTGGGTTATCCACAGTCGGGCCGAGTTGTTCACCGAATCTGTGGATATCTCGCATGGGAGACGGAGGCGCACGGCTAGAATGGGCGCCGTCTTTGCACAAAGACAGGGGAACCGGATGACGGCTGACGAGCGCACGGAACGCCTGAGCCGGATGCGCGCCGAGGCTCAGCTCGGCGGCGGCGCTGCGCGCATCGAACAACAGCACGAGCGCGGCAAGTTGACGGCACGGGAACGTCTCGACCTGCTTCTCGACCCGGGGAGCTTCGTCGAGCTCGACGCGTTCGTCACCCACCGAGCCACCGAGTTCGGACTTGCGGACAAGGTGTACCTCGGCGACGGCGTCGTGACGGGACACGGTCGCATCGGCGATCGCCCCGTCGCCGTCTTCAGCCAGGACTTCACGGTCTTCGGGGGTTCGCTCTCGGAAGCGCACGCCGAGAAGATCTGCAAGGTGATGGACCTCGCGATGCGCACCGGGGTACCCATCGTCGGGCTCAATGATTCCGGCGGCGCGCGTATCCAGGAAGGCGTCGCGTCGCTGGGTGGCTACGCCGAGATCTTCCTGCGCAACACGCTGGCCAGCGGAGTGGTCCCGCAGCTGTCGGTGATCATGGGTCCCTGCGCCGGCGGCGCGGTCTACTCACCGGCCATCACCGACTTCACGATCATGGTCGACGAGACGAGCTACATGTTCGTCACCGGCCCCGACGTCGTGAAGGCGGTGACGCACGAGACGGTCGATCGCGAACAGCTCGGGGGCGCGGTCGTCCACACGACCAGGTCCGGCGTAGCGCACCTCCGCGCGCACGACGAGGCGCAGGCGCTCGATGCCGCCCGGCGCATGCTGGGCTACCTCCCGCAGAACAACCTGGAGGCGCCGCCGCGCATGCGCACGGACGATCCGCCGGATCGCCAGGATGCCGAGCTCGATGGGATCGTCCCCGTGGATGCCGACCAGCCCTACGACATGCTCGCCGTCATCGAACGCGTCGTCGACCGCGGCTCCTTCTTCCAGGTCCAGCCTGATTGGGCGGCCAACGTGATCATCGGCTTCGCGAGGCTCGACGGCCAGAGCGTTGGCGTCGTGGCCCAGCAACCGGCGGTGCTGGCCGGCGTGCTCGACATCGATGCCTCGGTGAAAGCCGCGCGGTTCGTGCGCACATGCGACTGCTTCAACGTCCCGCTGCTCACGTTCGTGGACGTGCCGGGCTTCCTGCCCGGTGTGGCGCAGGAACACGGCGGCATCATCCGCCACGGCGCCAAGCTGCTCTTCGCCTACGCGGAAGCCACCGTACCGAAGCTCACGGTCATCACACGGAAGGCCTACGGCGGGGCGTACGACGTCATGAGCTCAAAGCACATCCGCGGCGACTTCAACGTCGCGTGGCCGACGGCCGAGATCGCAGTGATGGGCGTCGAGGGTGCGGTCAACGTGATCTTCCGCGACGAGATCGCCCGCGCCGCCGACCCGGAGGCGGAACGTGTGCGTCTCGTCGGGGAGTACGAGCAACGGTTCGCGCATCCGTACATCGCGGCCGCGCGCGGGTATGTCGATGCGGTCATCGAACCGCACGAGACGCGACCCTGGCTCATCCGGGCGCTGGACTTCGCCGCCGACAAGCGCGACCACAACCCGCCCAAGAAACACGGCAACATCCCACTCTGAGCGGATGCCCGACCGGAACGCGCCGGCGGTGTCTTTGCGCAAAGACGGTCCGCGCGCGACCGGCGCACCGCGACGCGATGCCAGCGCATTCGACCGCTTCGATGGAGCCACCGGTTCAGCCAAGGCTGCGGCCAGCGTGTCGATCGACGCAAGTGCCAGCCAGCATCCGATGAACTTTGGATCAACCGAGGCGATGGCCGACGACGTTCCGGGAGCGCGGTGATGGCGGCGCCGTTCGCGCGCGTGCTCGTGGCCAACCGGGGCGAGATCGCCGTTCGCCTCATTCGCGCGTGTCACGAACTCGGCATGGAGGCGGTGGCGGTGTTCAGCGAAGCCGACGCCGCGGCGCTCCACGTCCGCCGCGCCGATCTGGCGGTGCCGATCGGTCCGACCGATCCGGCCGAGAGCTACCTGCGCGTCGAGGCGCTCGTCGACGCGGCGCGGCAGACGGGCTGTCAGGCGCTCCATCCGGGGTATGGGTTCCTCTCCGAGCAGGCCGTCCTCGCGCGCGCCTGCGCGGAGGCCGGGATCGCCTTCGTGGGGCCCGACCCAGCGACCCTCGAGCTCCTCGGCGACAAGCTTGCCGCGCGGCGCCTCGCCCGCGACGCCGGTGTGCCGGTCGTCCCGGGGACGCTTGCCCCGGCGCCCGTCGAGCGCGCCGACGAGGTCGAGGCCATCGCCGCGGCGGCCCGCGAGCTCGGCTTCCCCGTGCTCGTGAAGGCCGCGGCGGGCGGGGGCGGACGTGGGATGCGCGAGGTGGCGAACGTCCGGCAGCTTCCCGAGGCCCTCGTGGCCGCGTCACGGGAAGCGGCGGCCGCCTTCGCAGACGGGTCGGTCTACCTCGAGCGGGTGGTCCGCCCCGCCCGTCACGTCGAGGTCCAGCTCCTCGGCGACGGCCGTACCGTGGTCGCCCTCGGCGAACGGGAATGCTCGATCCAGCGGCGGCACCAGAAGCTCGTGGAGGAGGCGCCGGCGCCAGGACTGGATGGGGAGGCGAGGACCGCCCTGCACGGCTTCGCGGTGGCCCTCGGGCGCGCCGCCGGTCTCCGTAGCGCCGCGACGGCCGAGTTCCTCCTCGACGGCGAAGGTCACTTCTGGTTCCTCGAGGTGAACGCCCGACTCCAGGTCGAGCACGGGGTCACCGAGCTCGTGACAGGGATCGATCTCGTGCACGAGCAGCTGCGGATCGCCGGCGGTGGCTCGATCTCCCCCGCCGCGCTCGCGGCGGCCGAGCGGGCGGCGGCTCCGAACGGGCACGCCATCGAGGTCCGCCTGACCGCCGAGGACCCCGCCGACGGCTTCCGTCCCCAGCCGGGCCGCATCGCTCGCTGGTCGGAGCCCGGCGGACCGGGCATCCGCGTGGACAGCGGCGTCGAGAACGGATCGACCGTCCCGGGCGCCTACGACTCGCTGCTGGCCAAGATCCTCGCCTGGGGTCCCGACCGCAGCGTCTCGATCGCCCGTCTCCGCCGGGCGCTCGAGGAGCTCGAGGTGGTCGGCATCCAGACGTGCCTGCCTTTCCTCCACCACGTCGTGGCCGACCCTCGCTTCGCCGCGGGCCCGGTGGACACCGGGTACCTCGAGCGGTCGTGGAAGCCCGGGCCGCTGCGCGCGCAGGCGCTCGAGGACGCCGCCCTGGCGGCAGCGCTGCTGGCCTGGAGCGAAGTCGCGTCGACGTCGGAGCGGTCCTCCCGGTCGGCCCGTGGCGATGAGCCGTCACGATCGTGGAGGCACGAAGGATGGCGCGAGGCCACCGAGCGTTGGCCGTGATCGGACGCGACCCGCTCCGGGTGACCAGTGGCGAGGTCGCGCGCGAGATCGCGCCCCCGACGGGCAGCGAGCTCGAGGTCACCGGACCGGGATCGGGGGTCCTCCGTGCGGCGCTCGGCCGGCGTCGCGTGCTGTGGATGGTCGACCGGACGG
>Ga0209619_10000498_pt1 | contig 27699 bp, 18 predicted proteins | sample Rifsed16ft3_FD_184011 | JGI IMG/M metagenome (GOLD analysis project Ga0209619, IMG submission 184011) | Soil microbial communities from Rifle, Colorado, USA - sediment 16ft 3 (version 2) | ecosystem: Environmental > Terrestrial > Deep subsurface > Rock core/Sediment | place: Rifle, Colorado... | reverse complement strand
ACCAAGAACACCTGGGCAGTTGACACCTCGCTCACAAACCAGAGCGGTGATGCCAATTACCCTGTGATCGATGGAATGACGATTAAAGCTGTTGGACCCCCGAATGACGTGAAGGACTTCCAGCACACCGCAGGTCCGAGCGGCGCCATCAGTCCGGCGACTTATGCTGCTTATGCATTCAATTCGAGCGGCTTCCCGACGCCGACTGGTGCAGACCGTCCTGCAGCAGACTGGGGCGGTGGTCAATGGGGTGTCCACACGAATCCGAGCGCGTCCGACCTCAGCTTCACGTATTTCAAGAGTCGTGTGTTCCGCGGTACCAACTTCAGTCGGTTCATACCGTACGACTTCGAGATGCGGTTTACGGCAGGTCCTAACAGAGGCATCCTGTACTATACGAACGACAAATTCGTCGACATTCCGTTTGAGTTGTGGAACATCGGCATCGGCACGCCAACCAACACAGCGGATGACTACCGGATGATCCCCTGGATTCTCGATGAGGACGGTGATGATGCTTGGGGCCTTTCGGGCGCAGACCATTCCATCTCCGGTGGAGACAACGATCCATACACAGACTGGATCTATTGGATGGATGCAAATCCTAAGACTCCCGGGCAGTCAGCGTATGATGCATTTGCCGCGGATTCGGCGAACTATGCCACTGGCGGTTACGTTACCGGAACGGGCGGTGAAGTGATGGCTCGTTTTGTGCTGGTGACGTTCAATTCAGGCAGTGTGGCTGATGTGACCTTCCCGGCGAACGTGGTAGGCGGAACACAGCCTGCAACGGGCAACGTCATCCGTATTATTTCAACAAAACCGAACACTCCGTCGGATCTGTTCAGCATTAACACTGCAGCATATGCTCCGACGGCCAATGCGACACTGGCCAAAGCAAGTGCCAACAAGGTCGGTGTATTTCCGAATCCATACTACACGCAGAATGGCGCGGAGGTTGACCGATACGACAAGTTCGTGACCTTCAACAATTTGCCGCAGAAGGCCACGATCAAGATCTTCAACCTGGCGGGCCATCTCGTGAGGACGCTCGAGAAAGATGATGCATCACAGTTCGTGGCGTGGGATCTTGTGAACGAGAAGAACTTCCCGGTTGCCAGCGGTATCTACATTTGCCGCGTTGACATGCCGGAGGTCGGCGTCACGAAGATCGTGAAGCTGGCTGTGATCATGGAGCAGGAAATTCTCGATATCTTCTAAGTCAAGAGCCCTATGGACAGAAATTTAACCGATCAAGGAGATTCTCCTATGAAAAGCAGGTTTGCAGTATGGGTGACTGTCTGCTGCTTGGCGCTCTTGGTAGTGTCGAGCGGTGTGATGGCCCAAAATCAAAGGGTGGGGACCACGGCCGCACCGTGGATCCTCATTCCCACCGGAGCGCGTGATTTGGCGCTCGGCGGTTCAAGTATTGCCACAACATCGGGACTGGAATCAGTGCACTGGAACCCGGCAGGCGTTGGTCGCCTGTCGTCCAGCGCGGAAGGGATGTTTTCGAGCCTGACCTATATTGCCGACGTCACCTTGACGTATGCTGGTGTAGCCGGCAGCTTTGGCGAGTTCGGAAACATTGCGTTCTCACTGAAATCACTCAATATCGGCGAGATTCCGATCACCACGGGAACCGATCCTGAGGGTCTCGTGGGACGCTCCTTCAGCCCCACCTTTGTTTCGGTGGGATTGACCTATGCTCGTAGCATCACGGATGCTATTAGTTTCGGCATCACTGCCAAAGTGATCAGCGAAACGATTGACCGTGTCTCGGCCAGCGCAGCTGCATTCGACGTTGGTATTCAATACCGGTCACTGGTGGGAATTCAGGGCTTCAACTTCGGGCTCGCCATCAAGAACATCGGTACCGAGATGAGGTACGACGGATCCGGATTGTATCGCTTCGCGCAGACGACCACCGGTGGTCTGCCGGCTCAGTTCTATAAGACCCAGGCAGCGGGTGCGGAACTTCCTGCGACGGTCGAGCTGGGATTGAGCTATGAAGGCCGTCCGACCGAGAACATTCAATACGAGGTTGGTGGAACCTATGCCAACGATAACCTCTTCTATGACGAATACCGTCTTGGTGGAGAAATTGGCTACAGTATGCCTTCTTCGCTGAAGCTCTTCGGGCGTTTCGGTTTCCATACACTCGGACAGCAGACGGAAGATGACATCTTTGGAGCAAGCTATGGCTTCGGTGTTGGCTACAACTTCACCGGGATTGCCATGACAGTCGACTTTGCACTGCGTTCTGTCGATCTGTTTGATGACAATCAGGTCATCTCGATAAAGCTTGGCTTCTAAGCCGCCGCATTAGTAAGAGCTAGTGGAAGGGCTGTCTCGTTCACGCGAGTCAGCCCTTTCTTTTCCCCCCGGAATCAGCATGCTGCGTGGCAGTTCCCAATCGATTTTCACAATTCATGCCGCAGGAGAAACACGATTCATGAGGTTGACTCTCATTGCACTTGTATTGCTCATTTGCTTCCCGGTTCAATCCTCTGCAAATGGTCCCGAGGATTACCGAATCGAAGTGTATGCAAGGGGATTGGTTGCTCAAAGCCGCATGACGGTGTTGTCTCTCGCCCTTCAACCGGGATTCGAGGACTTGGCGGCTCTGTCGTACCTTCGATTCGGCAGGGGGGCAAAGATTGTCAATGCGTTTGTCACAAACGGAGAATCCGGTGATAACGACCTGATGGTCCAAGGTCCCGGAGAGATCGCTTTTCAAAGAAGGGGAGAGGCCTTCAAGGCCACGGCGGCTCTTTATGGAGTCGAATATTTCTTCAATTTTCCCGATTTCGGGTCGGCCAGAGATACGGCTTTTGTGAACGAGTATTGGCCACCCGACACCCTCGAAGCAAAGCTTCGCGAACTCATTGAGGCAATACGCCCGGACCTGATTCTGCTGGCCCCGGACAGACAGGAAGAGGGTACGGAAGCCCCCAGATGGGTCGCTCTTCGCTCTGCGCTGGGAAAAGCTGTGCGGGCGGCTGCTCAAAAGAAGACTGCAAGCGGATTTGTGCGTCCCCGCTACTGGGAAGTCGGGAGGGTACTCACAGCCTCCTCGAGAGGCTCTCTCTTATTTCCGCTTGATCGAAAACCGGAATTCGATTCCCGCACGTACCGAACCATCGGTGTCGGGATCGGAACAAGTTACGAGAGCATGAAGAGGAGCATTCTCCAGCGGCAACAGGGGGCCCTTTCTTATTCGATCGACTCTCCATCAACGGCGAATTCGCCGAAGACTCCCGATGCCGGAATACCAGGACGGCTCGGCAAGAGTCTCCAGGGCCTGGGAAGGGAAATGGATGGATTATGGAACCAAGTTCTGACAGCTGCGAGAAAGGGCGCTGTTGAGCGCACAAAGCCGGCAACGCTGAAACGACTGGTGAGAATAATGGATTCCATCGATGTGAGGCTCTCTGGATGGAATTTCTTTGCGAATCATGACCGTAAGACTCTCCTTCACTGGAAGGAGGGGCTGGAGGAACTCAGGAATGCTGTTGTTGGAGTCTCTGTCCGATACACCATGAGAGACACGGTGCTGCTGGCGCGCCAACTCACAACCATCAGGGTCGATTCCGTTATCGGACTTCCTTCGGACGGGATCACGGAAATCTTCTTTCCCGATGTAGGTCCCACCCGGTGGTTTCTCAATGAAGGCACAGAGCCAAAGGTGCCGCTTGCCGTAGGCTCTGAATACCGCCTCATTTCCCCCGGACAGGTTGATTTGGATCTTCCGGCCTCCTATGGAGGGAGAATGAAGAACAGGCATGGATACTCGCTTGAGTTCTTCATACTTCACCAGAAGAAGTCAAGGGTCGAGAGTTTCTTCAAGAAGGTAAGCCAACGGATTCTGTTCGCTCCGAAGCTGACTGTCGAGCCGCTCACGCCCATCGTACGTATTGCGCCTCGGGAGCGGCTTGTATGCAAAATCACAAACCACTCCAACGACGGATTGCTTGACAGGCTCATGGTGCGGGATTCGCTTGGAACTGCCGATGGAGGGGAATTCAGGTTGAACAAGAAGGAGGCATCGGTTGTCGACACTCTCTCCTTGAACTGGAATGAAGCGATTCCTGTTGGTACATACAGAGTTCCTATTCATATAGGCGAAAGCGTGGTTGGATACTTTGGTGCCCGAAAGTTTGATGTCTCTGTTGACTCCGTCCGGCCCATCGGGGTGCTTTCTTCCGGAAAGGCAAGTGTCATGGTCCAGACCCTTCGAAGGTTGGGTGTGAACCACAGGATATTGAATCCCGATGGAAGATTCCTGGGAGATCCCGGCGGCCTCAGGACGATTATCATCGACGAACGGGTCTTGGGACTCGGAGCGGTTGACTCTCTGCATTCTTTTAAGGAATTTGTTGAGCGAGGCGGGACACTCCTCATCCTTTCGCAGGATGCGGATGTCTGGAACAGGGAACCTCTCATTGAAGGCGTCAACCTCTCAGCAACGGCGTCGCTCGATGCGCAAACAGACGTGCTGGCTGACACTTTGCACCGCATTTGGCTCGAGCCGAACCGATTGGAGGAGACAGACTGGGAGGAATGGTTGTTCTCTCGCGCCCCGAACAAAATCACAATTGGATCCGGGCACAACGTAATGACGCCGCTCATGTTATCCGGGGGAACACAGATTCCGGGAATCGTTGTCGTCCCCCGAGGTGAGGGTAAGTGGATCTATGTGAACCTGAATCTTGGTAAACAGCTTGAAAATATCCATCCGGGAGCATTTCGATTTCTGGCCAATCTTCTGGCCTATTGAATAGTAGAGGACCACGATGAAAAGACTGATGATCTTCCCGCTGATTGTGTTGCTGCCTGCCGGTATTTTGGCGCAGGATCGAATTGTGCCGCGATCCACCCTTGCGGTCAGCTTTGACCTGGCGCGATTTGGGCATACCGATTCCTCGAGTTATTTCGAATTGTATTTTGCCTGTTTTCCGCCTCTGGTCACCCTTGAACGTAGGATCGATGGCTATCAGGGATATCTGGAGATCCAGACCCAAATAAAGAACAAACAGACGGGTGAATATGCACTCCAGAACAGGTCCCTTCTCACCGTGTCCGTCAAAGACACGATTGATCCGTCGTATCATAACACCCTTGTGACTCAGATGGGATATATCCTGCCAAAGGGTGAGTATGAACTGTATGTCACAGGAATTGACACTTTGGATCAACGGCGCCGCGACTCGTTGGTGATTCCCCTTGTGAGCGGGCCCGATAACGGCTCGGGCGTAGCGATCAGTGATGTGGAGCTGTGCTCGAAGATCGAGCAATCTGATAACACGACAGGCATGTTCTTCAAGAACGCCCACGAAGTCATTCCCAATCCGACACTCTTGTTCGGTACTGCCAATTATCCGGTTGTTTTTCACTATGCAGAGTTGTATGGCCTCAATCCTGCGGATACGTACGTGGTCAAGGTCGTACTGGCGGACGCGGGCGGGAGGCCTCTCCAGGAGTACACAAGAAAGAAGAAATACGGCGTTCGGAATGCCGTTGAAGTGGGTACTACGAACGTCGTAAAGCTTTCATCGGGAAAATACCGATATCAGCTCTATGTCCTGAGCGAATCATCCGAGCCGCTCGCAAGGGTTGAAAAGAACTTCTTCGTGTACAATCCTCAAGTGAAGTCCGCGCAGGTAACCAACGCGCGAATGAAGGAAACTGAACTAAGCGGATTGACGGGTGAAGAATTGGATCAGGAGTTCGCTTATCTCCGATACCATGCGACGGAGCCCGAGATCAAGCTCTATTCGCAGGTGACTTCTGTTGATGGAAAGAGGGAATTCCTGGCGGCATTCTGGACCATTGTCGAACAGGGGAAGATGGGTCGCGATCCCATCACACGGCAAGAGTATTTGACCAGGATCAAGAAAGCCAGCGATAGATTCAGAGCCTTCAACAGAGAGGGCTGGCGTACTGACCGTGGAAGGGTCTTCATCCTGTATAACGAACCGGACGAAATCGAGCGGATGCCAAGCACGGAAAGCGGCAAACCCTACGAAATCTGGCACTTCTATCAAATCGAGAATGGCATCGAATTCGTTTTCGTCGACAGGACCGGATTCGGGGAGTATCTCCTTGTGCACTCGACAAAACGGGGTGAACTGAGGGATGATGGGTGGCGGCGATTGTTGCAGTAGGACTTAGCGCTTTTATCTCCATATTACCGGGCCCTGCGGGGATCGACACCCTCTTTGCGGAGCAGGGTTTCTTCGGCGTTTTTGGAAATGCCTCGAGGATCAGCATTGATGTCTCGGGGCAGATTTATGTTCTTGACGGTGATCGTCATACGGTTTCGCGCTTTGGAGACACACGGGCGAAAACGCAAACCATAGGCGGATTCGGTTGGGATGTGACGACATTCGATCGTCCGACAGCGGTGGCAACCGACGGGCTGAATGTGTACGTGTCTGACTATGGAAACCACCGTGTCGTTCGGTATGACAGAAATCTGGTATTCCTTTCCTCTCTGGCAACCCGCGATACCTCATTCGTACCCGCCCAATTCGGTTACCCCCTTGGCCTGGCGCTTTCACGTCAGGGTGATTTGTTTGTTCTCGACGGGGAAAACCTCAAGATCGTCCAATTTGACAGCCGCTCCGGGTTCGTTCGTTCTTTTGGGACTCTCGAATCACAAGAAGGGAGACTCCACCAACCGATCGAGATTGCGGTAACACAGGACGACAGGGTGTTGGTGCTTGAGGCCGACAGGGTCGTAGAGTTTGATTTTACGGGAACATACCTGCGGTCCATCGGCGAAGGAGTCATCCGCAATTCAGCGGGCTTATGCGCGATGGAAAAAGGATTTCTGGTCGCGGCGAATGACACGCTGCTATGGTTCAATGACGACAGATCCATCAGAATGAGAATCGCGGCTTCGACGATCATCGCCGAATTTCCTCTCTCTCCGTTACGCGACGTCGCCGTCTGGAAGGACCAGCTTTTTCTTCTGACACCTTCCCGCATCGGAGTTTTCCGCATGGAGGCGGCTGCGCGCTGAGGCGATTGTCTTGACATTCAAGTCCTTTTAATTTAAATTTTTCGAGAAGTTTCTGCCCCCCGCTTTCCATTCTTTAACTTAAGGAGGTTTTATGGCACGCAGCGTCAACAAGGTCATTTTGGTTGGGAATCTGGGCAAGGACCCGGAGCTGCGATATACCAACAGCGGCGTGGCAGTGGCAACATTCAGCATCGCCACGAATGAATCCTGGAAAGACCCTGAAGGAAATCTGCAGGAGCGCACACAGTGGCACAACATTGTGGCCTGGAGGAAATTGGCGGAAATATGCGGCGAATACCTGAAAAAAGGGGGCAAAATATACGCCGAGGGGAGGCTCCAGCATCGCAATTATGATGACAAGAACGGCGTCAAGCGCTACGTAACCGAAATAGTCCTGGATGAAATGGTGATGCTCGATTCCCGGGGAGGCGCGGCACCGAGCGCGGATACGGGTCCATCAGCCCAGGAAGAACATCCTGCCGACAAAGCCGACGATCTACCCTTCTGAATCAAGCCTCAGTCTTCGACTGAAGACTGAGGCCTCCTTTTTCTCTCGAGTAATCATGAACCGTGTTCATCGCATCGGTGTGTGTATTGTTGTCATCCTGCTCGGCGACCTTGCGGCGGGAACCCATCTTTGGGCTCAACAGACCGCCACAGGGAAAAGGGGGATGGTCGTATCCGCCGATTCCCTTGCCAGCACAGTCGGATTGGAGATACTGAAGAATGGCGGGAATGCAGTCGACGCGGCCGTAGGAGTGGGTTTTGCTCTTGCAGTGACATTTCCCGTTGCCGGAAACATCGGCGGGGGAGGTTTCATGGTGATAAGGCTTGCAGACGGGAGAACCACCACAATCGACTTCCGTGAAAAAGCGCCGAGTGCTGCACGTCGCGATATGTTTCTGGACAAGAACGGCCACTTTGTATCATCCTTGAGCCAAAAAGGGACCCTTGCATCGGGGGTGCCGGGTTCGGTTGCCGGCCTCCTCCGTGCGTTGGATCAGTACGGCACCATGAAGCGAGGCGCGGTCCTTGATCCCGCAATCAGAGAGGCCCGCGCCGGGTTTGTGGTCAGAAACAGATTCTTTGCGCGCGAGTTGGCCGACGGATTTGGCGTTTTCAAGAGATTCCCCGAAGCCCTCAAGGTCTTCTCACGAAATCAGCTGCCACTAGGGCTTGGCGATACGCTCAGGCAACCTGACCTTGCGAACACTCTTGAGATGATCAAGAGTCAGGGCAGGGAGGGGTTCTATGGCGGTGTGACGGCAGAACGTATTGTTGCAGAAATGAAAAGATACGGGGGAATCATCGGGAGTGATGACCTGAAGTCTTATTCTGCGGTTGAACGGCCTCCCGTCAAAGGATCGTACCGCGGTTACGATTTCTACTCAATGGGACCTCCGAGCTCGGGCGGAGCCGTTTTTGTAGAGATGCTTAATATTCTTGAGGCATTTGACCTGAAGAAAAGCGGCCGTGGGACGGTCGCAACGTCGACTCTCCTTGCAGAGACGATGAAGGTTGCTTATGCAGATCGGGCAGAGTTTCTTGGAGATCCGGACTTCGTCGACGTGCCGGTGGATCGACTCGTCTCCAAAGATTATGCGTCGATCAGGCGGAAGAAGATCTCTCCGCGGCGTGCGACTCCGAGTTCAAAGATTTCTGCCGGAGCGATTCCTCGAAGCGAACCCACCGAGACGACCCACTATTCGATCATCGATCGGTGGGGGAATTGCGTCAGTGTCACAACGACTATTAATGATTTCTTCGGCTGCGGCGTTATGGTTGAGGGAGCGGGGTTCTTTCTGAATAATGAGATGGACGATTTCTCAGCAAAACCAGGCACACCGAACCAGTTTGGGCTGATGGGCGGGGAGGCGAATGCCATTGAGCCCGGAAAGAGAATGCTGAGTGCGATGACGCCAACCGTCGTTTTGCGGGACAACAAGCCGTTCATGGTTCTTGGAACCCCCGGTGGTTCGCGCATCATTACAACGGTCCTGCAGATCGCGGTGAATGTCATCGACCATGGCATGGATCTGCAGAAGGCAATTGAAGCCCCAAGGATTCACCATCAGTGGCGTCCCGACACACTCTTCTATGAAAAGGGAGGCATGCCGAGCCAATTAAGAAGAGGATTGTCAGCAAGAGGATTCGCTCTGGTCGAACTGAAAGGGGAATACGGAAGGGCAGAAGGGATTCTCGTTGAACACGACGGGTCTTATGTCGGAGTCACGGACCGACGCGGGAATGGCGCTGCTGTCGGGTATTAGGCCTTGACTCTTGCGCTCCGGTTCTCTACATTTACACTGCTGTTGTTCTTTCACAATTTGGTTTGGTGTCCCACCGCAAGGCGGGATGAAAAGGGAATTCCGTGCCTCGCTTCCAACGGCGAGAAATCGGAAGCTGCCCCGCAACTGTAGTCCCAACCCGGAGTATCGGGAAGGTCCTTGACAAAACCACGTCACTGTTCACAGCGAACGGGAAGACAAGTCAAGGTTTGGGAAAGCCAGGAGACCTGCCAGACTAATGGAATTTAGCCTTCGCGGGAAGGTCAGCTCATGAGTTCTAGTTCGCTCAGGAAGCTCCGGTCTTTTTCCGAAGGCCGGAGCTTCTTTTTTTCCACTCATTCGAGGGAGTGAACGATGAACCGATTTCTTGCCATTCTTGCCCTTTTTTCCGCTCTTAAAGCCCAGAATCAGAGCCGCGATTCGCTTTCGACCGTCTCCTTTCCCGATGTGGTCGTCACTGCGACAAGATCGACGCTTTCCCTGACCGATTCACCCTCGCCGGTGGAGGTTCTTCAGTTTGACAATATCGGAATTGTTGGAGGCAATTCGGCCGATGAACTGCTCATGAGGGCCAATGGCATTCTTTTGCAGGATCTTGGCGGTGAGGGATCTCTCAAGACGGCTTCTCTGCGCGGAACCGCTACGCAGCATCTCCTCATCCTTGTCAACGGCATACGTCTCAGCTCGTTTCAGAATGGGCTCGTCGATTTGAGCCTTCTTCCACTCTCGGATATTGACCGCATTGAGGTTCTGCGCGGAGGAAGTTCGGCCCTCTATGGTGCGGATGCGATGGGCGGGGTGATCAATATTCTCACGAGATCGGCGGGCGAGGAACTTCGTGCAAAGGGAGAGGCAAGTGTGGGATCATTTGGCTTCAAGCGATGGATGCTGGAGGGAGATGGCAGGCTCGGATCGGCAGGTATACTCGCCGGGATCATCGTCGAAGAAGGGAGAGAGGACTTTCCCTTTTCAGTCACCCGGCCGGGGAGCCCCGACAGCTCATTGTATCGGAATAACGCGGATTTCCGTCGCAAACAAGGATATTTCCATGGAGACGTGAGCTTGGATCGCGGTTCAATTCTCTCATTCATGGCCCAGGCGGTACGTTCGGAAACCGGCGTCCCCGGGCCGATCGATTTCCCCAGTCCACAAGCCCGCCAAAAAGATGAGAATGCAAATATCCAGGTGGGTTTCCGAACCGATCGAGTAGGGGGGATCGATGTCGAAGTCCAAAGCTCGTTCCGTTACGGTCTGCAGAACTACCGTGACCCCAACCCGCTGTTTCCCATCGATACGTACTATCATAACTCGGCTGTCTCCATCAACCCGCAAATCCATGCTGTGCCGTTTGAGGGATTTCGCCTGACCGCCGGTGGCGAGCTAAGCGAAGCGAGCCTGAGCGGAGGAGACTTCGTGGGGATTGTCAGGAGAAAGCATCAGGCGCTCTATGTTTGCGGAGAGAATCAATTGTCCTTCGACAGGGCGTGGGGCGACAGGCTTTCCGTATTTGGCTCGGTTCGGTACGACGACTTTTCGGACGTGGATCGGGCCGTGACCCCGAAAGTCGGCCTCAATGTCCGCCTGCTTCGAGAAGGGGACGTCCGGTTGAGGGGATCTTTTGGCAGGAGTTTTCGCGCCCCATCGTTCAATGACCTCTACTATGTGGGATTCAATAATCCCTTCCTCAAGCCGGAACGGTCTGCCAATACGGACATCGGAGTTCTCTCGACCTGGGAAATGTTGGGCAGGCAGTCAATTGAAATCACATGGTATTCGCTTCGCATCCACGACCGGATTGTTTTTGACCTCAATACCTTCAGGCCTGAGAACATCGGCCGTTCCTCCTCAACAGGCCTTGAAGTGCACTATTCGGGCTTCCTGTTGGATGGGGGGCTGGCAATCACCGCAAACTACACATATACCGACACCAGGAAACTGAACAAAGATTCCGAAACAGATCCTACGTATGACAAACATCTTCCTTTTATTCCGTCACATCTTTTCAATGTATCGCTGACGGCCTATGTCGGTTCGGTCACCCTTTCAGCATATCACTTCATTTCGGGAACTCGATTTACCAATCATGATAACTCGCAATCCGTTCCGGCATACCGATTCACGAACCTCAGTGCCTCGGTACCATTCAGCGCGGCTGACATAGAATTTCGTTTTGGTGTGTCAGCAGAAAACATTTTCGATCATCGGTTTTCCGTTGTTCCAGGATATCCGATGCCCGGACGGCGGGTCAAAGCAGGGATCCGATTGGAATACTGAACTCATTCATGAAGGGAGTCGCGATGAAAAACCAACTGTTCCTCGGCATTGTCCTCATCTTTTCGGCTGCGTGCGCCCGTCTTTTTCCTCACCCGCCGAATGTCACTCCGGTCATTGCGATGGCCCTGGTCGGGGGTCTTTATTTGGACAAGAGAATCGGTTTCGTTATTCCCATCATGGCCCTTCTCTTGAGCGACCTCGTCCTCGGCTTTCACGGCCTTATGCTTTACGTCTACGGGAGCGTTCTTCTCGTCGTGATCCTTGGAGCGTCTCTTCAAAGCAGGAAGAGTCCTGCTACGATTGTCGCCGGCTCGCTTGTCTCTTCAATCTTGTTTTTCCTCATCACTAATGCCGGAGTCTGGCTCCAGGGCAGCGGAAAAGTGTATCCCATGACCTTCGACGGCCTTATGCTCTCCTATACAATGGGGATTCCATTCTTTCGAAATGCATTGCTCGGCGATCTCTTCTTTGTGGCTCTCCTGAGCGGACTTTTTGAGTTCGGGAGGAAATTTGTTATCGCCCCAAACCCCTCTTCCAATAAGAATCCGTAGACCCCGCCCATCGGCACTAAGTGTGACTGCAGGAACCGGAACGGACGGTTTCTTGCAGAGGTTTTTGTCCGGCAAAATCAGGGTTTTTGCCTGATTTGTCTGTCTTTTTTTGATCTGTTTGTTGTTCTCATTGTGAAATCATTCTATATTAACAACTGTTGATTTGTCCCCCCTCTTCTTTTATCTCATGGAGCCTTGATGGTGCAGGGATCTCATGTGAGTTTTTTTGACACGGTGTGCCGCAATTTCGACCGGGCCGCCACCTACACCGATCATCCCCAGGGTCTGCTCGACCAGATCAAAGTCTGCAACAGTATCTATCGATTTCAATTCCCCGTTCAGGTGGGAGATTCCTACGAAGTTGTTTCTGCATGGCGGGTGGAGCATAGCCAGCACAAGCTGCCCACGAAGGGAGGAATTCGGTACAGCGAAGCCGTGACCGAAGACGAAGTGATGGCGCTCGCCGCGCTCATGACGTACAAATGCGCCATCGTCGATGTTCCTTTTGGAGGGGCAAAAGGAGGGATCAAGATTGATCCGAAGAAGTATTCAGTTGCCGAATTGCAGCGGATCACGCGGCGCTACACAGCGGAACTGGTAAAAAAGAAATTCATCGGACCGGGGATTGACGTCCCCGCGCCCGACTACGGCACGGGCGCCCGGGAAATGGCGTGGATCATGGATACATATCAGGCCCTGACTCCCGACAGCATCGATGGGGCAGCCTGCGTCACCGGTAAGCCGATCAGTCAAGGAGGGATTCGTGGGAGGAAAGAGGCGACGGGGCGCGGCGTCTATTTTGGCATTCGGGAAGCTTGCGACATCGTCGAAGATATGAAGGCAATCGGCCTTACAAAAGGGCTGGCGGGAAAACGGGTCATTGTCCAGGGATTGGGGAACGTTGGATATCACGCGGCAAAATTTCTGCAAGAGGGAGGTGCCGTCATTGTTGCGTTGGCGGAGTACGAGGGAGCTATCCACAACCCGAAGGGCCTCGATGTCGACGAGGTTGTGAAGCACAGACACGATACCCGTTCGATCTTGAGTTTCCCCGGAGCCACGAATATTCCGAAGAGCCTCGATGCCCTTGAATTAGAGTGCGACATACTCATCCCCGCAGCGCTTGAGAACCAGATCACAGCAGAGAATGCACCCAGAATCAAGGCAAAGATGATCGGCGAAGCTGCAAACGGCCCGATCACAGCCGATGCGGATGAAATACTCAACGGGAAGAGGATCCTCATACTTCCCGATATGTACCTCAATGCCGGCGGTGTCACGGTATCGTATTTTGAATGGCTCAAGAATCTCCAGCATGTGAGGATGGGACGCATGGGTCGGAGATTCACTGAACGTTCCATGGGACAGGTTTTTGATGTCATCGAGAAGGCAACCGGAAAGTCACTTTCGGATTCCCAGCGAAATTTGCTGGTAAAGGGACCGAATGAAGAGGACCTTGTGAATTCCGGGCTGGAAGACACCATGATCAACGCACACAGGGAAGTCCGTGAGATCTGGAAGGGAACGAAGGGGATCGACCTCCGGACTGCAGCATTCATCGATTCGATCAACAAGATTGCCACATCATACACGGAATTGGGCATCTTCCCGTAAGACCGCGGACGAGGCTCTGATTCCCGTACTAAGGTTGTTGCAGTGCACCTCACCAATCAACACCATCACATGAACCCCGCGGGACCTGGCGACGCAGTCATTGTTCTGTTCGTCGGCTCCCCTCTAAAGGAGAATGAACGTTATGTCAGACTATGTCAAAGACTTCATGGCACACGTAAAATCCAAGAATGCAAATGAACCTGAGTTTCTTCAGGCGGTACAGGAGGTGGTCGAATCCCTGGGACTTGTACTCGACCGTTATCCGGAATACCGATCGGCAAAGCTGTTGGAGCGGATCGTTGAACCCGAGCGGGTTATTCTTTTCCGGGTTCCGTGGATGGACGATCAGGGTCAGGTCCAGGTGAATCGGGGTTTTCGAATTGAGATGAACAGTGCGATCGGGCCGTACAAGGGAGGACTTCGCCTCCATCCTTCGGTGAATCTGGGAATACTCAAGTTTCTTGCATTTGAACAGGTCTTCAAAAACAGCCTGACGACGCTTCCTATGGGCGGGGGAAAGGGCGGATCTGATTTTGACCCGAAAGGAAAGAGTGACAACGAGGTCATGCGGTTCTGTCAGAGCTTCATGAGCGAACTCTTCAGACACATCGGACCGAATACCGATGTTCCGGCAGGCGATATCGGAGTGGGAGGGCGGGAAATCGGGTACCTCTTCGGACAGTACAAGAGGCTTCGGAATGAATTTACCGGCGTTCTGACCGGCAAGGGCTTGAACTGGGGCGGCTCATTGATTCGCCCGGAGGCAACCGGTTACGGCTCAGTATATTTTGCCGCTGAAATGGTGGGAACGAGAGGTGAAACGCTGCAGGGTAAGACTTGTCTCGTCTCAGGAAGCGGGAACGTCGCACAGTATACCGTGGAGAAATTGCTTCAATTGGGTGCGAAGCCCGTGACGTTGTCGGACTCCAACGGGTATATCCACGATCCTGAGGGGATCGACAAGAAGAAACTTGATTTTGTGATGGAGTTGAAGAATGTTCGCAGAGGACGGATCAAGGAGTATGCGGAAAAATTCAAGACAGCCACGTTCAATGTCATTGATGGCAAAATGGATCATAATCCGCTGTGGACGCACAAGGCTCAGTGCGCTTTTCCAAGTGCCACGCAAAATGAAATCAACGGCAAGGATGCCCAGAATCTGGTGAAGAACGGTGTCTACGTCGTGGCCGAGGGAGCAAACATGCCGACGACCATTGACGGCGTCAACGTGTTCCTCGATTCGAAGATCCTCTACGGCCCCGGAAAGGCCGCGAATGCGGGCGGGGTGGCGACATCAGGTCTCGAGATGGCTCAGAACAGCATGCGCTATTCATGGACCCGTGAAGAGGTCGACAATCGCCTCCACATGATCATGAAGAGCATCCACAAGACCTGTGTCGACGTCGCCGAACGGTTCGGGACCCCCGGCAACTACGTAAACGGCGCCAACATCGGGGGTTTTCTGAAAGTAGCTGATGCAATGATGGATCAGGGATTGGTTTGACTTCCTGAGCTTTGTCAATTGAATCGGAGTGGAGCGATCCACTCCGATTTTTGTTATAGGTGTTAGAACTTCGTACTACGTCCTATGGCAGACACGAATTACAATTCAGCGAATTTTGAGTTCCGAGGATCAGGTCAGGATGACGCGTCCCGTATTCAGGGATTCCAGAACCTGATGCGAAAGAGGATCCGCGATGTTCTTCTGGTATCCAGTCTCTATGACCTTCACCTGTTCGAAGAAGACGGGCGCCTGTATGAATTGATCCTCAATGAGTATCAGGGGCTGCATCTGAGCCACTCTCCCGAGCTGACCAGGGTTTCGAGCGGGCGTGAAGCAATTGAGCTCGCCCAGGAGGAACGGCGTTTTGACCTCATTATCACGACCCTCCATATCGAGGACATGACGGCGCTCCGCCTTGTTCAAATGGTTCGGGAAGCGGGGTTGGACGTTCCTGTTGTTCTTCTCGCGTACGACAACCGGGAGTTGAAGGACCTCACGGCCTACCACGATATTTCCATGTTCGACGATGTCTTCATATGGCAGGGTGACTTCAGGCTGATTATCGCCATCATCGAACATCTCGAAGATAAGATGAATGTGGAACATGACACAAACACGGCAGGGGTCCAATCCATCATTCTCATCGAGGACAACGTTCGGTACTATTCTTCCTACCTCCCCATCATCTATTCCGAGATTCTGAGCCAATCGCAGCGTCTCATTCAGGAGGGGGTCAATTTGACCCACCGGTACATGCGAATGAGAGCGCGGCCCAAGATCCTCCTTTGCAGGACCTATGAAGAGGCGATGGAGAGTTTTCGCAAATACGAGGACCATATTCTCGGCGTCATTTCCGACATCGATTTTCCGATGAACGGGGTGGTCGAGCCGAGGGCCGGGTTCCTTTTTGCGAATGAGGTCAAGGCGCATTATTCCGATATCCCCATCCTGCTGCAGTCGACCACGAGGGAATATGAGCACCAGGCGCATGAGCTGGGTGCCTCATTTCTCCTCAAGGAGTCCCCAACCCTGCTCCTTGAGCTGCGGAATTTCATGACGCAATACTTCAGCTTCGGCGATTTTGTCTTTCGCGTTCCCGGGGGGAAGGAGGTCGCGCGGGCAAGCGATCTGAAATCGCTCGAAGAGCAGCTCCATTTTGTGCCGGAAGAAAGTATTGAGTATCACGCGGAAAGGAACCATTTCTCACGATGGTTGAAAGCCCGTACGGAATTCTGGCTGGCGTATCAGCTTCGGCCGAGAAAAGTCTCCGACTACGGGTCTGTCGAGGGCCTGCGAAAAGATCTTATACATTCGCTGAAGGAGTATCGAAAAGCCCGCGGACAAGGGCTCATTACGGATTTCTCGAAAGAGACGTTTGATCCCGGTGGAAGTCTTGCGCGAATCGGGGGCGGGTCCATGGGCGGCAAGGCACGCGGCCTTGCATTCGTCAATCTTCTGATCAACAACTACGGTATTCGTGATCTCTTCGACGGCGTGAAAATCAGTGTGCCGCCCGGCGTGATTCTGGGGACCACCGTATTCGACCAGTTTATCGAAGAAAACAAGCTGCGGGGTATTGCACTGAACGGTACGGACGACCAGGAAATCGCCCGTCAGTTTGTTCAGGCTGAAACATTTCCGCGCCAAATCGTCGAACAACTGAGTGCCTTCCTCGAAGTTGCGAAGGAACCGCTTGCCGTGCGCTCGTCGAGCCTTTTGGAGGACTCTCAGTACCATCCGTTTGCCGGTGTTTACGCAACGTACATGATTCCGAACAATCATCAGGATAAGTCGGTCCGACTGAGAGAATTGCTCGCGACCATCAAGCGCGTCTATGCTTCGACATTCTATCAAAGCGCAAAAGATTATATCAAGGCAACATCGTATCGTCTTGAAGAAGAAAAGATGGCCGTCATCATCCAGAGGATGGTCGGGTTGCAGCACGAAAACAGGTTCTATCCTCATTTCTCAGGAGTTGCGAAGTCATACAATTTCTATCCCCTCCCGCCTCAGACTCCGAGTGACGGCATTGTCTCTGCAGCCCTTGGTCTTGGAAAGATCATCGTCGACGGCGGTATCACGGTCAGGTTCTGTCCGAAATATCCGCAGCACCTGATTCAGTTTTCGACACCCGTCCAGGCCCTTCAGAACAATCAGCAGGTGTTCTATGCACTTGACCTCGCCGATTCCCCCCTGAAACACAGCAGCACGGCTGACGAATTGCTCAAGCCGTTTGAGCTCGAGGTTGCCGAACGCGATGGGACGCTTCACCTTGTGGGATCGACCTATTCGAGGGAAAACGACGCACTGTTTGAGGGGCTTTCGAGGGAAGGCGTTCGGATCGTTACGTTTGCGCCGATTCTGCGTCATAAGACATTCCCTTTGCCCGGTATCGTCGAGATGTTGTTGAAACTCGGGTCATGGGGTATGGGAACTCCCGTGGAGATTGAATTTGCAGTCACGCTGAGGCCCAATCAGCCCGCCGATTTCGGGATTCTCCAGATGCGCCCGCTTGTGCTGAGTCGGGAAATCGAACAACTGAGCCTTGAAACCACTGATCCTGAAAAAACCATTTGCGTGAGCACGCATGTCCTCGGACACGGAAGCATCAAGGATTTGTACGATATCGTCGTCATCGATTCCGACCGTTATGACCGGTCCAAGTCGAAAGATGTCGCCAGGGAAGTGACTCGGATGAATGAGAAACTGCTTGCCGAAGACAGACCCTATCTCCTTATCGGAATGGGACGATGGGGGACACTCGACCCGTGGTTGGGGATTCCGGTGAAATGGGACCAGATTTCCGGAGCCCGGGCAATTGTCGAAGCAAGTTTCAAGGACATGGATGTAACGCCGTCCCAGGGGTCGCATTTCTTCCAAAATATTACCTCCTTCATGGTGGGTTACTTCACCGTGAATTCGAAAAACGAGTCGGATTTTCTCGACTGGCAGTGGCTGCTCTCGAGGGAACCCGTTGAAAGCGGCACGGCCGTTCGGCATCTCCGTTTCAACCGGCCGATCATCGTGAAAATGAACGGCCACGAGAACAAAGGCGTGATCCTCAAACCGGAACTGTAGCCCGCCCCTTCGCATGCACCTTCAGTACCTCTTCGCAGATGATTCCATGACAAAGACCAGAATCGGCTTTTCTTGCTGTGCCTCGATAATCCTCTTTCTTCTCCTCTTTATTGCCACAGGATGCTCCCAGGAAATAACAGTGGCGGTGAGAGTGTTCCCGCCTTCAGACACTCCTGCCGGTTCACGCATCTACATTGCGGGGAACACATCGGCGCTGGGAGACTGGAATCCGGGAAAAGTGGAACTGACGAAAGACGATTCGGGGTGGAACCATCTCTTCAAGGTTCCGAACGGCCAGGCGGTCGAATTTAAGATCACGCGGGGCTCCTGGAACAATCAGGCAATCTACAATCATGATGAGATCCCGGGCAATTTCAGGTTCATGCCGGTCAGGGATACTCTCATTCAAATCATGCCTTTCTCCTGGCAGGATGTGAGAAAGGGCGAGGGCGGCGGCATCAGCGGTACAGTGCACTATCATCGGGGATTACAGGGGGCTGGACTCAACCATGCCCGCGATGTCATTGTTTGGCTCCCGCCGGGCTACGAGAAGGAGAAAAGGAAGAGATTTCCGGTTCTCTACATGCATGACGGGCAGAACATCATTGATCCCTCAACTTCGTTCATAGGGTATGATTGGCACGTGGATGAGGTTGCCGACAGCCTCATCAAGGCCGGGGCAATCGAGGAGATTATCATCGTGGGAATTTCGAATTCCGCAGACCGCGGCCCGGAATATTCGGACACGGAGCTGGGACGGAGTTACGCATCGTTCGTTGTTCACACATTGAAACCGCTGATCGACAGCACATACAGAACAATGCCGGACGCAGCGAACACTGCTGTCATGGGTTCTTCCATGGGCGGGCTCATCTCATTTCTCTTCGTCTGGTGGCATCCCGACGTGTTTTCGAAAGCGGGTTGCCTTTCCAGCGCGTTTCTTTATCATGAGGACAAGATCTTGAAAGAAGTTCGGAGCTTTGAAGGTCCTCTGAAGAACATCCGAGTTTACATGGACTGCGGGACCGTCGATCTGGAGGCAAGACTGAAGTCGGGGTCTGAAGATATGGCTCACATCCTGCAGGAACAAGGTTATCGGAAGGGTCTGGACTTTGAGTATTTTCTCGACCAGGGGGCGCTCCATGATGAGAGGGCCTGGGCAAGAAGGGTTTGGAGACCGCTGAGATTTCTTTTTGGGAAAAAATAGAGGAGATTTGAATGGGATTCATCAAGCAGGCAACGTGCCGAAAATGCGGGAAGAAATTCACATGGAGAATTGAAAGACCCGGGGACGGGTTTTGGGACCGTTGGAAGAGTGACAATGGGAATACCCTCGCCGCCTGGTTCTTGTCGAACTCGCTATGTTGGGATCACGCAATGGAGGTAATCCCCGACCGTTTCCGTTCGATCCTGCAAACAACGTTGTATGAAGAAACAGAGGCAAAGCCGCAGCCCTGAACTGCGGCTCCATTTGAAATAACGGAGGTACCATGAGATTCTTTGGAGCAATCCTTCTATCGATACTTTTTGCATCGGCGGCGATTCCGCAGGCGAAGCATGCATTGACATTTGATGATCTTATCGGCATGGGGAGGATCAGTGATCCGCAGATTTCGCCGGATGGGAAGATGGTGGTTTTCGTGCTGACGTACTACAACAAGACCGAGAATTCATCGAACAGCAATCTGTATCTTGTTCCGACCGAGGGCGGGGCGGTCCGTCAGCTGACGAATGCGGTCCGATCCAACAACAACCCCCGGTGGATGCCCGATGGAGCTTCCGTCGCGTTTGTTTCGACCCGCGACGGCGAATCCCAGATCTGGACAATTCCCGTGAGCGGAGGAGAGTCAAAGAAGGTTTCTTTGATTTCCACAGAAGCTTCCGGTTTGACCGTTTCTGCCGATGGACGCTGGTTCGCGTTCAGCTCGGATGTTTTTCCGGATTGTGCGACGGACGACTGCAACCGGGCCCGCAACGAAGAACTTTCCAAAAGCAAGATCAAGGCGAAAATGTTCGATCACCTTCCGTACCGCGTATGGAATTATTGGAAGGACGGCAGGAGAAGCCACATGTTTGTCATGCCGGCAACGGGAGGAAAGGCTGTTGACCTCACACCCGGGGACTATGATACGCCGCCCATTGATCTCGGCGGATCCTGGGACTATGATTTCTCTCCGGACGGCAAAGAGGTAGTTTTCACCCGCAATACTGATCCTGTTGTTGCCGTAAGCACAAATAACGACCTCTTCACGGTGCCCGTTTCAGGTGGAGCGGCGAAACGAATCACGGAGAATCCGGCGAACGACAGTCAACCGTTGTATTCCCCTGACGGGAAGTACATTGCGTATCGGAAGATGGAGCGGGCCGGATTCGAGGCAGACAGAAGGCGCCTCGTTCTGTATGATCGGTCGAAAGGAGCACACGTGAATCTGACCGAGGATTTTGACTACAGCGTGGGTGACGTTTACTGGGCCCCCGACAGCAAAACCCTTCTGTTTTCGGCAGACGACAAGGGAAATTCCACGATCTTCAAGATTACCGTTTCCAACGGGAAAATCGAGACGATCATCAGCAAAGGATATAATCATTCCTTCGATTTGACTCCGGACGGCAAGACGATCGTGTTCATCAAAGAGTCCATTGAGACACCGGCTGAACTATTTCGAATGGACATTTCGGGCAAGAACATCAAGCAACTGACGAGAATCAACGCGGAAAAAGCGGCGGCCCTTGAGATGAACCCGCTCGAAGATTTCTGGTTCGCGGGTGCGGAAGGGGCAAAGGTTCACGGCTGGATTGTCAAGCCGCCGGGATTCAAGGCATCGGGAAAATATCCGATGATTTATCTTGTCCATGGCGGGCCGCAAGGCCAATGGGGTGACCAGTTTCACTACCGATGGAGCGCCCAGATGTTTGCATCCCGCGGATACGTGGTGTCCATGGTGAATCCGAGAGGAAGCACGGGTTACGGCCAGAAGTTCACGGATGAGATAAGCAAAGACTGGGGAGGCAAAGTCTATATCGATCTCATGAACGGTCTGGATTACGTTGTCAAAACGTATCCTTTTGTTGATGCGAACCGTTTGGCGGCAGCAGGGGCATCGTACGGCGGCTACATGATGAACTGGATGGCCGGGCACACCGACCGCTTTCGGGCCATTGTCTCCCACGACGGAGTGTACAATCCCAAGAGCATGTACGGGACAACGGAAGAGCTGTGGTTTCCCGAATGGGAATTCGGAGGGACCCCGTACGAGAACGACGAGCTGTATGAACAATGGTCGCCGCTGAATTCCGCCAAGAACTTCAAGACGCCGACACTCATTGTCCACGGACAGCTTGATTATCGGGTCGATGTCAGTGAAGGGTTCCAGTTCTTCACGGCACTGCAGCGCAGGGGGGTGAAGTCGAAGATGCTGTACTTCCCCGATGAGGGGCACTGGGTCATGAAGCCGGCCAATGCCGAGCTTTGGTACAAGACCGTGCTCGACTGGATTGACGAGAACACGAAATGAAAGAATCCCAAGTGCTGAGAAGGGGCCGGATGCCCGGTGTGCGGCGTTGGATTACGGCAGCAGTGTTCTTGCTGGTTTTTGCCCCAGGGATTACGTGGAGCGTTGGTCAGGGCGGAAAATCAACCGTCATTCTCGTCTCTATTGACGGATTCCGTCCCGACTATCTCGATCATACGTCTTGTCCGAACCTCAGAGAACTCGCGGTGTCGGGAACGAGGGCAGAGTGGCTGATTCCGATCTTTCCGACGAAGACCTTCCCGAATCATTATGCCATTGCGACCGGCCTGTATGCGGAGAACAACGGGGTGGTGGCAAATACGATGTATGACCCCGGATTCGACGCAATGTTCACGATGCGGATGCGCAATGAGGTGACCAATGCCCGATGGTGGGGTGGGGAACCGATATGGGTGACAGCTGAAAAGCAGGGAGTGATCAGCGCTCCATTCTTCTGGCCCGGATCGGAGGCGCCGATTGGAGGATTGAGGCCCAGCTATTACAGGACCTTCGATCAATCGATGAGCGAGGAACTGCGTGTTGCGCAGGTTCTGCAATGGCTCGACCTTCCCGAGAAGCAACGGCCCAGATTCGTAACACTCTATTTCGATCGGCTCGATACGTTCGGGCATGAGTACGGCCCCGACTATGCCTCTGTCGACACTGCCGTCAGGGTCATTGATGAGGCGATCGGAAAGCTGATCGAAGGACTGAAGGCGAGAAAGCTCTTTGAGGCCGTGACACTTATTGTCGTTTCGGATCATGGGATGGCCGCTGTCGCGAAGGAGCGAACGGTGTATCTGGATGATTACCTCGCAGAGAGCGATTCTGTGCGGATTGTGGACTGGGGAATCGTTGTTTCGCTTTGGCCCAGGCCCGGGACAGAAGATAGAGTCTTTCGCGCGGTGAAAGGCGCTCATCCGCGTATGAGCGCATTCCTGAAGGATTCCATTCCTTCACGCTGGCATTACAGGTCGAATAGACGCGTTGCGCCGGTCGTGCTCGTCGCCGATGAAGGGTGGACCATTTCGAGCAGAAAAGATCAGAGGACGTGGGGACGGCGGTCGACAGGCGGGAACCACGGATATGACAACCAGTCGTCTTCCATGAGAGCGATCTTCATAGCTCATGGTCCACAATTCAAGGCGGGAAAGGTTGTCGGACCCTTTGAAAACATTCAGATCTACAATCTTCTCTGTTCTCTCCTTCAAATCGTCCCTGCTCCGAACGACGGAGATATGAAAGTGGCGAAATCGATTATGAAGTGAAGAATCAAAGTGCAAAGTGCAAAGTTCAAAGTTTAAGGTTCAAAGTTCCAAGTTCAAGGTTCCAAGTTCGAAGCTCAAGGGGCATTTCCCAAGCACTTCGTACTTCTCACTTCATACTTTGTACTTCCATGCATTGCATTTGTGACGTGGAGTTGATAGCTTAACAGGAAGCTCTATGAAACCATGACCCCGGAACACCAGACATGAAAAGAGATCAATTATGAATCAGTTCAAAGAGAGCATCTATAATCTCGTTGTTGACGCCTCCTCAAATCTTCCCCCAGACGTGCGGCGGGCGTTGGCGGTTGCAATGAAGCAGGAGACCCCGAAGACCCAGGCTTCACTCGCACTGCAGACGATTGCGATCAACGTTGACATGGCATGTGACGGCGCCGTCCCGATTTGTCAGGATACGGGAATGCCGACGTTTGAGATCAAGACTCCCATCGGGGCCAACCAGATGACCATGAAGAAGGAGATTTTTGAGGCGATTGCGGAGGCTACAAAGGCGGGAAAGCTGCGCCCCAATTCTGTCGATTCCTTGACGGGCAAGAACAGCGGGAATAACCTCGGAGAAGGCACACCAGTCGTTCATTTTGAGCAGTGGGAAAAAGACGACATGGAAGTGAGGTTGTTGCTGAAGGGCGGAGGTTGCGAAAACAAGAACATTCAGTACTCGTTGCCCATGGAGCTTCCCAATCTCGGCCGTGCGGACCGGACGCTCGAGGGTGTCCGTAAGTGCATCATGCATGCGGTGTTTCAGGCACAGGGCCATGGATGCAGTGTCGGCGCTCTCGGTGTGTCTGTGGGCGGCGACAGGACAACGGGATACGGCGCTGCAAAGCAACAGCTGTTCCGTTCGCTGGATGATATCAATCCCGATCCCACCCTTTCGAAGCTCGAGAAGCGCATCATGGAAGATGCGAACAAGCTGGGAATAGGATCGATGGGGTTCGGTGGAGCCGTGACGCTCATCGGCTGCAAGATTGGCGTGCTTAACCGACTTCCGGCGTGCTTTTTTGTGAGCGTGGCTTATGATTGCTGGGCATTTCGAAGACAGGGAGTAGTTCTGGACGGGAAGACCGGCGCGATCAAGCGCTGGCTCTACAAGGATGACTCGCCTGTCCTGCGGATGGCAAAGGATCAGAGCCTTCCGCTCACGGGCCGCGAGGTGAGACTTACGACGCCCGTTTCCGTCGACCAGATACGGAGTCTGAAGGTCGGGGATGTTGTTCTTTTGAGTGGAGCAGTACACACGGGAAGGGATAATCTCCATCACCATTTGTTGACGCACGATTCGCCGGTCGATCTCAAGGGCGGAGCGCTGTATCACTGCGGGCCGGTGGCGCTCAAGCAGGGCGACAAATGGACGATGAACGCGGCGGGCCCTACGACCAGTGGACGCGAAGAGCCGTACCAGGCCGACATCATCAAGAAGTTCGGATTGAGGATCGTCATAGGGAAAGGCGGGATGGGTGCGAAAACCCTGGCCGCGCTGAAAGAACACGGTGCAGTGTACATGAATGCTATCGGCGGTGCAGCCCAGTACTATACAAAGTGTATTACGGATGTCGACGGCGTTGATTTCCTCGATTTTGGAATCCCCGAAGCAATGTGGCATCTGCAGGTGAAGGATTTTCCTGCAATCGTAACGATGGACTCGCATGGCAACAGTCTTCATGCAGACGTGGAGAAGGCCTCAGCGAAAGAACTTGCGAAATTTGCAGAGCCGGTTGCGTAGCAGTCTTGTCCATAGAGAATAACCGAAGGCACCGGGAAACAACCCGGTGTCTTTTTTTTCCGCCAACCCGAATCAAAGGAGGGAAGACCATGGAGACCCGAACCGAGAAAGATGCCCTGGGAGAGCGGCAAATTCCGGCAAACGCTTATTATGGAATCCAGACGTTGCGCGCCGTCGAGAATTTTCCCATCAGCGGATTGAGGGGCAAAGAGTCGTACGTGGAAGCGACGGTGCACATCAAGCGGGCCGCGGCAATAGTGAACCGCAAGCTAGGAATGCTCAGCCCAAAGATTTCCGACGCGATCGTAATGGCGGCAGACGAAGTTCTCGGCGGAAGATTCCACGAATGGTTTGTCGTAGATGTCTTCCAGGCCGGGGCGGGGACCTCCCACAACATGAATGTCAATGAGGTTCTTGCGAATCGGGCAATAGAGTTGCTTGGAGGATCAAAAGGGGAATACGGAATTGTGCATCCGAACGACCACGTCAACATGGCGCAATCGACGAATGACGTCTGTCCCACGGCGATCCGAATTTCAGCCTTGAAGGAGGTGCATCGGTTCCTCGAGAAGCTGGGGGAACTGGAGCGTCGTTTTTTGGAAAAAGGAAAGGAATTCGACACTGTGGTCAAATCGGGCCGCACCCACCTCATGGATGCCGTTCCTGTGAGGCTTGGCCAGGAATTCACGGCGTATGGAACCAACATGAGCAAACATCGTGCGGCGATCGAGCGGGCGGCCGCAGAATGTCTGGAATTAGGGATTGGGGGCACGGCAACGGGCACCGGCTTGAACAGTCATCCGAAATACCGGTTCGAGATGGTCGAGGAACTGAAACGATCCCTGGGCCTGGAATTCAGAATGGCCGACGACTACTTCGAGGCAATGCAAAGCCTGCGTCCGATGGTGAGTGTGTCCAATGCGATTCGGAATTGTTCTCAGGATGTCAGCCGAATTGCAAGCGACCTGCGTCTCATGGGATCGGGCCCGACGACGGGCCTGGCTGAGATTCTGCTTCCCGCGGTCCAGCCGGGGTCTTCGATCATGCCGGGGAAAGTCAATCCGTCGATAGCAGAAATGGTGAATATGGTCTGTTTTCAGGTGGCCGGTTGCGACACAACGGTATTTCTTGCCGCTCAAAGCGGTCAGCTCGAGCTGAATGTGATGATGCCGGTCGTGGCCCACAACCTCCTTCATGAAATCGAGATTCTCGGGAACGCCATCGGTGTATTTGCGGGACGATGCGTGGCCGGAATAACGGCGAATTCCGAACGTTGTCGTTCCTTTGCCGAAGGGAGCGTCAGCCTGGCAACGGCACTGAATCCCCAAATCGGGTATGCGGCCGCCGCCGACATCGTTAAGGAGGCAATGAAGCGCAGAGTATCGCTTCGTCAGGTCGTGGAGGAAAGAAAACTGCTGTCAAAGGCGCAAATTGAGAAGATTTTCGATCTCCAGGGGATGACCGAGCCCGGAATCAAGTCCTAATCCGTTCTTTTCAAAACATTTCTGACATATCTTCGTATGCCAGTCTATCCGTCCACCGATTGGCTCCCGTCATGGTAAGAAGAACACTTCGTTCGCTGCGCGATTTCTATAACCTTTTCACGAGCGGACTCACAAGCGCTGAGATCGAGAAGCTCGTCAATGCCGACACGCGAGGCATGTATACGTTCTATGTCAAGAACATGCCCGCACGGAATCCGAACGAATCAAAGGTTCTCCGTTTCTTCAAGTTTGCATGGTACCTGTTTCTCGCATTTCTGATGAAGATGACGCCTGCGCGTCGCCTCTTCTATGCTATCGCACTGTTCCTCGTGGTTCTCGGCTTTTGGGACGGTGACCTCATGAAATTGTTCTATGCTTTTCTCGTCATCAATTTCCTCCTGGCAATGGAACTGGCCGACAAACTGGTGACAAGAGACGACCTGGAGTTCGCGAGGCAGATTCAGCTCAGCCTTCTTCCCGACAAGGTTGCGCCGGTCGAAGGATTCGATGTCGCCACGCATAGTGAAGTGGCTCAGAGTGTAGGCGGGGACTATTTCGATTTTCTCCGTGTTGGGGACGGAAGTACAATCGTCGTCATAGGAGATGTGTCAGGGAAGGGGATTTCGGCCGCACTCTACATGGTGAAAGTACAAACCGCGCTCCAGATACTGGCAGAGGAAACGGATGACGCAAGGGAACTCCTCCTGCGCCTCAACGAGTACCTCTATCGTCAACTGAAGAGGAACTTCTTCCTGACCGTCTCCCTCATGAAAGTCTATCCTGACGGGCAGATTCAGTTTTGCCGGGCAGGGCACATGCCGGCATTAAGGCTCGATGCGTCACGCCATTCGTGCGCGTGGATGCATCCACAGGGGACAGCCATAGGTCTTGCACCGCCTGACCAGAATCATAAGGGAAACGGAGAATCACATACGGTTTTTGAAAAAGCGCTCGAGACAGAGGAGTTGGTGTTGGATACGGGCGATACGGTGATTCTCTATACGGACGGCGTCATCGAGAGTGTCAACCGCTCGGACGAAGAGTTTGGAGAGGCACGACTTATGCAGGTTTTGATCGACTGCGAAGGAGTTGGAGTCGATGAAGTGAAGCGTCGGCTCCTGAAGAACCTTGAGCAGTTCAGGAACGGGGAGGAGTTGAGAGATGATACCACGTTTGTGGTGTTGCAGCGTACAAGCGGGTCCCATTCAACGGTTGGCAGGAAATCTTCCAGGACAGTACACAGAGGATAGAGGTAGTGTCTCAATTTCCCTCTTAGACTACAACGCAGAGTCGCACCTGCCCGCCTCAAAAAGATCTTTGAGGCAGGCGGGGAGGACGCAAAGGATCGCAGACCTGCG
>Ga0209619_10000496_pt1 | contig 27714 bp, 20 predicted proteins | sample Rifsed16ft3_FD_184011 | JGI IMG/M metagenome (GOLD analysis project Ga0209619, IMG submission 184011) | Soil microbial communities from Rifle, Colorado, USA - sediment 16ft 3 (version 2) | ecosystem: Environmental > Terrestrial > Deep subsurface > Rock core/Sediment | place: Rifle, Colorado... | reverse complement strand
ATGTCCTGCACATGGAGCTGGTGGGCAAAGTCGCCGCGCTCGCTTTCCATGATTTTGTCGAAGATGTCGCCGTGGCACGTCGTGCAATCCATCGCCTCTTCCCGATGGTGGCAACTGACGCAGCCCTCCGCCCCGAACTTGAGGTGCTCGTTGTCGGTGCGCTCCTCGTGCGTCAGGTGGCAGTCTTGGCAATCGACACCCGCTCGCACCACGTGGGTCGGGTGGCTGAAGGAGCTCCCGAAAACCGTCCCCGCTTGTCGTTCGATGCCCTGGTGACACTGGAAGCAGGCTGACTCGTAGGGAGGCGTCGGCCAGGGTTTTCCGTGCCTCCCCGCTCCCCTCTCACCCCTCGCCGCGTTCAGCAAATCGAGGCTTGCGTCGAGAAGTTGGAAGCTATACGCGACGTTGTGAATTCCATGACCCTCCTCGACCATCCGGTAGTTATGCAAAGCGTCCTGGAACGCCGAGGGTGGGTTCCGACGAAACAGGGGCTCACTTTCTCGGATCAACCGGCCCATGGCCTGCGTGCGTTCGTCGACGGCGGTTTTCCACTGAGCATAGATCTTGCCGTACTTGGGCCCATGGCAGGACATGCAGGAAATCTGGTCGGCCCGTCTCGTTTCTTCCGTTCTGCCGGGAAGCGCCAAGTGGCAACCCTCACAGCGGATACCGGCGAGGAACATTGCGCTGGGCAGCGGATCGACACCTCGCCCGCCGATTCCAGCGTAGAGCTCATGGTTCGGGGAGTGTCCCCGCTGGTGGCAGGTGTTGCAGTCGGGAGCCATCTCTTCGATCTCGACCTGAAGACCATGCTGTATCTCGAGGTGGCAGTTCGTACAATCCACCTTGTGCTCCGACACGTGCTTCTGGTGGATGAGGTCGACGTTATCGAGCTCGGAGAGGCGCGCCGGCTGGTTATGGCAGGTGAGACATCGCTCCTGTGGCACATCCCCGTCCCCGTGGACCGAGCCGGCATGACAGCCCTCGCAGCTCATCGCGAACCGAACCACATCGGAGTGATCGAATCGAAGCGTTCCGCGCTCGATCACCCGTTGTGGAGTCTCATGGCACAGCGTGCATCGCGCCGTTCCCTGGTTCAGCCCCTGCCCTTTGAAGTGGCAGAGCACGCACGTCGAGGCTGTGACAGCAATGTGGCTCCCCTGGACGATCTGAGAATGGCAGGAAGTACAGCGGAGCTTCTTCCCCCTCCGCATCTCGGTGAGGTGGGGTGCATGATCGAACAGAATGTCGCCATAAACCTCCTGGCCGAAGAGGAGACGCTTCTCGTGACAGCGGAGACAGCTCGCGTCCTCTATCTCGGTCCAGGGGTTGGTGCCGTACGTACCGGTGAAGTAGCGGGCCACCATGGATAGGGCTTCGTATTTCTTCCGGAACTCGGCGGTGATGCCCGGAGGGATGTGACAGTCCACGCAGCGAACCTCGTTGTGCGTCGACGTCTTCCAGGAATCGAAGTAGGGCTGCATGACGTGACACGAACCGCAGAAGGAGGGCGTGGAGCTGAGCTCCGCCGAGACCGCGATGACCACGAGCCCGAGAGCCACTAAGAGAGCCGCGACGAGACCGGCCGCCCGCGCCCGGCGGTGGCGAAAGGCTTTCGCGGCGTCGCTGGCCTCGGGCATTAGGTCTCCTTCTTCTGGCGTCTCAGGCGAACCAGAATGGCGACCGTCAGCAAGATGTAGAACCAGAAGAGCACCAAGCCCAGGCGACGGAGGCGAATGTCCGAGAGCTTCTCGTAGATCTCCCTCTGAACGTCCTCGGCGCCGGAGCGAGCACTCAGGGTAAGAGGCGTGACCTGCTCGACGTCCAGCGAATGCATGACTGGATAAGCCTCCTGGAGGTGGGTCCTCGCCAACTCGAGCCGGGCCCGGTAGTCTCCCACGTCGAGCGGAATCCGCTCCGCCTCTTCGATGAGCTCACCCGCCCGCTCGATCTCGTGAACCGTGGCCGATTGAAGGGCGAGGAGTCGACGGCCCGTTTCGGCCGGCGGCGAGCCGCTCTCGTGGCATTCCAGGCAGACCCCTTCCGCCAGCTCCGTGCCCGCCGGGCCTATGGCATGGTTCCCATGACAGCTGGCGCACTCTGGAAGGCCGGCCGCGTCCATCGCTTCCTTGTGAACGCTTCGTTCGAAGTACTCGCGAGCGCTCCCGTGACATTGTCCGCAGACCTTGGCCACGTCGCCGAAACCCGGGGGGGAGGCCCCATGCACCCCATGGCAGCGCGCGCAGTTGGGTGCATTCGGGTTCGCGTCTTCGAGAAGCGCCTCGCCATGCACACTGCCCCGGTACTCGTCGAGAACATCTGCCGACAGACGATAGTCCGCCATCAGCTCGGCGTCCGCGTGGCAGTGACCGCAGGTCTCCGGAACGTTGACCCGGAAGATGGGGCTCTCGGGATTGCTGGCCGAGCGGACCTCGTGGGCTCCGTGGCAGTCGGTGCACACCGCGACACGATCGTCCCCCTCCGCCAGCTTCCGGCCGTGCCCGGAGATCTGATAGAGCGCGAACTGGTCGATAGGAAGGTTGTACGGTCGCATGGCTGTCGGATCGGCATGACAGGAGGCACAGAGGGCAGGAATGTCCTCACGGCTCGGCACACCTCGATAATCTCCACTGTGCGCACGTTCCTCGTCGAGGCTCTCGGGAACCCCCCCGTGACAACTCTCGCAACCGATGCCCTCTCTCGAGTGGACGCTCGCCTCCAACTGCACACGTTCCGCGGGGTGACACGTGACGCATACCGATTGTGGCTGAACAAGCGCCGCGAAGAGAATCCAGGTCATGACGTGCGGGTCCGAGCGATCATGGAGCTCCTATGTTCTGCAGAGCCACGCCGTATATAGTGAGCACCACCCACAACAAAAAAGCCAACGTACCGATTGTAACGACGGTTGCCCTCTCTCGCATCGTCTTTCCCGGCGAGCGATCCACGAACGGCCAGAGCACGAGCAACACAACCGAAGCCAGAAACAACGTTCCCTTGAGCAAGTCCGGCAGCCTGCCCAGCAAGACGTCCACCAGCACGTGCGGCGCCAACAAGTACCATGGCGGTTGAACCTCGACCGGCGTTGACAGCAGATCGATCTCCGGATAGAAGGGGACCGGCTGTATCACCGCCAAGCTCACCAGCACTCCCACGATAAGGACGACCAAAGTCGCCAGGTTATAGAGATAGTCCCGATACTGGCGCCGGCCGCCAACGTTCGTAGGAGAAGCGGCCTCCGTGAGACCGACCCGCCGAACTGTCGCGAAGTTGAAATAAAGGAGCACGAACACCGCCGCCGGCAGAATCAGGATGTGAAGAATATAGAAACGACTCAGGGTCGCCGCCCCGATCTCCTGTCCCCCCACGAGAAAACCCAGGAGCGGACCGATCAGCGGGAGCGTGAAAATCAGCTCGGCCCCGCGGACGGTGCTCCAGTACGAGATCTGATTCCAGGTAAGAAGGCGGCCGGTAAGATCCGCGTGCATCGCTAGCAGTAGGAGCAGCGCCCCGCTGATCCAAAGCAGCTCACGTGGCTTCTTGTAGACACCCCCGAAGAAGAACCTGACTATTCGAAGGATGAGGATCGCAACGAGGAGTTGCCCACCCCAGCGGTGCGTCTGATGGATGAGCCATCCGAAGTTCACATCCCGCAATATGAAGCGAATGCTCTCATAGGCTTCGCTGGGCGACGCACGATAGTAGAAGGCAAGAAGCACTCCACTCACGACTTGAAAAAGAAAAAACAGAACCGCCAGCGGACCCAGCACGCGTGGCCACTCCGCATAGGAAGACACCGGCTTGGCGAGCGCCTCGCGAACCGCCAGACGGAGCGGCTTCTTGGTATCGACCTCGACGTAGAAAAGGCCCAGCGACGTCAGAAGCGCGAAGAACTCGGTAAGGTTGACCCGTGCCTCGAACCAGTCGAGAAGCGCTCCTCTTCCGTGGGCCCCACGCGTTTGTTCCGGCTTGTCGCTCATCATCCCAGGTAGATCAAGATCTCGTCCCCTCGAACTGAGGTCCGATACTGTTCCAGCCGGCGGCGAGGTAGACCGGAGGCCACCTGACCACTAGCATCGAAAACCCCCGCGTGACAGGGGCACACGAAGACCTTCCGCTCCCGAGACCAATCGAGCACACACTGCCGGTGGGTACACACCGCCGAGAGCGCCACCACCTCCTGCTCCGAGACTTTCACCACATAGAGCGGGCGACTTCCGTGGCGGACGAGCCGACCCTCACCCACGCCAAGCCCGGAGAAGGAGGCCGCGGGAACGATGCGGTCGATGGCAGAGCCGACGCGCGGACTCTTGAGAAAGGAAAACACCACTCCCCCACCGGCGAGTCCCCAAAGCGAGAGAAAGCTCCGCACCAGCCAGCGAAGCAGACGCCGACGAGATGGTGAGTACCCGCCCCTATCGTGGGGATCCGTCATGACCTCAGCCCCCACAGCCGTGGCTCGTAAGCTTGAAGCATCCTTTATCCCTCAAAGAGCCAACCGCCTATTTGAGCAAGCGTCGTACCAGGATCTAGGAGAGACTGCGCAAGTACTCGATCAGATCTCTCATCTCGGCTCCTTCAAATCGCGGCCACTCGCGACCCTGGCTCAGCATTTCTCGATACATCCACGGTCCGTGGTTCCACAACGTGGAAGCCATGAAGGTCGCGCTGGCGCGGGCACCGAGGGCACGCAAGTCGGGACCGGTGCCTCCCTGACCCGCCTCTCCGTGACAGAGGCTGCAGTTGCGCAGGTAGACTTCCTTGCCGGCGCCGGCATTGCCAGGAGTCTGGAAGTACCGGATGGCGAAAAGGTAGGTGACGAGGTCGGCCATCTCCTGTTCGGTGAAAGTCGGCCGATCGACTCCTAACTCCTTCATGCGCTCTCCCATCGCCGGTGCGTGGTTCCAGAGCGAGGCGGCGAATCCCGAGAGGGAGCGCGTGCCCGAGCTCTCGCTTAAGTCGGGACCGATGTCTCCACCTTCACCTTCCGCGCGGTGGCAATTCTGGCAGCGCTGCCGAAGGAGAGCTCGTCCCAACCAAGGGTCACCGGGAAGCGGAGGAATCCGCCGGGGGCCGGTGCCGACGCCTCGCAGGAACGCCAAGACATCCACGACCTCTTGGGAAGACAACTGAGGCCACTCCATTCCCTGGTCTGCCATGGCCTCTTCCATCTCGGGAGCATGATTCCAAAGACGCTGCGCCCAGAGGATGGGATTGACGCTGGCCGACCATTGAGTGAGATCGGGACCAATCTTCTGCTCGGCTTCACCGGTGGCGTGACACTTCCGACAACCCTTCCGCGCCAGCACAGCTTGCCCGCGTTGCGGCTGTCCCCTTTCTTCCAGGTAGCCGGCGACGAAGAGAAAGGCCATCAGGTCCGCAGCGTCACGAGGCGTCAGCTCAGGCGGCCAGTAGTCGAGGGAAGCCATTTGTTGCCACATCTCGGGCGCATGATTCCACATGACGGCGGCGACTTCTGCCAGGTCGGAAGGCGTTCGCGCCGGGCGAGACAGGTCGGGCGCACTCCGGCCCCCGACGCCAGCCACCGCGTGGCACGCCATACAACCACGGTCGTAGAGGAGCTCGCCGCCTCGCTGGGGGTTACCGGGGAGAAACCCGGCACGCCATCGAAGCTGGGTCTGGCTCCTTTCGTTGACTACCGCTACCACGGAGACGAGGATCACCAGAAGCGCCACCACGACGATCCAGGGACGGACCGGGCTCACTCTCGTTCCTCGATTTGTCGGATCTTGAGGTAGAGACCCACCGCCAGCAACAGAATGAAGAAGACCGACAGCGCCAGTCCCTTGCGGCGGTAATCGACCTCCGCCAGGGCGGCCACTCCCATTTCCCGAGCGGTGGTGGCGAGTGCCAAGCCCTCTTCCACCTTCTCCCGCAGCGGCTCGACCGCGAAAGCGTGCACCAGGTTTCGTGACTCAACCAAAGTCTGGTTGGCGTCGATCAAGACGAGCTCGGCCTCGCTCACTTCCATACCGGCGCGCGCCGCTCGATCCACCACTTCACGCGCCGCTGCCATGGCCCCCTTGAGGTTACTTATCTCCTCATGCACGGTCGCCGCTACGCCGTACGCCGGCTCCCCCTCTCCGTGGCAGGTCATGCAGATGGCCTCGTCGCCCACCCCGACGAAGTCGTCGGTCGGCGCTTCGATGTTGTGGTTACCGTGGCAGGACTCACACTCCGGCTCGTCGATGGCATCGAACGCCTCCTGATGGGGGCTCGCCGCAAAGAGCTCTTTCTGGACGCCGTGGCAGGTTCCGCAGACGAGCGACACCGAGGTTACGCCGGGCGGGGCCGCACCGTGATTGCCATGACAGCTGTTGCAGGTGGGAGCGCCCAGGTCTCCCCGATCGAAGAGAGCGCGCCCGTGAACGCCGGCGCGATACTCCGAGAGCTGATCGGTGGGGATACCGTACGCTGCCATGTGCTCCGGATCGGCGTGGCAGGCGCCGCAGGTCTCGGGGATGCGGGTGGGATACACCGGCGAACGAGGGTCCTTGGCGGAAACGACCCCATGCGCATGGTGGCAGCTCGCGCATTGAGCCACGTCCGTCGCTCCCTCCCGCAGTCTTTGGCCGTGAACGCTCGTCCAGTACTGAGCCACCTGATCGACGGACAGATTGGGATCGAAGCGATGCATGTAGCTCGCGTCGCTGTGACAGCGCCCGCAGAGCTGGGGGATGTCCCCGGGATCGGGCACGCCGATGAAGCCTTTGTTCGGATCCATCGCCAGCTGGTAGTCGCCCTCGGTCTCGATCGTTCGGTCCCCGCCGTGACAGTCGGCGCACGACACACTGGCCTGCGCGTGAACGTCCTCGCTCATCGCTAAGGCCGCTGGGTCCTCGAGCTCCCGGTGGCAATCGAGGCAGTTGTCCTGGCCGAGAGCCACACCGGCAAAGGTCATCAGAAGGAAGGTCAGCCCGGCTCGCATCATGGCATCACGTATCCCAGGAGGGTCATGATGGCAATGAAGAGCAGCGCCGCCACTCCCATCAGGGTCAACCAGCGACTGGGCTCCTCTCGGGAGGAGCGTATGTCGAGCACCGGCACGAAGAACCAAGCCAAGCCCGCTAATCCGAAGGCCAAGAGTCCGACCAGCTCGCCTTCCACACCCGCGACCGTGGCGGGAAGGAGCTTGAGCGTCTGGAACATGAACACGAAATACCACTCCGGCTTGATCCCCGCCGGAGCCGGTGCGAAGGCGTCCGCCTCCTCACCCAACTCCCAAGGAAACAGTGACGCCAGGGCTGCCAGGATCGCCAGCGCGATGGCCCATCCCATCAACTCCCTGAGGAAGTAGTTTGGAAAGAAGGGCATACCCGCGTTCGTGGTGCTCGCTTCCTTCTGAGAGAGTGGCACGCTCATTCCCTGTCGCTGGATGGCTAGCAAGTGGAAAAGAATCAGCGCCGTCGCCATCATCGGAAGTACCGCGACGTGAAAACCGAAGAACCGGGTCAAGGTCGCACCGGTCACGTCCTCTCCTCCCCGCAGAAACTCCAGGAGGAAACGGCCGACCAGCGGTACCTTGCCCGCCATGTCGGTTCCCACTCGAGTGGCGAAGAAGGCGAGCTCGTTCCACGGCAAGAGGTAGCCGCTGAACCCGAATCCCATGGCGAGGAGAAGGAGGGTTGCGCCCGTGTACCAAGTCAGCTCGCGGGGCTTCCGGTAGGCCCGCATGAAGAACACGGTGGCCATGTGCAGAAACGCGGCCAGCACCATCAGATTGGCCGACCAACTGTGCAAGGAGCGGATGAGCCATCCGAACGAGACTTCCGTCATGATGAACCGCACGCTCTCGAAGGCCGCCTCGGCGGTTGGCTTGTAGTAGAGGAGCAGAAGCACGCCGGTGGCCACCTGGATCATGAAGAAGAAGAGCGTGGCCCCGCCGAAGAAGTAACACCAACTATAGCGGTGAGACGGGACCGACTTCTCCCTAACGAATCGCTGGATGGGCTGCAGGTCGAGTCGCTCGTCGAGCCAGTGGAAAACACGCTCTCCCAACGAGGACAGCATCAGCTGTTCCGACTGACCACGATGTCGTCGCCTCGTATCGATACCGTGTAGCGCTCCAACGGTCTGGGAGGAGGCCCAGAGATGTTCTTGCCGGAAGTGTCGTAGTGCCCGTTGTGACAGGCGCACCAGATATGACCGAAGTCGGACCGATACTGCACGGTGCAGTTCAAGTGAGTACAGATCCCATCGTATGCCCTGAGCTCGCCGGACGGCGTGCTGATCAGGAGCCCTGGTCTCCTACCGAACTTGAAGATCTTGCCGGAATTGGGCGGGAGCTCTCCGACCTTACCGGCTACCACGCTTTGATCCATCGCCTCCGCAACCGCCGGCGGCATGACGAACTTGAGGACCGGATAGAGAAACGACACGACCGAGCCGATCACCCCGCCACCCAGCAACAGATCCACAAAAGAACGACGACCGATGCGCCAGCTGGCGCTCATGGGGCCTCCCTTCTCCAGGCTCTTACCGTCCAGTCAATGCACACCCGGCTCGAGACAATCGACGCCGGAACGAGCCAGAACGAGATTGATGACGCGAGCTCAGGACTTCTTGAGTCCCATCACCCACTTGATGATGGCATCGAGCTGTTCGTCGCTGCCGTTCCAGGCTTTCTTGTGCTGGCCTCCGTTGAGCTCGTTCTCCTTCAGCAGAAAGCCCTTCAACCATTCGGCACTTTCCACGTCCGCGCCGGCATTCGACAGATCGGGACCCACCATCTTGGAGGTCTTCTCGATCTTCTGCGACTCGACGGTGTGACAGACGTTGCACTTGTTCTCCAGGAACGCCGTCTTTCCGGCGGCTTCCTGCGCGGCGGCGTTGGCCGGCACGAACCACAAAGCGAGAGTCAAAAGCAGCATGACCGCAAACAGCTTTCGCATTCTACACCTCCACTTTCCTCTAGGTCCAACATACTCGACATCCAGCACTTCAAGCTTCGTGCCATTTCGATCGAAGTCTTCTCCCGTCTAACCGACTCAATCCAATGGAAATTTACCCTTGACGGCTCTCGGTGGCAAGGAGCCGGGATGCGGATTTGCGTGATTTCTCGCAGTCCCGCCAGAAAACCCAATTTTCCGCTCTTTCGAAAGCATGACGACGGAATGATGTGCACGAGGATCGGTTCTTGCTTCGCTCCTCGGCGGGAGACTCGAAAATAGCCTCCGCGATGGTAGACTCCCTTGAGGTCTTTCACCGGGGCTCCGCAAAGATGCTCTATCCCCGAGGCGTTTCGTGACCGGAGGTCTGCGTGAGCATCCGCAATCTGAACCGAATCTTCAAACCCGGGAGCGTCGCGGTGGTGGGCGCGAGCGCGACGCCGTCTACCGTGGGTTTTACGGTGCTCCACAACTTGCTCCATTCCGGGTTCTCCGGCGAGGTCTTCGCCGTCAACCCCCATCACGCATCCACACAAGGGATTCGAGCCTACCCGGCCGTGTCGGCGCTTCCCCGAGCTCCAGACCTCGCCGTCGTCTGCACCCCCGCGGCGACCGTCCCCACCATCATCGAAGAATGTGGGAAGGCGAATATCCTGGGACTGATCATCATATCCGCCGGCTTTCGAGAAATCGGCCCTAAAGGCAAGGCCCTGGAGGAGACGGTCCGCGAAACGGCATCCCGCTTCGACGGAATGAGAATCCTCGGCCCCAACTGTCTGGGAATCATCGTGCCGGGTCTGGGGCTCAATGCGAGCTTCGCCGCCGACACGCCCCAAGGGGGGAGCATCGCCTTCCTCTCCCAATCGGGGGCCCTGTGTACGGCAGTCCTCGACTGGGCGTTGGTGGAGGACATCGGCTTCTCCCACTTCGTGTCCCTGGGGAACATGCTGGATGTCGACTTCGGCGACCTGATCGACTACTTGGCCGAGGACGAGCAGACACGTTCCATCATCCTCTACATCGAGTCGATCACTGGGGCTCGGAAGTTCGTCTCGGCAGCCCGGGCCTTCACCCGGACCAAACCCATCATCGTTTACAAGGCCGGCCGGTTCCCCGAATCCGCCAAGGCCGCCGCCTCGCACACCGGCGCGCTGGCCGGCGAGGACGCCGTCTACGATGCCGCCTTCTCCAGAGCCGGCATCGTGAGGGTCTTCAAGAGCGAAGAGATGTTTGACTGCGCCGAGTTGCTGGCCAGACAGCGAATACCCCGTGGCGACCGCCTCGGCATCGTCACCAATGCCGGAGGCCCAGGTGTCATGGCGACCGACGCCCTCATGAGCCTTCAGGGCAAGCTGGCCTCGCTCTCCGAGGAAACATTCCGAAAGCTCGACGCCCTGCTCCCGCCCCATTGGTCGAAAGGCAATCCTATCGACGTTCTCGGCGACGCGCCTCCTGAAAGATACGCGCGGGCCATCGAGCTGACTCTAGCGGATAAAGGAGTGGATGCCGCTCTCGTCATTCTTGCCCCTCAGGCGATCACCGATCCAACGGCGGCCGCCAAAGTCGTCTCCGGAATCAGGACGCGGTCGACCAAACCCATCTTGTGCACCTGGATGGGAGGACGCACGGTGGGCGAAGGGGTTCAGTTGTTGAACCACGCCGGGCTTCCCACCTACGGGACACCGGAGCAAGCGGTTCAGGCGTTCATGCACATGGTTACCTACGCTCGCAACCGCGAAGTGCTCTACGAAACGCCACTGGACATCAACGTGGCGGTGACCCCGGATCGCCGAGATCATGAGGCCCGCTTTCGCGAGCACGTGGAAAGAGGGCAAGAGACTCTCTCGGAAGCCGTATCCAAGGAGTTGCTGGAGTCTTACGGCCTCCCGGTTACCAAACCGCGCTTCGCCGCATCCGCCGAGCAAGCGGTTGCGGTCGCGCGCCAGCTCGGCTATCCGGTGGTGATGAAGGTTCAGTCCCCGCACATCACCCACAAGACCGACGTGGGTGGCGTCGTACTGAACCTCCGCGAAGACCGGGAGGTGATGGACGCCTTCCAGGGCGTGGTGGCTCGCGCCAGGGAATCACGTCCCGAGGCAACCGTGGAAGGGGTGACGATCCAGCCCATGATCACAAGGGCGGACGGCTTCGAGATGATCCTGGGCAGCAAGAAAGATCCCACCTTTGGCTCCGCCATCCTGGTGGGTATGGGCGGCGTGGCCGCGGAAGTCTTCCGAGATCGGGCGCTCGGCCTGCCGCCTCTGAACGAGCGCTTGGCCACCCATATGGTGGAGGCCCTCAAATCGTGGCCGCTCCTCACCGGTCACCGGGGCCGCCCTCGCGTCAACCTGGAGAAGCTGATCGAGATCCTCATTCGATTCTCCTATCTGGTGGCGGACCTGCCTCAGATCAAGGAGATCGACGTGAATCCACTGCTCGTCACACCCCGAGACGTGATGGCGCTGGACGCGCGGGTGATCCTGGATGGCGACGCGGTGCGGAAGCCGGTGAAACCTTACTCCCACCTCGTCATCCGGCCTTACCCCGAGCAATACGTGCAGGCCCGCACGCTCCCCGATGGCACCCGTGCGCTGCTCCGCCCCATCCGGCCGGAAGACGAGCCTCTGTGGCACGAGCTACTAGCCAGTTGCTCTCGTGCCTCTCTTTTCCAGCGCTTTCAGTACGTCTTCACCCGGACCCACGAAATGGCGGCTCGCTTCTGCTTCATTGACTACGATCGGGAGATGGCGATCGTTGCCGAGATCGAAGAGGGAGGCCGGCGCAAGCTGGTGGGCGTCGGCCGATTGGTCTCCAATTTCGACCGCGAGACCGCGGAGTACGCGGTGCTGGTCACCGACGCCTGGCAAGGGAGGGGCCTGGGGAGCCTGCTCACCGACTATTGTCTGGAGATCGCGAAGGACTGGGGCGCAAAGCGCGTGGTCGCCGTGACCACCCCGGACAACGTTAGGATGCTGGAGGTCTTCAAGAAACGAGACTTCGAGATGAAGACAAACCTGGACGACAAGATCGTCGAGGTCACCAAGGACTTGTTCCACGAGTCGCGAGCGGGCTCACGCACAACGAGCGAGTAAGATCTTCCACATGCCCCTCTTCGCCGCCGACTTCGTACTGCTGCATCCGCCGAGTGTCTACGACTTCCGCCGCAACGAGTTCATGTTCGGGCCGACGAGCGACCTCATACCCTCCACGCCGGTTTTCGAGATGTATCCGATGGGACTCACGACCATCGCCGATTATCTCGAGAAGGAAGGATTCAACGTCGAGATCGTCAACGTCGCCCATCGCATGGTGATCGATCCCGAGTACGACGTAGAGAGGGAGATCGCCAAGCTGAAACCCGCGCTCTTCGGCATCGACCTGCATTGGCTTCCCCACGCCCACGGCGCGATCGAGCTAGCCAAGATCGCAAAGAGGTATCACTCCGACACCCCCGTCATCTTCGGCGGCTTCTCTTCTTCTTATTACCAGCGAGAACTGATCGACTACCCCTGGGTGGACATGGTGATGCGGGGGGACTCCACCGAGGAACCCCTTCTCCAACTCTTGCGGAGCCTGCGGTTCGGCGGCTCCCTATCGTCTATTCCCAACTTGACCTGGAAGAAGCCCGATGGAACCGTGGTGGTGAACGAGCTGAGCCACGTACCGGAGAGCATCGACAATCTCTCCATTCCCAATTACCTCTATACGATGCGATCGGTGTTCAAGTACCGTAGCCTCGCCAACGTAATACCTTACGTGGACTGGCTCGATTACCCCATCACGGCGCTGCTCACCTCGCGGGGCTGCACGCTCAATTGTGCGATCTGCGGCGGCTCCGAATTTGCCTACCAGCGCATCTTCAACAGGAGCAAACCGGCGTTCCGGTCGCCCCAGGCCCTGGTCAAGGACATCCTGCTGATTCAGGAGTTCAGCGGAGCCCCGATTTTCCTCATCCACGACTTGAGACAAGGCGGCGAAGAGCACTTCCAGCGCTTCATCGATCTGCTTTCCAAGGAGAGAATCGAGAACGAGCTGATCTTCGAGCTCTTCTATCCAGCGGGAAACGATTATTTCTCCGTCATCACCAAGGCGGTTCCCAAGTTCAGTCTGGAGATGACACTGGAGTCTCACCTCGAAGAGCTGCGTGAACGGAACGGAAAGCTCGTCTGCAGCAACGAAGAAATAGAAACCACCCTGGAAGGCGCCTTGAAGAACGGCGTCAACCGCATCGACCTCTTCTTCATGGTGGGGATCCCCTGGCAGACGTACCGCCAGGCGGTGGAGTGCTCCGATTATTGCCGACACCTGCTGGAGCGATTCCACGGCGACCGGCGCCTGTGCTTCTTCAACGCCCCCCTGGCGCCGTTTCTCGATCCTGGCAGCCTGGCTTTCGAGTCCCCCGAGGAGTACGGTTACCGGCGGCTGCGAAGCACCTTGGAAGAGCATCGGCAGGCGCTCACCGCCGTCAGTTGGAAACACGTCTTGAACTACGAGACGGTGAATATGTCTCGGGACGACATCGTGAACGCCACTTACGAGACGGCGCTGCGTCTTGCCGAGGTCAAGCTCGACTTCGGGATCATGGACCGGGAAGCGCATGACCAGGTGGTCGCCAAGATCGAGGCATCGCGCCGGGCCATCGACGAGATCGATCGAATCGCCCAGCTCCCGGAGGGAGCCGAGCGTCGTGAAAGGCTGGCCGCCCTCAAGTCGACGGTGGAAGAAATGTCCGTCCGCACGCTCGGCGCCAAGGACGAGCTCAAGTGGCCCATTACCCGGCGGTTCGGCAGGACCGTCCAAGTAAGCAAGCTGCTGTTCAAGCTGTTTCTGACCGAGGTGTACCTTCTCTTGTTCAAGAGAACGAAGCTCTCCTTGAAACGGTTGTACTTGACCCTACGCGGTCGGCGGCCGGAGAACCAAAGCCGCATGTAAGTCGCACGTCTCACCGACTACTGCCTGGAAATCGCGAAGGACTGGGGCGCAAAGCGCGTGGTCGCCGTCACCACACCGGACAACGTCAGAATGCTCGAGGTCTTTAGGACGAAACTTCACATGAAAACCAATCTGCACGAGAAGAACGTCGAGTCCACCAAAAATCGTCCTCAGAGCCGGAGGGGTCGCGCGCGGAGTGTAAGGTTGTTCGTGTAAACGGCTATGACACTACAGACAACAAGAGATGAGAAGTCATCGCCCGAGAAAACGTCGTGAACAGGACGCTCGATGAGCTAGTGACAGGCAAGCCGGCGGAGGAGATCTTTGGCTAGGAAGGAGTGCTGAAACAGCTTACGAAACGGAAACCCTGGATCGTACGACCGGCAAGCACCACGCCTTTCATCGAGGGCCGCTAGCTCGGCTGGCCCGTAGTGACCTAGGCCATCCATTGCGACTCGCTATCATAGCGCTCCTGGATGCCGCGTCACACTCTTGAAGGAACACGCGAGAAGAGGTTTTCTTAGCCGTTTCCGGGGCCTCGCGCCAACCCGTCCTCTTTCTTCTTGACGTCTTCGATCGTCTCGACGACGAGGTACAGGAAGTTATCCACCGAGCAGTCGAAGCTCTCCCGAAAGACACAACGTCCCTCGGCGTCCTGGCTGCAGTTCGGGCAAACCTCGGAGCGAATAGCGTCGACGTACGGCGATAAGTCGACACTATGAATCGACTCGACCGCCTTGAGGATCTCGGGCAGGTGCGCCTCGAGGGCACAAGTCTGATCTTTGGGAAGTCCGCAAGTCCCGTCATCGTTGCGATCGAAGCAAATGCCGCAGACACGCTCCTTGAGTGCCTCGCGGAACAGCTCGATTCTTTCCATGAATGACCTCCTATCTTTTCCATTATATGCAATGGTCGATCCATGGGCCAGGGGCTGGCCTTGGGCAGAAATGAGCAGGATATTGCAACTCCTGTTGTTAGTCGCTTGCAAACGAGGTTGTGGACGACGTCCATCGCCTGACAACCAGCTCGCAATCGCTACCCGCTGGCGGGAGTGTCCATCCTCCCAGCGACCGGATCACCTTCACCTGAATTAACGGTCGGGTTTGTGGCCACCTGCCAGTTGATAGCGCGGCCGCCTGGCTGAACCGGCCACTGCAGTCCACGGAAGAGTCGCAGAAACTTGCCTCTGCCGCGCGCCACGCCACCCACACCTTTGATGGGGGGGGAAGCTGTCAGTCTAGGGTGGCGCTGTCGACAGTGGTCCCACCGCTTTATTCAAGCGAAGGGGTTCCGTCACCAGACTGACGGAACCCCTCACCGATTCCGAAGGGCCGTTCCCAGACTTAGAACAGAACACGCGGGTCCGACCCAGGGATACTCGCTACCAGCGATAGGCCAACCGCAGATACCCCACCTTGGCCTGATAGTCGGCATTGTCGGCGCCCAGGAAGAACGAGCCCGGCACGTAGTTTCCCACGAAGTCGTCGCGTCCCACCGTCAGGCCGTTGGTGAGAGCGTCATCGATGTTATAGTCCTCGAAAAAGCCTCCGATCGCAAAGCTCCACTGAGTGGTAATGTGGTACTCCACCTCTCCCAAGAGGGTGAAGAGCTCGGTGTCGTCAAAATTGGGAATGGACACCGCCGGCCCTCTTATCGAGCCAGGCGGGACCGCGATGTCGTCGTTGCCGTCGACGTTCTGGTAGCGGGTCCAAACCCGGAGGTCGGCCTTGTCGGGAACCAAGCCGACGTTGGCCCCCCCGCCGAAGGTGTCCGCTATGTCGTCGATGTCGTGCGTCCAGTCGTCGAGGGGGTTGGTGGAGACCACCGCCCCACTCTGGCGACCGCGTTGGAACGACGAGATCTTGTCGCGGGAGTAGTATCCATAGGCGTTCCAAGTGCCCGCCGGTGCATAGTCGACATCCACCGACACGGCGTCCGACTTCCAGTCGATGAGCCCGTAATCGGTCTCGGTGTAGTCGTATTTTCGCAAGGTGTAGCCGAAGGCGATCATCACGTCCCCCCCGCCCGGGGTGAGCTCCACCTGGGCCCGAAAGCGGTCGGTGTCTCGCGCCGCCTGGTCGAACCGCCTGGTCTCCGGCAAAAGCGCGATCCCTTCGGCATGGAGATAGGAGGCATGTTCGCTACGCTCGAACTCGTATTCGTCAAAATCACGACTCGCGAGTTCGTAGGTGGCTCGGACATGGACCGAATCGCTAGCCCGAACGATGGCGGTGACGTTCACGCCGTTCTCGGTGGTCTCCTCGGTCTCCCGGAAGGTGCGGTCGAACGTCTCGTAGCTGTAGCCGCCCTCCAAGGTGGCCGGGCCAAAGTCGTAGGCGGCGGTGAGGTCGAGACGGTTCGTCGTGTAGGCGTAAGGGACGCTAATCCGCGGGATCTCCTCGAAGGTCGCATCGAACCGAACGTAACCCAACGGAAACTCGTATCGTGGAGTCTGGTTGTCGAGGTCATAGCGGCGGAAACTGGCACGGAAGGACAAGGCGTTGGCGGCAGGGCGTGAGTACAAGTAGATCGACTGGGAGTTGACGTTGATCTGGCCGTTGTCCAGCTGGAGGGCGGGAAGCGCCGATAGGTCCGTCGCCACCAAGGGCTCGGTGATCGAGGAGTTGATCGAGTGAGGAATGAATGGTGTCTCGTCCTGGGTCCACATTCCAAACGTGGCATTGGCGGTGACCCGCGTGTTGGCGGGCAGTTTGAGGGTCGTCCCGATGGTTCCATTAATTGCCTTGTTGTCGGGTGGGTTGCTCATCCGGCCGCGTGAAGACGCATCTATCGAGCCACTGCCCGGCGCTATGTAGGCAGTGGGGCTTGTCGTGTCCACCGCGCGCCAAGGGTTGTCCCAGATGAGAACCGGAATGTTGTCCTCGAACGAGTTGTAGTTGACGGAGCCACGGACCACACCCCAATCGCGCGCCAACTCCACCTTCGCCCCGATGTCCTCGGTCACGTAGTCGACCGGCTCCGGGGTCTCCACGACGTTACTAAACCCGAACGACGTCCCGGCCGCGGCTCGATCTCCGAAACGTTTCTCGTGAAAGTACGCCAGGCTGATGTCCACTGACTCCTCGGGGTTGATCCGGACATCGACGTTGTTTCGGCTTCTGGTGAGTTCCAGATCGACGAAGTTCGCGGCGTCGAGGGATGGTTGAACCAGGTTGTCCAGAAAGGCGAAGTTCACGCCAAGGGGGTTCGCGGCAAACTGGTTTGCGATGGTGTCCTGGAAGCTCTGCTGGAGCGTGTCGCTCACCTCCCGGACCCCCGGCGAGGTCAGCTGGTTCAGCGTTCGACCCGAGTTTCCAAACCGGTGAGGGATCTTGTTGAACTGACCGAAGACGCGAATCTTGCTGCCCTCCAGCCGATAGAGGTACTGCTGATCGGTCTGCTGGAGGTACTGGCCGACGAGACTGTAACGGAACTCGCCCTTCTTGCCGAACAGACGGAAGAAAGGCAACGTGGCTCCGTCAGGAATGTCCCGATACTCCAAGAACTTGGAGGAAAGCGTGTCGGTGTCCGTTTGAAACAGACCGAAGGTAATCTCCCCTAGATGGAAGTCTTCCGTAAAAGGCGACTCCTGCGCAAGGGAAGGTGCGCTGAGTGCAAGGGCTACTACCAAAACGATCGCTCGCTTCATGGCTACCTCCCCAAGTACGGCCCGGATGGTGAGTTGGACCCGTGGACGTTCTGGTGACAGTTCTTACACGAGTGCTCGAGGGCTCGATTGCTCGGGTTAGTGCCGTCAAGGGTGTTGCGAGCATCGTAGAGCGACCCTGGGTGACGCGTGTTCAGATGACACCGCTGGCAGAGGTAGGGCAATCTCATTACCAGGAGCTTGTCGTGGTTCGACCCATGCGGGTTATGGCAGTTCAGACAGTTCTCGCGTACCGGAGCGTGTTCCCAGAGGAAAGGACCTCGCTTTTCGGCGTGGCATTCGTAGCACTTCTCGTTGGTCCAGGCCACCGAGAGCATCTTGGGTGAGGTCGAGTCGTGGGGATCATGGCAACTCGCGCAGCCAATCTTGCCTTCCCGGACCGGATGGTGGGATGTGCGCAAGCTGAGAGCGCGAATGTCCTTGTGGCAGGTGAAGCAGGTTTCCGAATCCTGCGCCGTCTTCAACTGAGCCTCGGTGGACTGGAAGCTGTGAACGCTGTGGCACGAAATGCAGCTTAAGTCGCGCCGATCGTGCACCCCCCCCTTGAAATTCGCCTGGCGCCGTCTCTCATGGCACTGGAGGCATGCCTCGGTCACTTCGGAAGCCTTCTGCTTCACAGGCGAGACCATCGGACCCGGCTCACCCGTCTCTTCAACCGACTGGAGATGCGCGGCGGCCTGCTCTCCATGACAAGCGAGACAACCTCCCTCGACCGCGCCATGATAGGTTTGCTGGATCGACGCCACCTTGTCGTCATGGCATTCGATGCATTGTTCGGAGCTTACCGCTTGTTGGGACAGTTCGGACAAAACGGTCACCGTTTCTTCGGCGGTCACCGTTTCTTCGGCGGATACCGTCTCCTCGGTTGGCGCCGCTCGAGACAAGCCGGAGACAAGAAGGACACTGACCAAGGCGACGGAAAGGAGAACCGCCCAGTGCTTACCCATCGGAACCTCCTTTTTTACCTGTTGTACTATACCACCCACGCTCAGTCTTAGTGCGCGGGGCGTCGTTTCAAGACGCTCCGAAACCGCTGTTCTGCAAATCGCGTTCCAGAGCGGCGGCCTTGCAAAATACAAGCAAGAGATACAGTTACGTCGTGTGTGCAAAACTCTAGTGGAAAAGGACGCACTCGGTGAGCGTTTGCACGCGGGTGAATCGATCATGATTCCGTCACACTTGTCGCGAAATCTCATGGAGAACGCGGCGCAAGGGACAGCCATTACGAGAGGCTTCGCAGGTACCCAATCAAGTCTCTCATCTCCCTGGCCTGGAAGCGGGGCCACTCGACACCCTGCTCACGCATCGCTTCGTACATCCGCGGCCCGTGGTTCCATAGAGTGGAGGCGATGGAGGTCGCACTGAAGCCTTCACCCAGGGAGAGAAGGTCGGGCCCCCCCTCCCCTCCTTCCCCATTCTCCCCGTGACATCGGATGCACTTGGTTTTGTAAACCTCCCGTCCCGCACCTGCGTCGCCCGGTACCTCGAAGTATCGCACCGCAAAAAGGTATGTGATGAGGTCGGCCATCTCTTGTTCGGAGAAGGTCGGTCGGTTAACGCCCAACTCTCTCATCCGCTCCCCCATGGCCGGCGAATGGTTCCATAGCGACGCCGCCAAACCGGAAAGCGTGCGGGAAGACGAGGCGGCGCCCAAGTCTGGTCCCGTGTCCCCACCCTCTCCCTCGGAACGGTGGCACACCTGGCAGTGCTGGCGGAAAAGGTTCCTTCCCGCCCAGGGATCGCCGGGAAGAGGAACTGGATCGCGGGGAGCGGTGCTCGCACTCCGAAGAAAAGAAAGAAGATCCAAAACCTCTTCCCGCGACAGCTCCGGCCATGCAATGTCCTCCTCCTGCATGGCCGTCTCCATGGCGGGAGCGTGGTTCCAAAGGCGTTGAGCCCAGAGTATGGGGTTCACGCTCGAGGACCAGCTAGCGAGGTCCGGCCCCGCCTTCTCACCGGTCTCGCCGGTGGTATGGCACCGTCGGCACGTCTTCTTGACTAGCACCTCCTCACCGCGGGCCGGATCTCCGCCTTCTTCAAGGTACCCGGCGACAAAGAGGAATGCCATGACGTCGGCAAAATCCCGCGGCGTGAGCTCGGAAGGCGCGTATCCGCTCGCCATCATTTCGTCAAACATATCCGGAGCATGGTTCCACATCTCTCCCGCAATCTCCGCCAGATCGGCAGGTGCGTCCCGCGAGGTTCGAGCAAAATCGACCGCCTTGTCTCCTCCTACCCCGGATACTGCGTGGCAATAAGCACAGCCCCGTTCGTAGAAGAGCTTGCCACCGGTGCGCGGATTACCGAGAAAGAACCCGGCGCGTGCTCGGAAATCGCTGCGCTCTCTCTCGGCCAAAGTGGCGATAATGGCCGCGGTAGCAATTCCAGCAAGACCGGCTGCCACCCACCAGACTTTCCGTGTTCTCGGTTTCATCGTCTACCCCCTCCGATCTCCCGAACCCGCCATCGGGTCCGAACACCGCCGGCAGAGTGATGAAGAGGGAAACTTTCAACCTTGTTGCTAGTAATCCACTCCAGCCAGAACTACACGTCTCATTCCATCCGCCTTGGCGGTAACGACTGTCCTTCGAGCGCCCGCTAGTGAGACGCATTCAACGACCATCGCTAGCTTCCGTGCTCGAGGGGTGTCTGGTTCGACGAGAATTCCAAATCTTTCCGCCTCGCTGACTTCGATTCGAGATCCTCACCGAGACGGGCCTTCTCCCCCTTCTGCCGGAGTCGACTCCTCTGTCCCTTCGGTTGCGAGAAAGGAGAGCATATCGGCGAGCTCGCCCGGTTCGAGTCGCGGCCAGGGGACCTGACGCTCTCGCATGCGTTCCCACATCTGGGGCGCATGGTTCCACATCTTCTGTACCACGCTCTCCTTGGGCTCGCTCGACATCTCCACCAGAGGCGGTCCGATTTCCCCTTTGCGATCCGGACGATGGCAGATAGCACATCCCTTCATCCGATAGACGTTTTCACCACGATCCGGGTCACCAGGCTGCCCCTCGTACCTGGCAATGAAGATGTAGGCAAAAAGATCGGCCAGCTCCTCGCCTTGAAACTCCGGTTGACGCATACCCAGGCTCTGCATCGCCTGAGCCATGCCCGACCAGTGGTTCCACATCCCGCCCGCGATTTGGGTCACACTTCCCCGTAGCTCCACTCTTCCCAAGTCGGGCCCTAGCTTGGCTTGGCTGCCAAAGATGGCGTGGCAACGGTCGCACGCCTTGGTTTGGAAGAGGCTTCTCCCCTTCTCGGGGTCTCCCGCCGACTGAAACTCCGCGGTGGCACCGCGCTGCCCCTGGTTTCTGAGGTAAGCAAGGAGATCGATGATCTCGCTGTCCTGGAAGGTGGGCACGTCGAGACCCTGCATCTCCATGGCGGTGACCATGGCGGCACCGTGGTTCCACAGGTCTTGCGCAATGCGCAGGGGTGAGACGGTGCGGGGCAGGGTGTCTAGCCTCGGCGCCATCTCTCCTCCTTGGCCCGCCACCCGGTGGCAACGGACGCAATGCTTCTCGGTGAAAAGCGTCTGTCCGATCCGGGGATCGCCGGGCTCATCGAAATACTTGAGGAAGTAGAGAAATGCCGCTACATCCGCCAGCTCCGTCCCTTCAAAGTAAGGTCGGGCTACCTTGAACTCCTCCATCCTCTCGCCCATTGCGGGCGAGTGGTTCCACATGCCGGAGGCGATTTCATAGAACGAGCTTTGCACCACCTTGCGGCCGAGATCGGGTCCGATCCGGCCACCCGCTCCCCGCACCGCATGACAACGAACACAACCCTTGGATTGGAAAATCGCCTGTCCCTCAACGGGGTCGCCGAATCCGGAGTCGGCGGCCATCGAAGGTGCCACGAAGAAGACAAGGACAAGCGTTGCGGCAATACCGCGTGCCGGCCACCGGCGAAGCTCTGATATTGTTCTGCAGGCTAACCTTTCATCCATGGCGTCCTTCTCCGACACTCGTGCTCCCTACGGGATCTCGAGAAGATATCCTTTCCTTGCTCACGAGCTTTTCTGATCCAAGGCCGGAGGCACGGCGCTATCCAGATAGCTCTGCACTCTCCGAGAGACCTCCAATACCGACCGCTCCCGTCCCTCTCGGATCTCCCAGATCGAAATGATGGGAAAGAGCTTCGTAAACACAGCATAGAGAAAAATAAACATCGCAACAAAAGACGCAAGCAGTGACCACTCTACCCAGGATGGAGAGTAATGAGCGGCGGCGAAGGGTAGACGCGGGCGGGAGAGGCTGGGAATGACGATGAGGAACCGTTCCAGCCACATACCGATCTCGACCGACACCGATGCCACCACCGTACCCCAGACAGTCCCTCGGGTTCTTCCGTTCCCCAGTAGTGCCAAGGGAATCACCACGCAGGCCACCACCATCGTCCAGAAGTACGGAGCGAACTCGCCCTCTGTTTTGGAAAGAAACACGACCATGTGGGACGGCTCCGAGCCATAGTAGGTTGTCAAGAACTCGGCAAACGTGAAATAGAACCACAGCAATGACATGACGAGCAGTAGGAGCCCGAGGTTATTGAAGTGTATGGGCTTGAGGTACGACTCGAGATGGTAGACCTTTCGGATGGCGGCCATGGCGATGATGATCGCCGCGATGCCCGAGAAGATCGCTCCCACCACGAAATAAGGTCCGAAGATCGTGGAATGCCACATCGGCTGCACCGTCATGGCGAAAACCCACGAAACCACCGTGTGCACGGACACCGCGATCGGGATGACCAGAACCGCCATGGTTGCGATGGCGATTTCCAGGATCCGATGCTGCCTCTCGCTCCCCGTCCAGCCCAGCGAGAGGATGCGGTAGAACCAGCGTCGCTTAGGCATGTGATCTCGAAGAATGGCTATGTCAGGGATGAGCGGCAAGTAGAGGTAGACCGTGCTGGCGGTGAGGTAGATGCTGATCGAGGTCACATCCCACAACAATGGTGACATGAAGTTGGGGTGCTTGAGCACGTTCAGGGCGCGATCGGGACGGCCGAGGTCGAGGAGAACGCAACCGACACCGAAGAAGAGCACCAGAACGGTGATCACCTCGGCGGCCCGGGTAATCGGGCGGCGCCACTCGGCATGGGAGAGTCGCAGAATGGCCGAGATCAGAGTTCCGGCATGGCTGATGCCGATGAAGAAAACGAAGTTGGTGATGTACAGGCCCCAATAGACCGGTACGTTGAGTCCGGTCACTTCGAGGCCGTGGCGGAGTTGGGTGAGCCAGGCGAACATTCCCCATAACCAGATGGCCAGGAGGATGCCGATGAAAACCCAGAACTTCCAACTCGTCTGCTCGATGGGCCTGAGGAGGACCGCATCCTGTTGCATCGATGCTTCAGACTTCTCCACCCCATTCTCCTTTGCTCAGATAGATCACCTTGGGCTCAGTACCCAACTCCTCCATGAGATGAAATGCTCGGGGGCTCTGAGAGAGACGGGAGACTTCACTGCGCGGATCGTCCCAATCCCCGAAGGCCATGGCGCCGGAAGGACAGGTTTCGACGCAGGCGGGCATGTACTCCCCCTCCTGGAGCTCGCGGTTCTCGGCTCGCGCCCGGTCCCTGGCGCGCTGGAGTCGATGGTGGCAGAAGGTGCACTTCTCGACCACACCCTTCGGTCGGATCGAGACATCGGGACTCAAACCCTGCTCCATGGGCTCGGGCCATTCGGGCCGCTTCCAGTTGAATTCGCGAACGGTGTAGGGGCAGGCCGTGGTGCAGTAGCGGCAGCCAATGCACCGCGGGTAGATCTGAGCGACCAGCCCCTCGTCGTCGATAGAGGTTGCCTGGACGGGACAGACCTTGGTGCACGGTGGATTGTCGCAATGCTGGCAGGGAAGAGGCGTCAGCCGTAGCGGAGGCCGGGTCCCGTGTGCTTCCTCATCAACGAAAGGAACCACGCGCAGCCAGGAGATGGCGCGCCCTTTTTCCGCCTCTCCGACTCCCGTTGGCGGGACATTGTTCTCGACTTGGCAGGCCACCACACACGCCTGGCACGCCGTGCAGCGGTCTAGGTCAATCACCATGGCCCAGCGCGCCATGCGTCAAACCCTCCCTTCTGGCAGAGGTCTAGCCTCCGCCCCCGCCACCAGAGTCAGTCTTACTCGAGTCGCCCCGGTGACCGGGGGCCCGCCCAGCGGGTCTCGCGCGGGAGAGAGCAAGCGCAGCGGATTGGCACCCGTGCCTCGTGCCCATCGGCCGCCGCCCCGCCGACCCAGCCCCATCGGGACGGCCACCACATCGGGAACCACCCGGGATGTCACGCGCGCCCTCGCCACGATGGAGCCATCGGCCGATTCAACCCGGACGAAATCCCGATCGCTTAGCCCGAGAATTCTCGCGGTTTCCGGGTGGATCTCCGCCCACGTTTCCCATCCTTCCTCGTGGCCGGGATCGAGGATTCCCTGGAGGAAGGGGAGCTCGGCACCCCTTCCTCCCGCGATGGGCAAGGGCTCGAAGAGGACGAGGGCCAGGGAGTGATCGACCGGCCCTTCCGTGTTCTCGTTGTCCTCGGTGTTCATCGGGCGAGCCACTGTCTCAGCCGTGAGTGCCTGCAGAATGTCCGTCCGGAACTCATGACGCGCCGATGGCGTCTGGATGACCCGCCTCCAGTTCTCATGGTCGTAGAAAGGATCCCACCAGCCGCCGGTCTCCTCCATCCCTCGCCAGAGCTCGTCGACCGAACGGTATCCCGGCGCCCACCAACCTGCCCTCTCCATCATCTGGACCCATGCCTCATCGAATGCGGTTCCCATGAGGGCGCCCCGCCTCGCCCGATAGAGCCCTTCCACGTCGGAGCGAATCAAGGTCTGCAGGTCGGGCCAGGGAAAGGAAGAAGCCACCGTCCCCCCGATCCTCTGGGCAAGGTCCAGGAAGACCTGCGCCACGGGCCTCACATCGTGCAGGGGTGTTTCCACGGCCGGGGTAGCCAAGCTGGCGAGCGGAAAAGGAACTCCGGGCGGGGTCGTATCGAGCTCCCACGCTTCGAGAAAGTGCGCTTCCGGAAGGATCCAGTCGGCCAGCAGTGCCGTGTCATCGGGGAGCGATGCAAACGAGACCACCAGGGGGATGTTCTCCAGGGCGCGAGCGAAACGCTCCGGCGTGGCACAAAGGAAAGCGGGATCCGACTCCAGCACCATCAAGACTTCCACCGGGTAGGGGTATTCGGCGAGGAGGACATCGGCCAGGCGCTCGGGATAAGAGTGATGGGGAGGCTCCTCTCCGTTCACCCCATCGAAACGCGAGCGCATCCGTCCTGCGTCTGCCACCGGATCGGAGGGGAGTTCCGGCCAGGGTGGCAGAGGCACGTCCTCGGCAACCAGGACACCACCGGGCCGATCGATGTTTCCCACTAGCGCGTTGAGCCATTGCACGACCAGGTGATCGAACAGGGATCCGGAAACCAGAGGACCCTTGCGAGGACCAACCGCCAACGGGCTTCGCGAAGCGGCGAACTCGCGGGCAATGCGCAGTATGGTATTGATGGGAACACCCGTCTCCGCCGAAACGCCTTCCAGGCTGTAGTCCCGGGCCAGGACCGTTCGGAGACCTTCTCGAAAATTGCCCTCCCTGTCGCGGAAGTCATCCAGGCCGAGCGTCCTCTGGCCGCCGAATTCTCGGTCGTAAAGGTTTTCAGCGATGAGAACTCCCGCCACTCCCAAGCCGAGAATTCCCTCGGTGCCGGGCCTCACGGCAATCCACTCGTCGGCGGCTGCGGCGGTGATGGAAAGGCGTGGCTCCACATGCACGAGTTTCCCTCGACGTCCCGGCCGACCCTGGCGGAACTCACCGTAGGCCCGCATGGTGTGAACCGGAGAGCTCCACGCCTCCAACAGTGCGCCTCCCAGGCACAAGACATACTCGGCGGACTGCAGATCGTAGGCCGGCATGGTCCGCACACCTTGTCCCAGATAGAGCGCTTGCGAGGCCGCTTCATCGCCCCGGTGCAAGAGGACGTCGTTGGGAGAGCCGAAAGCCTTCATGAACCGCTCTGCCAGCCGGGATGAAGTCCCTCGCGCATCGCCCCGCATCATGATCAAGGACTCCGGGCGCTCTTGTTCGCGGAGAAGCTTCAACCGTTCGCCGATCTCGTTCAGGGCTTGCTCCCACGAAGAAGGTTCGAAGGACTCAAGCAAGCCCCTGGGCCCGGTCCGGCGCAGCGGGCCGGGTACACGGTCGGGATGGTAAAGGGATTGGAGCGCCGCCTGTCCTTTCGGACACAAGCGGCCCCCGTTGACCGGGTGAAGGGGATTGCCTTCGAGCTTGACGATACGCCCACCCACGCGTCGGGCACGCACGCCGCAACCCCCAGGACAGAGTCGACAGACGGAAAGCACAGAATCCTCCGGCCCGCGTGGCGGATAAACGGGAGGGTCCATCGATGCCACCAGGTCGGAAAGGGTCTGGCTGACCGGTACCCCGAGAGCCGTGCCGGCCGTGGCTCCTACCGTAAACCCCAGGAATCGGCGCCGGTTCAGTTTCATGCCTCTCTCCTCATCGGTGGCAGGTCGTACATTGTGCCCGCGCCCCTTGGCTCTCGTGGCAGCCGAGGCAATCATCCATGTCGAGGGCTCTCACCCGCGACGGTGGTGCTTCACTTTCCCCAATGGAACCGTGACAGACACTGCATTCGATCTGAGCCACCGCGGCGTGCCGGCGATGGGAATAGAAGACATGAGGCGGCTGGCGAAAGAGCGGCTTCCATTCGAGAGGCGCACCCGACTCGAGAAGCTTCGCCAACTTTTCCTCTTCCGCGCTCTCCCCCTGCGGCTCATCGAGATGACAGAACGAGCAGGTCCCGGCGTCTGGGAGTCCGGAAAAGGCCTCCCTTTCGTAGAACTGATGGCAGTCCGAGCATGCCATTTCGTTGTCCACCACGTGCTTGCGATGGTTGAAGGCGATGGGCTGCTCGGTGGAGGGAGAGCTCAGCAGAACAACCGCTCCGCTCAGCAGGAAAAAGAGTCCGAAGCCGACAACGGCGCTGAACCAGATACTCTTGAACCATCCGTGCTCGGCCGTTCGGTCCCGATCGTCGCTTTCGCTCATCTTTCCACCTGGAAGACCCGTGTCAGTGTTGGTACTTCAACGGAAACTTCTCATGCGTCCCTTTGTCTTTGTTCGCCTCGAAGTCGAACACGTAGTCCTCCCCGACGAACGGACTCTTGGTGTTGTGGCATAACTTGGTGCAGGTCTCTGCGGTGATTTCCCCTACCATCCCGACCGCCACGATCTCTTCCTTTTTGTACTCCTGGTTCTTGAGGCTCATGTACCGATCCTGGATATAGGTTCCACCCGGACCGTGGCACATTTCACATCCAACGCCGGCGTGGTTTGGCGTTTTCTCGATGTCGACGAAACCACCCTTCTGTCCAAAGCCCACCGTGTGACAGGGAAGACACTCGGCGTCCTTGGTATAGTCCTTATCGGGATCGAGACCGGCTGCCACTTTCTGTTCTTTCCGCACTCCCGGCTTCAGTAAGTCGAAGGCCTTCGCCATGTTCGTCTCCGCCCACGACCGATGTTCCTTGAGATGGCATTTCCTGCACTGCTGGGAGCCCACGTAGGCGTGCTCCTGTGCCCGGGAGACAGAAGGTGCAAGGAAAAACCCAGGTAGGAGCAAAAGCAGACTGGCCCGTCGTTTGATTCGCTTCATGAACACACTCCTTTCGTCGTGTTCGAACTCAAAACCACGATCAATCTTGTCGATGTTCATCGTCATCGTTCCCGTCCATGGTTCCGCCTCGGGGCGAGCTCCCCACCAGGAGCCCCTTCCTGTGGACCCTCGGCGGGCGACGGAGGAGCTGCATGTGACGACTTAGTGCAAACGCTCCAAGAGAGGCAAGAGATGTGCCAACCACTACATCAGGCATCCTCTATTAGCCAAGCGGCATCCAGAAAGCGCTCCAATCCGGGCCTTAGGGCGATTGGCCTAGTCGCAGGCGAACTCTTGGAACGAATCGAATGTGCGCCAAAGGCCGCGGACCGCGAGGGCATTGCGCGAAAATCAGCACACCTCCCTCCTTGTCAGTGCCCGGCGGCGGATGATCTATACGGCGTCGACGCCCTGGGACTCGCTCAGATTTCGCTCCCTACTGCTGCGGCGCGTGGGTCGATAGGTACCGAACTAGATCCGCCAGGGTAGCCAACCGCGAATAGTCCTTTTCCGGGATCTCGACTCCCAGCTCT
>Ga0209619_10000495_pt1 | contig 27746 bp, 27 predicted proteins | sample Rifsed16ft3_FD_184011 | JGI IMG/M metagenome (GOLD analysis project Ga0209619, IMG submission 184011) | Soil microbial communities from Rifle, Colorado, USA - sediment 16ft 3 (version 2) | ecosystem: Environmental > Terrestrial > Deep subsurface > Rock core/Sediment | place: Rifle, Colorado... | reverse complement strand
AACGCTCACGTCATACACGTTTGATCCTGACGGGCCGGGGTCGTCGTCCTCATTCGTCGTGTCGAATCCGGATTTCAATATTACGTCTGTCCGGGGGAATGCTGTTCTCCGTTGGGAATACCGCCCGGGCTCGATCCTCTACCTGGTCTGGACACGCAGCAGTTCAGGATATCTCAACGACGGAACATTTCGTTTCAATCGTTCGGTCGACAGAATGCTCACGGCGACGACAGACAACATCCTGATGCTGAAGTTCACCTACTGGCTTTCCCTTTAGAAGGGTCGAACTTCCCGAATTCCGGTCCCGCCCCCAAGGGGCGGGACTTTTTTTGCCCCGTTGCTTCTGGCTGTAATCCTCGCCAATTTCATGCAAACCTTTTGCCACATCACCCCGTCTGATACATTGAACACAGGAGCAAGCGCTTGTTCGTGCCACTGATTGAAAAGGGATCTTGTGCCGGCCATAAACGCCTTTTCGGTAGCAACGCAGCAGCGCCGTCTTCCAACTGAGATGACATCCTCACAATCACATGGTCCAGTGGAAGCGGCGTTCGTCGACGAGATTCTCGTTGAACGGGCCAGACAAGGGAGTATTGATGCCTTTCGCCAAATTGTGGATCGCTACAAGGTAAAAATGTTCAGGATCGCCTACGATATGACGGGAAATCGCCACGACGCCGAAGATGTTTGCCAGGAGATCTTCCTGAAAGCGCACCGGTCCCTTCACCGGTTTCGGGGAGAGGCGAAGCTCAGCACCTGGCTCTACCGCATCGCCGTCAATGCATGTTATGACCACCGATCACGGAAATCTTTTTCAGCCATGAAACCGCATGCAGAGTTTGAAGACAATGTTGAGGTTGCCGCAATGTTTCAGGAGCACACATCACACGACCCGGAAAAGAAAGCGGAATCAAGCATCACCCAAATGCACATCGACAAGGCTCTGAAGAGCCTTGCACCCCGCGAACGGTCGATCTTTGTCCTGCGCCACTACAATGACATGCCCTTGAAGGAGATTGCGGCGACGCTCAGGATCTCAGAAGGTGCGGTGAAGTCGATTCTCTTCCGGGCGCTGAAACACCTGCAGAGAGAACTGGCATTCTACCGTCAGGATCTAGGAATGGAGGAGGCGTGATGACACATCGTGAATGTCGCAACATGTTTGTGAATGCGTTGTATCAGGAATGGGAAGAGGTTCAGCGAAAAGAATTTGAGAATCATCTGTCGGTGTGCGCCGAGTGCCGCAGCGCGTTTGCGGACCTTCGCACGGTTGCGACTGACTTGCGCGGGCGAACTCGTAAAGAAATGACCCAGGTAGATTGGACAATCTTCTGGAACGAGCTCGCGGCAGCTATCGGATCGGGCCGGCGGGTGGGAAAGACCGGGATTGCTCTGTGGCCGCGAATCGTCGAATTCTTGCGTTTCCGCCCTGCAATCTCGTACGGGGCTGCAGCGCTGTCGATTCTTGCAGTCGGAATCCTGATTGGCAGGCTCGCCCTCACGGCCGGGCCGGAATTCGACGCGCAACAGCTTTCCGATCGCCTGTCGGATGCAGAGAGGGCAGTGTTGAATGAGCGGGCGCAGAATTATCTGCAGCGCTCGAAAATCCTTCTCCTTGGAATCGTCAACGGCAATGGCATGACGCCCAGCTCGCAGAATCTCTCCAAGCAACAGGAAGTTTCCCGCGTATTGGTAAAGGAAGCGGGAACACTGAAATCCGAATTGACCGAGGCGGATCAGCAGCAAATGAAGAAGCTGGTCGGGGATCTGGAGGTGATCCTCCTGCAGATTGCAAATCTCGAAGCGAGCAAGGATTTCCCGGCGCTTGAAATTGTCCGGGATGGGGTGGAAAGGAAAGGTCTTCTCCTGAAGATAAATCTGGAACAGATGAATGCCCAGGAAAGCGCGCCGCCTCCATCCAAGAACGAATTTGTACCAAAGTCGTCACGAATTTGAGAAAGGAGCATTCCATGGAACAGAAGCAAAACAAGGGTCTGCGGATGAGGGCACTGACGCTGCTGCTTGCGGCGGCCGCACCGATTGGAGTAATCACCACGGGGCTTCCGGATGAGCAGGATGCCGCGTCAAAGGCATATCAGAAAGCTTACGAACTCGTCCTGGACGAAAAGTGGACGGACGCGAAGAAGGCGCTCGATGAGTACCTTAAGTCCTATTCAAAGAGCTCGTTGGCCGATGCTGCTTCATTCTGGCATTGCTACACGCGGGAAAAGCTCAATGAGACCCCTGAAGAAGTCTTCGAATCGTACAACAGATTCATCAAGAGCTATCCCAAGAGCAAGTGGGTGAACGACGCAAAGGCAAATATGGCGCGGCTCGCGTATGCTCTGGCCAAAGCCGGCAAGCCGCAATACGAGGCGACCCTCAAATCTTTGCAGGAGGGAGATGATGAAGAAGTTCAGCTTGCTGCGCTCTATGCCCTCCAAAATGTAGGGGATGAACGCGCGTTCAACGCCATCGTGAGCCTCTTTGACAAGGGGAAAAGCGAACGCCTGCGCGATAAGATTGTCTACGTCCTTGGGCAGTTTCAGTCCGAAGCGGCTCTGAACAAGCTCATCGACATTGCCAAGAATGACAAGAGCATGAAGGTGCGTAAAAGCGCCGTCTATGCCATCGGAAATAGGGGCGGTGCTGGGGCCGCGAAGGCCCTCACAGGAGTCTTGACCTCCACGACGACTGACAGCAAGGTCAGGGAGGCCGCACTTTACGCGACTGCCAACACGCAAAACGAGGAGGCAATCCCGATTCTGGTGGATATTGCTTTGAACGACAACGACGAATCCCTTGGCAGAGCGGCGACATATGCTCTGGGAAACTTCAATCGGGACGACGCCATAACCGCGCTGAAGAAGATCATGAAGGAAGGAAAGAAGGCGAAAATCCGTGAGGCGGCTCTTTATGCACTGGCGAATCGACAGGATGCAGCGGGTCTCGATATTCTGAGAGAGGTTGCCTTGACGGATGCCGATCTGAATCTCCGCCGTGCGGCTACGTACGCGATCGGGAATACGCACGAAGCGGGTGTCGGCAAGGTCTTGCAGGAGGTCTACGCGAAAAGTTCCGATTCCAAAACCAAAGAGGCAGCCCTGCATTCAATCGCAAATTCGCGATCAACCGAAGCAAAGGATTTTCTCGTCGGGATCGCCACAACAGGTGACGACGAACGAATGGCAAGAACGGCCGTGTATGCCCTTCGGAATCTTACCGAGCCGGGTTCAGAGAGCCTCTTCCTTGATATCCTGAAGAAGGCAAAATTCATGGAAGTGAAAAAAGCTGTTCTCTATATGGTGGCCGAGTCGGGAGGAACTGAATCCGTCAAACAGCTCACTCAGATTCTGAAAGAAGAGAAGGATCCCGAACTGAGACTGGCCGCCGTCTACGCTCTTGCGAATTCGCGCAGCGATGATGCAGTCGACGTGTTGGTCGGGATTGCCCGTGAAGGGACCGACAAGAGGCTTCGTACCGCAGCGGTCAACGCTCTGGGACAAATCGGAACGGAAAAAGCCCGCACTGCTCTGATCGAACTCATTGAAAAGTAGGACCTCCATGAAATTGATCATGATGTCGGTATTGGCGGCAATGCTCTTTGTCCCGGGGTCGTGCATCATCGCCCAGGGAGTCCGCAAGGCCCCGGCAACAGCCGGGAAACTCGGTGACCGATGGTCGTGGGCGCTTTCGCAGGCCGGAGAGGCCCAGTTCAAACAGGGAGGATGGATTGCCTACTCCATCGACAGGCTCATGGGAGAGGATTCATGGGTCGGATCTCACCGAACATATCCGGGCAGCGAGGAGGTTTCCCTGTATGAGACGATCACCGGCGTCCATATTGAGAATCCGGCTGATGACCTTCGCGACGCCGCCCGAAAAGCATTGTCGAGAAGCGAGAGAAAACGAACTGAGAAGAAGGTGATGAAAGAAGTAGCGTTCCTCTTCCGATTTTCAGATCCCTCCGCTATTGAAAGTCAGATCCAGGAGGTTCAGCCGACGAATATGAACCTTAGTGTGGACCTGGAAGGCCTGCCGCTCATCTGGCTGGGCAAAGCATCAACAGAGGAGAGCCTGGATCTGCTCAGGAAACTGTTCCAGAAGTCCTCAAGTATGAAGCAGAAACGAAGAGTCATCATGGCCTATGGAATGCACGATTCTCCTGCGGCCTTTGGGTTGCTGAAAGCAGTCGTAGAGGGGAATGATCAGACGAATGTCAGGAGGGATGCTGCGTTCTGGATCGGTCAGCAGAATTCGTCGGAGGCGCTGGAATTCCTCACAAAAACTGCGCGGAATGAGGCTTCACAGGATGTCGCGGAACAGGCTGTGTTTGCGATCAGCCAGATCGGGACCGAAGCGTCAACCGATGTTCTGATCGACCTCGGGAAAAATGGTCCACATCGGGAGGTGAGGAAGAAGGCCGTCTTTTGGCTCGGTCAGCAGGCCTCCGAAAGAGTCGTCGAAACGTTAAAGGATTTTGCCTACAACAACGATGATGTCGAGGTGCAAAAGCAGGCGGTATTTGCTTTGACCCAGATTCACGGTAATGGAGGGCTCTCGGAAATCATCAGGATTGCGAAAACTCACCCCAATCCGAAAATCAGGAAGCAGGCTATCTTCTGGCTGGGGCAAAGTGATGACCCGAAGGCATTCGAAACCATAGTCGAAATCGCAAAAGGGAAGTGAGCAGTCAGGTTTTTAAGAAAAGAGCTCCCGGATTCTGGTCTGGGAGCTCTTTTTTTGCCGAAAAGGGCATCTTCACGGTGGAAATAAAAAGGCTGCCGTACGCCGAACGGCAGCCTAGATCAGCTCGTCGAAGGAGGCTATCTTTGGACAACGAGCTGTTGTGGGGGACTTGGAATCTCAATGATTACGATATCAACAATCGTGCCTGAGGTGCTTCCAGAAAAATAGCCGTTTTTGCGAATTTTCGGCACAGCTCTTCCAAGAAATGAAAAAGGAGGGGGGCGATTCTAAGAATTGAAAAACAGGTCAGCGGGTTTCGAGCGAGTGTTTCAGCCCTGAAAGGAGCTCTTGGGCTTTGATCCCCTCGTTCTCGGGTACAAGCTCGACGTATTTTCCGAAAGCTGCCGCCGCCGTGGCAAAGTCCTTCCCGAGGGCATGGATGAGACCGAGGTTGAAGTAGGCGTTCGCGTATGTGGGTCGAATTTCAATCGCCATGTCAAAATGGATCTTCGCGAGCTTGAAATCTCCGGCCTCAAAATACAAGTTCCCGAGATTGTAGTGCGATTCCAGGTGGCGGGGATCTACCTTGAGTGATTTGGTAAAGCAGTCAAAAGCCTCAGCCGTTCTCCCTTGGGACGATTCGATGATCCCGAGGTTGCAGTAGGCGTCGGAAGGCGAATCGCCCTCCTCGATGGCATTGAGATATCCCTGACGGGCGCGGGCATCTCCGCGTTCGTCGAGAAGGAGTGCTTCATCGAAGAGGCTTGTTGTACGGGGGAGGTGCAGGATTCGCCCCTGCTGTTCCGCGAAAAGGTCGAGCTGGTTCTCGGGCCGAGCAGGCTTCTTCCGCCTTCGGACCTTCTGAAAGCCGATCTTTGCCAGCGGTTTGGGGGAGAATTGCAGAATCTGTCCCATAGGCGCGAATCACCCTATTTGAAGGCGATACGTTCTCTTACCCCGCTTTCACTTTCCGAAGCTTTGTCGTCTTGACCTCTCCCTTTTTCTTCCCTGTGGCTTTTTCCATCGGTTTGCGTTGAGACTTTGCCTGTTCAATGCTCTGCTTCAGGGCTGCCATAATGTCGACGACGGGCTTTGGCTCTTCGGTAACTGTCACGATCTCTTTGCCTGAGACTTTCGCCTCGATCAGCTCCTTCACGGCTTCATGATACGTATCCTGCAGATCCAGCTTCTTGTACGTGGTCGCCATGGAATCAACGAGATTACGGGCGAGCTTCAACTGGTCTTTGTCGATCTTTTGCTCCTCCAGCTGAGGAACATCTTTCATCGCCCTGACCTCGTTGGCATAGCGGAGTTTGTACAACACGATGCCGTTTTCCATCGGCCCGATGAGAACCACGTCTTCGCGGTCTCTCAGAACCACCTTGCCGATTCCGACCTTCCCGGTCTCCTTCAGGGTCTGGCTCAGGAGTGCAAATGCCTTCCCGGCCACGGGTCCGTCCGGCCCGGCGAAATACGGAGACTCAAAAAGGAGCGGTGAAACCTCCTTTGCACTGATGAAGCCCTCAATCTCGATGATCTTCGTGCTCTTCAACTTGATCTTCTCCAGATCTGTCGGCTCGACGATCACAAATTGATCGGGTTCATACTGGTAGCCCTTGACGATGTCGTCTTTGGTCACCACTTTGCTGCACTTCTTGCACCGCTTGTCGTACCCCACGGGGCCGTTGCATTCGCGGTGAAGCTGATTGAAACTGATCTTGAGGTCGTTGTCTACGGCGTTATAGACTCTGACCGGAATCGTCACAAGCGAGAAGCGGATGTGACCTTTCCAAATGGCTCTCATGCTGCACCTTTGAGTTGTTGTCCTGGAAAAACTAAGAAATATCTGGCCTCATTCGAACAAACACCGGTTCCCGAAGCATTCCGTCCTTCGTCAGCGATGCATACTGAATCTCGCAAAAAAGCACCGGTTCCACCCATATCGTCTGCGCATCATCGATCGGCTTCTCGTCGACCGGTCGTTTAATCCGTTCAAGCTTCTCCACCTCGCCCAGAACTGATTTCAACATCCGATCGTCAAATCCGGTTCCGACTTTCCCCACGTATCGTAATCTGTTCTCTTCCCGTTGGGCAATGTGAAGTGCACCGAATGACGAGGATCGGTCCCCTTTCCCTTTCGTGTAGCCTACAATCACGCATTCCACGCTGTGCCGGGTCTTGATCTTGAGCCATTGGGGCGATCGCCTGCCGGCCTGATACGTACTCTCTTTCTCTTTGGCCATCACTCCTTCGAGTCCCATTGCCGCCGCGGCCTGGAAGAGCTGTGTTCCGTCTTCAACCGCCTCGCTGAACCTGTATGCGGACTCGGGTTTGATCACGTCGCTGAGCCACGCGCGGCGCCGCGTCAATGGCTCATTGACAATAGGACGGCCGTCGAGCCACAGACAATCGAAAATATAGCAAAAAGCCGGGTGCTTTGCACGCGCTCTTGCCACAGCGTTTTCCGATGTCTGCTGCATGCGATGGATGACGTCCTTGAATACCGGCTTGCCCGAGGAATCGAGACAGACGATCTCTGCGTCAAAGAGGCCCGATGTGGCGCGAAACGATTGCTCCGGGATAAGAAGCTCGGGAAAGCTCTTTGTAATGTCCTTCCGGTTGCGCGAATGGATCTTGACGACTCCTTCATCAAGCGAAATCATCGCGCGGATCCCGTCCCATTTGACTTCATAGAGGTAATTCGAGGAAGGGGGGACGTCGCTTCTGCTTTCCGACAGCATCGGTTCAATGGGATCGAGAATGTAATCAACTTGAGGTTTGTCAACACGCTCACAGAGCCAGTTCTTGTCACCCGTGGCATAAATGCGATATTCCCCGTTCAGCTCACGACTTTGGAGTCGAAAATAGAAGCCGTCCTTCTTCTCTTTGGTAATCTCATATGTTCCGAGGGCAAACACCCACACGTCTCCGCCTCCGTATTCCCCCTTGGGGATCTTTCCTTCAAAAGTCAGATAACTCAGCGGATGATCCTCCACCTGTACCGCCAGCCTCTTGATCCCCGGCCGGGGCGGCAGGCCCTTTGGCACCGCCCAGGATTTCAGTGTCCCCTTCTGTTCGAGTCTGAGGTCGTAATGAAGTCTCGATGCGTGATGCCGATGAATGACAAACGCGGTTCCTCGTCCGGCTTTCACGGAGGGAGGCGGCTCCGGCGTCTTCTTAAACGCCCGTTTCTTGTCGTAACTCTGAAGGGACTCCTTTGTCTCTTTTCGTATCGGTGTCGGAACCCGGGCCGGTGTTTTTCTTTTTGTATGGAGCGGCACTGCATACGCTGCAAGCCCTTCCCACGCGTCCCCGTTCTTGAGAAGAAGATCGGGAACTGTCTGGATATTAAGTTCGGAAGGGGATTTGATCCCCTCAAGCTGGTCCCAGTGGAGGGGCATGGAGACATGTGCACCCTTGCTTCCCCGCACACTGTAGGGCGAGATGATTGTCTGAAAGGTCCGGTTTCGATAGATGTCGATCAGCACTTTCCCTTTGCGATACTCCTTCTTGATATGGAGGGTTGTGCTCGTCTTGTTCCTGTCAACGAAAGGCTGGGCAATCGCCTTCGCAGCCTCAAAGACTTCGTCGAATGACCATTTCGGTTCGATAGGAGCAAGAACATGAAGGCCTTTCTTTCCCGTTGTCTTGACAAATGCATGGTACCCGAACTGTTCGAGGTGCTCCTTGTATTCAAATGCCAGCTCCTTGGTGTTGGCAAACAGGAAGTCCTCGGGAGGATCAAAATCGACAACGAAATAATCGGGCTTGTCGAAACGCGGCGACCGGGAGTGCATCTGATGAAGTTCGATACAGGCGAGATTGGCCAGGAAGACGAGCGATGCATCTTCGGTCGCAATCATATAGTCGATCTTCTTCACCTTGTCGCCCAGTTCGGCGTGGTCCATCCATTTGGGCGCCCAATCCGGACGATTCTTCTGAAAAAAAGACTCTCCGTTTACTCCATTGGGATAGCGGACGACCGAGAGCGGTCTTCCCTTGATGTGGGAGAGGATCGTTGGGGCGAGTTTCAGGTAATACTGAATAAGCTCGGCTTTGACGAACTCGTCCTCGGGCCAAAGGACTTTCTTGAGGTTCGTGAGCTCGACCGTCCTTTTACCCACTTTGACATATTGTGAACTTCGCGCCATGGGAACACAAGGTAACCAGAAAGTGGATAGAGAATCAACCAGCGGGACGTTCTTTCCCTCTGTGCTCTCCGTGTCTTCTCCGTGCTCTCTGTGTCATAGCTTTTGCAGGAGGAGTGTCACACAGAAAACGGCCGATTGATTCGCTTTTAGAGGAATCTTATATTATGCCCCATGATCATCTATCCGGGCACAAGCGGCTATAGCTACAAAGAATGGAAGGGTTTCTTCTACCCCGAAGATCTTCCGAATGATCAGATGCTGAAGTATTATGGCGAGCGGCTCCCTTCGGTGGAGATCAACAACACGTTCTACAGGTCACCGAAGAAGGAAATGGTTGAATCGTGGGCAGCCGCCGTCCCGGAGAACTTCCGCTTTTCCCTCAAAGCCCCACAGAAGATCACCCACATCAAGCGCCTGAGCAATGCCGGCGACGAAACCGATTATTTCATGAACACCGCCCGGACGATGGGCGGGAAGTTGGGCGTTGTTCTGTTTCAGTGTCCTCCGAATTTCCGCAAAGATCTCACACGGCTCCAGGTCTTTCTGAAAGCTCTTCCCGCAGATGTCCGTTGCGCGTTTGAATTCCGTCATGAAACATGGTTTGATGACGATGTGTTTTCTCTCCTGAGAGAGACGAACTGTGCATTGTGCGTTGCAGACACCGACGAAGAGCTGAAGGTCCCTTTTGTCGGCACAGCAGACTGGGGATACATGCGCCTTCGGAGGCCCGAATACTCAAAAGCCGATTTGCGCAACTGGATCAAGAAGATCTTGGACCAGAAATGGGACACTGCTTTTGTCTTCTTTAAGCATGAGGAAGGGGGAGTGGGAGCGAAGATGGCGGTCGATTTCTTAAAGCTTGCTCCGGGGGCTCCGCAGAAGAAGGCCGGGAGTCAAAAGCTTCAGGAATGATTTAACCTTCCGATGACCTCTCTGGAAAAGTCAATCTCGGTTGAAGTCGAAGAGGGCGGTGCCCTCGTGAGCGGACTCTTCCTGCGACCTGAGAATGCCCGTTCCCTCCTTGTCTTCGGCCATGGCGCAGGTGCCGGAATGAAGCATCCCTTCATGGCGGAGATTGCACACGGGCTCGCCGAGAGGGGAGTTGCGACTCTCCGATATCAGTTTCCCTACATGGAGGCAGGGAGGAAAAGACCCGACCCAAAACCCGTGCTTCTTGTGACCGTGCGAGCTGCAGTCTCTCGAGCAAAGGATCTCGATAAGAAGCTCCCGTTGTTCGTGGGCGGAAAATCGATGGGAGGACGAATGAGTTCGACGGCGATGGCCCAGAATCCGATATCAGGCGTGAAAGGAATCGTCTTCTTTGGCTTTCCGCTCCACCCGCCGGGAATGCCATCCGTCGATCGGGCAGCGCACCTTGCAGACGTGAAGGTTCCAATGTTGTTTTTGCAGGGAACCCGCGATAAGCTGGCCGACCTCATGCTTTTGAAGCCTGTTATCAAAACCCTCGGTAAGCATGCACACCTGCACATTATAGAAGGCGGTGACCATTCGTTTCATCTCCCCAAGTCGCAGGGGAAGACGGATGCCGCTGTGCTTGACGATCTCTCGGAAACTGCGGTGCAATGGATGTCGCTCATCGTGCATTAGGTCACTCTTTTCAACTCTGATGATGACTTTAAGTTCTCGCGTAAAGGATTACCTTGGGTTGAACCGGAACGTGGGGATCCTGGCTGCGAGCACGCTTGTACTCGCCCTTGGAGAAGAACTTTGGCTGGCTTTCTTGCCGAAATACCTTGTGGCGCTTGGTGCCTCGGCTTTTGTCGTGGGTCTCTTCGGGTCAACAAAAGACCTGCTTGATGGTGTCTACCAGTATCCGGGCGGTTGGTTTGCCGATCGGTTCGGCAGGAAATCGGCGTTGATGACCTTCACGGTTGTTGCAATGGGAGGATATGTCCTTGCGGCGATCGCGCCGTCGTGGTGGCTTTTGTTCCCCGCGCTTGTGTTGATCATGGCATGGAAATCCGGCGCGTTTCCCGTCTCGTTCGCGGTCATAGGCGATGCCCTGCCGAAGGGAAAACGGGGAACAGCATTCAGTGTTCAATCGGTCATGCAGAGGCTCCCAAGAGTCGTTGGAGCACCGCTTGGAGGCCTCCTCATTATGGTCTTTGGCATTGGAGTGGGAGTGCGGGCGGCCCTTGTGGCGACTATCCTGCTGGGAATGGGGACGCTGGTGATGCAGAGGTTTGGATTTGTTGAGAATCCGCCCTTCGAGTATCACGACGATCAAGGAGCCCTGGGGTCTTCCCTCAGGCGGTTACCTCTCGTACTCAAGCGGCTTCTCTTCGTGGAATGCGTCGTACGCACGGGAGAGGCGGTCGCGGCGTCGTTCATCATTCTCTACGTAACGGATGTCCTGAACGTTGGAATAGAATCCTACGGACTGCTCTACGCACTTCAGCAGATGATCGCGATTGTCATGTATCTCCCGGCGGGAAAACTTGCCGATCTTGCGGGCCGTCGATCCCTGATCGCTCTGACCTTTCTCTTCTTTGGGCTGTTTCCCTTCTCCGTCTACATCGCTCATTCGCCCCTCCTTCTTGTCATAGCATTTGTCATCGGGGGATTGAAGGAGTTCGGCGAACCCGCGCGTAAATCCTTCATCGTGGATCATGTTCCGTCATCTGAGAGGGGGCGGGCGGTAGGAGCCTATTATACAATTCGCAATCTCGCGATCGTTCCCGGGGGCCTCATAGGCGGACTCTTGTGGGGAGTGTCGGCGGAACTGACGTTCCTCTCAGCGCTCGCCCTGGGGCTTGCCGGCTTCGCGGCCTTCCTCCTGCTTCCGGGGAAGGAATTTCACTGAGTGATCCCAACCTTTTGCCTCAGTTGTCTCTTCTCTGGTCGCGCCGCGGGGCGTCGTTTTGATTCTGACCGCCAACCCTGTCTTCCCCTGTCCTCACGGGTCCGGATTCCCTATGCTCAAATGTCGGAGTCGGAGGGTAATAAGGGACATGCACCGGTCCTCGTGGCGGTAGAGGAGGCGGCGGAGGAGGGGGTGGGGGAGGCGGTGGCCACGGATCGTCGATGATCACGTACGTGGGGTGGTCGATGTACGCCTGCGTATAACAGCCCGAAAACGAAAGCGCAGCAATCAGAAGAAATGCCGTGGTTCTCATTGTCATCCCTCCATAGTCCTGAGAAAATAATCCTCAAAAAGGATACCAGCAGGTGGTTTTGACCAAATAGCTTATTACCAGCCGGTTTCTGAATATCAATCACCGGGGCCTCCTACCTTCCTGTCTACTGGAGGCCATCAATGCCCTCCTTTGTGGACACCCGGCGGGGAATCTTACGATTCTTTCATTTTCCTCTTGACAATGTGATATTAATATGATATTATTCCGATATCACAGTCTAGGAGATTGCCATGCAAACTGTCACTGAAACGTCTGCCCGAAGGATGAACGGCTATTTGTTCCTTGTCGCCCAGTTTGTTCTCGTTGCCCTCAATGCCTATCTGATCTATTGGATAGCCCTCAATGAGGAGGTGCAGGGACTCTGGGTCGAAATTCCCCTCTTCCTCTACACCGTCCTTCATATGGTTGGATTCTTCGTCGTTCAGCCGAATGAAGGGCGTGTTCTGGTTCTCTTCGGCAAGTACATAGGTTCTGTGCGGGATTCCGGATTCCACTGGGCCAATCCATTTGCCATCAAGAAACATATCTCGCTGAGAATCCGCAATTTCAACAGTGAGAAGATAAAAGTGAACGACAAGCACGGTAATCCGATCGAAATAGCTGCAGTCGTGGTTTGGCGCGTTGTTGACACTTCGCGGGCTCTCTTCGACGTTGAAGATTTCGAAGAGTTTGTGGGAATACAGAGTGAGACCGCAATCAGGGGTCTTGCAACCAGCTATCCGTACGATTCCCAAACCGAAGAGGTGGCCTCTCTGCGCGGAAATCCCCAGCTCATCGCTGAACAGCTCCAGAAAGAGCTGCAAACGCGCCTTCAGGTTGCCGGTGTTGAAGTGACCGAATCGAGAATCAGCCACCTGGCCTACGCTCCTGAGATCGCTCAGGCTATGCTGCGGCGCCAGCAGGCACAGGCGATTATCGATGCGCGGAAGAAGATCGTTGAAGGAGCGGTAGGGATGGTCGATGATGCACTCCGCCTCCTGAGCGAGCATCACATCGTCGAGCTCGACGAAGAGAAGAAGGCGACAATGGTCAACAATCTCATGGTCGCTCTTGTCTCCGAAACTCAGGCTCAGCCGATCATTAACACCGGGACGCTGTATTCATGAGCGAAAAGAAGAAATTCCTTTTTCGCGTCGACGAAGATATCTACGCGGCCCTCGAAAAGTGGGCCGCCGACGACCTTCGCAGCGTCAATGCGCAGATCGAATTTCTTCTCACTGACGTATTGAAGCAGGCAGGCAGGGCGAAGCAAAGCGAAGAAAGAAAGAAAAAATCATGATTCCGTTTGTGGCGCTTCACGCAGGGTCATTCACGTTTGTTCAGAAAAGCATCTGGCACCGGCGTTATGAGCTGATGGAAGGCGAAAAGACGGTTGGAACGCTGTCGTTTCGTCGTCTTCTCAGCGACCAAACTGATGTCGAATGTGTCGAAGGACATTGGGTATTCAACACGAAGGGGGTATTCAATCCTGTGGCAATCATAAGCCCCCCGGATGCGAAGAAGCCCCTCGCGACGATTTCGCTGAAGCAATCGAGAGGAATGTTCGCTCTAAGGCTCCCTCGTTATAGGACACTGCGGCTGGCTACCAATATTTGGAAATCTGAGTATGTTCTGAAGACCTCCATGAATGCAACTCTCTGCACGCTCAAGATACGGCAGTTTCCGAAATTCGGAGGTGATCTCACCGTCGAACGCGATGCAGAGTTCCTTCGCGAATACCCCTGGCTCACGTATCTTGTTGCCTATGTAGCATTGCTCAACCAGCGGAGGCATTCGTAATTCCGCTGAAAGGAACAACATGAAACCAACGATCATCGCTTTTGCCGTCTTTGCGGCTCTGTTTCCGGAACCTCTTGCTGCTCAGGTCTCCCGAATTGAAGGAGACTGGCAGGGAACGCTGAAGATACAGCTATTTGAGCTCCGGATAGTATTTCATCTTCAATCGACGAAAGAAGGGAGTTGGAAAGCGACAATGGACAGTCCTGATCAGGGTGCGGCAGGGATCGCAGTCGATTCCGTACTCCCCACACGCGACACCGTACGGCTCGTTGTTACCAGGATCCGCGGGAAATATGAAGGGGTGTTCAGAGGTGATACACTCATGGCCGGTACATGGCAACAGGGAGGTATGACATTTCCTCTTGATCTCAGGAAAACCACGGCGCCGATTGTGGTCCGAAGGCCCCAGGAGCCCAAGCCTCCGTATCCCTACAACGAGGAAGAGGTCTCCTTCCCGAACACCCACGCGGGAATCACACTTGCGGGCACGCTGACGTACCCAACATCGGGCGGCCCCTTTGCGGCGGCGGTTCTCATCTCGGGATCCGGAGCGCAGGATCGCGACGAGAACATCTTCAACCACAAACCCTTTAAGGTCATAGCGGATCATCTTTCTAGGAATGGGATTGCAGTCTTGCGGTATGATGACAGAGGAAAAGCGGGTTCAAAGGGCGATTTCGCCTCCGCGACCACTGCGGATTTTGCCTCGGATACCAGGGCGGCCGTCGCCTATCTTCAAACGCGCAAGGAAGTGGATGGGAAAAAGATCGGGCTTATTGGGCACAGCGAAGGTGGTCTCATCGCCCCGATGGTGGCAGGCAACTCCAAAGACATTGCGTTCATTGTCTTACTTGCCGGCCCATCGTTGACCGGAAAGGGTATCATCCTCCTTCAGGATTCTCTCATTTCGCTGGCCAACGGAGTCGGGATTGACAAGATCCGAAAGGATCGTGAGGTGGCAAAGGAGATGTATGCGATCGTCGAATCAGAATCGGATACCTCGGTGTTGAAGGAAAAGCTGAGGGAATTCTTGCGCACCGCATCTGCCGAGTTGAATGATACGACTGGCAAGCGGGAACAGAACGAGGCCGCCATCGAAAGGTCCGTTCAGGTCCTCACATCACCCTGGTTCCGCTTTTTCCTTTCTTATGATCCGCTCCCTGCGTTGAAAAAGGCGCGATGTCCGGTGCTTGCCCTCAACGGAGAAAAGGATCTTCAGGTCCCTGCCCGCGTCAACCTCGAAGGGATCAAGCTTGCAGTGACAGAAGGACGCAACTCTCAAGTGACAACGACCATGATGCCCGGCCTCAATCACCTGTTTCAACACGCAACGACCGGTTCACCAACGGAATATGCCAGGATCGAGGAGACCTTTGCACCGGAGGCATTGTCGACGATTAACGACTGGATTCACTCTACGCTTCGTTTGAAATAGTGATAATGGTGTTTTTCTTTGTGTTCTCTGTGACTCCTCCGTGCCCTCTGTGTAATTCTTTTCTCTGAGGTCCGAGTAGAAAACAAAAAAGGACCGCTTTCTTAGAGCGGTCCTTGTCGTTTGTGCATCAGAATTGCGTCTTACTCTTCCATCTCCATCCTCATTCCACGCATCGGACGATTCATGTTTCTCTGAAAACCGCCTCTCATCATCCCCATTCGCCCCATCCGTCCCATTCGTTCACCCATCCTCATCTGCCCGTGACGTTGAAGTGTCTGCTTCCAAACTTTCTGTTGCTCGGGTGTAAGGAGCTTATTGATCGAGAACCAGACATTGAGTCTCTTTGACCGCGCCTGATTTTGAAGCGTGCCGATATCGTTCGACTTCTTCTCAATTGCAGACTGGCTCGGGTTGTCCGCCTTCAGAAGATCCTGAAGTTCTACATGCGCTTTGGCAATTTCGGAGAACCTGTCGATTTGCTCCTTTTTTGCGTCGCTGTGTATTTTCTCGATATCCTTCTTCTGTTGGTCCGTGAGCTTCAGTTCGTCCATGACGTTCTGGTGCATTGGCATCTGCATCCCCATACCGGGTTGAGCAGAAAGAGTGAAAGTAACGCTCAACAATGCTACAAGTACTCCAAATAACATTCTGCTTTTCATCGTTTCTCCTTGCGTTTGATTCGTTTTTCTATTAGACACGACGGGATGATGGGGGTTTAACCTGTGGAAGGGAAATCTGTTCATTCGTTTGAAAAACGGAACAATTCCCTTCCCGGACGTGTTCTATCCTGTGTTTTCGGACATCTTCCATCCGTTCCTAACATCATAGAGGAGGCTTCATGAATCATCGTTTCTTACTCACCGTCGGCCTTGTTTTTGGCATGGTTGCCGGAGCTGTGGCACAAGAGGCAAGAGGGCTGCAGGCGGATCTGGTTGGCCAGATCAAAAGTGCGGAACGCAAGTTTCTGGCGCTTGCAGAAACCATGACCCAAGAGCAATACAACTGGCGGCCGATGGAGGGAGTTCGTTCCGTGGGCGAAGTCTATGTTCACATTGCCGTTTCCAATATCGCCTTTCTGGAGATGGTTGGCATTCAGACGTCAATGAAGGTCGACTGGGGAATGGAAAAGACCGTGACTGACAAAGCGGAAATAGTCGAAATGCTCAAGAAGACGTTCCAGATTGCCAAGGATGCCGTCGCGAAGGTTTCCAACAAAGATCTCGACAAAACAGTCAAGATATTCGGAAGTGATGGGGCCCTGCGATCGGGATTGGTTCTTCTCGCCACACACGCCCACGAGCATCTTGGCCAGTCAATCGCGTATGCCCGTACGAACAAAGTTGTCCCTCCATGGTCTGAAGGCGGAATGTAGTTCCGGGTGAAAGTGTTGTGAAAGAAAAAAGGCGTCGTACAGACGCCTTTGTTTCCTCTGCAGCTATCTTCTGCTCCGCCGCTTCGCTTTGGTTCTTCCGGCTTTCTTGCGCGGAGATCTCTTCTTCCGACGTGTCGAAGGTCTCTCCGTACTTTTTACTATGCCGAACATGTTCCCGTCGGGGTCCCTGAATTGCGCGAAGGTTACCATATTAGGGATCTCCGTAACGGGGGTGACGACGGTGGCACCCAGCGAAACGGCCTTGTCGAGAGCTGCTTGAGGGTCGTCGACTTCCGCGTAGACCACCGAGTAGGCCGGAGTATCACCCTGAACTCCGCCTATTCCTCCATCGATCCCGTTCTTCGAACCCGTAATGACGAGTCCGTAGTCGATTCCCGGGGCAGGATTGATCTGCCAGCCGAACAGGTTCTTGTAGAAATCGAATACCTTGCCCGGGTTCTTGGTATTGATTTCCCAGTGTACAATTGGCGCACCCATAGAAAGACTCCTTTTAATTTTGTTGGGAGGATTGAGGAGAATCTGATTCGTTTCACCTCTTGGTTATACTCCAGAGAAGCTGGACAAACGGGTCAAAAATGATATTGGCAACCGGTCGGCCGCTCCATGGAATACGGATGATTGCTTCTGCTTCAGCAGGGACGTCGACCGTTGCTGCCACGGACTTCCCATCATCTGTTTCTATTGCAAGTCTCAATGGGAAGCGATACGGAACACCAGATTGCCGCACGGTGAGGCGAACCTCGCGATCCGACTCCAGTGTATTCCATTCAAACGATGCCTTGATGAAGCCCGGGCGACGCAACCATTGGTCGAAAAACCATCCTAGCTCCATTCCAGAGCTTGCTTCCATGGCTTGCTGAAAATCCCGTGAAGATGCTGATCGATGCTTGTGGTGCTCGTAGTACAGGCGCATTCCGGCATAAAAGGCCGTATCTCCCACAGTCGATCGAAGCATATGCAGAATCCAGGCTCCTTTTTGATAGCTGTTTGAATTGAGGAGGGCCATGAGCCGCGATTCCGCCGTGTCGATGACCGGCCGCTGCGTCGTTGTTCGCGAACGGAGGATCCCGTCTCTCATATGCGTCATCGACGCTCGAAAGGTCGAATCGCCCTTGTCGTGTTGCCTCCAGAGCTCGGCCCAATAGGTGGCAAACCCTTCCGAGAGCCACAGATGCGGCCAGTCCGCGGGGGTCACTGCGTCGCCGAACCACTGATGAGCGGTTTCATGCGCAATAAGGCCGGAGTTGATTTGCCTCCTCTTGAATCCCTGGTCGAAGTAGAAAATGGCGCTCGCGTTTTCCATCCCGCCAAATATTGTTGAGCTCTGGATATGGTCGAGTTTTTCGTACGGGAACGGACCGATCGTCCTGGAAAAGTACTCGACGATATCAACGGCTTCCTCAAATGGGCCGGGAATGTATCCCTGATCCTCAGGGAACGCGTGCACGGCCTGAGGAATGCCGCCAGGAAACTCGCTTAAACCGGTTGCGGTCATTCGGAGTTTCTTGGAGACCAGCGGCGCTGCCGCAATGACCATCACATAAGTGGGTATTGGACGCTTTGTCTCCCAGACCGTAAGCCTGCGAGGGGTTGAGGGATTGTCTCCTCCCAAAGGGACAGATTTGACGCAAGCTCCGTTGGCAATAACGGTCAGATTCGCGGGTGCATCGATCCTCCACGTAACCGTCGCCTTGTCACCGGGGTGGTCGACGGTCGGCAGCCAATGCCGCGCCCGGTTCGGCCAATTGTCCCCAAACGCCGTCCATCGGCCTTGAGCTTCCCTGATGATAAGACCATCCTTTACGATTCCCTCGTACCCAATGTCAACCCGGAACGTGTCGGGAACCGAACGTGGCATCGGGAGATTCACGTACAATCCCGCGCTGTCCTGCCGAAATGCAGTCGATCGGTCGTTTATCCGCAGAGTTATGACGTGCTTGTCAACAAGATCCAAACGGAAGGCCCCTTCGCGTGCCGTTTGTCTCACGGAGATTTCGGTCGACCCGCGGATGAACGAGCCTGAATCGGGGATCTCGAGTGAGAATTCATAATGCAGGACGTCGAATCCGGGCCTGGGAATAGGGGCTTCTTGGGCATAACTGGCTCCGGGGGCGGTCAAACCGCAGAAGAGGAGCGACCGTAGAGTCAAGGCGATGGATTTCGGGGTCACAGTGCCGCGAATGTACGCTGTGGTCATAGGAGAGTCAAGGCGATGGATTGGGGAGGCAGAACTGCGGGGCGTCGTGCTCGAGAAGTCCGCCTTAAATTCTTTGTGCGATCTGGGCCGCATTCGTGGCAGGGGAGTGAGAGGTGTCACGAAACTTCGTCGTGTGACAAATGTCACACGTTTCCACAGGTGAGCGGTGTAAATTTTCCTCCGGCATTACCTACCAGGATGTCAATTCTTCCGCAAGAGAGTTCATATACGCAGAAAATCACGAGGTGTTGCACAGGCACATAATTTGAATCTCCTTTGTCAACATTTTTCCTCCCAAAAATGGATTGGCAAAATAGTAGCTCCCTACAACTTGTTTTAAATGATCTGAACGAGATTGCCGCTGACGCGTATCGTCATCGCATTCGCACCCGGGCAAAGAAAGGGGGCAATGGGGTTTACGATGCAAGCAACGGCGGTTTTGTTTATCTCCTTCCCCGCCGCTTCGAGCTGAACAAGAGAGCTCGGTTCGAGGTCGTTCGAATCCTGCCGAATGCTATTATTGTGAAAGCCGTGTCTCTCGAAGATGCAGATTGCTACATGCAGACCGTTGTTGACGGACGCGGTCAGCTCACGAATCTTGAATTCCCCTCTTCTCAGGCACGACCGTCCATTACCGTGCCGGATGAGCGACAGAGGCTTCCGCTTCCGCGGCCCCTTCCGGTCAACGCTGTTCGCGCTCATCACGCCCGCCCCGCAAAAGTCTACGAGGACTTCTGACCATGGACATCGCATTGATACTCCTGCTTGTGCTTCTTGTCTACTCAGTCGCCGTGTTTCTCTTCATGCGATTCTTTGCGTTCATCAGAAACTGTGATTCAGAGATGAGGACGATGATAGGGAGTAAACGCGTCATTGGGCGTTTTCCTGTTGTACCTTCCAGAAAAAAGAGATCGAAGAAGGTACGAGCTCCCCGATTGGCCCACGCCTGAGTTCACATTCGCAGGAACATCTTGCCCGGCAGTTGCTTTACCAACCCTTTGAATTCCAGCGATAGCAGAGAAACAAGTGTATCCGGCGTCGACATGCGTGCCCGGTCCGAAATCGCGTCGATATGCATCGGATCGTCCCCGAGCAGCCCATGGACGGTTTGCTCGAAAAGTGTCAAGGGCGGGAGTGGGCGTTGTACGCGATCCCGCTTGAGGATCGGCCTGAGCTTGACTTGGAGTTCATCTACTATGTCTTCAACACTGTTGATCAACGTGGCTTGTCCTTCTCGAATGAGTTTGTGCGGTCCCGAGCTTCGCTTTTCGAAAACGCTCCCTGGGACGGCAAACACCTCCCGGTTTTGATCGAGCGACGTGGTGGCGGTAATCATCGCTCCTCCGTCTTCCAGTGATTCTACGATGACCGTTCCAAGAGCGAGGCCGCTGATGATGCGGTTCCGCCTGGGGAAGTGCGGGGCATCGGGCTTTGTCCCCATGGGAAACTCCGAGAGCACAGCCCCCGAGTGGGCAATCCTTCGCATGAGGTCGCGGTTCTCGGGTGGGTAGGGGATGTCAATGCCGGATCCGATTACTGCAAGTGTCCTTCCTCTTGCGTCGAGGGCGGTTATGTGTGCGATCGTGTCAATTCCGCGTGCAAGGCCGCTGATCACCGTAAGGCCAAGTCCCGTGAGCGCAGCGGCAAGCGAAGCGGCCGTCTTCTGACCATAAGGGCTAGGCTTCCGAGTACCGACCACTGCAATGGAAAAAGCATCGCGGGGGTCGAGTTTTCCGGAGACAAAGAGAAGCGGTGGAGGATCGTAGATCTTCTTGAGGAGGTCAGGGTAGTCGTCATCCCAGAGGGTGATGACGTCAACCCCGGCCTTTTCGGCTCTTGAGAGCTGGTTGTCGGCAAATTGTCTGTCAATCTCGCGCGGGATGGCGGCGGCAAGCGAAATGTCAATTCCCTTCACACGGACCAATTCACGAGGTGTGGCCTTGAGGACATTTTCCGGACTCTTGAAGTGAGCGACAAGGGATCGGATCTTCAGCGGGCCGAGACGCGGGACAGCAGACAAGCAGAGCAGGCTGTGGACATCAGACATGTTTCCCCCCAAAAATCGGTTGACTATTCTTCCAACGAATACCCGTCGACGACGGCGACTATGACTGTGTGAACAGGTACATCTTTTCGTTGAAGGATTTGCTGCGCACCGGCGCCTTCCTGGATAGCCAGAACGGTGTCCCCCACACCCGCGTCGACATCATCGACGGCGAGGATATCTCGGCCGCTCAGTGTGCCGTCAAGATTCAGCGCCTGAATGAGCAGAAGCTTGCGGTCCTTCAATGAAGGATTCTTTTGAGTCGAAACAATCGTGCCTGTTACCTTGCAGAGTATCATAGCCTCCCTCGTGGTTATGAATCGGGATGCACTGCCCGGCTGAACTCGCCCACGAGCTCGTCGGCCCGGGCCTTGTCGCCGGCTTCCGCGATCACGCGCAGGATGGGCTCAGTGTTGGACTTTCGCACATGCACCCATGAATCGGGGAAGTCAACCTTGAGCCCGTCGATCGTCGACACGGTTCCCCGGTCCGCAAAACGGCGTTTGAGACGGTCGAGAACTTCGTCGGGGTTGAGTGAACCGATGTCGATCTTCCCTTTCGTGATAGAGTATTGGGGAAGTGACTGCTTGAGTTGCGAGAGCGTTCCGCCGGATTCCGCCAGGTGCTGCAGGGTAAGCGCTATTCCCACGGGGGCATCGCGGCCCAGATGGGCTTTCGTGAGGATCACGCCGCCGCTCCCCTCGCCACCGACGATGGCGCCTATCTCCTTCATCTTCTTCGCCACGTTGATTTCCCCCACGGCGGTCCGGATGGATTCCGCCCCGTATTGTCGGGCGATATCATCAACCGCCCTCGTTGTGGAGAGGTTGGTGACAACCCGAAGAGGACCGTGGGTCTTCTTTCTCCCTCTTTGCGATGAAGCCGTTTCGCACTCAAGGACAAACTTCACGACGCTGGCGATGGTGTATTCCTCGCCGAACGGTTCTCCTCGCTCATCGATCAACACCAATCGGTCGACGTCGGGATCCACAGCGATTCCAAGATCTGCTTTCTCCTGTTTGACGCGGCGCCGAAGTGATCCGAGGTTTTCGGGCAAGGGCTCAGGGGCGTGTGCGAAAACCCCGGAAAGATCGCAGTTCATTTCGACCACCCTGCACCCCAGCTTGCGAAGGAGGGGAGGAACAATGACGGCGCCGGCGGCATTCACACAGTCCGCTACGACCTTGAATCTCCTTTTTCGAAGGCCCCGGAGATTGAGATACGGAAGATCAAGAATGGCCTGAATGTGATCGTCGACAAATTCCTCAGCGGGTGTGTGCCGGCCCATTTTGTCCCAGAGGGCATAAGTGCGGTTCGGAGAATCTGCGATGGCCCAGAAGTCGCGGTTCTGCTCGGCATCGAGAAACAGCCCTGTAGAATCAAGGAATTTGAGGCCGTTCCAGATCAGCGGATTGTGGCTTGCGGTGATGGAGATCCCCCCGGCGGCTTTCGAGCGCTCGACGGCGAGCTGGATGGTGGGCGTGGGGCAGGTCCCTATGGCAACAACGTCGCAGCCCATGGAGAGGAGCGTGGACGATACAATATGAGCGATGGGCTTGCCTGTTATACGTCCATCGCGGCCTATGACAATCCTTCCCCTTTTGCAGTATTCGGCGAAGGCCGACGTGTACTTGACAATCGTCTCAGGTATAAGGCTTGAGCCGACAATCCCCCGAATTCCCGAAATACTTACCATGAGTGACACAGGTGGTCCCAAAAGTGCGGAGCAATGTACAAAACGACGGTTGGAGAAGCAACCTTGAATGTTAGTGGGTGCTTGAGTACTTTTGGATTAAGAAAGACGTCCGATGCAACTCGAGGACAAAGAGAAAAGAGAGCTCCTTCGTATTGCGCGTTCCAGCATCGATTCAGTTCTCCGCGAACTTCACGAGGAAGTCAACGCGGGAACTGCACAACTGCAGGAGCCGAGTGGAGTCTTTGTGACCTTGCGGCGGGGAGGAGAACTGAGAGGCTGCATTGGGTATGTCGAGGCCCGGCTGCCTCTTGTTGAGGCAGTCAAAGAGGTTGCCGTCAAGGCGGCCATGGAGGACCCAAGGTTTTATCCCCTGTCTCTCAAGGAGCTTGGATCTATTGAAATCGAAATTTCCGTCCTCTCACCTCTCTTGCGTATCACCGACCCCCAAGCCATCGAAGTCGGGAAACATGGCCTTGTCATCGACGCGGGATTTGCCCGTGGCCTCCTGCTCCCGAGTGTTCCCGTTGAATACCATTGGACCCGGGAGGAGTTTCTCGGGCACACAGCACTGAAGGCGGGATTGCCTCAAGATATCTGGAAAACCGATCAGGCCCGGATCTACTCTTTCACGACTGAGACGTTTTCCGAAGCGGAACTTCATCAGGTTCATTGATCATGTCTACGATTCGTCCACCTGCGGTAGCGGGTCTGTTTTATCCGGGCCTTCAAACAGTGCTCAGCAGGAATCTTGACGAGCTGATGTTGCGGGCGGCAACCCATGGGAAACAGGGAAAACTGAAGGGATTGATAGCGCCTCATGCGGGGTATGTCTATTCGGGGTATACGGCGGCAACCGGATACAAGCTTCTCAAAGAGAGGCCGTTCAGTTCTGTCATCATCGTCGGCCCGAGTCACCGCGAGTATTTCAACGGCGTGTCGATCTACGACGGCGACGCATTCAAAACACCTCTGGGCGATGTCGAGGTGGATGCCGGCCTCAGGGACCAGCTGGTTCATGCGTGGAAGGATATTGCCTTGACAGACACGGGTCATGCTGCCGAGCATTCCGTTGAAGTGCAGCTCCCTTTCCTTCAAAGAGTCCTGGGGTCTTTTTCCTTCGTTCCCGTTGTCATGGGAGACCAAAGGCGAGAATACTGCAATCGTCTTGCGGAAGCCATTGGAGAGGTTTGTGCCGGCAAGGATGTTCTTCTTGTGGCAAGCAGCGACCTTTCCCACTATCATCCATACAAAGTCGCAATTGAACTCGACCGGATGGTTTTGAACCAAATCGAGCACTACGATCCGGAAGGACTCATGGAAAAGCTGGAGGCCGAGGAGCTTGAGGCCTGCGGCGGCGGTCCCGTCGCGGCTGTTATGATGGCCGCCCGAAAACTTGGTGCGAATTCATCGCAAATCCTCCATTACTGCAATTCCGGGGACGTATCGGGGGAAAAAGATGCAGTGGTAGGATATGTCTCTGCAGCACTTTTCCAGGAAGAATAATTGGCCGGTAACACCAGGAAGCTGAAGGTTACGATAGTCGGTGCAGGGAGCGTCGGAACGACGCTGGCTCGATTGCTGAAAAGTCGCGGGCATTCGATCGTTGCAGTGATCAGCAAGAATCGGAAATCGGCACGCACCCTTGCGCGTCTCCTTCATTGTCGGGTTGCAGGCGACGATGTCGCTTCAATTCCCGCAGAGACCTCATTTCTCCTCATTGCAGCTCCCGAAAGCGCCATTGAATCGATCGCGGGTTCCATTGCTTCGCTGAGCGGATTGGCGTTCGAGAGGATGTTTGCGGCGCATACTTCAGGAACGCTTTCGAGCGCGGCATTGTCTCCACTTGCCGACAAGGGAGTGCGGACATTCTCCTTTCACCCGATTCAATCCTTCCCCAGAACCATGTCGGCCTCCATGTCCCTCGCATCGATGCGGGGGGTCTGGTACGGGTTCGAGGGGCCCGGCACAACGCGTTCGTTTGCACGCACGTTGTCGTCTTCCCTCGGCGGCAAATTTCTGCAAGTTCCGAAAGAGAAGAAAATTCTGTATCATCTTACCTGTGTTTTTGCTTCGAACTATCCCGTTGTGATCCTTGGAGCGGTTGAACGCCTGGCAAAGCAGATTTCGGGCGGTGATGTATCTCCCTTCAGGAAACTGTTTGACTCGAGCAGTGAGAACGCATTTCGCCTGGGGGCGTCGAAAGCCCTGACGGGGCCTGTCGCCCGGGGCAGCTCGGCAATAATTCATCGCCATATGGCGGAACTGGGTTCGAAGGAACCAGAGCTGCTTCCTGTATACAGCACTCTCGGACTCTACGCTCTTGAGATTCTTCGTGAAAAAGGTTTGTTGAACGAGAATGACTTGAAGCAAATAGAATCACTTCTGACGGGTAATGATGATCGTTGATTATCACACGCACACGTCATTGTGCAAGCATGGCGAGGGGTCGATCGAGGATTATGTTCGAAGGGGAATCGAACTGGGGTTGCACGAAATAGGCTGCTCGGAACATGTGCCTATGCCCGAAGGGTTTGATTCCGTACACCGGATGGACATCTCTCAATATTACGCCGATTATGCCCCGGCTGTCGGTGCGCTGAAGGAAAAATACAAAGATCAGATCGTTGTGCGGCGAGGGATTGAGGCTGATTATTTTCCGGGCACCGAGGACTGGATAAACGGATTCATTCGGGAAAATTCATTCGATTATGTTATTGGGTCGGTTCACTTTATCGGTGAATGGGGATTCGATAATCCCGTGTTTGTGCACCATTACGAGGAGCGGGATATCGATTCGACATATGAGGCCTACTTTGAGGCCATCAGGAAGTCGGCGCGAAGCGGACTCTTTGACATTATCGGGCATTGCGACCTTGTCAAGAAGTTCGGGCATCGGCCAAAGAAGGATCTCACCGATATCCTGAGAGAGACGATGAAGGTGATCGCGGATCACCATCTGTGCATCGAGATCAACACTTCCGGACTGCGAAAGCCGGTGAAGGAAATCTATCCATCCGAGCCTATTCTGTCGTTTGCGAAGGAGTTCAAGATCCCGCTGACCTTGGGATCGGATGCTCATTCACCGGAAGATGTGGCCAGGGATTTTGACAAGGCGGTGGCCCTGGTTGATCGATACGGGGGAGGAAAAATCACTGTTTTTGAGGAGAGGAATCGAAGGGAAGTTTCCGTTCATTAATTGAAAACGGCCTTCAGACATGACTACCGAAACGCTTCTCGTCGAACGAAAGAACGCGGTTGCCCGCGTAACGATCAACCGGCCCGACAAACTGAACGCGCTCAATGCTCAGGCCAAGAAAGAGCTGAATCAGGTTTTTGAAGAATTGAAATCGGATCCGGGGGTCAATGTCGTGATTCTCACCGGTGCGGGAGAGAAGGCCTTCGTTGCAGGCACCGACATCAAAGAACTCACCGCTCTCAATGCCGAGTCCGGAAAGGAATTCTCTTCCGGCGGCCAGCGAGTTTTCGATCTGATCGAAAATCTGGGCAAACCGGTCATCGCTGCCGTCAACGGTTATGCCCTGGGCGGGGGCTGCGAGCTTGCGTTGGCGTGTCACATCCGCGTTGCTTCCGAAAACGCGAAATTTGGCCAGCCTGAGGTCAATCTTGCTGTCATCCCCGGCTACGGCGGAACGCAACGGCTGGCTCGTCTCATCGGGAAGGGCCGTGCCCTTGAGATGATTCTCACCGGTGATCCGATCGATGCAGCGGAAGCCCTCAGGGCAGGCCTTGTGAACAAAGTTGTTCCGGCGGCGGAACTGCTGCCGGCCTGCGAGGCAATTGCGGAGAAGATTGCCTCCAAGGGACAAATAGCAGTTCGTTTGGCTTTGAAAGCTGTAAACATGACCCAAGAAACAAACCTGACCGACGGGCAGGAGCTCGAGGCGAGCCTCTTTGGCCTCTGCTGCGGCTCCGAGGATTTCCATGAGGGGACAAAGGCCTTCATGGAAAAGAGGAAGCCGGTGTTCAGGAACAAATAGGCTCTCTGCACGGAGGATACCATCAGCAAGGATCAAAAACCCGCTTCGGCGGACCAATCGAAAATCATGGAAAAGATTGTCTCTCTGGCCAAAAGGAGAGGCTTTGTCTTTCAGTCGAGTGAAATCTACGGTGGATTGAACGGATGCTGGGACTACGGCCCGCTGGGCGTTGAGATGCTGAACAACCTCAAGCAGCAGTGGTGGCGCGCCATGACGTACCGGGAAGACGTCGAGGGAGTCGATGCGTCGATCCTGATGCATCCACGGGTCTGGGAGGCCTCGGGCCATGTCGAGAATTTTACCGATCCCATGGTCGATTGCAAACAATGCAAGGCCCGCTACAAACTTGATATTCTTTTTGATGAATTATCCGTCAAGAAGAAGAAGGAGATCCTACGGGAGCTTGAACCGGGTAAATTCGAAGGTCAGGTTAAGGACGACCGCGTCATAGAGGAATTCGAGAAGAGGCTGGAGAGGGCGCCTGAGATGGTGCATCTTCTCTCCTGCCCCAATTGCGGTAACAAGGGGACCTTCACGGATGCCCGAAAGTTCAACCTCATGTTCAAGACGTTCGTCGGCCCGGTCGAAGATTCTTCCGCGGTCGTTTTTCTGAGGCCTGAAACCGCCCAGGGGATCTTCGTTAATGCTCTGAACATTCAGTCTGCGTCTCGTCAAAAGGTCCCGTTTGGCATCGCTCAAATCGGTAAGGCTTTTCGGAATGAGATCAATACGAAGAATTTCCTTTTCCGTACGCGGGAATTTGAGCAGATGGAGATGCAGTTCTTTGTCAAACCCGGATCTGACGACCACTGGTTTGAGTATTGGCGTTCGGAGCGAATGGGTTGGTTTGAGAAGCTGGGCTTGAGAAAGGAAAGGCTTCGATGGCACCAGCACGCTCCGGACAAGCTCGCCCATTATGCGAAGATTGCCTACGACGTAGAGTATCAGTTTCCCTTTGGCTGGGGCGAAATCGAGGGGGTTCACAACCGCACCGACTACGACCTCTCGCGACACCAGCAGTTCTCGGGAAAGAGCATGGAGTTCTTCGACGAGGAATCGAAGGGGAAGTTCATTCCTTATGTGATAGAGACTTCGGCCGGCGCAAGCCGATCGTTCATGGCTTTTCTTGTGGATTCCTATCACGAGGAAGAGGCGCCGACAGGTGAGGGAGGAATGGAAATGAGGGTTGTCCTGCGGCTCAATCCA